>Ga0247839_1000442_pt1 | contig 73408 bp, 65 predicted proteins | sample LaCruzMarch2015__6_FD_192405 | JGI IMG/M metagenome (GOLD analysis project Ga0247839, IMG submission 192405) | Freshwater microbial communities from meromictic Lake La Cruz, Castile-La Mancha, Spain - LaCruzMarch2015_16m | ecosystem: Environmental > Aquatic > Freshwater > Lake | place: Spain...
CACCCTGCCTCTCCCCCCTGACTCCCAACCCCCTACGTCCCCCAGCGACCCGACCGGTCTTCACCATCCTCGTTGGCGACTGCCCGCGCTATCCGCCAGCTATCCGCAGGTTTTCGCAGCCATCGACGGGTGTCCATTCATCCGTGATGCCGAAAGGCGTTGAGCACAAGTAAGGACTGTGCCTAGCATGTAGCCCGCTAGCAGTCCATTCATCCGTGATGCCGAAAGGCGTTGAGCACGACCGAGACGAGTGGAGCGACGCGGCGTCTACCTGTCCATTCATCCGTGATGCCGAAAGGCGTTGAGCACTTGGTGTTGATGGCACTGTCGGCAACCGTGACGGGTCCATTCATCCGTGATGCCGAAAGGCGTTGAGCACTTGCTAGGGCTGAAAGCAATCTCCGTTGCATCTTCGTCCATTCATCCGTGATGCCGAAAGGCGTTGAGCACCGGTAGCGCTGGGGTTGCCCGTCGCCGCGGAACCGGTCCATTCATCCGTGATGCCGAAAGGCGTTGAGCACCTCGCCAGCGCGTCATAATTCGCCTTGATCTCGGCCGTCCATTCATCCGTGATGCCGAAAGGCGTTGAGCACGGGTTGGGACCCCTGACGATTGGGCCGGCGCCCACGTCCATTCATCCGTGATGCCGAAAGGCGTTGAGCACATTCCGTTCAGAATTCGCCCGATCTTGGCATCAAGTCCATTCATCCGTGATGCCGAAAGGCGTTGAGCACGTGATGCTCCGGAGTTCAGTCGCTCCGATGGCTGGGTCCATTCATCCGTGATGCCGAAAGGCGTTGAGCACCACGTTGTCGAGTACTACTCGTGGAATTACCATAAGTCCATTCATCCGTGATGCCGAAAGGCGTTGAGCACATCTGATCGCCAAGCGCGTCCGCGCCCCGCGTGCCTGTCCATTCATCCGTGATGCCGAAAGGCGTTGAGCACCTGAACAACAGCGGCCGGTTCTCGCTTCTCCGGTTGTCCATTCATCCGTGATGCCGAAAGGCGTTGAGCACACGATTCTCGGATAGGAGTCCTCCCAGCCTCCGTTGGTCCATTCATCCGTGATGCCGAAAGGCGTTGAGCACGTACCTGCTGCAGTGATCGGCGATCCGGACACCGAGAGTCCATTCATCCGTGATGCCGAAAGGCGTTGAGCACCCATTGATGCGCGGGTCCAGGCCGGGGCATCGGGCGGTCCATTCATCCGTGATGCCGAAAGGCGTTGAGCACAGGGCCATCTTGACGGCCATCTCGCGATCGAGCGAGTCCATTCATCCGTGATGCCGAAAGGCGTTGAGCACATCCGCTTGCGCTGGAGCGGCCTGGACGGGAAGGAGTCCATTCATCCGTGATGCCGAAAGGCGTTGAGCACAACGCCACTGAGGCGACCCAAGTCAATCGACTGCTGGGTCCATTCATCCGTGATGCCGAAAGGCGTTGAGCACAGGGCGATCCGGACTCGCCCACGGGATTCTCGGTCGTCCATTCATCCGTGATGCCGAAAGGCGTTGAGCACATGTTGGACTCGACCAGCGTCAGGAAGTAGACCATGGTCCATTCATCCGTGATGCCGAAAGGCGTCATGTATTCGGGGACATGTATTCGGGGAGGACATGTATTCGGTGTATTCGGGGACAGACCACGGTTTCATGTATTCGGTGTATTCGTGTATTCGGGGACAGACCACGGTTTCGGCAAGAGCGACCGGGAAACCCTGATTTGTTTCTGACTTGCCCTTCCCCTAATTCCCTGGGGGGGGGGGGAGCGAAAGCTGCCTAGATTGGCGCCTCGAGCGAACCTAGGGCTCCAACGGCTCGCGCCAATCGAGGCAGTCGCGGGGCGTCAGGATCGCAAAACCAGTAACCGACTTCCAGAAAAGGGGCTAGGCTCAATTATGATTCAACTCCGGGGACAGTTCAATCAAGTGTAGTTTCTTGCGATTCATTGTGAACGTAAAGGTCGCAGCAGTGATGGGCGTCGCGGCCGTCGGCATCTGAATGTACACCGACCCAGAGGCGCGTCCGGCGTCTTTCTTGGTCGTGCCGAGTTTCAGCAAGAAGCTCGTCGCGGCTGAGCGTTTGGCGTCGCCAAAATCAACGTCTCCCCCACCGAGCAACGCGGGCTCGCCCCTTAGCGGAAACCGAAGGCCGCCTGTGATCAATTCAGGACTGCGGCACTGACTCGGCGGCCTCCTTCGGTGCCGCGAAGATCAGCGCCTCGAATTCGTACTGTTGAACGTAGGGTATCAACTTGTCGCGTTGGCCTGGGGGCGCACGCTCGCCGATCGCAGCGGCGAGGGTCTCGGGGCTGTGTTTACCCCGATGGCCAGCCGGATCACGCGGGTGTTCCCCCGATCAGGTTTTTTTCCCAAAGATCGCCGACCCTAAATTCGTCCAGCCATAGCGCCAGGTCTGGTGTATTCAGCCGCCTGAATCGGGGACCCTTGGCCATCCGTATCCACCACCATCACTGCGTCCGGCGGAAATTGATTTGCCAGGGTGACGGATTGGGTGGCAGCGATGATCTGGGTGCGCGCGGTCGTGCTGCGTATCATCGCCGCGAGCAGGTGGACCGCGTAGGGATGCAGCCCGAGCTCCGGCTCATCGAGCACGATCAGGCTGGGTGGTTTGGGTTGTAGCAGGACCGTCGCGAGACAGATAAAGCGCAGGGTGCCGTCGGACATTTGCGACACATCGAAGTGGTCATCGACCCCATGCTGCTTCCAGCGCAGTCTGATCTGCTCGCCTTGTTCCGTCTCTTCGGGCAACAGTACGAAATCCTTAAAAGCCGGTGCGACCCGCCCGATGGTCTCGACAATCTGCTGATACGCGTGCGCCTCCTGATGCTGCATCCGGTACAGCACACTCGCCAGGTTGCCGCCGTCATGATCGAGAGGCCGGTGGCGATCCAGCAACGTCGTCTGTTTCAGACGGGCGCCAGCCGAGACATCGCTGAACTGCCAGCAGCCCCAGCCGTCGATATGCGTTGCGATGCGACACAGGAATACAGGTGTGTGCCGATCCGGTAGCCGCGGCAGGCCAGACTCGTCGTCGCCGGGCTTGCCGAGGGCCAGTTGTTGCGAGCGACTTCCTAACTCGCTTTCGGCGGACTCTGCCGCAAATACCAGTGCTCCTTGCTCGGTCGGCACCAGCGTGCATTGGTAGCGAGCCTGGTCGAACTGAAGCTCGATGTGCAGGGCGTCGGTCACCTTGCGCCCAAGGTACAGCACGGCATCGGCGCCGCCGAGCTGGCGGACATGGAGCCGCAAGTCCCGTCGCCGCAGCTTGCCCATGAAGCGAAAGAACTTAATCAGATTCAACACCGCGCTCCTGGATAATCGCCGGCATGTGAACCAGCAAATAGTCGATCAGGCTCCGGACCGAGGGCAACGTGCCCCGCGGGCTCGGGTAGAGCAGGTAGGAGTTCCGGGAACAGTATATTTATCTTTCCGCTGGCCACGCCGACCAAATTGAGTAAACTGTTCCCGGAATTCCCGCAGATTGCCATCGGCGTCGTCAGCGTTGAGGAGATGTTGCAGGGGCGGCTGGCCCAGCCCGCGTAGGGCGGAACGCGGCAGGCGGTTCCGCCGCCTGGGTGCCTGCGCAAAGGCGGATCGCCCTGCGGGCATCCGCCCTACGGTCCTGCCGGTTCGCCTCGGGCTTCACCCTGGAACAAGCAGTTGTCACGCCAAGGCGGCAAGCTCACCAAGGTTGTTCAGTGCGTTATCGGCGTTGGGCAATTCAACCAGCGGGTGATTTGAATACTGAACCCAGCATATTGGATTTCTTGGCGAGCTTGGCGCCTTGGCGTGATCATTTCTTTTTCTTTGTGTCTTTGTGCCTTTGTGAGAGAATTCTTATACTTCCTGGCACCTTGGGGTGATCGTGATCGTGACCGTGATCGGGGCGACCTTGATCATGATACCGGCCAGCGGCGATCGGTCCGCACAGCGGACCCTACGGGCTCGGAGAAATCTCACGCGGAGACGGGGGTCGCAGAGAAAAATTAAGGATTCTCTGCGTCTCCGCGTCTCTGCGTAAGAAAGGAAACGGCCCAGGCTCGAGTTCGTTTTCCGGACGCAAAGAAAGCAACTAACGAGAAATCTAAGATCCGCCTTCTTCTCCGTACTCCTCCCCAGCCCAATCCGGCTTGCTTGCCGCCAGCAGCGCCGACCAGCCAGCAGGCGGGTACCCACGCGCCAACATCTTCTGGAATACGGCATAGGGATCGGACTTGCTGCCCGCCGAGCGCAAGGTGTTTTCGTCATTGACCCAGGCGAAGACGATCACCCGGGTCTTGGAGTCGTAGCGGAAGAAGAGGCGGAACCGGCGTCCGATCTTCGCCCTGCGCCAATGACGGTAGGCCGTTCCCAGGGTGTTTCCCTGCCGGTACTCCTCCCGCGCCGGGTCCGTCGGTACCGTCTCGAGGATCAATTGGCCAAGGGCGCGCAGCAGCTTGACGTTGGCATTGGCTTCAAACCCGGACGGGTCGGCCGCCTGCGCCTGGTCGGCGGCCAGTTTCAGTCGTTGCAGTTGCTCGACCAGACAGGCATGGAAGAACAGTGTCCAACCGTGCCGCTGCATCACAGGGCCAGGTCGCCAAGGATCTCCGCGTCGAGGTCGACGGGATGCTGAAGGTTGCTCAGCATGGCCTGCGCCAATTCGTCCGGCAGGGTCGTGAGGTGTTGCCCGGCCTTGGTGTCTTGCTCAAGCAGGAACAGAAAGGCTTCGATGGCAGGGTCCTGGTGCGGCGCCTCGTCCGCCCGGGTGACCACGATCTCGGAACCGCGCAGATCGAAGGCGACGCGTCCTCCGACACCGACGCCCAAGGCTTGGCGGATGGTCTTCGGTAGGGTGATCTGGCCTTTCGAGGTGACGGTGGCGACTTCGTGGATCTGGTGCATCGTGGGACTCCTTAAGGGACCTTTCCCGGCAATGTAAGGATGAGTCCTTACGGCGTCAAGGCGGCCTTGATCACCGTCCGGTGCTGCAACAGATAGCCGAAGGGTTAGCTGGAGGCCGGGGCAATCTCGACCTCGGCCCGAACTATTGCGCGAACAAGTCTTGAAGCACGGCGAGCACAGCGCCCAGCGTCTTGCCGTCCAGCGCCCCGAGCTTGCGGATCAGGCGGGCCCGATCCAGGGCTCTGATTTGATCCAGTAGGATCAAGCCTGATGTTCCCTGGAAGGTCAGCGGAACCCTGAACGGCGCCGGGTGACTGCCGGTCGTCATCGGTGCCACGGTCAGGGTTCGCAAGTGATCGTCGATCTCCGCGGGCGAAATAACGACACAGGGCCGTGTCCTCTGAATTTCGCTGCCCAGCGTCGGGTCAAGGCAGGCGAGCCAGACCTCGCCGCGGGTCACCATTCCCATGGTGCGTCATCCTCGTTGACGAATTCGGGCCAGACCGGCGCATCACCCCTAGCGACCCGCTCAACCGAAACGTCCATGCAGGTACCAGTCGCGCTGGCCCTTGAGTTCCCGATAGACCCACAGGCGTTCGCCGCTGGTGCTGGTGGCGACGAAATAGTCACGCGCCACGGCGCGCCCATCCCACCAGCCGGTGTCGATGCGCTCGCGCTCCTGCCCCAGGTCCAGGGCGCCGTCCAGCCAGGGGCGGCCGTCGCGCACCGCCAGCGGTTGGGGTTGCGGCAGGAGCCACAGGGGGCGGTCCGGGCGGGGCAGGCCGCGACCGGACTCGCCGGGCTCGGCCCAGCGCCAGGCGTGCTCGGGGCGGTGGTCGGCCACTAGGGCGAGGCCGCGTACCGCGTCCCGACCCAGGCGGGCGCGCAGCCGGTCCAGCAGTGCGGTGTCCGGGGCCCGGCCGGGGGGCACCAGGGCCGGGAACAGGTCCCGGGGGGCGGGGCTCAAGGGCCGCACCTGCGTTGCCACGAGGCCGATCGCACGGACCGGGGCCGGCAGTTCCAGGCGCTCCAGGTGCCCGCGCAACAGCTCCAGCCAGCGCTCCGGGTCGGCCAGGGGCGCGGCGGCACCCAGGCTCAACCCGGTGTCGGCATGCCCCGCGTGGCCGAAGCGCCAGTCGAGCCGGGACACCCCGGCCTGGCGCCCGAGCAGGAAGCCGCCCAACTCCGCGAGCAGGCGCCGACAGGGGAAGACCAGGGCCTGCGCCAGTTCCACGGTCGCGGGCAGTTCCAGGGTGCCGCGGTACTCGGGCGGGGGCACGAAGGGCAGACGCGGGTCCGGCGCCTCGCCCAGCAGGCGCTCCAGCCAGTCCACCCGCCGGGGTCCCAGGCGCTCGCGCATCCCCTGGCGGGGCAGGCGCAGCAGTTCGCCGATCCGGCGCAGTCCCAGGGCGGCGAGGTCCTCCAGTTCGCGCGGGCGCAGGCCCAGCGCGCCCAGTGGCAGGCCGGCGAGGGCCGCGCGCAGGGCGGGGAGGTCGGGGACGATCAGACCGTCCCCGGGCCCGGCCTGAATCGCCAACACCAGGGCGCCCAGCGGCGTCGGCGCCAGGGCGAGACGGCCCTGATAGCCGAGCCCGGTCAGGCCCTCATCCACCTGTCCCAGCAGGGCGCGGGCCCCGCCGAAGAGGCGCAGGCTGGCGGCCACGTCCAGCAGCAGTGAACGCGGCGGCGCCAGACTGACCAGGGGGGTGTAGCGGATGGACCAGGCGGCCAGGCGCTCCAAGGCCTCCCGCTGTACCTGCGGACGCAGGGCCAGCACCGTGAGCCCGGCGCAGTGGGCACGGGCGGCACCGACCTTGAGCCCCGGACGGACGCCTTGAGCGGCGGCGGCGGCGTTACAGCGCAGGATCCGCTCGCCCTGGCGACTGGTGCTGATGGCCAGCGGCACCCCCTCGGCACAGGCCCGCCCGAGGACCTCCAGGGGTAGCTGCGGGAGATAGAGCGCGAGCCAGCGCATCGGCGACCCCGGGCGGACAGAGTGTCCGCAAATGAACGCGAATGAACTTGATCCTGGTGTCGCCGCCGTATGGAGGCGCCGCGCCCCAGTCAGATTGGGCAAGTGTTCGCTGCCGGCCCGATCCGCGCGCGACCTGTAGACTGGGTAGAGCGCAGCGAAACCCAGCAAGCAACGCTTGAGGTGCGCGCAAACGATTGGTTTCGCTGCGCTCTACCCATCCGGGAATACTTGCCCAGTCTCAGTGCGGCGCAACCTGGCCATGACACGCAAGGCCGCGGTCGCCCGTGAGGCCGCACTGGGGTGCGGCGCTCCCAGCGGACGATGGCGCCGGCGCCTTACTCCACGGGATTATTTGCGTTCATTTGCGGACAATCCTCTTCTTCCCGCGCCACGGCCCCGGCACACGGCAGGCTCAGGACCGCCCCGGCCCGCCCGCCGCGCTGTTTGAGGACCGTCACCCGATAGCCGGCCGGGGCTGGCTGCAGCGCCAGGCGCAGGGCGGCAGGTGAGGGGTGACGGGCGGCCCTCGGGTCCCGGAACAGGAAGGCCAGGGCCGCGCCGGTCGCGGCGGCCAACTGGAGTCGGCGCAGCGTCGTTGCGTCCCAGCGCCCGCCCCACAGCAGCACCGCCGCACAGGCCCCGGAGCGCAGGCCCTGCTCGGCGGCCCAGGCGCGCTGTTCCCCGGCACTCACCACCACCAGACGCTCCAGTCCGACCCCGCGGGCGGCCAGCGCCGGGGCAAAGGGTTGCAGTGGCGGATCGACCAGCAGCAGCCAGCGCGGCCGGGCGCTGAGCTGGGCGCTGAGCCGGGCCAGGGCCGGCAGGACCAGCCCGAGCCCGTCCCCAGGGCGCGCTGCGAGCAGTTCGCTCAGACTGCCGGGGGGCCAGCCGCCCCAGGGCAGCTCCAGGTCCAGGGCGGCGAACCCGGTGGGGACCCCCGCCGGGGCCAGGTCCAGCGCCACGCGGCCCTGCCAGAGGTCGGGGCAGCGCGCGAGCAGTTGTTGGATGGACATAAGGAACGGCTCACTAATAAGCCAAACAAGTCGATTAGGCGATGCCCTCGTTGTCGTTGTCGTTGTCGTTGTCGTTGTCGTTGTCGAGATTATCGTAGCGACCCCGATGCTCTTGCATCGCTTCTCCGATTACGATTACGACAACGACAACGACCGTACTCGTTGTGTAACTTATTTCTGACTCGTACTAAGTAGGCGTCAGGACGATGAATCGAAGTCCGCGAAGGCCTTTGCGAGTGCCGACGCTACAGCCGCCGCGGCGCGGCCATCCCCAGGCGCAGCACCCCGACGGCGATGCCCTCGATGATCAGTTCCTGTGCGCGCAGGTCCACCGCAATCGGTGGAAATTCGGGATTCTCCGCCAGCAGTTGCACACGATGGGTCCAGCGGGCGTGACGGTGCAGGCGCTTGACCGTGACCTCGTCATTGAGCCGCGCCACCACGATCTGGCCGCTCGCGGCCTCCGGAACGGCGTGTACGGCGAGCAGGTCGGCGTCCAGGATGCCCGCGTCGCGCATGCTGCTGCCGCGCACCCGCAGCAGGTAATCGGCCCGGGGGCGGAAGAGGTCCGGATTGATCCGGTAGCGGTCCTCCACATGCTGCGCGGCCAGGATGGGGCTGCCGGCGGCGACCCGCCCGATCACCGGCAGTCCCTCGTCGCCCGCCTCGGCGCGCCCCGCGGCCCCGTCGGCGGACTCACCCCCGCCCGCGATCAGCCGGATGCCCCGGGAGCGCCCGCGGGTGAGTTCGATGGCCCCGTGTCGGGCCAGGGCGCGCAGGTGGTCCTCCGCCGCGTTGGCGGAGCGGAACCCCAGTGAGCGGGCGATCTCGGCCCGGGTCGGGGGCACCCCGGTCACGCGCAGGTGGCGCTGTATCAGTTCCAGCACCCGGCGCTGGCGCTCGGTGAGTTGCTCGGTCATGTCACATATCCGAAGGCGTCGGGCCGGGACGGCAAGAAATCGAGGTTATCGCACAAGTATGCCTCGCCCGGAGGTGTCGTGTAGTACGGGCAGACGTAGGAAATATGCTCAGGATACATCGTGTTGCTCACATCTGTGGGCACCTGCCGCCCATGGAGCCCCGGGGAACCGACCCGCAACGGTGCTCGTATACTGTATTTTTATCCAGATATGGGCACTTTGCAAGGCCGTTTTGGCACTGTCGACGGGCTTGGCCCGGGGCGCGCGGCGCCCTATCCTGCCCACCCATGAACGATGCCAAACGCCGCCTGATCTTCGAGCGCCTGCGCGCCGCGAACCCGACCCCGACCACCGAGCTCAAGTACCAGGGCCCCTTCGAGTTGCTGGTGGCCGTGATCCTCTCCGCGCAGGCGACCGACAAGAGTGTCAACTTGGCCACCGCCCGGCTCTTTGCCGTCGCCAACAGCCCCCAGGCGATCCTGGACTTGGGCGAGGAGGGGCTGAAGGCACACATCCGCACCATCGGGCTCTTCAACAGCAAGGCGCGCCACCTGATCAAGACCTGCGAACAGTTGGTGGCCGTCCACGGCGGCACCGTGCCGCGGGATCGCAAGTCACTGGAGTCACTGCCCGGGGTCGGGCGCAAGACCGCCAACGTGGTGCTCAACACCGCCTTCGGGGAGCCGACCATGGCGGTGGACACTCACATCCTGCGGGTCGGTAACCGCACCCGCATCGCCCCGGGCAAGACCCCCGCGGCGGTGGAGCAGAAACTCCTGCGCCACGTCCCGCGGGAGTTTCTGAAGGACGCCCACCACTGGCTGATCCTGCACGGGCGCTATGTCTGCGTGGCCCGTACCCCCCGCTGCCCCGCCTGCCCCATCGCCGACCTGTGCGAGTTCCCGAACCAGACGCCGGCCACCGGGACCGCCACCCGCGCGCCCATCGGCCGCCCGCAACGCACGCCGGTTCAAGCCCCCGACACCCGCGATCCATGACCATGCCCCCCGCCACCCGCCCCTCCGGCGCCCTGCTGGCCCAGGCGATCAAGACCTGGGGCCGGGAACTCGGCTTCCAGGAACTGGGCATCGCGGATATCGATCTCGGCACCGCCGAGGCCCGGCTGACGGACTGGCTCAACGCCGGGTATCACGGTGCCATGGACTACATGGCCCGCCACGGCACCCGGCGCTCCCGCCCCGCCGAGCTGGTGCCCGGCACCCGCAGCGTGATCATGGCGCGCATGGACTATCTGCCGCAGCCCCGCGGGGCCATGGGGCCGCCGCGGCGGGGCCCGAGCGACGCGGTCATCTCCTGCTATGCCCTGGGACGCGACTACCACCGGCTCCTGCGCCGCCGCCTGCAACGGCTGGCCGATCGCATCACGGCGGCGATCGGCCCCTTCGGCCATCGCGTCTTCGTGGATTCGGCCCCGGTGCTGGAGAAGCCGCTGGCCGAGCGCGCGGGCCTGGGCTGGATCGGCAAGCACACCAACCTGATCGACCGGCAGGCCGGTTCCTGGTTCTTCCTGGGGACCCTCTACACGGACCTGGCCCTGCCCCCGGACGCCCAGGCCCGCGACCACTGCGGGCGCTGCAGCGCCTGCCTGGCGGCCTGCCCGACGGGGGCCATCGTGGCGCCCTACCGGCTCGACGCCCGCCGCTGCATCTCCTATCTCACCATCGAGCACCCCGGCAGTATCCCCCCACCCCTGCGGCCCCTGCTCGGCAACCGCATCTACGGGTGCGACGACTGCCAACTGGTCTGTCCCTGGAACCGCTTCGCCCGGCTGACGGCCGAGCCCGCCTTTCTGCCCCGCGACGGGCTCGCCCGGGCGACCCTGGTGGAGTTGTTCGCCTGGGACGAGGCAACCTTCCTCACTCGCACCGCCGGCTCGGCGCTGCGCCGTATCGGCCACGAGCGCTGGCTGCGCAACCTCGCCGTCGCCCTGGGGAACGGCCCGCCCGGCCCGCCGGTGGCCGCGGCGCTGGCGGCGCGGGCCGACCATCCGAGCGCGCTGGTGCGCGAGCATGTCGCCTGGGCACTGGCACACCGACCGAAACCGGTGCCGGGCCGCCCAACGGTCTTCGCCGACGGATGCGGGCGGTGATTGCTCCGGCGCGCGATTAAGATAAACTCACGCTCTCATGAGTGCCGTAACCCCGCCCGGGGCCGGGCCGGTCGGTCCCTGGCGTGCCCGCCGCGCCGGGCGATGCCGGTCAGCCGTCCCTGGAATCAGCTTGTCGATCAGGATGCCATGCCCTATTTCGTCTTCAAGATCGAACCGCCCCGCACCCTGACGCACCTCGCCACCCAGGCGCGCTATCAGGATGCGCGCGCCCAGGTCCAGGCCCTGCGTGCGGCGGACCCGGACGCCGGCCCGGGCGCCTACCGGCTGATCTTCGCGGCGGAGATGGCGCAGGCACACCGGCTCCTGTCGATGCCGCGCGATGAACGGGTGATCGGTGAGGACTGATCCCGCAACCGGCAGCCAAGATGCTTGAGAACACGATTTCCCGCTCCTCGCACCGACGGCAATACCACGCTGTCCTGGACCAATGCCGGGACACGGTGCTGGTCTTTTTCGACGCCCAACTGGCGGAGTTGTTCCAGAACGCGGGGGCCGCCCTGCTGGACTTCGCCGAACGGGCCGAGAGCAACGCGGTCCAAAGCCGCTTCTTCGAGGCGATGGGCCAACTGACACGGCGGCGTAGCGATATCGAGCATATCTTTCGCCAGGAAATCAACCTCGGCTTCGACAACCTGGGCAAGTCCACTAACCCCGCTCAACCACTGCCCGACTCGGCGGGCAGCCACGGCGTGGAACTGGCGCTGATGGAGCCGGACGACATGGAAGAGTCGGTCGCGGCGGAAAACCTCATCCTGCGTGCCAACGCCAACTATTTCCCGGAGCTCTACGCCCTGAGCCAGCGTCTGGGCGTCGTCAACAACGGAAAAAAGCTCAAGGACTTCGAGATCCCGGCCGGACCTCACCACCTGGTGCACTCCTTCCGGCGGGCGCTCGAGGGCTTGGACGTGGAGGTCCGGGTCAAGGTCATCCTCTACGCCCTGTTCGACAAATTCGTACTGAAGAAGGCGCGGCCGACCTATGCCGAGTACAACAGCATCCTGATCGGCGCGGGGATCCTGCCCAACCTCAAGCCGGTGCATCTGCGTGCGGATGCGCGACGCGAGGGGCCGGAGCGCAAGAGCGAACGCGAGCGGGCCGAGGCGCCGCGGCCGGCGGGGGGCAATGAGGCCGCCGCGCGCCCGGCCGGGGGCGACATGGCGGAGTCCCAGGCCCTGGGGGCGGAGTTGTTCGACTCCATCCTGGACCTGATGTCAAGCAAGGGCATACGGCGCGGCGGCCGCTCCGGGACCGGTCCCGGCGCCCCCAGCCCCGCGGAAGCCCAGGCCCAGACCAACGAACTGCTGTCCGCGATCAACAGCCTCCAGGCCAGCCACACGCCCGAACTGGTCTCCACCGCGGTGACCGAGGCGACCCAGTTCCCCAACATCGAGGTCGATGCGGCCTTTGTCACCCGTGTCAAAGAGGCCCTGAGCCTGGAACGGCAGCAGGTCTTGAGCACCATCGACCGCGACAAGCTCTCGCCGATGGATGCGGACCTGATCGACCTGATCGGCATGTTGTTCGAGTACATGCTCAACGATCCGGTCTTGCCCAACGTGGCCAAGGCCCGGCTCAGTCACCTGCACACCCCCTATCTCAAGGTCGCCCTGATCGACCGCCGCCTGCTGGTGGACAGCCGTCACCCGGCGCGGCGCCTGCTCGATCAGATGGTAGAGGCCGGCAGCCTGTGGGTGGAAGAGGGCAACCCCGCCCGCGGCATGTTCCCCGCCATGCAACAGATCGTCGATCGCGTGCTCCAGGAATTCACCGAGGACGTCGGTCTGTTCGACGAACTCCTGCGCTTCTTCGACGAGAAGATGGGCGAGCAACAGCGGCGCAGCGACACTATGGAGCAGCGCACCCAGGAGGCGGCCCGCGGCCGCGAGAAGTTGGCCCTGGCCAAACAACGCGCGGGGCGCGAAATCGAGGGTCTGGTCGGGCTCTTCCCGATGCCCAGGCAGGTTGCCGCTTTCCTGTCAAAGACCTGGCTCGACCATCTGGTCTTCATCCTGCTGCGCGACGAACAGCAGGAACGCGGCAACAACTGGAAGCAGGCCATCGGGATCGCCGAGCAACTGGTCGGGCTGTTCGACCGGCGCACCACCCCGGAGACCCTGCGCACCCGCATGGCCGGCATCCCGAAGCTGCGCGAGACCCTCGTCACCACCGCGCAGCGCATGGGCGGCGGCTTCAACACCGCCAACGTCGATGCCCTGCTCGCCCTCTTGGACGCGCCCCAGAACTGGCAGTCCCAGGCCCTGGAACGGCCGGAACTCGCGGCGGCCCCGACCCCCGAGCAATCCGCCGCCGCCAGCCCCCCCCCGACGCTCGCCACCAGCACCAGCGGCGACGAAGACCTCTCCGAGCCGGAGCGCCAGATGGTGGAGCGGCTGCGCAAGATGCGCTTCGGTACCTGGTTCGAGTTCACCGACGCCCCCGAGGGCCAGCCCCGGCGCATCAAACTCTCCTGGATGAGCCCGCTGACCTCGACCTGCATGTTCGTCGACCGCTCCGGCATGCAGGCGGAGATCAAGAGCCTGCGCGACCTGGCCCGGGAGATCCTGGACGGCCGGGCGCGGGTCATTCCGCGGCCGAAACACCCCTTCATCGACCGCGCCCTGGTCTCCATCCGCAAGATGCTGCAAGTCGGCGACCCCGGCGGGGCCGCGGCACCACCGCCCGGCTAGAGACCGCAGGCACAGGTCCTCTCTCGAGGAAGAATTTTTCTCACGGAGACACGAAGGCACAAAGGCAGAGGTCTATTGCTGTGTGTATCGTCTCCGTGCCCCCGTGTCTCTGTAAACCCAAGAAAGAGCAGTCAGCGATCAGCTTTCAGCATTTAGCTTTGCGTTTCAAGAGTTTCTGGCCACCCGGTGCATCAACTGCCGGGTGGGCGCCTGCGACTCCAAGACGGCTCGTAAGATACTGATGCACTTATGGCTGACGGCTGACTGCCCTTTCCAGGGTGAGAGGTTTCATAGAGACCGGGCTCATGTCGTCCCCTACACCAGGTGATCGATGTCCAGCCCCCAGCGGTCCAGCATCTGGCGGTAGACGGTGAGTTCGACATCGGCGAAGTGGCCGTCGGAATGGGCGACCAGCAGCAGGGCCTGGGCCAAGTAGCGGCGCAGCCCAGGATCGGTGACGCCGGCGAGCACCGCGTCCACCCACTCCCGATCCGCCAGGCCCACATAGCGCGCGGTGCCCGCATGCGCAATCAGGTCGTCGCAATAGCCATCAAACACCAGGGCGAAGAGGTTGCGATCCGCCCCGATGGTCTTCAGGACGCCGAGCCGGTCCAGCACCTCCATCTCACCCTCGGCAACGTCGCCGTCGCACACGACGAAGAGCGTGATGATCCGGAGCATCGCCTCCGGACTGTTCTCGGGATAGGGGGTGAGTTCGGGAGCGGGGGCGGGTTCGGGCAAGGTCATGGGGTACTCCGGTCGGCGTCGAGGGTGCGGGGATACATGATCGCACAGGCCGCGTTGCCACCGCGCGGGATCGCGCCGACAATCCGCGCTCCCCACGGCGCGCGCCTCATCCGGATGATCTGTCGGCAAATAAACGCAAATCAGGTTCAGATGCGTGCCTGGCGGTCGGTCGGCAGTACGGACGACCAGCCGGGCCGCTGTCGCAAGCAACAAGCTGCTGTTTAATCTGCGTTAATTTCCGTTAATTCACGGATCATCCCCCCTCACCTTCAAATTTTGGGTAACCTCATGTTTTTCCCCGTCCCCGCGGCCATCCGCCGGCAGGCCAAGTCGGTCCACGAACTGGCGATGGTCAACCTGCTGATCTTCAATCTGCTGCTGCTGATCGCACTCCTGGGCGGCAGCTTCGTGGAGCCGGATTCCAGTCTCGCCCCCTACCGCGTTGCGGGGGTCGCAGTGCCGCTGACCATCTCGCTCGGCATCGTCGCCTACAGCGTGCTGCGCGCACGGCACGCGGCGCGCGTGGGTCCCTGGTTCCTGGCCGCCCATTGGCGACTGGCGAGCCGGCGCTACCTGATGCTCCTGGGGCTCTATCTGGCGGGCGCCGGCCTGATCGGGCTCGGCTGGCTCCTGGCCCACACCCAGCCGCTGCCCGGGATGGCCGCCATGCTGTTCATCGCACTGCAACGGGTAGCCATCGCCCCCATGTTGATCGGGCTGATGGTCCTCATCATGCTGGCATCCGGCGCCGTCTATCAGGCGCAGCGTGGCGAGGTGCCGGACCACCTGGTCCAGCGCTTCCCGCCTCCGCCCGACCTGAGCGGCGCGGACACAGAGTTTGCATCAGGCGCGGCCTCGGCCTGATCATGCGCCCCCGGCCCCCGCCGGGCGGACCGACCGCTTCATCGTTCCAACCGACCCGCATCAACCGATCACCCAGGAGTGACCATGAACCTGACACCCAACCTGCTCGCCGCCGCCGTCCTGTCCGTCGGCGCCCCGACCGCCATGGCCGCCGCCAATCCCAAGGTGGCCCTGGACGTGACCATCGGCGGCGAGCCGGCCGGCACCATCACCGTCGAGCTCTTTGCCGACGTGGTGCCCAAGACCGCGGAGAACTTCCGCGCCCTGTGCACCGGTGAGAAGGGCCTGGGCAAGAGCGGCAAGCCCCTGAGCTATGCGGGCAGCCCCTTCCACCGCATCATCCCCGGCTTCATGATCCAGGGCGGCGACTTCACCCGCGGCAACGGCACCGGCGGGGAGTCCATCTACGGGGAGAAGTTCGCCGACGAGAACTTCAAGCTCAAGCACACCGGCCCCGGCACCCTCTCCATGGCCAACGCCGGCCCCAACACCAACGGTTCCCAGTTCTTCATCACCGTAGGCGACACCGCCTGGCTGGACGGCAAGCACGTCGTCTTCGGCAAGGTGGTCGACGGCATGGACGTCGTGAAGAAGCTCGAGGCGCAGGGCTCCCAATCCGGGGCTACCAAGAGCGAGGTCAAGCTTGCCGCCTGCAAGGCACTCTGAGCCGATCGAAGGGGCCCGCCGCGACCGGAGCGCCACGCGCCCCGGTCGCGTTGTCGTTGTCGTTGTCGTTGTCGTAATCGAGGTAATCACAACGGCCAGGATTCTCTCGCACCTCGTCGTTTCGCTGTCCGAACATCGAAACGATCCGCATCAACATCGTCGTGCCTTGCGCGTGTTCAGCAGCAGATAGACGTCGAGTTGCTCATGCCCGAATCGCGTTGCTTCTCCGGTTACGACAACGACAACGATTCTATGCGTTGCCCAACTTCTAACGCCCGGGCACGGGACCCGCAGGCTCCGAATCCACCCGCAGAAAGCTCGCAAAGCGCGGGATACCCTCCCGGGTCCGCCCCCGGTACTTAAAAGTCACCAGGCTACCCAGCGGGGGCGGGTCCCGGCGCACCGCATCGGTGAAGCCGGTGCCGATCCGAAAGCGCCGCCCCTCCTCGTCCTGCACCTTCAGCGCACCCAGAAGCCCCTGCAAGCGGCCCTTGCCCGGGACCTGGCCGATCACCCGCGCCTCGGCGTCCTCGTAAGGCTTGAGCTTGAGCAAGTCCGGCGAGCGCGCCGCACGGTACCGGGCGCCGTCACGGTGCAACATCAGCCCTTCACCGCCCGCCCGGGTGAGCCTCTGGAGCATCGCCATCAGGGCCCCGTGGTCCGCCACCCGCACCGGCTCCAGGGCCTGCAGCCCCGGGTTGCCAGCCGCCGCGACCAGCCCCTGCAGCCGCGTGAGCCGCGCCCCGAAGACGGCGCCCGACCCGGGCAGGTCGAACACCACGAAGCGAACCTCCCGCCAGGCCGCATCCACCGGCACCAGCCGACGAACCGTCCCGGACAGGGCCTCGAAACGCCCCCGCCCCAGCCACAGCTCGCCGTCCAGGGGCTCCTGGGGGAAGCCCGCGGTAAACCAGGCGGGCGCCCGGATCTCATGGCCGCCGCGGCTGATGAGCCGCGCCCCGTCCCAATAGGCGCGCACCCCATCGAGCTTCTCGCTGACCCAGTAGTCGGCGACGGCGAGGCCGGGCCGATAGACCTCGGCCAGCATCAGCGGCGGCGGCGCCAGCCCCGGCCGGGCCAGCGACACGACTACCGGCGCGGCGGCCGGGCCCGCGCCCGGGTCAGCGCCCGGGTCGGCGCCGGCCGTCCCGGACGGGCCCAACAAGGCCGCCAGCAGGGCCGGGATCGAGTACCGGGGAACGGGTGAACGCAGCGGCTTCATAATTACACTCCGGCAGTCCGTGACACCTGGGTCCAACCCTAGACGATTGCCGCCATCCGGTCCATGGTAAGGTTGTCGCTCGGCACCACGGCCCCCCGGGTGACGTCTTGCGCCGATCGCTGTGCGGGCCGCGCAGCCCCGCTCTGGGACCAACTGCTTGCATCAGGCGCACGGACCACGGCGCCCGTGCCCTTTCGCCTGACGCGCTAATCGCTGTAAACTCCCACCCCGATCCGCCGATCCCGGGACCCTCCCCGGCGCGGGTCCCTGCCATCAGCCGGCGTAGCTCAGTTGGTAGAGCAGCTGATTTGTAATCAGCAGGTCCACGGTTCGAATCCGTGTGCCGGCTCCAATCAAACCAATAGGTTAGGCAAGGCTCCGAACCCTTTAGGTGTTCGAAAGTGCCGCCGGGGTAACGCTGGGGGTAACAAACCGCACCCGTTAGGCACTGTTCGGGGGTGTTACGCCCGTTCGTCGGATTGCTCAGCGGTCGGGCCGAAACGCTCCCGGCCGGGATAGCCCCGACCCGAAGCGATCGGCGGCAGGCTTCACGATGACGCTCTGGCCGCCAGCGACGTAATCCGCTCCCTGACCTTCGCCGCGCCCCACGTCCTCCCGGTGTGAGCCGACGGCACCCGGGCGCCGTGGCTGAACCCATGCCGGTCACGCCAAGGCGCCGGCGGCTCCAGCGTGGGCGTCGTTTTTCCGGTGCCTTATGGATATTTGACTATATGGCGACGTTATCAGAGCGCGACGCTATTCAAGTTTATGAGTGGTATTCCGATATTGAGCGGCGCCTGCTCGATGTGGTTCGCGTCTTGCCATTTGTCGAATATGAATCACTGAAAGGAATTCATTCGCCAAGACTGGCCGCCGTTCTACTCGAGACTGCTTCTTTAGTCGATACCCTTTTTCGCCATCAGATGCCTGATACGTTTAAGAGAAGTAAAGGAAAAGGCGGGGAAAAGCGAAAAGCGACCATACTGGACTATCGGGATGTACTGGAAAAAGATCTCAAGCTTGCACTATCTAGGTCTTTGTTGCTTAAGGGGGTGCCAGTCCTACTAAGCCCTTTTTCCGCATGGGCGACAGCGACGCCAGAAATCCCTTGGTGGCGAGCGTACAACGGGCTAAAGCACGATCGGCTGGGAAACTCAATTGCGGTCACACTGGCACATTGCGTTGACGCACTCTGCGGTCTAAATCAGCTAATGCTAAAAATACCCCAAATAAGGGAACTGGTTTTTCGCTTCGGATGGGCTGATCTCGCGGGATGGAACCCCAGAGTTGCGATCCGCGATCTGCAAGACCCTAAAGTCACCTACGGCTATATTGCATATACGGATTTCTTTGCGACTTTTCTGCATCCCGTGCGATATGCCACGGTGGAGGACATTTGGCCGACAGCGTTCAGGAATTCTGATCGGTTGAAGGCACATTTAGGGCGCATGGACTCAATGCAGCACGAACAAGAATACGAGCACGAATAGGTCGATATCTACATTTTCGGAAGTTGCGCGCGCGCGCGCACGGTCGCGCGTCGGTGCATGGTTGCGATTGCGGAGACAGCACTAGCGAGCCGTGCGCCGGAGTTCTAATTGCTGCGCGCAGGCGCTTCCTGGAAAGACCCGCGTTGTCGGCGGATCGCAACAACAACCCAGGGGCGCCTACGGCTGGCCAGACGCGGCGGTTCCAATCGCTGCGACCCCGGGGAGCGGGGTAAGGACCCGCGCGCAAAAGATACTCCTGACGCATCGTGGCACGCGGTAATTTGACCCCCGATGTTGCCCTAGCTCCGAGCCTGCAAGTCTGGCTTTAAAGGCATAAGTCAAGACCTGACCCCATCCTACCTGTGACCCCATCCTACCTGACCTGACCACATCTCCTCCCCTACTCGGCTGACCCCTCCCAGGTCCACCGAGCCCGCCCCTGCGGGTTTCTTTGTGTCTCGGCGTCTTCGCCTACGCAGGCACAAAAAAACCCGTCTAGGCGGGGTTGGTCGGTGCTGAAGCGGGCTGCGGGTCAGTGCGTTATAGGCTTTTTGGTTTGGGCGTCCATCTGCCTGAAATAGTAAAAGTCGATCTTGTCGATAGCGAACCTGCGCGCGATGGTCCCGATCATCACACCACCTATTGGATCAGAGACATAGAACACTTCGGCCACGTCATCTAAAATCGCGGTCAGTTCAAAGTCGCCGTCATCGTCTGGTCCCTCAACCTCCACGCTGACACCATGGCGTCTCAGAACCAGCACCACGTCTGCCAGCGGCAGGCGTCCCTCACGATCCCCGTGAGGATCGTCCTTAGGCGGAATGCGCATGCAGCGATGAGGCCCCGGTGAGATAAACGATCCGGCCGAAGGGTAAGGCCCCTAGTTCATCGCCATCTTGATCGGGCGGGATAAGCGTCGCCATGTTGAAGACGAACGCCTTGGGGTCCTTTAGTTTTCTGCGCACATATTCGGGCGCGTAGCGCAACAGTTTCTCTATGGATTTAAATCTGGTCAAGTGCAGGTGAACGGTAGCCCTCAAGCCCTTCTCGAATCGGCGCTGCGCCTCTGATATCGTGTCGCCGGACGCGGCATAGTCGATTTCCACACCCTGAGCCAGCCACTCCCCATCTTCCTCGCAGACGAGCACTCGCAGGTTTCCCAGCGCTACCAGGTGCCAGCCGTCATCATTTTGTGCATGTAGGGCTTGAGTGCTCATCTACGTGTTCTCGGTCATGGGGGACTAAATATAGTGGTCCACGAAATGCGAAACCACAATATATAGATCGCGTAACCATTTGTTTCACAAGTATCACTATAGCTCAGATTGTGCCTGTTGCGCTATGATGCAAGTGCACTGCGTCAGGACACGAAAACCCCGCGGGGCAGGCCTTGGCGATGGACACCAGTGCACCCCAAGCGAGCAGACGAGACAAGGGGCAGCGTTACCCGTGGCGCATTGGTGGCGCACTTGCTCGCAAATATCCGCACTTATCCACAAGCAACGGCAACAAGCGAGACGCCCTAAGCCGCTGGTTTTCTTGCTGTAGTTTGTTGTAGAATGTTAGCAGAGCAAGATTTGTAATCAGCAGGTCCACGGTTTGAACCCGTGTGCCGGCTCCAATAAATACAAGTGGCCAGGCGCAACGCCGAACCCTTTAAGTGTCCGAAAGTCCCGCCGGGGTAACGCTGGGGGTCACCAACCGGACCCGTCCGGCCCTGTTCCGGGTTGTTCCGTTACGCCCGTTCGTTGGTCCGCTCAGCGGCAGGCCCGCGCCACCGCCAATTGCACGAGGGGAACACGCCATGACCGCGGAAATTGAAAGCCTGGTTCTTGAACATCTACGCGCGATCCGGTCGGACCTTGCGGACCTCAAGCGGGAGGTCACCGGCAACAGCGTGCAGTTATCCGCCGTGGGCCAACAACTGGCAGGGCTGACCGCGGCGGTCTACGCGAGCAAGTCCGACGTTGACGAACGCAAGCGCCGCATGGACCGCGTAGAGCGGCGGCTGGAACTGACCGACACCCATTGAGGGCACGAGCGCAACGTGCCTGCGCCCGGCGCGGACGCGCAAGACCATTGGAACCCATGACATGCCGGAACTGTTCTTCAAGGGTAAGGAGTTCGTCTTCAACCATCACCTGGCGGTGCCCTTCCGCCCCTTGGTCCCCGACCCCAAACGGTCCATCGGCGCGTCGGGCGAGAATGGGCGCCTGGACGGCAACCTGATCATCCACGGCGACAACCTGCACGCACTCAAGGCACTCTTGCCCCTGTACGCCGGCAAGGTGGATTGCATCTTCATCGACCCGCCCTACAACACCGGCAACGAGGGCTGGTGCTACAACGACAATGTGAACAGCCCGATGATGCGGGAGTGGTTGGACAGCAACCCGGTGGGCATCGAGGACGGGCTCCGGCACGACAAGTGGCTGGCGATGATGTGGCCGCGGTTGCGGTTGTTGAACGAGTTGCTGTCGGAAACCGGCGTTCTGATTATCACGATTGACGACAACGAACTCCACCGGTTGCGGGCACTTGTCGAAGAGATTTTCACCGAAGACAATGTCCTCGCCGTACTGGTATGGCAGAAGTCGAAAAAAGGTGACGCGAAGCTGATCGCGACGGTTCATGAGTACGTCTTGATCGCGGCCAAGAGCAAGCAAAGCCTTCTCAGTCAAGGTGCCTGGCGCACGGAGAAAGAGGGGGCAGCAGAGGTCTTGGATAAATACCAAGAAGTGCGACGGCAGGATAGCACTGACCACGACGCCATCGCACAGGCGATGCGCGACTGGTACAACTCGCTTAACAAGGACGATCCCCGGCGAGGGCACAAGCATTACAACTGTTCGGACTCCCGCGGATTGTACTTTCCTGCTGATTTCGCGGGACCTGATGACGGGCGCGCATCCAGGCCCCGATACGACATCCTGCACCCCTTAACAGGGAAACCGTGCAAGAAACCATCAACCGGTTGGCGATGGGATGAGGACCGCACCAAGCGCGCCTTGGCTGCCAGCCCACCCCTGATTCATTTCGGACCGGATGAATCGACGATCCCATGCCGCAAGAGCTATCTGAAGGATGTGAGCCAAGAACCTTTTACTTCCGTCTTCTACCGAGATGGACGCGCCGGCACCTTGGACTTGGAGACAATCGTCGGGGCCGGGCAATTGGAGTTTCCCAAGAATACGGACATCGTCGAGCGTCTGATCGACTTGGTGGCCGACCGGGATGCGCTGGTATTGGACTCCTTTGCTGGTTCGGGGACGACGGCGCAGGCCGTGTTGCAACTGAACCATCGTGACGGCGGCAACCGCCGTTTTATCCTGGTCGAGTGTGAAAACTATGCCGACACCCTGACCACGGAGCGGGTGCGCCGGATCGTTCGCGGCTACGACTTCCACGGCACCCAGCGGGACGAGTTGCACCGCGAGCGTCTGACCTTCACGAGCCTCAAGAAGGCGAACAAGCTCCTGGACCATGTGGAGTCGATCAAACACCTGGAGGGCCACCGCTTCGACCGGATCAAGGCGGAGGTCAAGGACGGCGAACTGATCGTGACCGGCGAGCGCGAGGTGACCCGCAAGACCGAGGGACTGGGGGGCGAGTTCACCTACTGCACCCTGGGCCCCGCGGTGGAGATGGACAAGCTGCTGACCGGGGAGAACCTCCCGGCCTTCGATCAACTGGGCGCCCTGCTGTTCCACATGGCGACCAATCAGGCCCGGCCGATCAGCCCCGAACCGGAAGAGGTCGCGGGGTGCGGCTACCTGGGGGCGTCGTCGGCGCAGCATGTGTGGCTGATCTACCGCCCGGATCTCAACTGCCTCAAGTCCCGTGACGCGGCCCTGACACTCTCGCGCGCCAAGGCCATCGCCGAGGCCAAGCCGGACAAGCCGCACCTGGTCTATGCCCCGGCCCGGTTCGTTTCCAAGCGGGTCCTGGAGGATGCCGGACTCCCCTGCGAGGTGGCCTTTGCGCCCTTACCGTTCGCCCTGTACCGCGTGGAGAAGCCCCAATGAGCACACCGCACGCCGCCGCTGCGCCGTTGCCGTTACCGGCAGAGACCGACTTCAACGAGGCCGAGGTGCTGCGCCAGATGGTTGACATCATCGTTCGCGAGGCCGATCCGGAGGCCATTATCCTGTTTGGCTCGCGGGCCCGCGGCGAGGCCGGCGCGGATTCCGATGTGGACCTGCTCATCATCGAGCGCGAGCCCTTCGGCCTGGGCCGCAGCCGGATAGGGGAGGCGGCGCGCCTGTATCAGGCGCTCGGCGATATGCCGGTGTCCAAGGACCTGCTGTTGTATACCCGCGCCGAGGCGGAGCGTTGGCGCGGGTCGTTGAACCATGTGGTTGCGCGGGCGTTCCGTGAGGGACGGGTGCTGTATGGCACAGACTGAGCACGCGGCCTCTATGCTGCGGCTGGCGAGGCGGGATCTCACCGCTCTGGAAGCCCTGGGCGGGATGGCGCAGATCGACGATGTGATCTGCGGGTTTCATGCGCAACAGGCGGTCGAGAAGGCGCTAAAGGCTTGGCTTGCGATACTCGGGCACGAGTATCCGTTTACGCATGACCTGCCACGCCTGTTCTCACTGCTGCGGCGCGCCGGCGCCGATGCGGAGCGGTTCCGTCCGCTGGCCCGGTTCACGCCCTACGCGGTCCAGGCCCGCTACGAGGAAGGCGATCCAGACGCGGACGAAGTGCTCGACCGCCCGGCCGCCGTCGCCGAGGTGACGGCCCTACTGGAGCACGTCGCCAGTTTGCTTGGCGATCCGGAGACTTAGCCCGCCATGCCGTTGCGCGATTCTGAGTATCAGGCCCGGGTGCTGACCCGGTTCGACGAGTATCTGACCGAGCTTGCGACGCAGAAGGCGAAGGCCGACAAGAGTCCGCGGGTTCTTCCCGGACGAGGGCGACCAGGAGGCACAGACCCGGGTGCTCCAGGAGACCCCGAACCTGGACGCCTACGCCGCGTCCGCGACCAGCGGTTCCTTCTGGCCCATGGTCAAGGACTCGCTCGGCAATGCGCTGCGGTTGATCCGCCCCGTGGTGGTCATGGACGAGGGCCACAAGGCGGCCCCGGAACTGGCCTTCAAGACCCTCTACGGTTTCAATCCGTGCTTCGTGTTGGAACTGACCGCGACCCCGAAGGACGTGCTTGCCCGCGGCGGGGCCAAGCCACGGTCGGCCCGCCCGGCCAATGTGCTGTTGGAGATCACGGGCCTGGACGTGGACCGGGAGGGCATGATCAAGATGCCGCTCAACCTGGACACCCGCGGGGGCAGCGCGTGGCGGGAAACCCTGCGCAGCGCCTTGGAGCGGCTGAACACCCTGGATGCGCAGGCGCGGCGGTTCCAGGGGGAGACCGGGCGTTACATCCGCCCCATCCTGCTGGTGCAGGCGGAGCGCACCGGCTTGGAGCAGCGCGACGGCGGCTTCATCCATGCCCTGGACGTGAAGGAGTGGCTGATCACGGCCGGACTGGACGAGCCCGAGATCGCCATCAAGACCGCTGACACCAACGACCTGGCCGCACCTGAAAACCTTGACCTGTTGGACCCGACCAACCGGGTGCGGGCCATCATCACCAAGCAGGCGCTACAGGAGGGCTGGGATTGCCCCTTCGCCTATGTGCTGTGTTCGCTGTCCGCGAGCCACAACGCCGCCGCCCTGACCCAACTGGTCGGGCGTATCCTGCGGCAACCCCACGCGCAGAAGACCGGCGTCGCGGCGCTGGACGAGTGCTATGTGGTCACGCACCACGCCGACACGGCGACCGTGGTGGCGGCGATCAAGAGCGGCCTGGAGGAGGACGGGCTAGGCGATTTGGTGCAGGAGATTCGCATCCCGGACCCGGACGGCAGCGGCGGCAAAGGTCCCCGCAGGATCGAGCGTCGCCCGGTCTTCGCCAAGACCGACATCTACCTGCCCGAGGTACTGCGCGTGGAAGACGGCTCGGTGCGAAAACTCGACTACGAGCAGGACATCCTGTTTGCACTGGACTGGAGCGGAATCGACCCGGCGCCCTTGGCCGCGAAGATCCCGGACAACTTCGCAGCCACGGAACGGCAGATGCGGCGCATCCGCCTGGTGGATGCGGGCGAGGAGCGGATCGTCTCGGAAGTGACCGGCAGCACCGGGGAACGTCTGGCCTTCGACCCCGCCTATGCCGTGCGCATGGTGTCGGTTGAGTGGCCGCGGTCGGGGCAACCCCAAGGCCCCGAGCGTCCACGCCCGGATAGCACGCAGCCGCGCCGGGGAGCGGTCCCCAGGACGAAGGGCGCGTACCTTGAGAACTGGCGCCGATGCGCAAGCCCGCGTCGGGTGAAAGGCGATAGCGGTTCCGCCATTTCGGCTTCGCATGACACAGCGAGGCATCGTGGCGGATCGCCCTGCGGGCATCCGCGCTACGCGGGCTTCACGAGGTCTCACGCAGAGACGCAGAGGCGGTGACCCGCGACGCCTCGTCGCGGCTGAAGCCGCTCCCACAAGGTCCCCGCCGGACTTTCGCGGCACGTCGGACTTACGCCCGACCGGGCGTCGGGGGCCGGCCCACGAGGCCCCGGTCGGCCTGAACGCCGCTCGACACGACCCCCCCGGCCTACGGGAGTGCCGGCCTGGGGCTTGGGACGCAGGACGCGAACGGCTACCATGCGACCCCTGCGGGCAGCCGCTCGTGTTCACCCTCTCCAACTCAGGCAGGCAGCAGTATGAGCAAGATCCACTTCGTCGGCGGCGAGAAGGGCGGGGTCGGCAAGTCCGTCCTCGCGCGGCTCCTGGCCCAGTACCACATCGACCACCAGCTCCCCTTCACGGCCTTCGACACCGACCGCTCGCACGGCGCCCTGCTGCGCTTCTACGCGGACTTCAGCCGACCCATCGTGCTCGATGAGTTCGAAAGCGCCGACCAACTCATGGAGGCAGCCTTGGCGTCGGACCAGGACGTGCTCGTGGATCTGGCGGCCCAGACGTCGATGCCGCTGCACCGCTGGATCGAGCAGAACGACCTGCTCGACCTGGCGAACGAGGAGCAGGTGCCGGTGGTCTTCTGGCACGTGCTGGACGACGGGGCCGACGGGATCGCCCTACTCGCCGCCCTGTGCGAGCGCTACCAGCGTGCGGCGGCCTATGTCGCGGTCAGGAACTACGGCCGCGGCCGGGACTTCTCGGCCTTCGATGCCTCGCCGGTCTGCGCGCGCGCCCGGGAACTTGGGGCCCTGGTGATCGACCTGCCCGAACTGCATGCCGGCACCATGCGCAAGATCGACCACCAGGGCATCAGCCTGTGGGCCGGGGCCCACAACCGAGACTCGGGCCTGGGCCTGATGGACCGGCAGCGGGTCAAGGTCTGGCTGCGCCGGGTCTATCAGCAGCTCGACCAGGTCGGTCCGACCTTTTTCACCCCCGCCTCGACGCCAGCCCCCTGAGCGCGTGCTGGGCGCGGGCGTGTCGACTGTAGGGGGCAAAGCGCAGCGTGCCCATCCTCCAGACGGCGACGCGGCCCGGATGGGCACGCCCGCGCTACGCCACCACGGGTCCGCAGACCATCACGGGCGGGCTTCGCCCATCCCACGGCGGTCGCACGGCCAGGTCGCTCCGGAGCGTGCCCGCGGCCCCGACGCGGCTTGCAGCACGCACGGCTTGACCCCATAATTTGGCGGCTGTAGGGGCCAGGCAATCCGATCTGCCCAATCCGATCTGCCCAATCCAATCTGACGGTGGTCGGCGCCCGATCATTGGGAGCTTGGCACGCGGGCGACTGGTCATGCGACACGAGGAGCATCGAATGGGCGACGATTCACTGTTGAGCGAGGTCGGCCGTCTCGTTATCGAGACGCTGCACCTGGAGGACCTCAAGGTCGAGGATATCGATCCCGACGCGCCACTCTTCGGTGAGGGGCTAGGGCTGGATTCCATCGATGCCTTGGAACTGGCGCTCGCCGTCTCGCAGCACTACGGTGTCACCCTGAGCTCCGAGGACCCCGCGATCCGGGCGGTGTTCGCCTCGCTGCGCAGCCTGACCGAGCATATTCGCGCCAACCGCGTCAGTTGAACCGCCAGGGCAGTCCGCCGCAACCGGGTGGAGAGCCCAATGCCAGACACTATCTCCCCGGTCCCCCTGATGCCCGGTTTCCGGCCCGCGGCGGCCCGGCCGCTGGTGCGCCGACCGGATCAGTTCCTGTCCCAGGAGGCCCTGTTGGCACAGGCGGTGCAACTCGCGGAAACCTTGCCGCAGGTCCCCTATGTCATCAACCTGTGCGAGGACCGCGGCCTGTTCATCCTGGCGCTGTGCGCCGCCCTGGTGCGCGGGGTCCAGACCCTCCTGCCCCCCAGCCGCCTGGTGCACACCATTGAGGAGATCGCCGCGACCTACCCCGGCGCCCTGTGCCTGTGCGACGCTCCGATGGCGGGACTGGCGCCCCGGCAGTGGCTGGTGGAGGCGGCCCCCGCTCCCCCGGAGCCAGCCATGCCCGTGCCCGCGGTCCCCGTCATCGACGGCGTCTGGGACGCGGTCCTAGTCTTCACCTCGGGCAGCACCGGCAGGCCCCAGGCGCACCCCAAGCGCTGGAGCGACATCATGGCCTGCGCCGCAGTGGCGGCACGCCGCTTCGGCATCGGACCCGAGACAACGGTGGTCGCCACGGTTCCGCCCCAGCACATGTACGGGCTGGAACTGTCGGTGGCGATTCCACTGGCGGTCGGTGCCGCGGTGGACGCCGGCCGGCCCTTCTTCCCGGAGGATCTTCGGCTCACGCTGGCCCGGGTTCCGGCCCCGCGCGTGCTGGTGACGACCCCGATCCACCTGGCGACCTGCGTCGATGCCATGCGGCAATGGCCCGAGGTCGCGCTGGTGATCTCCGCCACGGCGCCCCTGAGCGGGGACTTGGCACGGCTGGTGGAGGAGCGCCTGGGCACCCGGGTGTGCGAGATCTACGGCTGCACCGAGGCCGGCTCCATCGCCAGTCGGCGGACCCTGGACGGCCCCGATTGGCAGTGGTACGACAGCGTCGCCGCGGCAACCCAGGGCGAGCAGTGTGCCGTCACGGCAGATTTTCTGCCCGGGCCGGTTCCCCTGAGCGATGTCCTGAAACTGCAGGAAAACGGGACCTTCCAACTGCTGGGGCGCAGCACCGACATGGTCAAGGTCGCGGGCAAGCGGGCCTCACTTGCGGATCTGAACCTGCGCCTGAACAGCATCCCCGGCGTCCTGGACGGGGTCTTCGTGGTCCCCGCGGGCGAGGGCCCCGAGCACCGGCGCCTGGCCGTGATCGCCGTCGCCCCCGGGCTCGACCGGGCGGCCCTGCTGGCGGCCCTGCGCGCGCGCATCGAGCCGACCTTCTTGCCGCGGACCCTGGTGCTGGTGGAGCGACTGCCGCGCAACGAGACCGGCAAGTGCCCGCGCGAGCTGTTGCTGGAACTGGTGCGCACCCGCGGGGCCGCGACCCGATGAGCGGCGGGAGCGGCTTCGTCGTCCCGGACTCACATCCGGCCCTCGCCGGCCATTTCCCCGACCTGGCGGTGGTGCCGGGGTCCATGATCCTGGAGCACGTCATCGACGCCTGGGGCGGTCCCTGCGGCACGATCCCTTTCGCCAAGTTCCACCTCCCCCTGGGCCCAAATCAGCCGGTGGAGGTCCGCTTCGCGCCCGCCCGGGAGGACGGGCTGGTCGCCTTCAGTTGCCGGCGCGAGACCGCACTGATCTGCTCCGGCCTGCTGCGGATCGCACCCGCGCAATGAGCGCCGGTTGGGCCGACCAGCAAGAGCGTGGGAATCGTCTGGCCGTCGGCATCATACGCTGGGTCGCGCTGCACCTGGGCCGACCGACGGCGCGCCTCCTGCTGTATCCCATCACCCTCTACTTCCTCCTGCGGGCTGGACCGCAGCGCTCGGCTTCACGCCGCTTCCTGACCCAGGTGCGGGGCCGCCCGGCGGGGCTGGCCCAGGTGGCGCGGCATATCCACTGCTTTGCGGCCACCATCCTGGATCGGGTGTTCCTGATCGTCGGGCGCCGGTCACTGCTCGCGGTCCGGCTGCATGGGGAAGGCTTGGCGACCGAGCTGGTCGCTGCCGGACAGGGGTTCCTGCTGCTGGGCTCGCACCTGGGGAGCTTCGAGGTGCTGCGGGCCCTGGGCGTCGAGCGCGCGCAGTTACCGCTCAAGATCCTGATGCAGCCGGAACATAACCAGATCGTCACCGCGGTGCTGGCGGCCTTGAATCCCATGATCGCACAGACAATAATCCCGCTGGGTACACCCAACGCGCTGCTGGCGGTCAAGGAAGCCCTGGACGCGGGCGGCGTGGTGGGGCTCCTGGGCGACCGCCGCGCCCCGGGGGAGCCCGGGATTGCCTGCCGGTTCTTCGGTCGGACCGCCTCGTTCCCCTTGGGCCCCCTGGCCCTGGCGGCCGTCACCCGGGTGCCGGTCCTGCTGTTCTTCGGGCTCTACCGCGGCGGCAGCAGATACGATGTGTACTTCGAGCACTTCACGGACCGGCTCAGCGCCCCCCGTCCTCAACGACGCGCGATCCTGGGCGAGTGGGTCCAGCGCTATGCCGCCCGCCTGGAGCACCACACCCGGATGGCACCCTACAACTGGTTCAATTTCTATGATTTCTGGGACGACGGTGACGGTCCTTGAGGGCCTTGATCATAACTCCGGCCCGCCCGGGCGGCGGTTGGCGCCCCGTTGTAGGTCAGCCTTCAGGCCGACCGGGGGCGCCGCGGCGCCAGGCGGTGATCAGCCCCGCTCCAGAGCAGCAAGCATCGCTACACCCGCTACGCCGCCCTTGCCTTTTGCGCGCTGATTTGCGTTCATTCGCGCACCGCCTGTTCTTGATCCGATGCCATCGACCCGACTGCCGGAACCGGATGTCCCCATGCCTATCACCCCAGCCAGCATCACCGCCTATACCCTGACCAGCACCCTCGGCGCCGGGTGTGCCGCCACCCTCACCGCCCTGCGTGGGGAGCGCCCCGGACTGCGCCGCTGCACGCTCCCCGGCCTCACCCTGGACACCTGGGTCGGCCAGGTCGAGGGGCTGGAGACGGCGCCCCTGACGGGTGCGCTCGCCGACTTTGACTGCCGAAATCATCGCCTGGCCGCCCTGGCCCTGCGGCAGGACGGCTTTCGGGAGCGGGTCGCGGACGCCGCCCGGCGCTATGGGGCGGGGCGGGTCGGGGTCTTCCTCGGGACCAGCACCGCCGGGCTCAACCACACGGAGCAGTGCTACCGGCAACACTTCGAGGAGGGCAGCGAAGGGCTCGGGGCGGACCTGCGCTACGCCCACACCCATACCAATTTTGCGCTCGCCGCCTGCTGTCGGCGACTGCTGGGACTCGCGGGCCCCGCCCTGGTCATCTCCACCGCCTGCTCCTCCGGGGCAAAGGCCATCGCCGCCGGCGACCGCTACCTGCGGGCCGGGCTCTGTGACGCGGCGGTAGTGGGCGGGGTCGATACCCTGTGCGCCACCACCCTCTACGGCTTCCAGTCGCTGGAGCTGCTCTCCCCCAGGCCCACCAGCCCCTGGGGCCTCGGGCGGTCCGGCATCAGCATCGGGGAGGGCGCCGGCTTTCTGTTGCTGGAGCACGCAGCGCCCGCGCCCGGTGAGGCGGTCCTCCTGGGCACCGGGGAGAGCAGCGACGCCTATCACATCTCCTCGCCGCACCCGGAGGGCGACGGCGCCGTGTTGGCGATGACGGCGGCGCTCGCGCGCGCCGGGCTGGCCCCCGACGCCATCGATTACATCAACCTCCACGGGACCGGCACCCCGGTGAACGATCGCGCCGAGGACCGGGCCGTGACCCGGGTCTTCGGGCCAGGGGTCATCGCCAGTTCCACCAAAGGGGCGACCGGTCACACCCTGGGGGCGGCCGGGGCCCTGGAGGCGGTCCTGTGCCTGGTCTGCATGGCCGCCGGGCTGCTCCCCGGCACCCAGGGGACCGCGGTCCAGGACCCGGAACTTACCCTGCGGGTGCTGGAACACCCCAGCCCCGGGGCGCCCCGGCGGGTACTGAGCAATTCATTCGGCTTCGGCGGCAGCAATTGCTGCCTGATCCTGGGGCAGCCATGACCCAACTGCATCTGCTCGGCGTAGGCCTGGTGGCGCCGGGTCTGCCGGATTGGGAGCGTGCACAGGCGGTCCTGACCGGCCGACAGCCCTATGCGGCGGCGCCCATCACCCACCTGGCACCCGCCGCGCTGCCGCCCAACGAACGGCGCCGTGCGACCCTGGGAACCCGGCTGGTCCTGGCCGCGACGGAGCAGGCGTGCGCGGGGCTCGCGCTGGACCTGCGCGAACTACCGACTGTCTTCACCGCGTCAGAGTCGGATCTCGGCATCATCGACCGGCTCTGTACCGACATCTTCGGTCGTCACACGCCGGTCTCGCCCACCGTCTTTCACAACTCGGTCCACAACTCAGTGGCCGGCTACTGGTCCATCGCCCATGGCTGCCGCCAGGCGTCCACCAGCCTCTCCGCCTGGGACGGCAGCCTGGCGGCCGGCCTCCTGGAGTGCGCCGCCCAACTCGCCGACGGCGACCGGCCGGTGCTGTTGGTGGCCTATGATCTGCCCGGCCCCGCACTGCTCGATCACCATCGCCACCTGGAGGGTCCCTGCGCCTGCGCCCTGCTGCTCACGTCCGCGGCCTCGGCGGTGCCCAATACGGCGCCGCCCTTGGCCACCCTCGCCTTGGACCTGGACGCCCCGGGCATGCCGGACCCGCTCCCCCCGGGCCTGGACCCCGCGCTTGAAACCCTGCGCGCCGGCAACCCCGCGGCCCGGGTCCTGCCGTTGCTCTGCCGCATTGCGGCCAGAAGCGGGGGGACAGTCCGTCTGCCCTATCTGGAGGATTTGGACCTGCTGGTCCGGATCGGTTAGTGATGCTCGACCGCCATCAACTCTGCGCCCTGCTGCCACACGCCGCCCCCATGTGCCTGCTCGATGCGTTGGTGTCCTGGGACGGGGGGTCCCTGGTCTGTACGGCGGTGTCCCATCGGGATCCGCACAATCCCCTGCGCCGCAATGGGCGCCTCGCCGCTGTTCACGCCATCGAATACGCCTGCCAGGCGACCGCCGTGCATGCGGCCCTGGCACCGAGTGCGGGCGCGGATGAGGCCGTGGCACAACGGTCACTGCTGGCCGCGGTGAAGGAGATCGCGCTGTCCCAGGAGTATCTGGACCAGGTCCAGGCCCCGTTGCGGATCTCGGTCTGGCGTGAACTGGCCATGGGTCCGAGCGCCATCTACCGGTTTCTGATCGAGGGCGATGGCCGGCCTATCGCCCGCGGCCGTGTGACCGTGGTCGGGGGGCTTGGGCCATGAAGGGCACCGCCGTCGTCATGCCGGCCAGCAATGAAGGGTCGCGCATCAGACAAACGGTCTCGGCGGCTTGCCCGGTGATCGTGCACCGTGCCTGAGCAACTGCCTTTTTTGTGACATAATTGCCCACGCTTCCGCAGCGCGATGGCTTAGTCCAATGAAATTCGTCTGATTTTTTTGTCCATGCGGCGAGACCTCTGCGAGGTTGCGCCGTCAACCGGGGAGAGGGGGAGAATTGCCATGCCGTCTGATCTCACGCCAACTGATCCCACACAGGCAAGTCACGCCGATCGATCCTGTGATGTCCTAGTGATCGGTGGGGGACCGGCCGGCGCCACTGCGGCCACCCTGCTGGCCGCGCAAGGCCATCGGGTCACCCTGCTGGAAAAGGCGCACCATCCCCGCTTCCACGTCGGCGAATCCCTGCTACCAGCCAACCTGCCATTATTTGAAAAACTGGGCGTGAGTGCCGAGGTAGAGGCGATCGGCATGCCGAAATGGGGAGCGGAATTCGTATCGCCCTGGCACGATCACAGCCAATCATTCGAGTTCGCCGAGGCCTGGGACAAATCGATGCCGCACGCCTACCAGGTGCGCCGTTCGCAGTTCGACGAGATCCTGATCCGCAATGCCGGGCGCAAGGGTGCCGACGTCATCGAAGGTTGTCGTGTGCGCGCTGTGGAGTTCCTCTCGAACGATGCGGGGGCCATGGTCCAGGCAGAACATGACGATGGCCGTACCGAGACCTGGCAATGCCGCTTCCTCATCGATGCATCGGGCCGTGACACCTTCCTCGGCAACCGCTTCAAGGCCAAGCACCGCAACCCAAAGCACAACAGCTCATCGCTCTATGCCCACTTCAAGGGTGCGAAACGACACACGGGCCAACAGGAGGGCCACATCACCATCTTCTGGTTCGCGCATGGGTGGTTCTGGTTCATTCCACTCGCCGACGGTGCCACCAGCGTTGGGGTCGTCACCTGGCCCTATTACATGAAGACCCGCACCAAGCCGGTGCGGGAATTCTTCTTGGATCTCATCCCCCTATGCCCCGCCCTTGCGGAGCGGTTGCAGGGCGCCGAACTGGTGACACCGGTCGAAGCGACCGGCAATTTTTCCTATACCTGTGACCGTACCCACGGCGCCAACTGGTTGCTGCTCGGTGATGCCTATGCCTTCATCGATCCGGTGTTCTCTTCCGGCGTCCTGCTGGCCATGCAGAGCGCCTTCGCGGGCGCCACTGCGGTGGATGCGTGCCTGCGTGAACCGCAGCAGGCGGCCCAGGCCTTGGCGGCGTTCGATCGCGCCATCAAGCACGGACCCACCGAGTTCTCCTGGTTCATCTACCGCATCACCAGCCCCACCATGCGCGACATGTTCATGGCTCCACGCAATTTCTTCCGGGTCAAGGAGGCGCTGCTGTCGGTCTTGGCGGGAGACATCTTCGGTAACACGCCGATCTGGCGTTCGGTACTTGCGTTCAAAGTGATCTATTACCTGTCGGCCCTCTCCAACCTGAAATCTGCGATCATGGCCTGGCAGCAGCGCAAGGTGAATGTCCGTTATGTTGAAGATACGCACGAGATCGGCTGCCGATGACGCCTCCCGGGGATAGCCTACGGCTGGACTACCTACCCGTCTCGCGGCTGTCGCAATCAGACCGGGACGTCCGGCCCGGCGCCCTCGGCGGCGTCTGCTTTTTCCACCCCGCCATTGCCGATGAGGTCACGGGGATGCCGCTCCTGTCGGTGGACATGACCTTGCTGGAAGGGCAGGAACCAATCTGCGAGGTCTGGTCCACTGCGGAGGTACTGCGGGCGGGCCGGCATCACGGCATCCGTTACCGTGAGGGTGAAACCTTGCTGTTTGGCTGTCTGACGCTCGATGAAGCCACCGAGGTGACGCCCGGGGATTCCCCTGCGCCCCTGCAGGCCGCAACGCAAGCCGCCTACGAGTCTGTTTTTGACCTGCTCGAATCGCGTGGCTACAGCGCCGTCCTGCGCTTTTGGAATTACTTCCCCGCGGTCAACCGCGTCAGTCACAACCTGGAGCGCTATCGCCAGTTCAACATTGGCCGTGCGGATGCTTTCCTTTCACATGGCCGCAGCGTCGTCGGCAACGTACCGGCCGCCTGCGCCCTTGGCAGCGCCGGCGCGGCGCTCCAGATCGCCTTCCTGGCTGCCCGCGCGCAACCCCTGGGCATCGAAAACCCGCGCCAGGTCAGTGCCTACGACTACCCCAGTCAATACGGCCCCCGGAGCCCGACCTTCTCGCGTGCGTCACTGGTCAACCTGCGGGGGCGCGACCTGCTGTTCATCTCCGGCACGGCCAGTGTCGTGGGTCATCAAACGCTGCACGCGGGCAATGTGGACGCGCAGACACGCGAATCGCTCCGCAACATCGCCGCCGTCATCGCAGAAGCGAACCGCCGGGCCCCGGACGCCGGATTCCAACTCCGCGACCTCGCCTATAAAGTCTACATCCGCAACGGCAAAGACTTGCTCAGCGTACGCCGCGCATTGCTGGACGTCATCGGCGCCCCCGTGCCGATGGTGTTCTTACAGGCCGACGTCTGCCGCGCGGACCTGCTGGTCGAGATCGAGGCCTCCGGCGGTCATGCCATTGCCCCCAGCTAAGACCCGCCGCCGCGACCGGCGGTCATCGCCGGGTTTATTCAGGCGCTGGTGGCAGCAAGCGTATGAATACGCGGCACTTTGGTTCGGTCTGGGCGTGCTCGGCGTGATGTCCCTGGCGTGGTCATTGCTTGCGATCCCGTTTCACGATCTCTTGCCGAAGTCGTTGGCCAACCCGCTTGGCCGTTGGGCGATCACCGTCATTTGTCGCAGTTACTTCGGCATCCTAGGGTTGATTGGCGCGTGCCGTTTCGATCTCCAGGCCCTTGATGCGCTGCGCGGCGAGCCGCCGCTGGTGATCGCTCCCAACCACCCCGGCCTGCTCGATGCCCTGCTGGTGATGTCGCGGCTTTCCGACCTCGCCTGCATCATGAAGGTCGACATTGTCGACAACGTCTTCCTGGGTGCCGGCGCCCGGCTGGCCGGTTACATCCGTAACGACGCACCACTGAGCATGATCAAGCAGGCCATCGCCGAGCTGAAAAACGGCAGTCACCTGCTGCTGTTTCCGGAAGGCACCCGCACCACCCGCTGGCCCATCAACGCCTGCACGCCGGCGGCCGCGCTCATCGCCGGTCGGGCCCAGGTGCCGATCCAGACGGTCTTCATCGAGAGCGATTCGGGCTTCCTCGGCAAGGGCTGGCCGCTGTGGCGCCGTCCCACGCTGCCTATGACCTTTCGCATCCGGCTGGGTCGGCGCTTCGCGCCCCCGCACCAGGCCAGTGAGTTGACCGCGGAACTGGAGCGTTACTTCATCGATGAGTTGCGCAATTACTCCCTGCCGCCTGCTGCCGGGGACCGGGCGCAAGCAGTATCCGCCGGGGCCGGGCCCTCATGATTCCACCCGCCTCGACCATCAGTGAGACCCATCTGGTGCTGATCCCCAGCTACGACTCCGGCGCCCTGGTCTATGACGTGGTGCGCGCGGCGCGTCGGCAATGGACACCCGTGTGGGTGATCGTGGACGGCAGCACCGACGGCACGGCCGTCGGCCTGCAGGAACTGGCGGCGCTCGACCCTGGGCTTCGCGTATTGGTGTTACCCAAGAACAGCGGCAAGGGTGCAGCCGTTTTGCACGGCCTCGAACACGCCGCGCACGCCGGTTTCACCCACGCACTCACCTTGGACGCGGACGGTCAGCATCCGGTCGAGCGCATCCCCGATTTCATGGCCACCTCCATGGGGGCACCGGATGCCATGGTGCTGGGGGTGCCGACATTCGACCTCAGCGCACCCAAGCTGCGGGTCCATGGCCGCAAGGTCTCCAACGGGTTTGCGAACCTGGAAACCCTGTGGATGGGCATTGGCGACTCACTCTACGGCTTCCGCGTCTATCCCATCGCACCCCTGCGGCAAGTGATGCAGGGCCAGCGCTGGATGCGCCGCTTCGATTTCGATCCCGAGGCAGCGGTCCGCCTGTGCTGGCACGGGGTACGTGCCATCAACCTGCCCGCCCCGGTGAAGTATCTCCCCGCCCACCAAGGTGGCGTGTCGCACTTCAACTATCTGCGCGACAATGCCCTGCTGACCTGGATGCACACGCGGTTGCTGCTGGGCTTCCTGCTGCGCTTACCCGTGCTCCTGCGGCGACGTTTGGGAACGGGTCACAAATCACCTAAACGAATCCCCTAGCGAATGCCTTTGGCGTCGCGGCCGTTGTCGTTGTCGTTGTCGTTGTCGTTGTCGAGGCTATCATACCTGCCAGGATTCTCTCGCACCTCTTAGTTTCGCTGTCCGCGCATTTTCACGTATCGAAGCGATTCTCAGCAACATCTTGGCGGCCTTATACGCCCAACCTACGTGGCGAATCGAAATCCGATAGACAGCGAGCTGCTCATGACCGAATTGCATCGCTGCTTCGACAACGACAACGACAACGACAACGAGTTTACTCGATGTGTAACCTATTTCCGACTCGTCAATTTCGCGACAACTGAAACTCCCTGGCCCGCGGGTTTTCCGATACCCTCAGCGCCGCCGTGAAAAGGGTGGACCGCATAAATGCCGATCCCCAAACCCGGCAACCAGCGGCGCAGGCCTGGGGTGGTAATGACGGTGCTGAAGATGGCCATCAGCACGAGCATGGTGAAGACCTGCTGGGAAATGACGCCCAGATCATAGCCGACGTTGATAACGATGAGTTCCATCAGGGCGCGGGTGTTCATCATGATGCCGAGCACCTTGCCCTCCTGATGCGAGAGTCCTGCCCAGCGCGCCGCGATATAGCTGCCACCGAACTTTCCCAGGGTTGCCAGTGCGATCAGCAACAGGCACCAACCCCAGGCGGCAACGGAGTCAAGGCTCCCGATGTTGGTACGCAGACCGGTATAAGTAAAAAAGATTGGCAGAAAGAAGACCATGACGAAGTGGCCGATGCGCTCCTTCCAGGCCGCGATCAGTTCATGCTCGTCATACAGGATCACCCCCATCATGAAGCCGCCGAAGATGGCGAAGATGCCGATCTGATAGGTGGCGATCGCGGAGATGAAGATACCGGCGAGCAGAATACCCAGCAGATTGTGGGTGAGCTTTCCGCGCCCCGCCTTCTCGCCCGTCGGCGCCGGGCCGGCCTGGGCGATCCGGACAACGCGCTTCATCAGCGGTCGCACGACGAACCACCAGGTCAGGAAATACCCCGCCACCAGAAACACTTTAAGGCCGAAGCCGGCGGCGTTGAACTGGGCCAGGGCGAGCGCAGTGACCAGGGCGAGCAGCAGCCAACCGACCACGTCGTTGATCGCGGCGGCACTGATGGCAATGACGCCGATGGGCTGGTGGGTGATCTTGAACTCAATCATCATGCGCCCGAGGATGGGCAGGGCCGTGATGGAGAAGGCGGTGGCAATGAACAGCGCAGAGGCGAGCGGATCGACACCGGGTGACAGCAAGGCCGCCGTGGCATACCCGAAGCCGAAGCCCAGGGCGAATGGCACGACCATGCTGGCCGTGGCGACATAGACCACGGCGCGGCGGTGATGCCGGTCCAGCAGATGGGCGAAGTCGAACTCCAGACCAATCTGAAACATCAGCAGGATCAACCCGATCTGCGACAACATCTGCATCGGTGCGGGCGGGGCCGAGTGAAAGACATAGGCAAAGACCGCAGGCGCCAGCACACCAAACAGGGAGGGCCCCAGCAGGATGCCGACGACGATCTCCCCCACCGCGGGTGACTGCCCGAGCCGCTGCGCAATCCCCCCGCCCAGGCGGGCGACCAGGATGATCACCGTCAGTTGCAGCAGGGTGAAGAACAACAAGGTCTCAGTCTGATGGACGGCGACGGTCGCCGCGCTGCTCGTCATATCATGCCCCCATTCACGCCGATGATCATGGGCATGGTCAAGGGCTGCGTGACGTGAAAAAAGCCATCGAGCGACACGGCCAACACCTGGTGCCATTGGTCGGCACGCATAGCGGGGAAGACGGCGTCGTCATGCACGCCGGCATTGTTGACCAGGATCTGGACTGGCGTCTCCGCGATCAGTGACTCCAGGGCGACGCGACTGGCCTGCGCATCGGTGACATCGAAGGCGATGGCCTCGGCCGCGCCACCCGTCGCGACAATCTCCTGCGCCAGTGTAACGGCCTTCGTCAAGTTTCGATTGGCGTGGACATAGACGTAACAGCCATCGGCGGCCAACCGTCGACAGATCGCCGCGCCGATACTGCCGCTACCGCCGGTGACGAGGGCGCGTTTCATGCTGAGCCCGGTAATTCTTCGCACTGCTCACCCAACCGGGCAATCAGCATGACGTTGGCGAAGGGCAACTCACCGTTCATGGGGACGGTCTCGACACGAAAGCCCAGCGCCTCCAGCGCCCGGCTCCAGTGCGGAACGGGTCGGCAATGCCAGCGGACCCGGCCCATGCCGCGGAACCAGGCGACGGTGCGATCGACCCAGGTGCTCAACCTGAACCTCAGACCACCGCCGGCATCTCCCACGCGCGTCAAAAACAGGCCATTGGGCGGCAGGGCGGCACGTACCCGCCGCAGGATGTCGTCCTGCGCCTGCCCATCGACGTAATGCACGGCATCCATGATGACCACGACATCGGCCCGGCCAAAGTCGACCTCGCGCATATCACCCTCTTCAAAACGGGCCTGCCCCCCATAGGCAAGACGCGCCCTTTTCAGATCACGCGCCAGAAGATCGATGCCACGGATTCCGGCCACCCGGGGGGGAGCGGGCCACTGCGGTGTCCAGTCGCCGGCCTCATAGAGTTGCCGGGCGGCAAGCAGCCAGGCCGTCAGCAGTCCCTGACCACACCCCACATCGAGAATCTCGACGTCGTCCGGGAACAGCCCGCGCGCCAGTATGCCAATGAACACCGGGTCTCGACCGAGCTTGCCACGGGCGAAATGGTAGGCAAACCTGCCGGCCGCTCGATAGGGCTGGCTGGCATGGTCGATGAGGCGTCTGCGCAGAATCTCGGGACTGAGGGTCATGGCGGAGACCGGTCCAAGGCCGCACGCAGGGTGATGGGCGTGAGTTGCGCGACGGCAATCGCATCCAGCAGGCGGGGCAGAACGGCGAGGATGACCGGCTGACCGCCACGGGTGCGGGCCGCGTTACCGTCATGCAGCAGCAGGATGTCGCCGGCGGCAAGACCAGTGGTCAAACGGCGCAGCACATCATCACTGTTACGGTTGCGGGTATCATAGCCACGCTTGGTCCAACTGGCCAGGTGGAGGCCATGCCGGGCCAGGATGGGCTCCAAAAAGGGACTGCGCAGGCCGGCCGGGGGCCGAAAGAAGCAGGGTCGCCGGCCGGTGATGGCGGCCAGGCTGTCCTGGCCGGATACGATCTCGCGCGCCATCCGACGCGGCCCCAGGGTAGAGAAGTGATGCGCGTGGTGTCGGCTGTGGTTTTCCACCGCGTGACCCCGGCGAATGAGTTCCCGACACAGTTCGGGATAGCGCTGCGCCTTGACACCGATGCAAAAAAAGCTGGCGCGGGCATTGCCGTGGTCGAGGGCATCAAGCACCGCGGGCGTCACCTGCGGGTCCGGGCCGTCATCGATGGTGATCGCGATATGTCCCGCCGCTGCCGCCGACGGTAGTCGCACCCAGTTGGGACCCAGACTACGGCTGCGCGGCCAGAGGCCCGCGGCGGTCAGGATCAGGTGGTTGGCAGCCAAGGCACCCAGCCCCCAGGGCCACCACCCCGGTTGCAGCGCCAACAACCCCAGGGCCCCGGCATGCAGCGCGAAGGTCCCCTGCAACAAAGGCGTGGGGCGCCATGGGCGCGGCGCGTGGGGGGGCGGCAGGACCATCAGGCGCGCCGCGTCAGGATGGCGGAAAAGGCCAGGGCCAGCAGCGCGCCGGGGCCGACTGTGCAGCCGACCGCCGCGAGTACCGGGACGCTGGAAAAGGCCAGAATGCCAAAACCGGCCACGGTGGTGCTGGCCGCGAGCACGAGCGAAGCCAGCACCCGCGGCGCCATGCCCCCGTCGACCGCCCCCTGGTCGAAAAATAGAGCATAGTTGGAACCGACGGCCACCACCAGCAACATGCCCACCAGGTGCAGGATGCCGAGTTGCTGACCGACCAGGACCAGGCCGGCAAGGGTCACGGCCACGGCCATGATCAACGGGGCGGTGATGCGTACCACGCGCACTGGCGAGCGGGTGGCAATGAACAGCAGGGCAAGGATTGCGACCAACCCGGCCAGCGACAGCAGGATGGCCTCATGCAGATAGCCGGCGTACAGGCGATCGGCCTCGCCCTTGAGGTCGACGAAATAGACTCCGGTGAGACCCGTCTGCGCCAGCGCCGACCGCACTCGCTGCGCGTCGAGGCTGGCCGTGGCCGCGACGCGCAGCGGCAGCAGGGCGGTCCAGCGTCCCTGCATCTGCACCAGCAGGGCGTCAACCCCCTCCGCCAGCGAGGTGCCTTGGAGGTCCTCCGGGCTCAGGGGCGCCTGGCCGCGCGCCTTCGCCACGTCCGCGAAAAAGGGGTCGAAGCGATCCGGCTTCAGCGGCATTTCGGCAATGGCCGCCGTGAAACGCCGACGCAGTTCGGCGTCGGGTGGCAGACTGGCCTGGCGCTGGCGCTGGACGGCCTGGCTGGGTAGATAGGCGGCGGGGCTCTCGAACCCCTCGATCATGCCGGCGGCCTCCAAGCGCTGGAGCGCGGGCGCGACACCTTCGGCGGCAACCAGCGCCGCCTCCCGCCCGGCGGCCGTGACCACCACCATGTAGCGCACGTCCGGGGCACCCAGGTCGGTGCGCATGGCAACGTCGAGGGCCTGATCGGTGGCTGACAGCGGGCTCAGGGCCGTCAGTTCGTGGTTCCACAGCGTGTCGCGCTGGACTACGACCACGGTACAGGCGGCCAGGAACAGGACCAGCACCGGCACGCGCAACCGACCGGCCCGCGCGACCCACGCCTGCAGGCGACCACCCGCGGCGCTGAGGTCGCGCACCCGCAGGCCACGCGGCAGGAGGGTCGGCAGGACGAAACGGGTCACCAGGGCGGCCACGAGCAGGCCGGTGATCGCAAACAGGCCCAATTGTGAGAGGCCGGGAAAGCTGGAAAAGAGCATCGAGGTAAAGCCGATGACGGAGGTCAGCACGCCGATCCGGATCGTCGGCCAAAAGGCCCTGTTCCAATGGCTCTGGGTCGAACTGGTCTCGCTGATCGCGCCGCTCGTGCGTTCGGACTGAGTGAGGAGATAGGTGGAATAGTCGACCGCCTCCCCGATGAGCGCGATCCCAAAGCCGAGGGTGAGACCATGCACCATGCCGAAACCGAGATTGACCACCGCGACAGCGGCCAGGGCGCCTGAGAGCACCGGCAGCAAGCCCAGCAGCAATGCCACCGGCGATCGGTAGACCAGCAACAGCAGGCCGACGATGATCAGGCTGCCAATACCGGAGAGCAATAGTACGTCGTGTCTGATGGTGGCGCGTGCCGTCACGGAGAAGGGGCCGGGGCCGGTCAACGCCACCGCCATCCCCGGCTCGGACACCGCCGCAAAGGCGGCGCGGATGGCCGCAACCGCCATGAACTGGCCGCCCGTGTCCGCCCCTTCGGCACGGGTACGGGCCAGGAGCAGGGCGCGCTGAGCGTCACGGGAAACCCAGACGCCGTCGAGCGTTTGCGGCCGCTGGCCGCTCCCCAGGGCCTCCAGCAGTTGGGTGAATTCGCCGGTAGGGTCGCGCGGTAGCAAGGCCTTGCTGAGCAGCCCGCCCGCCGAGGCAAGCAGTTCGATGTTGTCGGAAATCCCTTGGCGCAGGCCCGCCACCGTGAACCGCTCGGCACTCATCGCCGGGCTCAACAGATAGCGGTTCTCCAATAAGACCTGGCCATCCCGCTCCAGGCTCAGGGCCTCGCCATTGGCAATGTGCAGAAACTGCCGCTCGGCGCGCAGGCGCGCGGCCAGGTCGTGCGAGACGCGCGCCCGGGCGGCCTGGTCGCCCCCTTCGATGCCGATCAGGATCAGACGGGAGGCGATACCGGATTTGAGTTGGTCGATGAGGAGTTGCTGTTCCGGGGTGGGAGTTTGCGGCAAAAAGGCCGACAGATCCGCCGTGTAGTGGGTGCGCATCACCCCCCAGAGACACGCGCACAGGAACAAGAGCCAAAGCGTGATTGCGACGCTGCCACGTCGCCTCCCAGGTCGCATCATCGCCACGTGCTCTTACGGATGTTCATTACCGAGCGATCACCGTCCGCCAGCAAAATCTCGACCGTGCGCACCTCGTCCTGCGTCCCTTCCATGCGGATGCGGGCGATCACGAAGGCCACGCGGGGGTCCAGCGGTGTCAGCACCAGCGACCAGCGGTCGCGCGTGCCTTCGAGGTCGAGCCGATAGGCGCTCTCCAGTGCCTTGCGGTCTCCGGCCAGGGTGGCCCTGATGCCCAGGATCATGCCTGCCACCTCGGGATAATCCTTAAGTTGCATCACATGCTTGTGGGCCTCTCGCACGATGGTGAGGGTATCGCCATCCAGCACCAGGGTCTCGACCCTCGGCGTGAGCGTGCGCTTTTCCAGGCGGCCGGGCGGGGAGAACACCAGTTCGCCGGACGAGTCCACCGGCAGGTCCAAAATGGAGATGTACTTCTTCTCGGTGAAGGCGGCAACCCCGTAGGTGCCTGCGGCCAATGCGGCCATGAGTTCACCAATAGAGAACTGAGCGGCCTGTGCCGACGGATTGCACCCGAGCACCAAGAGACCATATAGGCCCGCGGCCGTCGCAGCAAAGCGGTGACGGGCAATCAGTGGCAGTAGCGATATGGTCAGGCGCAAGAGCTGCTCAGCGGGTATGGACGGACGCGCCGGGCTCTGACTTGGCGGCGTTGCGGAAGGCACGAATGGTGTCCATGATGCTGTGTTGCTCCAGAGGGGACAGCTTGCGCCCGCGCACCACATACTCGACGACAAACATGAGTGCGATCAGCAGCGGCGACAAGAAATTAGCGAAAACCGACCACACCGCGATGCTGCCGAATAAGAAAAGAAGTGTGGAAAGCAGGCTGATGCCGAAAAAGAACAGCGTCCAGGCCAGGGTGAGTTGGCGCGTGTAGCGGGCTACCTCCGGGCTCAGACTGCCGCGCAACGCCTCCGCACACAGGGTGCACAGGGGGCGCCGCCCGCGCTTCAGGGTGAGGCCAAAGGCAACGCCGAGCAGGACATGGATGCCGGTATGCTGGAGGTAATAGACCCACCCGAAATTTCGTTCCAACGCGTCACGATACCACCACAGCAGGCCGCAGACCAGGGCGCCGAACACCAGCATGGCGAACCGCCTGGGCGACTGCCACGCCAGCATGGCCAATAGGACCAGTATGGGCAACAGCGCCACGGTCAGGCCCAACGCCGGAAAGCGCTCGGCCGCCGACGTGGCGGTGCTGTAATGCGCCAAGACCGGATACGCCAGCACCCCGGCCGCGATGAGACCCCGGCGGACTACAGTGACCGCGGTCAGGCTCATCTCGTCCGGACCGCCGCCCTGCGCGCCATCAGCCGCGCGCGATGACGTAGCATCCGGGCGTTGTCCGCATGATCGTTATTGCAGTTCACGGGTGGCTTCGGACATGGTGATTTCGCAGCGACATGAAATAGTACCGGACGCATTGGGATCTCAGCCGAGCGCGTCCGTCGGCACGATGCCGCAGGTCAGCGGGCCGTAATCATCATTGCGGCTACGGCAGGTGTAGGTCGCCCTTCAGGGCGACCAGGCCTGCACGCTGAAGGGCGACTGACAGTGGCGGAGCCGATAACCGGAATAATGATCGAGGCCGGTCAGCGATAGCCCCCTTCGTTCGCGTTGTGGATGATCCAGATCAGATTACCGGAGGAGAAATCGCCAATCGAGCCGCCGGCGAAGATCAGTCGCCCCAGCCCCTTGTAGACCATCTCATAGCGATGTTTGTCCGGGCCGAAGTAGAAGGGGATGAAGGCCTTGCCAGTGATATACGACCCTTGATCCGTCGGCGGTCCGATCAGGTCGGTCACCTGTTTCATCGGCATGCCGATCTGCAACTTAGTGAACTTGCTGCCCTTCGCAGGCGTACCCGAGATCTCGCCTTCCCAGTCGTTGATACCCTTGACGGCGCGGCCGGTACCGGCCTCGACCTTGCTGGAATCGACCACCTGGCCACTGCTATTGATGCCCGCCGCCGGCCCTGCCGCGTCCTGCTTGGCGGAATTAGAGGCGCAGCCAGTCAGGCTTGCCGCTACGATCACCGCGAACGAGATGCCGATAACATTAATTTCTTTTAACATTTCTGCCCCGATTTATGGTTATCTGTACCCGGCGCAGGGGGCGCCCGGCGTTCCGTACTCAAAACCCCCATTTCTTAGTGTACTCGATAATCCAGGCGGCCTAAACCCCCCACGTGCACGCTGGCCTGCGTCGCCCTCGCCCGTCGCCCCGTGAGCCGGCGAACGATGCTTAGGGTCCAATTTCGACAAGGGCTTGTGATGTCGGGCGCGTGGGTCGCGCGCCTGACGCCACACGAGGGACTGCACCCCGACCAGCCCGCCGCCGCTGCCCGCCCGCAGGGCCGGCCCTGGTCACAGCGCCGGCCAAGGGCAGGAAGGGCAGGTGTAGGTCGCCCTTCAGGGCGACCAGGCCCCCACGCTTTCGAGCGGTCCGGTGTCGGCCGGTCGCCCTGAAGGGCGACCTACATCGGCGGAATAACGATCACGACCTCCCCGGCGGTGTTCATCTTGGCGCCTGCCTGCTAACGTGGCGGGACCGCCGCGGCCGGACGGGCAGCGGTTGACCAGGCGACGCGGGCAGCGTCGCCCGCCACACCTGACTCTCGCCGTGGGGTTATCGCGACTAAACCAACCGCGGCAGGCAACTCCACCCTACTGGTGCTGACATGAGAATCACGCTCGTTCACCCGGCCGGATTCAATTTCGTGCCCGGGCAGCCGGACTTCTCGCTGCTGGCCAATCGCATGGCGCCGCTCGGCATCCTGCAACTGGCGGCCTGGCTGCAACAGCATGGGCATCCCTGCGCGGTATACGATTGCCTGGGTCCCGGCGCGCCCGCCTCGCTCGCCGCCAATGCCGACCTCGTATTGGCGACGAATCCCGAAGTGGTCGGCTTTTCGGTCACGACCTCCGGTTTCATGGATGCCGTCGAGATCGCGTCGCTGATCAAGGCGAAACGCCCGCAGATCCGGATCCTATTCGGTAATGTGCACGTGTCGGCGATCGGCGCCGCGCTGCTGCGACATTTCCCGGAGATCGATTATCTGTGCGTCGGCGAAGGCGAGGGCGCGATGCTGGAGCTGGCCGAGCACCGCAACCCCGATGAGATCGCCAATCTCTGCTATCGCCGGGGCGAGGAGATCGTTTCCAATCCGCGGCGGTCGCGCATCCTCGACCTCGACGCGCTGCCGTTTCCCGCTTACGAGAAACTCGCCGGTTTCCCACGTGGTTACCATCTGCCGCTGTTTTCCTATGTCAAGCGGTATGGCGCGACCATGGTCACGTCCCGCGGCTGCCCCTACACCTGCTCGTTCTGCGACCGCACGGTGTTCGAGCGCCTGTACAAGACGAACTCCGCCGCCTACGTCTATGAGCACATGAAGTACCTGCGCGACCGCTTCGGTGTGCGCCACATCAATTTCTACGACGACCTGTTCACCGCGCAGCGGCAGCGCGTCACGGAGTTGTGTGAAAAATTGATCGCGCACCCCTTGGGCATGGACTTCAACTGCGCCGTGCGCACCGGCCACACGTCGGACGAACTGCTGCGCCTGCTCAAACGCGCCGGCGCGGTGATGGTGTCCATGGGTATCGAATCGGCCGATCCGGGTATGATGGAGCGGCACAAGGCCGGCGTCAGCCTGGACGGTGTCCGCAGGACGGTCGCGCAGATTCATGCCGCGGGGCTGCGGGCGAAGGGGCTATTCATTTTCGGGCTGCCCGGCGAGACACCGGAAACGATCGCCGCGACCAGCGAGTTCATACTGTCACTCGATCTCGACGAAATGAACATGAGCAAGTTCAGCCCCATGTACGGCGCGCCGATCTGGGACGAATGCGTCGCAGGCACCGCGGGTGAGTTCAACGAGGACTGGCGCCTGATGAACTGTCTCAACTTCGTCTACCTGCCGAAGGGCTTCGCGTCGCGGGCGGAGATGGACGCGTTGTATAACACGCAAATCCGTCGTTTCTACGACAGCAAGGGCTATCGGCGGCACTTCGCACGACGCCTCTGGCAACATCGTTGGAGCCTGTGGCATGTGCTGAAGAATCTGCCCAAAACGATGCAAGCGGCACGCTATTACAGCAGCAGCAAGGCCGACCTGGAGCGGCTCGGTCAGACCCTTGCGCCCCATCCGCGCCAGCCGCGCGGCCTGACGCCCGAACTGAGTGCGGAGTTCGAAGTGGACAGGATCGCCGCGCTTGCGAATAGCAAGGTCTCACGCCGGGTAAGACCCGAAACAGCGGGGTAATCGCCGCCGGTCCGCCCAGCGGACCCTAGGCCCGGTCCCGCAAGGTCCGCTGTGCGGACCAGGAACTTGCCGCTGCACCCGGGCGTCTATCCGTTCGCGTACCCTGTCCGGGGTCACGCCAGTGGAGTGCTTGCGCCCATACTCGCGGCATTGCGCGCGCAACCCCAGTACGCTATTTTTGCGCCCCTCCCTTGGCGCGGGCCCGGGTCATTACGGTTGGAATCGGTAGATGAAAAAGAAACGGATACTGGTCGTGAGCTACTCCCAGACCGGACAGCTCAGCCGACTGGTGGACTCCGTCTGCGGACCGCTGCGCGCCGCCACGGGGTGTGAGGTCGTCGCGGAGCGGATCGCGCCACAGGTGCCGTATCCCTTTCCCTGGCCCTTCCTGCGATTCCTGGACGTCTTTCCGGAGTCGGTCTATCTGGACCCGCCGCCCATGCGGCCGCTGTCCCTGGCCCCGGACGCGGACTTCGACCTGGTCATCCTCGCCTACCAGGTCTGGTTCCTGTCGCCGTCGCTGCCCATCACCGGCTTTCTCACCTCGAGCGCAGGCCGCCGACTGCTCGCCGGCAAGCCGGTGATCACGCTCATTGCCTGCCGCAACATGTGGTTGACCGCCCAGGAGACGGTCAAGCGACTGCTGTCACAGGCCGGCGCCCGGTTGCTGGACAACGTGGTGCTGGTGGACGCGGCCCCGGCACTGGCCACCTTCATCACGACCCCACGCTGGCTCCTGACCGGCAACCCAGGGCGGCCGAGCGGTCTGCTCCCGCGGGCCGGCGTGTCGGATCGCGACATCGCAGCGGCACGCCGCTTCGGCGACGCCATCGCCGCCGCCCTGCGCGATGACCGGGAACTGGGTGAAGGCCCGCTGTTGGCGGGCCTCGCCGCCTGCCGGGTGGATGACCGCCTGATTTTAAGCGAGCGCATCGGGCATCGCAGCTTCCGGATCTGGGGCCGTCTGATGCGCGCGCTGGGCCCCCCGGGCAGCCGGCGGCGCACGCCGGTCCTGGTGCTCTATGCCCTGTTTCTCGTCACCATGATCGCCAGCGTCGTGCCGATCACGCTCATCCTGCGCCGCCTGGCCGCTCCGCTGCTGCGCCCGTCGCTGCTGCGGCTGAAGGCCTATTACGAATTGCCCTCAGGCAGCGGTGACGAGCGCCTACCGGATACCGCGCGATGACCAACGAGGTCTTCGTCAACCGCCTGGCGCTCTTCCTGCCCAACCCACCCGTGGACAACGGGCAGATGGAGGAGATCCTTGGCCGGATCAACGGGCAGCCGTCGCGCTCGCGCAAGCTCATTCTGCGCAGCAACGGCATCAAGACCCGCTATTACGTCCTCGATCCGGACGGCGGGCCGCCGCGCTACGACAACGCGGGCCTGACCGCCGCGGCGGTTCGCGGCCTGACCGGTGAGGGGTTCAGCCTGGAGCAACTGCAACTGCTCTGTTGCGGCACCAGCACACCCGACCAACTCCTGCCGAGCCATGGCGTGATGGTACACGGGCTGCTCGGCTGCGGCCCGCTGGAGGTGGTGAGCACCGCCGGGGTCTGCATGTCGGGCCTGGCCGCACTCAAATACGGCTATCTGGCGGTGCGCAGCGGGGAGACCGGCACCGCGGTCGCCACGGGCTCCGAGGTGGCATCGACCTTCATGCAGGCGAAGGCGTTTGCGCCTGAGTCCAGCGCCAAGCTGGCGGCGCTCGCGCAGCGCCCGGAGATCGCCTTCGATCACGAATTCCTGCGCTGGATGCTCTCGGACGGGGCCGGTGCCGCCCTGCTCGGGGCACACCCGGGCCGGCCCGGGCACAGCCTGCGCATCGACTGGATCGAGTCGCTCTCCTATGCCCACGAACACCCGGCCTGCATGTATGCCGGCGCCGAGAAGGCCCCCGACGGGCGCCTGATCGGCTGGCGCGAACTGCCCGACCTGGAGCAGGCGGTGCGCCGCTCGGTGTTCGCGATCCACCAGGACGTACGGCTACTCAACGAGCAGATCGTGCATACCGCCATCGAGACCGCACTGGCCGAGGTGGTCCGGCGGCGGGGCCTGGCGCCGGATCAGGTCGATTGGTTCCTGCCCCATATGTCGTCCGAGTTCTTCCGTGAGCCCCTCGCCGCCGGTCTTGAGCGGATCGGCTTCGCGCTGCCCATGGAGCGCTGGTACACCAACCTGGCCGCGACCGGCAACATCGGCTCCGCCGCCCTGTACGCCATGCTCGCCGGACTGCTCGACAGCGGGCGCCTGCGCCGCGGCCACCGGCTGCTGGTGATGATCCCGGAAAGCGGCCGCTTCGCGGTCGGCTATGTCCACTTGACGGTGGTCTGATGCGCCACGACGAGGTACCACAGGACGCCAGCGCCATCCTGCAGGGCGAGCGCAAGGCGCTCTACGCACTCGACCAGGACGGACGCTATACGGTCGTCCCCTCCAGCGGCTGGGGCGCGGAGGAGACCGCCACCGCGATGGCGGTGGCCGCCTACGCGCAGGCTGCGGCCGAGGCCCTGGCGCGGGCGCGCGCCGGCCAGGCCTCCCCCATCGAATACCATATGTACCACCACCGCCTGGACAGCCCCACCCTGGCCCAGGAGACCGGCCTGTGGCACTGGCAGGTCAAGCGCCATTTGCGGCCCGGCCCCTTCGCCCGGCTGCGTGAGCGCACCCTGCGCCGTTACGCGGAGGTCTTCGGCATGACGATCGACGAACTGCGAGACTGGCGATGATGGACGACCCCCGCGATCTTTCCGGCGGCACCCCGCGCCCGGCCGGCACCTTTGTCCACCGCCACGCGGCCCACTGCGAGAGCGGGGTCATGTCCGGGCTGCTGCGCCACTATGGCCTCGACGTCTCGGAGGCGATGGCCTTCGGCCTCGCCTCCGCCCTGGTCTTCGTCTATCTGCCCTTCGTCAAGGTGGGCGGCTTCCCGCTGGTCGCCTACCGGATGGCCCCCGGGACCATCATCAGCGGCCTGGAGCGCGCGCTCGGGCTACGGATGCACCGCCGCCGCTACCGCAACCAGGACCAGGGCCGGGCCGACCTCAACGCCCACCTGGCGGCCGGCCGCCCGGTCGGGCTGCAGGTGTCGGTCTACTGGCTACCCTACTTCCCGCCCGAAATGCGCTTCCATTTCAACGCCCACAACCTCATCGCCTTCGGACGGAACGACGCCGGCGACTACCGGCTGAGCGACCCGGTGTTCGAGGAGCCGGTCCTGTGCGCGGGCGAGCCCCTGCACAAGGCACGCTTCGTCCGCGGCCTGTTCGCCCCCAAGGGCCTCATCTACTACCCACGGCGCATGCCCGGCCGCATCGATTACGCCCCGGCCATCCGCCGGGCGACGCGCAAGACCGCCCAGCGGATGCTGCGCACGCCCCTGCCGTACATCGGCGTGCGGGGGATTCGCACGCTCGCCCGGCGCCTGGCGGCACTGCCCCAAGCCGGCAATGACCTGCGCTACGCCCGCCTGTTCGTGGCCCAGGTCATCCGGATGCAGGAGGAGATCGGCACCGGCGGCGGGGGCTTCCGGTTCCTCTACGCCTCCTTCCTGCAGGAGGCCGCGGACCTGACCGGCGAGCGCCGCTACGACCAGGCGATGCAGCGCATGACGCAGGCCGGTGACGCCTGGCGCCAATTCGCCGCGCTCGGCGCCACGCTGTGCCGCGCCAAGAGCAGCGACTTCCCCGCCCTGGGGAGCGCCCTGGAGGAGTGCGCGCGGTTGGAAGAGGAGACCTATCGGCTGCTGGCGTAGGGCGGATGCCCGCAGGGCGATCCGCCATAGCGCCTCGCCGTATCATACGAGGCATCGCAACCGCGCAACCGCTAACGCGTTCCGCCCGACGCCGGATTGCTCAGGCGCAATGGCTTGGCGATCATGACGGTCGGCTGTTGCCGTCCCGCGGGGGCTCGGGGTGCGGGGGCTCAGGGTCAGAGTTCGACTCTTGCCCAGCGTGAGGCACAAGACAAGACCTGGCCCCCAGCGCGCCCGACCACCTGCACGCCCAGCCGGGCACAGGTTCCCGCCAGGTCGGCGTTGAACTCCGCCTCAATCCGGCCGTGATGCTGCTGCCGCCGGCGCTCGGCATAGGCCCAGGTGTTGACCTGCAGGGCGCAGCACCGGAAGACGGCGCCCGCTGAACGGCTGAGGGCTTCGGTGATGGGGGACATGGTTTGTGAGGTCATTCGGTCGGTGCGATAGAACCTAGGTGGCGGGAGTCGATCAGTCGGTGCGGGCAGCGCAGAACTTGGCGAAGGCCAGGGCCTCGGTTACATCCATGCCACACTCGCCGAGTACTTCCAGTGCCTCGCGGTAGTCGGCGGGATTTTCGATGGTCGGAAGCGGCACATTTTCCGGCCCATCATCCCACACAGGCTTGCAGAGGTCCCAGGCGTCAAGGGCTAGAGACCGGACACCGCTGCGCTCAAGCAGAGCGACAACCTGGGCATAGACCCACCGGTCCCTGAGTCTTATCTCCGCGTGCTGCGGAATGCGCGGGACTGGGATACCCAGTTGCTCCAAGGGGGCGGCAATGGCCCGTGCTTCTTTCGGCGAGGCGCGCCATCGCCCCGCGGCCCGCAACAGGTGGCCGATCGTGACGCGCTCCACCCAGGGTCGTTTTCCATTAAGTCCCGCGGATATTAGGTCCATCTGCTCGCGATCGGCCCGGAATACCCTTGCGGTATCATCGACGACCGGGACTGTCAAGCCGAGCGCCAGGAGCGGCTTCGCGCGATCAAGCACATCGCCCAAGGCTAACGAGTAACGCTCCCCTGCTCCCAGCAATGTTCCGAGCGGGATCGCCTCCGATTCCGGCGCATCCGAATTGGCCAGGGGAGGCAGTAGCGATAGCTGCAACTCGTCGAGCACCAGATCATCGGGCAGCGTATCCAGGTCAGGGATCGGAACGCCGATCCCGCCCAGAGTGCGGGCCAGCGCCTTGATTTCTGCCAGTTCAAGCGGCCATTCCGACGCAGATCGGACCAAGTGAAAGGCTGGGATGCGATCCAGGAACCGGCGTTGATCTCTCCATGATCCCCACCAATGATCTTCCTCCTGGTGATGCCTCGACCACAGCCGCATCTGCGCTTCGGTTAACTCCAGGCGGTCGGGAATGAGATCCAGGTTCGCAGCACCGATTCCAAGTTTGACGAGGGGTACCACCAAGTCTTTGACCTCTTTCAGCGACAGAGACCATTTCTCTGATGCCAAGACCAGATGACCGGGCGGAATGCTCGAAAGCCAGGGCGGTCTACCATCCAGATTTCTTGACAGAAGTTTGATTTGCCTCTGACTGAGTTTGAGTTCCGGTGGGATTGCGCTCGTCATCGGAATTTCCAGACCCAATGCCGCCAAGGAGGCATGCAGTTCCCCTATTTCACGCTCGGAGAATCTCTCGTTCGCCACTGTGACCAGGAAGCCGCCGAGCCCTACCGGTAGGGAGCGGACCAAATGCCAAGCACAAAGAGGCAGGTCCGGCCAGTCCCGGTCGGCATCGAATCCCTGAAGGGCATCGAAGGGCGGCCAGTGATGTTGGATGCCCGCGCGCTTGAGCCGCTGAAGCCTACCCCGTAGGAGCCGCTGCAAGGTCTCGTGCAGGTCCCAATCGTCGACTCTTGGATCTCTTGGATCGGGAGACATCAGGTAATTGTCGGCCGGACAGATGCCGATTGAGGCATCTTTGATGGGATTATCACGACCTCCCGCGCCAATGCGACAGTTTCTCAGATTTCCGGAGCGCAGGGCCTGATCGAGCCACCGGATCAGCCGCGGATAATGGGCAAAGAGTTCTCCGAGTCTTGAAAGCTGGATGTCCGGCACCGCAGCGAGGTGCACCCATCCGGATTCGAGCAACAACCTCCACAACCAGCGCTTCCCGATGTCCCATTGGGTGATTTCCGATCGGTCAACCGATAACTCCGGCCGTTCGGACTCGGTGAGGTTGACGACCAGCGCTGCAATACCCTCCGAATGTGAATCAAACTGCTCGTTCCTGTATAAAGGGTTGAGCCCGTCGGCCAACAGCACGCCGTTTTCATGACTATGCCACCAGACCCGGCACTGCCCCGCATCGTCAGCGCTCTCGGGTATTGGAGCGAAGGGTCCGAATTTCTTCACCATCACCGGCCCCGGCTGCCCCGCCGCCATTACCCGTTCCCCCGCCCCGCGAATCCGCGTCTCGAACTCCGGTACCCAGAGCCATTCATCGATTCCCGCCAGAAGCGCCTCGGTATCCCCGTGCCCCTCGCTCAGGTAGAGCCGCACCCGGGTGCCCGACTGTATCAGATCATTGGTCTGCTGGACCCGGAACAGCCCCCCGCTTCCCGATACCCGGGCTCGGAACCCGGCCTCGGCGCTACCTCCCGGTCGTCGGTCGCGCTGACTCTCGATCAGGACCTCGTCGGCCAGCATGAAATAACTGAAGACCCCGATTCCGAACCGGCTGTTGGGCCAGAAGCGGATGCCGGCCGCCTCCCAGTCCGCAAGTTCCAGGTGGAACTCGTGGCTGTCGGCGAAGCGCCGACCGGCCTTGGCGAAGAGGGTGCGCAAGTGCCGCTCGGCCATGCCAATACCATTGTCGCCGCATTCGATGAAGGCGCGACCCTCGTCCTCGCCCGCATTGAATGTGATCCGGCCCCGGTAGGGCGGGGTGGCATCGTCGAGCTGACCGGTCGCGCGCAGCCAGCGGTCGCGGGCGCGGCGGTAGCGGCAGGCATCCAGCGCGTTCTGGTAAAGCTCGCGGAGTGCCAACGCCGGTTTGCCGTAGAGTGACTCGCCCATCAGGAGTTCACGCACCCGGCCCTGGTCCAGGCTGAAGCCCAGGTGATCGGTACGGTACCTGGGCTGACCGTCGATCCGCTCGGGCTCCAGCCGCCGGTCGCTGATGAATTCGGGCAGGCCGCCCCGCTGCCGGGCGTCGAGGGCCTCGCCGCGGGCCAGGCGGTGCAGGTGGGCGTCCAGGGTCCGGACCTGCTCGCGCAGGGCGGCGTCGATCGCCTCGTGGGGACACTCCAGACCCAGGGCCAGCCCCTTGCCGTCCGGGTGCCAGGCGCACTGGGCCAGGGTCCGGCGCACCCGTGCAGGCTCGATCTCGGCGGCGAGCCCCAGGTGTTCGGGGATCAGGGGGGAGAGTCGGCGCGGGTCCAGGGCCATGTCGGCGGCCAGGCTCAGCAGGTGGGCGAGCTTGACTTCCTCCAGGGACCAGGCACCCGTCCCCTCGCCGAAGGGCCGCGAGGGCTTCAGCGGATGGGTGCAGTCCGGGGCGCGCTGCTGTTCGATCTCATCGAACCCGGCGAAAAGGAGCCGCGCCAGGGCCACCAGCCGGGGACCGTCCAGGAGTCGGCCGATCCGCGGGTCCGTAGCGACGGTTTTGAGCGGCGCCAGGGTCAGCACGCGGGCGAGGGCGCCGTGCATGGCCACCAAGTCGGGATCATCGCCCCGGCTCCCGGCGCCCCAGTCCCAAACCTCGCCGCTTTCGTGCAGGAAGCGGGTGAGCTGCCAGGCGGTCAGGTCGCGGGCGGCGGCGTTCAGACCGCGCCGGACGAGCAGTGCGCGCCGCCGTGCCCAGGCGGTATCTGAGGCGTAGCGCTCGCGCAGCGTCCGCCCCAGGCGGCCGTCGGCCCGTGCGAGGGCATCCGAATCGAGCGGGTCCAACGCCTTGCCGGGGGCCCCGACGAGGGCCAGTTCCGCCGCGGCGAGGACCGATTCGTAGACCAGGGGTACGGCGATGGCGACCGCCGCGTCGGCCGGGCTGAGGGTCTCGCCGAGGCGCTCCCCCAGGAGTCGAGCCAGCCGATGGATGACGCGGTGCGGGGCCTCACCGTCTCGCCAACGCTGGTCCGGCAGGGCTTGCGCGGCGCGCCGGACCAGGTCTTCCGACTCCAGGCAGATGGAGAGGACCTGATCGCGCAAACCCTCCGGCTCGCCCGCGAGCAGGGGCCAGAGTGGACCGGCGGTGACGGCCTGACACCAGGGACTCGCGGCCATGCGGCGGCGCAGCCGTGCCGCCTGATTCTCCCGGAGGATCATGCCTGCGGGTTGACCGGCGCGTCCGAGGTTGGGACGCTCGTCCAGATGGATCACCTGGACGGCGCCCGCGGGGAGCAGGCGGTCGAGGGCCGCCTGGGTCAGCCCGATGACCTCCCGCAGGGTGGCGGCCTCGCCCTCCTCGCCCAAGGCATCGGCGAAGGCGCGAGTGAAATAGCTGAAGGGTTGGTCCCCGGAGACGGCATAGCTGTAGGCACCGGCGGCGCAACTGAAGAGTACGGCGACGGTCGGGCCTTCGGGATCCGGTGCGGCCTGGTCCGTCGGGTCGGGTCCCGGCGATTTGTCCGCGACGACCTCCAGGTGGACGCCCTCGCGGCAGGCGTCGATGACGAACAGGACCTGCCGGGCCGGCGAGCGGCGGGCCAGTGCATAGAGGTCCGAGTCGGCCAGGAGTTCGCTCCGGGGGCGGGGATCGTCCGTGTAATAGTCAGGGGGAACCAGCAGGCGATGCCCCTGCCATTCCATCCCGTGGCGGGAAAAATAGATCAGGAGTTCGTCCCCCGCCTCGGCCGCCGTGCAGAATCGGTCGATCTCCCGGCGCAGGGTGTTGGTTGTCAATGCCGGCTTGCGACTGCTGACCAGGGCCCTGACCGCAGTGGCCTCGTAGCCGAGCAGTCGCGTCAGGGTGTCGGCGAGCCGGTCGACATCGTTGGCCGGGGCGGCCAGTTCCAGCGCCGGGTCCCCGTAGTCATCGACGCCGAGCAGCAGGGCGCGGCGGGCCACGAGTTCATGCCCGCTCGAAGGTCAGGGTCACCGCCGCCTTGGCGCCAGCCGTTAGGCTGCCGATCAGGCAGACCCCGCCCTGCGCGGAGATCTCGATACCGGCGGTGACCTGCTTGAGCCTGAATCCGGACTGGGCCTCTTCCGCTGCAAAGATCTGCGTGACCTGGGCGCGCAGTTGCTCGATGTTGGCCTTGAGGGTGTCCAGGTCCACATCGGCGATCACCGACTCGGCGGCGGACTTCGCGAGGCCCTTGGTGGTGAGGGCGCCATCGGCCGGGGCGGCAAGGATACGGATGCTCTGCGACATGGAAAACTCCCTGGCCTTGCCGTTTGGGGGGGATTGACAACGATGGGTCACGCAACGGGGGTAAGCATCGCAGCCGGGAGCAGGGTTGGCAAGGAACCATAGCCGAAAGAATTACGTGGACCGTGGCAGAAGTACCCCATGGGAACGCTCCTAGAGGAACCGTAACGCGGCCTTGTGACCCCGGGTTTCTTAAGCTATCCTTTCCCGAAACCGAACCCTATTCCGCCTTCCCCGGACAGTCCGATCACGACGCCCAAGCGACCAGGGCAAGCGAACCACTCATGTGCGGCTTGAGATAGCGAAGGTACCTCAGATGCTGACCATTCGTGCGGAACAGATGGAAGTCTTACGCGCAGCGGCACAGCAACGCTTCCAGGAGTCGATGCGCGTCCACTTGAACGAACTCGCCTACCCTTTGGCTTTCGGTGTGCCGGACGGCAATCTGCGGAAGGCTATCTCCTTCGGCGTTGCCCGTGCCCGCGGCTATGGATTTGACCTGCGCGGCCCGGTTCGATTGTATCTCGAGCTGATGCTGATCATGGGCAGCCATTTTGACACTGACCCCCAATATTCTTGGGCCGCGGCGATCTTGAAGAACCCCGGGACGGGCTCGCAGATGGCGCGCGCCGAAAGGCTCTACCAAGCGGCCCTGGACTATGAAGAGGAGGTTATCGGCACCGATTATGCCCAAACAGTCAGGGCAATCACATCCATCTCGTTCACGGTCGCGCAGCCGTTAGCCGTATCGCCGGACACGTTCGTGCCCGATATGTTACGAACGCTTCGGTCGCTATACCCGGAAAAGGCCTGCTATGTTGGCGAGGCAGGGCTCAAAGCGCTAATCCGCGAGGCACAGGAAGATGCCCAGCGATGGGGATTGATGACTGTTCGCGGCGCGTCCATGCTGATCATCCTTAAGATGATGTTCATTGGTGCAGCCTACGTCATCGCATCCCGGGGACGCGTGTTCCGACCAGCGGACAAGAAGACCATCGCATACGTCCCGCTCGGATATAGCAAGTATGAGAGGCTGACAATCGAATTACTTCGGAAATTCGGCGGGTTCGCCATCGTCGCAATCGAGGACTCCGACGCTATCGTAAAGTATATAAACGAGCGACCAGAGTATACGGAAGAAGGTCAGCCATGCAAATTATTGCTTCAGGATGTCGCGTTTTTTTCGCATGGATTCCCTGGATGGATAGCACTGAATTACGGGGATGACCCAGACGTCGATTTTGGAAAGCCGCAACTTGATCTTTGCGGAACCGACGTTTTTGTGCCTGGTGGCCGTTTATACTCCTATGCTTGCAGGACCGGCGTCTCGAAAACAGGCGGGAGCTTTTCCAGCGACGCTGAAGCGGGACTGGAAACGAGCCTTGCGCAGCAAATCGCGAATCATTTCAGAATTGAGGTCCATGCCTTCCTGCGCCGCAGCTTTTACGGGGAGGTGCTGCGGAAGAAGACGGACTCGAAGTCAATCGGCGCAGCGGTGAAAGCAGCTCGCGCAACGCATAACGGACAGGTCATCGAAATTCCGCCTGAGCATCAGGCTTTCCCCCACCCGGGGCTCGCGGATGGTTGGTTTAACGGGGCGCGCACCGAGGGTACCAGTGAATATGCCCTCTGGCGGAAGGCCGGGGGTCTCGTGTTGCCAACGGCGGCAGAAACACCATCCGGGCTGACCGAAGGCATGTGTGTGTTTAAGCCGAAATAATCGAGTGGGAGCCGTGCGCCGCACCAGACTTCCAGCCATCACCGTGGCGGTATTATTCTTGGGTTTTACCGTTTTCATTGCCGGCAAACACCTGGAGGTATCCTTGATGAAATGCCGTGATCTCAGCGATCGAGAGGTCAGCGAGGCACGAGTGCGCCTCAATGCCATGCCGATGTATGTTCCCGGCGGGCAATGGCGCGATATGGTTCAATTCCGTTTCAATCTGGACCCGGGGGCCGTCGGGGAGTCGCTGTTCGTTATCCGCTCCTACGGAATTGGTGCAGCCGTCTATCGGGGCACTTATCAGGACAGGATCATCGTCAATATGGACGATAGGCTCGCACGAGACCAGCGCGACGATATTCTTCAGTTCAAGCTTCTACGTATCGAAGAAAAGAAAATTTGTACCTGGATCAGCGACGAGGGCCGACCCTACTGGCGTCCGGGCGCCGAGATCGACATCGAATTTCTTTGGCAACCCGGTGTGGATGAAAACGGACTCCCGAAGAGCTTCAATGTCACCATCCGTTAGCGCCCTGTCCGAATAGCTGAAGACGCAGATGCCGAACCGGCTGTTGGCCCAAAAGCTGATGCTGGCCGTCTCGTAGCGGGCCGACTCCAAGTGAGATTCGTTGCTTTCGGCGAAGATCTGGCCAGCCCTGGCAAACAGCGTGCGCGGATAGCGCTGGACGCAGCCCTCTGTGCCAATGACCGTCATCAAAACGGCACGGGGCCGGCGCGAGCGAACAGTCGCCTGCGCACAGTTCCCGGATGCTTCTCTGCGTACTTCATTTTTGCGCTTACCGTGAAAGTCGCGCCGCGAGCCAGATCAGACGCCCCCGGGAACCGCTACCGATACCGGCAACGTCAAGACCAACCGGACCTCGTCCTCGCCGGAACGGTACTCCGGCTCCACCCCGGTGAGCGCTCGCATCGCGGGGATGATCTTGCGGCGCACCCCCATGCCGCGAGCGTCCACGTAGCCATAATCCCGCAGGATGTCCACCAGCAGGGGATTGCGTGGGGAACGTTGCCCGGCCCTCATCTTCTCGACGGTCATGTCGTTCGGCAGGGGGCCGGGGCTCGCAATCTCAATCCGATCGCGATAGACGCACAGTTCCACATCCCCGGCGCGGGTCCAATCGCGATGGGAAAAAGCATTGAGCAGGGCCTCGCGCAGGACGGTCAGCGGGATGCGCCAGGGGCGTTCCCGGCGAATATTGTCGTCCGATGGAGCGATCTCGCGGCTCAGAAAGGGGCGCAGGCGCTCTAGGGCCAGGTCGATCAGGCCGGGTTCGCGGTACTCGCCGGGTTCACTGTCTTCACCGCCGTCGATGGTCTCGACCAATTCCACCAGGGGTGCGTCGAGCACCTGATCCAGGAGCGCCTCGTAGTCCCGGTCCTCGCCCGCGAACACCATGAGGCGCAGCCCCGCCGGCCGCAGCCGCGCCCGCGGGTTCCTGCCGAACAGCAGCAGACCGGCGATGGATGCTGACAGACCGGACAGCGGTGTTTCGGCCAGCAGACTCAGTCCGATCAAGCGGCGTTCCAATCCCGACGGCTCAGTCTGAAACTCTGCCGCAGGCTCGCCCAGAACCCGGACCAGATAGTCGACCAGTCGTCGATGATCCAGGGAGTCGGGGCCCGTCCCGGACACCGGCAGGACCTCGGCATGGAACATCTGACTTTCCTGAAATAGCCTAGCCTGCTGCTCCCGGGTTGCGAGCCGCGAGGTATCCCCGACGCGGATGTAGATGTCCTCACGGTTGTTATTGCGCACCACATAGGGTTTGGTAATGCCCTGTTCCAGCGTGATCACAGCGACCCGCCCATCGCTGCCCAGGTCAATCTCCTCATAGAACGGAATAATGACGGGGTGGACGTACCGACTGACCACCGTGTCCATCACCCAGGTCTGGACATTGGGTCGCTGAAGTCCGCTGATCCCGCCGTCGTCTTCGACTCCCAGCAGGACATGCCCGCCGCGGAAGTTGGCGAAGGCCGCGATCTCCTTGGCGAGCGACTCGGGGCGCACATCATCGCGCTTGAATTCGACGCCGGAGCTTTCGCCGTTGGCGATGAGTTGATACAGCTCGGTCTTCAACATCGGTGTCAGTATCCGTATTTGGCCCGGCGCATCTCAAAGGCGGCCTGGCCGCCCTCGAGGATCTCGCTCACCGCATCGCGCACCCGCGACTGGTCGATCGCACCGGACTCCGCCGGATCGATCGCGGCATGGTCCTGATCGGCGCGCAGGGTCCCGATCCATTCCGCGTCGCCGAAGACCGGGATGTTGGCATTATGGGTGGCGAAAAGGAATTGACGGTGCTGCTTAGCTGCCCGCAGCGTCATCACAATACGATCGGCGATAAAGGCATTGTCCAGGTGGTCCTCGGGCTGGTCAACGATCAAGGGCTCGTCACTGTCGAGCAGCAGCAGGTGCAGAATGGCGGTGCACTTCTGACCGGTGGACAGGTCACTGAGCCGACGATAACGCTCGCCCTGGTGGGCGACGTTGAGATGGATCTCCACCCGCGGGGGCAGTTCCAGCTCTTCCAGCGCCCAGAGTTGGACCGGCGGCAGGCCCGCCAATTGCTCGGCCAGGCCGCGACCGAGGCCGTCCGCGCCGTACAGGGCCGTAACGGCATCGGCCCCCTGGGTCACGGCCGCGGACAGGGCGGCGATGGACAGGGTATCGACCCGGTCGAGCCATTCGATCTTCTTGGAACCAACGCCGGGCAGGGCCTGGAGGAAATCACCCAAGGCCTCGCGATTGCCCCAATTGCGTACCTCGATCCGGAGCTTGCCCTGCAGTTCCTTCTTGTTCAGACGCTTGGCGGCCCGCGCCAACTCGTCGAAGCGCTGCGCCTGCCAGTCGCGCCACTCAGAGAGCAACTGACGACGCTCATCCTGGAGACTGCGGACTGCCGCCTCGAAACCAACGAGCCGCGCCTGTAGCGGCGCGATCGACTCGATACGTCGGATCAGGTCCATGTACTCGCGGCCGATCGCCTCCCCCGGTTTACCGGAGAGACCTGGGAGGTCGGCGGCGGCCCGCGCCAGTTCGGTCTCGACCTGCGCAACCCCTGATCGCCACGCCTCTTGCTCTTGCGCAAGGCCGCTCGTCAGGGTCGCGAGCGCGGCCGTGATCGCGGTCAGATGCGGGTCCAGATCGGCCGCGCAGGTCGCGATCCGTTCGCGCATGGCGGTGAGCCGCGCCCCATGGGGCAGGCCGTCCAGGGCCTTGTCGCTCAGGTAGGCCAGGTCCCAGGCACTGACCGACTCGACCAGGTCCCCGACACGCTGAGCGATCTCCCCAAGTTCCTCATCCACCCGCCCGACCAGACCCTTCTCGCGACTGAGCGCGCGCACCGCCGCCAGTTTCTCGTCCAGGTGCAGTTCCTGGTAGCGCGACTCCTGCTCGCGCAGCTTCGGCAATTGCGCGACGGCGGCCCTGGCCTGATCCAGGTCCTCACTCGCCTTGACCAGTTCGCCCCGGTTGCGCGCCAGCGCCGCACCCAGTTCGGCCCGACGGGGACCCGCGTGCTCACCCAGCGGCAGGAAGCGGGCCAGCAGGTTGGTCTTGGACGCCTCGTCGGTCGCAATCTTGAGGATCTCATTCTGCCCGTAGATCGCCAGGCGGGGGAGCAGATCGGCAGGCGCCAGCGAGGATAGGCTGCCGTCCTCATTGTGGACTTGGGCCGGCTCGCCATAGCGTCGGCGCACATAGAAGCGCCGCCCGAGTTGGGTCTGGGAACGCACCGCCAGCGTCACGGTGCCGCCGTCGCGCAGATTCTCCTTCAGGATCTCCCGGTGGGTCTTGCGCGCCTCCTCGGTGAGCGGCTGCTGATCCAGGGCATAGCGCAGGGCCTCGATCAGGGTGGACTTGCCCGTGCCCCGCCCGCCGATGATGGCGTTGAGATTGTCCGCCAGGTGCAGCCGCAGCCCATCAAGATAACCGTGGTCGATGGCGATGGCCTCGATCTGCGCGTGGGGGCGCTCCGGGGCCTCCAGACGGATGCGGGAGTCGGGGTCCAGGAACGCCTGACGTAGGGCCTCGATGGACGGTTCGGCCATCTTGATCAGACAGTTCGACGTGGGGTCCTCCAAATCACGCGGGTGCGCCACATCCCCAGCGCGGATGAAGGCCAGGGAACGCGTGCGTTGGTAGGCGGGGTCCTGATTCAGGGCGATCTGCCGCAGATCCATCGGCAAGTCTTTAGGTGAGCCTGGGATGTGCCCGGCCAGTACCCAGCGCTCATCCCGCCAGATGGCCGGCAGTTTGGCCTTGAGCAGCCCGTTGGCTTGGGTCATGTGCGGCGCGTACCAGATGCCCCCTTGCTCCTGGATCACCCGCTTCGCGATTGCGATACAGGTCTGCGTCGAGGGTGCCCCGGGTTGCCTCACATCGATCCCGAGTCCGCCACGGAAGTGGGTCAGCTCATCGGTCGAAGTGCCCGGCGGGTAGAGGCAAACCATGTGAAAGCCCTCGGCACAGGTCAGCTCGAATCCGAGGAAGACCGTAACGCTGGCGGCCGTCAGTTCGTCCGTCAAGGCCGGGTAGGCGCCGATCCCGTCATGATCGGCCAGACCGACCACCTGCACGCCCAGCCGGGCACAGCTTCCCGCCAGGTCGGCGTTGAACTCTGCCTCAGTCCGGCCGTGATGCTGCTGCCGCCAGCGCTCGGCATAGGCCCAGGTGTTGACCTGCAGGGCGCAGCGCCGGAAGACGGCGCCCGCTGAACGGCTGAGGGCTTCGGTGATGGGGGACATGGTTTGAGGTCAGACCGTTTCAGGATGGTGTCGGCGGCCAGTGGTTGGGGCGGTGCTGGCGGACGAACAGCGCCGGATGGGCGCAGAGCACGAAGAATATCCGCATCTTCCAGTCTATCGCATGGCGTCGGGCATCGCGCGGGTCGGCGTTGGGCAGAGGCCCTGCCTCAGGCTCTACCCTACACGGGATGCCGCTGAGGCTGGGCAAGCATTTGCTGAAACAGGAATTAAAGCGCGCTCGCCCTACGGACTATTGACGATCAAGCGCGGCGCGTGGTATTTCCCTGATCATGGCACTGTACATCATCAGCGATCTGCACATCGGCGCGGGCGAACTGGACGATTGCGACCCGGGCTGCGAGGCCGCGCTGGTGGCCTTCGTCAGCGAGGTCGCCGCCGACGCGCAGGCTGAGCTCGTGCTCAATGGCGACAGCTTCGACTTCGTCCAGGCCTCGCCCTGGGACGGCCCGGGTCTGGAGGCGAGCGGGGCCGACGGCGCCCCGCTCGCCTTCACGCTGCCGCAAAGCCTGGCCAAGGCGCAGTCCATCATTGACGCTCATGGCCCCTTCTTCGATGCTCTGGGTGCGCTGCTGCGACTGCCGGGCCGCCGGCTCACGATCATGCCGGGCAACCACGACGCCGATCTGTTCTGGCTCGCGGTGCGCGCCTTGATAGAGTCTCGCATCGCCGGGCCGGGCGGTGCGCCTGGGACGAGATTGCAGTGGTATCGCGAGCGTGTTTATCGTCCGGAGCGGGCGCCGTGGGTGTGGATCGAGCACGGCCACCAGTTCGACCCCTTGAACAGCTTTTTCCATCCCGAGCCGCGGCCAGCCGACGAATGTTGGAGTGCGCTACGTCCGCCGCTGCTGGCGGACCGCGACGGCCAGATGCGGCTGTTGGAATGCATCGGCACGCGCTTCCTGATCCGCTACCTGAACGCGCTCGACCGCCGTTATCCCTTTGTCGACAACATCAAACCCTTCGGGCGCTTCCTACAGATCGTGCGCTCCAGTGCCGTCACGTTCCGCGGCGGCACCCTGCGTGCGGCCTTGTCGTTCCTGGCCTTTTTACGCTTTACCGCCAGCGAGGCGGTCACGGTCCCGGGCAACCTGCTGTCGCTGGCCGCCGACGGCGAAGGGGTCGGGGCGATCCTGGCCGACGTTGAATATGCCAGCGGCGGACGCTTCGCGGATGCGCTGCGACAGGCCGGCTGCGGCTTCGAGGGCCGCTCCTTCGACTTGCTGCTCGCACAGGACCCTGAGGCGACGCTGCGCGTGCTCGACTTCGCGCTCGCCCATGCCGAGGTGCTCGACGAGGTCGAACTCGACGCCGACAGCCTGCTCGGTATCGACGGCGGCGATGACGGCATGTTGTCGCTGGCGAAAGGCTTCTCGATCGACGAGACGGCGCTGTTGAAGTCCGGCGCCGAGCAGCGGCTGACCGATCCATCGGTGGCCTGTGTGATCATGGGTCACACGCACGAGGCGGTCGACCTGCCGCGCTACAAGAACACGGGCTGCTGGACGCGCTATTGGCAGGTACCCGCCGGGCAGTCGATGCCGAGCTGGCGGGAACTGGTCAAGACTGCCGGGACCCTGCCGCTGGCGCCGCATTACGCCCTCGTGCCTGACGACCCCGCCGCGCCGGTCGAACTGCGCCGTTTCCTATGGCCGCGCTGACCCCCGGGGCATTCGCCCGCCGCCTGTCCCTGCGGCTGCGCTGGGTAAACGAGGACCTGGCCGAGGTCGAGTGGCAGGACGAGCACAACAACGATTGGAATTATCGCGTGAGATGCGGCCCGCTGCTGTCGCTGGCCGGCGAGATGCGACGCAAGCTCGATATGCTCCTGCAGGCATTCATGAACGAGCCCGACGGCGACAAGCCGCGCCAAGCCCTGCGCGGGCTCTTTGAACTGGGCCATGACCTGTTCGGGGCCTTGTTTGCGTCTGTGGACGGCGATGACGAGACGGCGCGCGCCGCACGCACCCTCTACGAGCGCTGCGACGCGCAGGGCGACCTGGCGCTGCAACTGAAGGTCGCCCCCCGACTGACCCTGCCATGGGGCCTAGTCGTTCCCACGCTCGACGGTGCGGATGAGGCCAGCCGCGACGCGACGGCGCCGAACCGCCTGTTCTGGGCGCTGCGGCACGACCTCTCGGTCGCCACCTTCGGCGCCCATGGCGATTGGCGCAACGCGCTCTGCGGTGCGGACGTGCGCGTGGTGGCCGCGGTACACCGGCGCATCTTCGAGTCGGCACAACGCAGCCGCATCACCGCGTTCGAGGTGCGGCTGATCGAGGTGCTGACCGAGCGCGCATACAACGGCATGTTGTTCGACGTGGCGGGCCTGAGTGGCGCGCTACGCGACACCGGGCGGGATGCACAGGCGCAGTTGCGCGTCGCCTATCTGCTCGGCCACGGCAACGGGCAACGTTTCCAGTTGTCCGACACCGACGAGATCAGCGCCTCCAGCTTGGTGCAGCGCATCCAGAGCACGGCCGAGCGCACACAGCGGCTACCGACGCTGCTGTTCCTCAACGGCTGCCAGACCGCCGCCGATGCACCCGATTTCCGCTTTGCCGACCTGCTGGACTATAGATCCGTGTGCGCCTTCATCGGCACCGAGGTGCGGGTTCCCGACCTGTTTGCGGTGCGCTACTCGCTCGCGCTCCTTCATGCCGTGCTGGTGCAGGGGCGCAACCTGCGCGAGGCGGTATCCGCGTTGGGGCGCGACCATCTCCCGCTGAGTCTGGCGTATTCGCTGTACGCCACCGACAGCCTGGTCATCGAGCCGTGCGCCGACGGGCTGCTCGATTTGCTTCCGCCGGAGGCCAGGCCGTGCGGCAACCTGTCGATGGGACCAGTCAAATGCGCGGCCTGAACGACCCCCGCCCCCCGGCGCCCTACATCGGCGTGCGCAGCTACGACGTGCAGGACGCGGTGCTGTTCCACGGCCGCGATGCCGATGTCGCGGCGGTGGCCAACCTGGTTGCCGACAAGTCGCGCTGGCGTCTGATCCTGCTGCACGGCATGACCGGCTCGGGCAAGTCGTCGTTCCTCAAGGCCGGGCTGATGCCGCTGGTCAGGTCCGACGATGTCGACACCGAGGTCTTCCATCGGGGCGGTGAGTCCGGGCCGACCCTGTTCATCAACTCCGGGTCAGACCCCTTGATGCGCCTGGCCGAAGTGGCCGCCGAGTTGGTCGATCAGCCCGGGTGGTGGCGGCGGCCCGACGAGGCGCGGCCCTGGAGCGCCGCCCAGGTACACGAGAACGGCAGCAGCGCCGAGGGGCTCGCCGCGACCTTCGAGACCATGGCCCCGCTGCTGCGCAAGCCGCTGCTGCTGATTGTCGACCAGGCCGAGGAGGTCTTCACGCTGGCCAAGCTGGAGGACATTGAGCCGGCGAGCGAGCGCTTCTTTGATTTCCTGGCCGCGTTTTGTCAGCGGCCGAACTGGATTCAGATCCTGATCTCGATGCGTACCGAGTTTTTCGGCCGCTACGATAACGAATTGCGACAGCGTTTAGGTTCCGAACTGCCCGTGGCACCTTACCTGCTCAGCGCGCCGACGGCGGCGATGCTCGAGCAGGTGATGCGTGGGCCCTGCAACCTGACCTTCGCCGATGCTGTCGGCCGCGGCGACTACATCGTGCAACTCGAGGACGGAATCGAACACCGGCTGGCCGAGCAGCTTACGCAGAGCTTCCCCGGCCCCGGCGCACTGACGGCGTTGCAGGTGGTGGGCGTGCGGCTGGTGCAGGAAGGGCTTGAACGGGCGGCTGCAGAAGCACCGGCAGCGCTAGGGGAGCCGCTGCCGGTACATCTGACATCGCACATGCTGGCCGAGATTGGCCCGGTCGAGGACGTCATTGAGGACCTGATCGACGCCGCAATCGGTGATTTTTGCGAGACCGCAGGGCTGGCGTGGATCGAGACCAGGCGACTCTGGCGCAAATGCACACGCACGCTGATGCAACTGGTTAAGCCACAGGCTGAGGGTGCACCGGTGACCCAATTCCTGCCGCGTGAGCAGTTCGTGACCGAACTGTGCAAACGGATGGCGATGACCCGGGACGAGCAGGCAGCCGTAAGCCTGATCATGCGGTTGGTGCGCAGCCCTGGTGCCGAACTGAGGCGGCCGTGCGCAGCGGGCGAGTGGCCCGGCATCGTGACGCGACTGCTTGTATGGTTGGAACGCCCCGAGGTCCGCGTGCTGCGCAGTGTTCGATCGCACTCACCAAACAAGGTCGGAGCGGTGGAGTATGTGGCCCTGGGGCACGACATTCTGGCCGTTGGGCTGGCGCGAGCCAATGCACGGTCATCGCGCAGGGCGGAGCGCTCGCGGCGCATCGGCCGCAAGTTCTTATGGAGCATGGCGCTCGTACCAGTGGTTGCCGTCGTGATCACGCTGGCGGTGACCTGGCTCGGGGCCTGGCTGGACTGGTGGCAGTGGCTTCCGCTGTCTAAGCAACTCGGATATGCGACCGCGGCGGCCTTGGTGTCCGTCTACGCCTGGATGGGCGTGGCGATCTTCGACTTGCGGCGGCGCGTAAACCGTTTCGCCAAGACCCACGGCGGTTCGGAAACGAGGCGGAATGCGCTCAAGGGTGTTTCGAAAACGGCCCTCGCACTGCATCACCTAAAAGCAGTGGAGCGGCAGGAATTCCCCGAGTCAGCGTCGGTCCAACCCTTTCCGGGAGCCGCCCGCTTCTGAATCTGTCGACACCTGGCATTCCGAGTATCTCGGGAGGGCGGGCAACCGACTCGCGCGTCAAACCGACAATGCGCCGATGGGCGTCCTGATCGTCTGCGGCACCATTATCCGCCGCCATTGGAGGGTGCAGGCATCAAGGACCCGGCGCGTCCGGCAGGGTAAGACTCCAATCGACCGTCGCGACGCCAAGCCCCTCAAAGTGCTTGGTATTATTGGTTACGACGGTCGCCTCATGCTTGATCGCGGTTATCGCAATCAGCAGATCGGCATCGGCAATGCCCTGTCCAATGCGGTGACGCTCAGCCCATAGGGCCGACGCACGCGCCCAGTCGACGGGCTCCAGTGAAGCCGCCAACCAGTCGCGGGTCGTGGCCTCGTAGCGCGCGAGGTTGCGCGTCGCTTGCTTGAGCAGGAGGTAGCGGCGGATTTCGTAGTCGACCACCGGACTGCGCACGAAGAGAGCGCGTCCAACGCGTTGTTCGTCGAATCGTGCCCTGACCACTGGATGACCACGCAGCAGGTAGCTGATCGTGTTGGTGTCCAAAAGCCAAATCATCTCGGTGCGCTGCCGTTCCCGGCACCATCGGCGGTGTCCATCAGCAATTGAAACCGGACTGGATGGTCAGCACGAAATTGAGGTAGGTCCTCCCAAATCACGCGCTCTTCGGGGGTCAGTGGCAGGTCCAGCGGGTCCGCAGAAAGGTTCGGCGGATCGGGCAGGACGGTCACTACCACCCGTGCACGGGCGACGCCGGTCAGGGGCTCAAGCAGGCGCACCTGACCATCTTCGTAGACGCCTTCGACTGTCATTAACATCTTGTATGCCCCCGATGAGTGAATTCCTGGTGCGTGCCGCAGACGCCTTGAGGTGATTCCTCGGCAGGCCGCGGGTCTCGGTTCCAGATTGGGCCTTGTTTCGGGGAGTGTCCGCGCGCGGTCTGATTACGTCAAGCCTCAGCGTCGTCTCTTGCGGTCCTGCTCACCGAGTGTCAGCACAACCCTCGCTCGCAAAGCTCCAGTTTCATGCCTTGATCATGGTTCCGGCCACGGCCCAGGCGTTTCCCACCGGAGGTCGACGCTTTACCGTGAAAGTCAGGTCGGGCTCATCCGTGGTGGCCAGGTCCCGCCGCGATGCAACCAGGTAGGGGCGGGTTTCAAACCCGCCCCTACGGCGGCCCTTTCATCCGCCGGGGTGTCTAAGACAGTACATGGCCGTTAGCCGGACCAGCGCCGCTGTGATGCGACCTCGACCGGCTAAAGCCTCGACCTCCGGTGTGCTTGCGGCTGGAACGATGATCAATGCCCAGCTTTACGTCTGCGGCCACGGGAAGCGGAGTTTCCCGAACTGGCGTTACCAAGCAGCGCTTGGTAACGCCTGGAGTCCAGGGCTTCAGCCCTGGATGGGCAGCGCCAAGGCTGAAGCCTTGGACTCCAGGCGAGCGGCGCTTCACCCCGTCGCGGTGCGAATCCACTCCACCCGCTTGAACATGACCCCGTAATAGACCACGGGAATGACCACCAGCGTCAGCAGGGTGGAGACGAAGAGCCCGAACAGGAGTGAGACCGCGAGCCCGGAGAAGATCGGGTCATCCAGGATAAAGGCGGCGCCGGCCATGGCGGCGAGTGCGGTCAGGACGATGGGCTTGGCGCGCACCACGGCGGAGTTGATGACGGCGTCCGGAAAGGCCGTGCCTTCGCGCACCTGTTGGTTGATGAAGTCGACCAGCAGGATGGAGTTGCGCACGATGATGCCGGCGAGCGCGATCATGCCGATCATCGAGGTGGCAGTAAACTTGGCGCCCAAGAGTGCATGACCGGGCAGGATACCGATGAGGGTGAGCGGGATCGGGGCCATGATGATGAGCGGCACCAGATAGCTGCGGAACTGGGCGACCACCAGCAGGTAGATGAGGATCAGTCCCACGCCGTAGGCGATGCCCATATCGCGGAAGGTCTCATAGGTGATCTGCCATTCGCCGTCCCATTTGAGGCTGTAGACATAGGGATTGCCGGGCTGCTGTATGTACCACTGGGGCAGGCCCAGTTGCTCGGTGAGCCGGGCGGCGATGGTGAAGAGGCCATAGAGTGGGCTGTCGGTGGGGCCGGCCATGTCACCGGTCACATAGACCACGGGCAGCAGGTCCTTGTGGTAGATGCTGGGGGGGCGTCTGGTCTCCTGGACGCTGACGATCTCCGACAGGGGCACCAGGGCGCCGCCCTGGGCGCGCACCCGCAGGCTCAGCACCTGCTCCAGGTCGGCCTTGTCGGCCTGCGCGTACTCGACCCGGATGGGGACGGCGTATTTGACGTTGGCGCCGTGCAGGAAGCTCATGTCCTCCCCACCGAGCACCGTGGCCAAGGCCGCGACCACGCTCGCTTGATCGACCCCCAGGCGCGCCGCCTTGGCTCGGTCGATCTCCACAATGAGCTTGGGCGCCGGGCTCTCCACCGAATCGTCCACATCGACGATGTCGGGGGTGGACTCAAAGGCGGCGCGGATCTGGCGGGCGACGGCGATCTGCCCCGCATAGTCGAGTCCATAGACCTCGGCCACCAGGGGCGCCAGGACCGGCGGCCCGGGCGGCGGCTCGGCGATCTTGGCGTTGCCCTGGTAGCGGCGTGCGATCTCCTGCAGGGGCGCGCGCAGCCCCTCGGCAATGGCGTGGCTCTGGCGGTCGCGCTGGTGCTTGTCGACCAGATTGACCTGGATGTCGCCCACATTGGCACCGGAGCGCAGGTAATACTGGCGGACCAGTCCATTGAAATTGATGGGTGCGGCGGTGCCGGCATAGGCCTGGTAGTCGGTCACCTCCGGGACGCTGGAGAGATATTCGCCCATCTCGGCCAGGACCCGGGTGGTCTGCTCCAGGCTGGTCCCTTCGGGCATGTCCAGCACCACCTGGAACTCGGACTTGTTGTCGAAGGGAAGCATCTTGAGGACCACGACCTTATTGACCGCCAGCATGATGGAGCCGCCGATCAGGATGAGGATGCCGAGCAGCAGGAACCAGCGGTTCAAATGGCCGCGGCGCCCGATCAGAAAGGGGCCGATCGCGCCCCGAAAGCCGCGCGCCAGGTACGGATTGCCGCCCTCGGCATGGCCGTGGTCCGGGTCCGCAACGCCCAGCCGCGGACCCGCGGCGACCGCCTGATCATGGCGCCGCCCGAGCATGAAATTGGTCATCCAAGGGGTGAAGACAAAGGCGACCGCGAGCGAGATCACCATCCCCAGCGAAGCATTGATGGGGATGGGCGACATATAGGGCCCCATGAGCCCGCTGACGAAGGCCATGGGCAACAGGGCGGCAATCACCGTGAAGGTCGCCAATATGGTCGGCCCGCCCACCTCATCCACTGCGCCCGGCATCAAGTCCAAGAGCTTCGCCTTGGAGATGACCATGTGCCGGTGGATGTTCTCCACCACCACGATGGCATCGTCCACCAGGATGCCGATGGAGAAGATGAGCGCGAAGAGTGAGACGCGATTGAGTGTGAAGCCCCAGGCCCAGGAGGCGAAGAGCGTCAGGGCGAGGGTGATGATGACGGCCGCACCGACGATGATGGATTCGCGCCAGCCGACCGCGAGCCACACCAGCAGGATCACCGAGGCGGTCGCAAAGACGAGCTTGCTGATGAGCTTCTTGGCCTTGGCATCGGCGGTGGCGCCGTAATTGCGGGTGACCGTGACCTCGACCCCCTGCGGGATGAAGGTCCCCTGCAACTGGGCGAAGCGCTCGATGACGCGCTGCGCGACCTCCACCGCGTTCACCCCCTGCTGCTTGGCGACCGCGATGGTCACCGCGGGGGCGGCGCCGGCCGGGGCGCTGCCGCGCTCCCGGGCGTCGGGTCCGGCGCCCATGGTGACATAGCTTTGCGGTTGCTCGGGGCCCTGCGCGATCGTCGCCACGTCGCGCAGAAAGACCGGGCGCCCGGCGTGCAGCCCCACCACCAGGTCACCGATCTCCTGCGGGCTCGCCAGGAAGGTCCCGGCCTGGACCAGGATCTCCTGGTTGTCGACGGTGACGCCCAGGTTGTCCGCGTCCCGGTTGCCCGCCTGCAGGGCGCGGCGCAGGTCCCCCAGGTCGATCCCGTACCCGGCCAGGGCCTGGGGTTGCAGGAGCACCCGCACCGTCTGGCGCGGCACCCCCACGGTGTAGACATCCCGGGTGCCCTCGACCCGCTTGATCTCCTGCTCCAGGGCATGGGCGACCTGACCCAGCTCGAAGGCGCCGACCCGGTCGTCTTTGGACCAGAGGGTAGCGGTGATGATGGGGACGTCGTCGATCCCCTTGGGCTTGATGATGGGGGTGCCCACACCGAGGTTCGGCGGCAGCCAGTCGGCGTTGCTCTGCACCTTGCTGAACAGGCGCACCACGGCATCGGTGTTGTCCTCCCCCACCTTGAACTGGACACTGACCACCGCGAGCCCCGGGCGCGACACCGAGTAGACGTGCTCGATGCCCTTGATCTCGGACAGGACCTGCTCGGCTGGACCGGCCACCAGGTGTTCGATCTCGGTCGCCGAGGCGCCGGGGAAGGGGATGAAGACGTCTGCGAAGGTGACGTTGATCTGCGGCTCTTCCTCGCGCGGCGTGACCAGCACGGCAAAGACCCCGAGCAGCAGGCCCAGGATGGCCAGCAAGGGGGTGATTGCGGACGACTGGAAGCCCTGGGTGATGCGGCCCGCCAGGCCCAGGCGCTTAGTCATGGCGGTCTCCGGTCGCCGGGCGGCCTGCCGCCTGGGCCTTCAGCAGGGCCCCGGCGGCGATGGGGTCCAGGGCCACCGTCTCACCCGCGGTGAGGCCGGCCAGGACCACCATGGCGTCCTCCAGGACCCGCCCCAGGCGGACCTGGCGGAAGTGCACCTGATCGTACTCATCCACCACATAGATGCCGTTGACCTCGGAGCGGTGCACCACGCTCGCCTTGGGCACCACCAGTTCCGCCTTCTCGCCCACCACGAAGCCGATCTTCACGTACATCCCGGGAAACAGAACAGTCGATCCAGGGGCCGGGATGGCGGGCAGGTCCACCCGCACCTTGAAGGTGTTGGAGCCGGCATCGGCGTAGGGAAAGACGGTGATGGCCTGGGACTCGATCGGCGACTCGACGGCGCTGCCGTCCGGCAGATAGACACGGGCCGCGGCGCCGCCGCGCACCGCCCCGATCAGGCTCTGGGGCACGTCCACGGCCACCCGCAGGGTGTCGAGTGAAATGCCGCTGACCAGGGGCTGCCCGGGGCTCGCCATCTCCCCCTCCGACACCTTGCGCTCGGTGAGGATGCCCGAATAGGGGGCACGAATCTCAGTGTATTTCAACTGCTCCTGGGCCTGCTCCAGGCGTGCGCCGGCGGCGTCCAGGGCCGCCTGGGCGCTGGCCAGGTCCGCGGTCGCCTTGTCCATGGCGGAGGCGGAGACGCTCTTCTTCTCGAACAGCCCCTTGAACCGGGCGTACTCGTCGTGCGCCTGCTTCACCTGGGCGGTGGCGGACTTCAGGTCCGCCGAGGCCTGGGCGAGCCGGGCGCGGTGCTCCGTATCCTTCAGGCGCACGACGATCGCGCCCTTTTCGACATAGTCGTCCACATCGAACAGGATCTCTTGGACCTGGCCCTGGGTCTGGGCCGAAACCGTGGAGCGGTTGACCGCCTCCACGACGCCGTCCAGGCGATACTCCCGCGGGACGCTGCGGGACTCGACCACGGCGGTGACGAGCGCGGTCCCGGTTGGGGCACTGACCGCGGGGGTCGCAACGGACGGAGCGACCGCCGGCGGCGGATCGGCGGCCAGGGCCTGGAGGCTGAGCAGCGCGGTCATGGCCGCGGGCGCAAGGGCGAAGCGCATGGTGGGGGCACCAGGTGAATATTAGCAGTTTCTGATATAAGGCAAAGCGGCCGCCGGTTCAACCGCCGCGCGCGCGGCGGACCGGGTTGCCGCGGGTGTCCGTGCGCCCCTGCCCGCGCCGCGCGGCTCAGGTCGTGCGGTCGCGGTTAGGATACGCCGGGTAACCAGCCCGGCGCGAGCTAGTCGGGGGTCGGGCCGCGTCGGGCCGTTCCGCCGCACCGTGGTAGTAGCGGGCATAGTCCCGGTCCTCGACCACCATATGGTTGAAGAACCAGCGTTTGAAGCACTCCCAGGGTCTCGGGGCTCAGACGCCGGGCGCCGTCGCGCGCAAAGGCTCGGCGCAGGTCGATGATCTCGGCGAACTGCATGGTGAAGCGAGCGACAAGAGAGGACGCTGACCGTGATCCACACCGTGCCTGCGGTGCACCGTTCTCATTCACGGTGGGTTGCGCGGATGACGATCATAATAATGATCGAAATACTCCAGGCACACACCGACCAATCGCGCTGGGTCACTGCCAGCGAGCAACTGCTGCAACTCATCCTGCATCTCTCGGGTGGCCGCGAGCGCCTTGCGCTCCCACACGTTCACCTCGATGTCGTGGATCAACCGCCCCAGATGGGCCAACCCCGGGCCCTCGAGCCGGTAGTGCTTGAGGAGTGTTTCAAAGGTCGAACTGTCGTGGTAGCGGCGGAATGTGGCATCGGGCGTGTCGAACGCGATCCCCGACGCGATGGTTTCGCCGCGCGGGTAGAAGCGGAAGACGGCGCCGGGATCGATGTGGC
>Ga0247839_1000443_pt1 | contig 73380 bp, 71 predicted proteins | sample LaCruzMarch2015__6_FD_192405 | JGI IMG/M metagenome (GOLD analysis project Ga0247839, IMG submission 192405) | Freshwater microbial communities from meromictic Lake La Cruz, Castile-La Mancha, Spain - LaCruzMarch2015_16m | ecosystem: Environmental > Aquatic > Freshwater > Lake | place: Spain...
GTTATATCATTGAGGTGCATCATTCATGGTTCCTTTTCTCTAAAGTTTCGCAACTCAATGATACTTGGATTCCGTGCATGATGCCTTTTATTTTATTTGGGTGGACGACTTCATATTACAATTTGCCTTAATAATTTATTATCAAAAATCTAGACTATTATCATTTAACAAGAAATCAAATAATCCAATTCTTAAATAACCATTTTCATCTTTACTCATAAGTTCTTTGTCTCTAAGTACAATAATCTTTTTAAATGAATCATCCAAACTATTTAAAGATCTTAGTTCTTGTTTTTCCTTCTCTTCAGTATCCATTCTAAATGCGGATTGAATATAATATTTCTGGTCACCTTTATTACATATGAAATCAATCTCAAGTTGTTTTCGAACACTTTTCCCATCTGCATCTTTCATATTTAACGTTACGACACCGACATCCACAGAAAAGCCCCTTATCTTAAGTTCATTATAGATAATGTTTTCCATAATATGATTTTCTTCTAATTGTCGAAAATTTAGTCTAGCATTTCTTAGTCCAATATCAGTAAAGTAGTACTTTGATGGAGTATTGATGTATTTTTTGCCTTTCACATCATAGCGAAACGAATTTTGGATTAAAAATGAATCTTCAAAATAATCAAGATAGGACTTAATTGTATGATTAGATATATCCGTCTTTTTTACACTTTTAAATGTATCAGACAATTTGTTTGGATTGGTAAGTGAACCTATTGATGAAGCAAGTATATTGATTAATTCACCAAGCTCTGCGTCGTTTCTTATTTTGTATCGACTGATGACATCGTTTAGATATGTTTCATTGAACAAGTTAATAAGAAACTCTTTTTTTAATTCAGAACTTTGCATCAGTACAATGTTTGGTAGTCCACCATACAGCATGTATTCTTTCCATGCATCATCCTTACTTCCATTATAGACAGATAAAAATTCCGAAAAACTGAGAGAATTGATATGAATTTGATCTCCTCTTCCTCTAAATTCGGTAATAATATCTTTGGATAGAAACTTTGCGTTGCTTCCCGTAACATAAACATCACAATTATTAACATGCAATAGTCCATTCAAGACATCCTCAAAATGGGTTATAAGTTGAACTTCATCAAGAAGGATATAGTACATCTTCTCATCTTTAATCGTACTCTTTACGTACCCATATAAACGATCCGGATCACGAAACTCTTTATTTGCCCAATCATCTAAAGCGATTTTAATAATATGATCACCATTTACACCCGATTGAATTAAATGGTCATAAAATAAATTGAATAGCAAATAGGACTTCCCACATCTGCGGATGCCAGTTATGATCTTCACTAGACGATTATGTTTACGTTGGATGATTTTATTTAAATATCTTTCTCGATTTATAATCATATTCTATTTCCTTTTTTTGCGTTTTTACGCATTTTTATGCAATAGAAGTATATCATGTTTTAATTGAAATTAGTTTATTAATTGCATTATTCTGCGTATTTACGCACTTTTATGTAATAGATTAATCTGAATTTATAATCATCTATTATTGAGTTAGTTCGAAATAACCTTCAAAGAGCAAACAAAAACCGCTTATTCAGCGGTTAGTTTCCACATATGGTGGAGATGAATCGTGCTGGTCTTATAACTTGGTTATATAGGTATCTAAAACCTTGCAAAACAAACCTTTGTAAAACACTCATCAAATTCAAATTTGATTTATAAGTTGAACTCAAAATGATATCTTAAGCCTGATAGTTAAATCACAATCAAGATGAATGTTCTATAAGATTGTGATATTGTGTTATTTTCTTATTCATTCAAACCAATTTGCACTAGTAAACTTCCAAAGATAAGAAATGAGATAAAAACCATTTCTCTGAAATGCTGATAGCCTTGTCCAATGAAATTGTAATATATTGAATAAGCTACTGAACTTAAGAAATATGAAGATAAAACAACCATTAATCCTGATATTATATGTAATCTTTTTCTTTTCATATTATCTTTAGTTTTGTGTTATTAAATACAGTTCTCGATATGCATATTTGAAATGATTTGAAGCATAACCTATTGAAAATCCAATATTAGCAGCTTTCCCGATACCAATATCTACCCCACCATTATATGTTGTAGTTCCATTATTATAGAAATCACCATTTACAATAAAGAATATTTTATATGCTGATTCAAGATTTGTGTAAACATTACCACCAAATTGCTTTGATATACCATTATAGTTTCTGTTCATTTCAACATTCATGATTCTCTTAATTCCCCAATAACCTGAACCTTCGCTGGTCTCACAATAGAATCTCATAGTTACTTTGTAAGTCGAATCTATATCAACGATTTTCGCTACTGTTCGATATGTTAATAGTGCTCTAGTATTTTTCGTAGCACCTAACGGAAACTCAGAATACGCCTCCTGCAAAGAAATATTCTTACTCGTTGCTAATTGATTAATAATTTCATTATAAGTCATTACTTCACTTACGACTGTATCATTGTTGATCTGAACCACGTTTGCTTCAGCAGCATGAACTGGTGTTGCTAAACTCAGAAAAAACAACATCACAAATATACTTTTGAATAGTTTCATAAATTACTCTTTCTGTCATATCACCGACATTTTTAAAATATACTCAACTCATCCTGTTTGAAACTAAATCTTAGGATACTTATTGTCAAACAATGAAATCAACCAATATATAAAGTTCAATTCTTCCATGTCGTGCTAACCTCCCCCTACTTAAATTATAATTTATATCAAAATCTTTCTTGTCTACTCTTTTTCTCGTTTTTTGATATTCAAAGGTATAAAATTAATAATTATGAGCGACAAAATAAATAATCCCACTTTTTATCTTAAGGAATTGATAATTCATCAAAGAAAAACTCTCAATCTAACCTTGAGAGATCTATCCATTCTAACCGACTACAGTTTTCAAACTCTCTCGAAGTATGAATCAGGAAAGATTGAAGTTGTTGAAAATAATAGGGGGATTCTATTCGAACATTTGAAGATTAAAACAACGATTGTGGACTATATGTCATATCAGCTTAAGGACGACCTGGATGCCCTCTTGGAAGCAATCGTCTTCGATGACGAGGACGAAATCGATACGATCGGTCATCGCATCGAACAAGCAGAGATATACATTGAGTTCAGCCCTTATAAACATCTCTTTCTGATGACACGATACGTTGTGTCTATCATCACAAACAAAAACCGAAAACCGAATGATTTAGCCTTGTCATCCATAAATCAAATGGATAGCTATATCAAACAGTGGGTATTGGATTATCAAGCCATCGACTTACTACAGGCCAATGATCTTATCAATGCGTCAAAGACAATTGATGCTTCCCTCTCACTTGGTCAACATGAACAGAATGCGGGAATTCTGTATTATCATGCCGGCCGCATCTATTCAGTCTATGGACAACTGTTGAAAGCCAAATTCTTTACCGAGAAAGCGGAAGAACATTTTATCAAAGATAGGAATCACAAGCGGCTGATCAATGCACAGGTGCAATTGGCGATTCTTCAATCCAGACTTGGAAGTTTTAATCAATCCAGAAGAAGCTATTCAAGACTGCTTAAAGGTGCCCTGTCCAATCATGACACTTTCCTATCTGGTGTCATTCTCCATAATCTGGCATGGATGGAATGCAAAGACAAAAATTATCAAACGTCTCTAGATTATCTCAATCAACTTGAAACCATGAACTCGCTCGATGAGAACAGTTTAGCGACAAAAATGCTTTGCCTTTCTCTGATGGGTTTAAAGGAGAACTCAAATAGTCTTTATGAAAAGTATGTCAAATCATTCAAGGATCCTCTATATCGTGCTTTTGCGGAAGTTATTCATCTGGAAAACTTGAATCGTGTAGACCCTCAATACGAAGAAACACTTATGTCTCTTTATAGTCTATCCAAGGACAAACGCGACTATGAGAATGTCGAGATGACCTTAGATCGTTTGATTGCATACTACGAGACAACTCGAGCTTATAAAAAATCGACTGCGTTGTATATGGAAAAACTAAATCTTAAAGACTGGGCATACCATCTTGATTAATTTTCAGAAGTTGTATCTTATTACAATCAACACATCATCTTTTTAGCTGAGATTTATAGAAGAATAAATTATCAAGGAAACAAACAAAAACCGCTTTTCAGCGGTTAGTTCACCAAATTGGTGGAGATGAGGCGTGGCACTTTTATCACTTGGTAAAAGAGTTTAGTTAGTCGAAACAAATCTCTATCTAAGTATAAAAGAGTCTTCAATCCTTTAAACAGCCAATAGGAACAACTTTAACTCCATCTTTTCTAGTGTATGCCATTTCACCACCAGTGATAATAATCAACATGGCAGGTTCATTTATTCTATGAGTAGGTCTAGATTCATTTGCATTATGAATAAGCTTAACCACTTCCAGTAGGTGTTTCGCAGCTTCTTCTATTTGCTTAGTTCCTAATTTAAACTCAATCAATGCATATCTTCCATCATTTAAATGCAATACTGCATCAACTTCAAGATTCATTCGATCTCTATAGTAAGATAAATGACCACCAAGTGATGAAGCATAGACTTTTAAATCTCTGATACATAGATTTTCAAACAAAAAACCAAAAGTTTCAAAATCTTGAGATAATATTTGCGGAGATAACCCCATCGCTGCTACAGCAACTGATGGATCAATGAACATCCGCTTATTTGAACTTCTTATCGATGTTTTGGATCGTATGTTTGGGTTCCATGCAGGAATATCTTCAATCACATAAAGCTTCATTAGAGCATTAATATATTCATAGTAAGCTGATTCGGATAAGCTTATGTTTGCGTTTACATCATCAATAATTGTCTTATTTGAAGAAATTGTGCCAATGTTCCGTGCGTATGATTTCAGCAAAGTTTGCACCTTTAATGGATCTCTTTGCTTACCATCAACGGTAGATATATCAGTTTGTACTATGTTATCGACATACGACTTTGCAACCAGAAGTTTTGCTGCATCCGTTTTTTTACTGAAACTTGAAGGCCATCCACCTCTACAAGTAGCAAAAATTAGATCCTCAATCGTTAAATCTGATTTTGATCCATCGATCATGTAATTTTCATCATTAAACAGCTTTGTTAAAGAAATAGTTCCATTCGATTCCCTTGACTCAAATAAACTCATTGTATACATCTTCAAACGAGCAATTCTTCCTGTACCCGTGTGCATGATTTTAGATTCATCAACAACGGTTGATCCTGTCAATATATATTGACCTTCAATGCTCATCTCATCAACAGATGTTCTAACTGCATCCCATAAAACAGGTGCCATTTGCCACTCATCGATTAATCTCGGCTTATCACCTTCAAGCAACAACGAGGGTTTGGCTTGTGCTGTCAATAAATAACCTTGTGATTTATCAGGATCTTGCAACTTCAAAATACTCTTTGCCTTCATGGATGCACTTGTTGTCTTGCCACACCATTTTGGACCCGTAATAAGTACTGCCCCAAAAGCCTCAAGGTATGATTCAAGCTCACGATCAATGTTTCTATTAAGATATATTGTATTCATGATAACACTCTCTTTCACTTCCATATTACATTATAAGATACACATGCACAACTATTTATGGAGTGTTTTGTTCTATTTTGATGGAGTTATTTGTATTATATTGATGGTGTATTTTGTATTTTTATTGAATTTTTTTATGAAGATATGATAAAAAATGTAAATTTGCGGAAGTGAGTCATGCTGGTCTTATCACTTTGTAAAATTATACAAAAATTCCCATTGTTTAAACAGTAACAACCAAATGGACGACTTCTCATTGCATTTACGTTAATTAAAAATTGTAAAATACTTGTCGAAATACTTATAAAACCACGCATCTAAAAATTTCAGCTTACGTTTAAACAATATTTTTCTTCAGTTACTTTTTTTGTAATTTCTTTTATAAAAAGATTTCAGTTCTAAAAACAATTCTAATGAAATAAGTAAAAATATAGACCATCCATTTGGTGCAAAACCAAAGACATTAAAACCTCCATACTCATCAAATATATAACCAATGTTCCCCAAGTAGTAGTAACTCGATATAAATGCAACAACAATTAATATAATATGAATCATGTATATAATTTTAACTTTTATAAAAATGCTGATTAGAGATACTATTACAGCCGAAGCAATCATAACTATCAATATTATGAAATTCTCAACTCCCCATTCAACTAAAAATATCCGATCATAACTCAAGTTAGATTGTTTTGAAAATTCAATATATTCATGTATATTAGACACAACTATCAAAAGTAACAAGATATCAATAAATATTTGTACACGAAAATGAATATTATTTCTTTTCATTCTTACTTGTTATTACAGCCAGTTAGCATTAGTGTAATGAGATCTGTATAGGGTTTGCTAGGCTCTAAATTCCAATATGTTTTTACATTTGCAATTGGAACAAAAAAATGACAGTCATATTGTTGTTTGAGTGTAGCTTTATTGCTAGAAAATCGCGAATCATAGCCAAAACCTACATTGGTATTACTTAAAACATTCCAAGCTGTTTCTTTTGTTGTAATACTATTTCGAATTGTTGTTTTTGGGTAGAGTGAAAGTGATAATAATCCATCTCTTGTTATCCATGCAACAGAGTTAAAATATATACCTAATGTAGTGTTAATTCTCAACTTTGGATAAATTATCTGATAATTATATTCTGACAGTATGGAGCCATCATCTAAAACTAAATCATCAATAGATGTGTATTGATCTAGATAAACAACTTCAACAATTACATCAACATTTTCATTTTCATGTGCATTCACAGGACTAGCTAAACTTATAAAAAACAACATTACAAAAATATTTTTAATATACTTCATAATTTCCCTTTCATTGTTATATATAATAGTTAACTAATATTGAGTATTCATTAAAACTTAGGTAAAACCATATCCAACAAATTTATGATGAAATAGTATAGTTCATTCATTTTTCCCCACCCTCCTTTTCCATACATTAATTGTACCTTTTTGAGAATCACATCTTGTCTCCAGATTTTCGACTTTTTTCACTTTAATATTTATAATTAAGGATGAAATGGGCGACAAATACTACTTTCTCAAGATCGATATCCTAAAACTGCTTTCCGTTTCTCGCAAACGTCTCAATTTAACCTTGAGAGACCTTTCAGAGAAAACGAATTATAGTTATCAAAATCTATCTAAATATGAAATCGGTTTGAGAGATTTAAATTATGAAAATCTGCGAACACTATCACGATTTCTGGAGATATATTAAGATTCAGTTTTTTATATTGAGAACCATCTTGATCGTGATTTAGATGATTTATTGGAATCCCTCATTTTTGATTACCCAAAAGAAACAGAACGGTTGATAACTCAAGTTAGACAAGCGCAACCTTACATTGATTATTCTTATCATCGAAACAGATATCACCTAATCTTCCATATTCTTCATATCTTAGGCTTTTACAGCGACTTATCATCTTATGATTATGTTGAGAAAAATGTTCACCTTTTTGATAATTATCTTAAACAGCTTTACTATGACTATAAAGCCATCGAGGTTTTTAAAAAGAATCAAATCATTGAAGCGGTAAAGTTCATCGACCTAGCTCTTCAATTTGAAAGTAGTGAGAATAGCGCTGGCATGATTCATTATCACGCTTCGCTCATCTACACCTTTTACGGCAAGCTGAATAAAGCTTTATCGTTTAGTCAAATCGCTGAAGGATGTTTTTTTAAGACACGGAATTTGAATTGACTGACTCAATCACGAGTCCATATCGCCTCCATCAACGCAAAACTTGGTCAATATAGAACTTCAAAAAGATGTATCACCGAATCTTATCCACAACGTCCGATTCTGACTTAAATATGGTTATTCTCTATAATGTGGCTTGGTTTTCTTATTAAACAAACAATATGATGATTCTTTGACCTATCTGTCTCAACTAGAGAAAAGTCAAACCTTAACTGAAAACGGAATCAATATCAAGTGTTCTTGTCTTTACCAACTAGGCAAAGTCCAGGAAGCGGATGAACTCTTCCAAAATACGATTTTCACTTTTAAAGATCCCATGTACAAACTTGAAATGGAAATCATTCAGTGTGAACACACCTATCATAGCCCAGATATCGAATCTAAACTCCTAGAACTATACGCATTAACCAAAGACTCAAGGAATTTTGAGAATTATGAATTTGTCTTGGATCGGCTTATCAGCTATTACGAAGATAAAATTACTCTAATGAATTGGATATATAGTAATTAACCGGGTAGAGATTTAAGAGTTTAAATCCCATTTGATAACTTTAGATTTTCAAACAATTTATTTACTAATATACAAACTAAGAATCTTCCTTTACGGAATTCCTTGTATATATTCTCTAGTGCTCTTGCCAAGAATCAAACTCAGGCAACCAAACAAAAACCGCTTTTCAGCGGTCAGTTTCCACATATGGTGGAGATGAGGCGTGGCACTTTTATCACTTGGTGAAAAACTGCTACTTTCAATTGAAATTTACATTATAATCTATCATTTATTAATCTTCCAAAAGAAAATCAATAACATTTTTATGTATAATTCCATTCTGAGAAAAATTTACCTTATCCATTGATAAAACAAATTTTGCGTAATTATCTTGTACTAACTCTAAACCTTTAAATTCTCTCTCACGTGTAGTTGTTGTTTCCAACAAATAACTTACTTGATAATATGCTTTTTCACTACCTCTTATCGCAACAAAATCTATTTCAAACTGATTAACTTTACCAATGTAAACTTGGTAACCGCGTCGAAGTAATTCGACATAAACAATATTCTCTAACACTAATTCGATAGAAGATCCATTATTTCCAACGATTGCTTCACGTAATCCATGGTCTGCTATGAAGTACTTTTCTTCAGTCTTTAGTATGTTTTTTCCAACTATGTCATGCCGCATTACTTTATATATTAAGAACGCAACAGACAAAAGTTTGAGATAATTAAGAATTGTATCGACACTCGCACTAATTCTTTGGGATTTAAAGTAGTTCGATATTGATAATGCAGAGAAGGTTTTGGCTGTATTTGCAAATAAATAATGAATTAGTTTTTCCAAAATGATTGGATTGCGAATACTATGTCTAGATATTACATCTTGAAATACTGCCGACCTAAATGAATCACGAAGTGCATTCATTGATGGCTCATAGTCCAATTGAAATAGTGAAATTGAAGGAATTCCACCAAATGTTACATAATCTAAGAATGTTGATTTTGGATGAAATTGAACAAACTCTTTATATGATAATGGATGCACAAGTAGCTCAATATATCTTCCTGCCAAGTAAGTAGACAAATCTGAAGAAAGTAAATCAGCATTTGATCCAGTAATATAAATATCAAATTTCGACATTGAATGGAATCCATTTACAGCTTTTTCCCATTCGGATATACGTCCAATTTCATCTAAAAAAAGATAGAGTGATCCTGTCTTGTTATCTGACCAATCTAACACATATTTTGTTAAATCGACATAATTAGTAATTCCGAAGTTTATTGGTAACTCAAAATTTAATTTAAGGATTTGTTCGCTATGAATTCCTTGATTTATTAATTCATCAACATATTGATCAAGTAATACTGATTTACCTACCCTTCTTAATCCTGTTAAAATTTTAATAAATGGTTTATCCTGATAAGCATGAATCTTTCTCAGATATGATTCTCTTCGTATCATTGTTAATACCTCAATTTCGATTATAAACGAATATTTCAATATAATCAATATTGTATTCGATTATAATCGAAATTAATTTAGTTTTTATAATTATCGACAATTATTCAGCATATAAAATAAATACAAACAAAAACCGCCTTTCAGCGGTTAGTTCACCAAATTGGTGGAAGTGAGGGGAGTCGAACCCCTGTCCAAATTGTGTTCCCATTCAAACATCTACAGTTTAGTCTGAATTGTTACTCACACACGTTGCTTCAGACAAGCCATGCATGAGGTGCCTAACTGTTTTTAACATGACTTCGATTAGACATCTGATCAAGCGATCCCTCGTTTATATGTATCGGGTCAAACCCCAAGGGCGGGGTCTAAGCGGATAGCTGCAAGCTAAAGTAAGCTAATTAAGCAGCGAAACTAAGTCTGTTTCCAGTTATTGTTTTTTGGCAATTAGGTCGCCACTCCACTGCAGTCTGAATCCAACATCAACCTGTCGAAACCATGACACCCCCATAGGAATGCATGCATAGTATAGACCTAGATAAATGGCTTGTCAAACGCTGTGTCCAATAAAACGGAAGGCTCATCTTCCATCTTTCCGGTTTGACCTAGATAGTGTATTTTCAAGTCACTAGTCGGCGTAATACGACATGCAAGTACGATGTGTTCTCTTTGATCTTCTTCACTAATATAGGTCTTAGACATGACCAGTTCTTGATACGACCCTTCTACTACTTTGCAGCGACAAAAGCCGCACCCACCAAAGCGACAACCTACCATGAACTTCCCGCTGGCTTGATGTTCGATGGCATGTAAGACATTTTCATCTGATTTACAGTTCACTTTTATATTTCTATTCACCACTTCAATGCGAAAGATACTTGCGTCCATAGGGTCACCGTTTCTCAAATTTAACTCATTCATAGCGTATCTTGTCTTCGGGTGTCAATAAATTTGTTCTAGATTCGATATTATCAAACGATACATGATAAAAATGAACATAATGACCTTGTAAGCCTTTACATCTTCTTTTTCTAGCGTTACGATGGTCTCGAAATTATGACAAACCATCCCAAGACTGTACAATCTGTAGTTCGAGCCATCGATATCCTAAAGTGTTTTACTTTGGAGAAGCGAGAACTCAAATTAGCTGAGATTGCGCACATGACTGGCCTCAACAAAAGTACAGCACATGGTATTGTTTCTACCTTAAAACTAAATGGTCTCATCGATCAAAACGAAAGCACACTTAAATATCGTTTAGGATTAGGCGTCTTAGAATTAGGCGAAACTGTATTGGGTTCAATGAACATTTTAGAAATAGCAGCACCTTTACTAGAAAAGCTTAGCAATCAAGTGGGTGAAACTGTAATGTTGGGTATCTTAGATGGCTATGATGTCGTCTATATCTACAAACATGAAACTTCTCAATCGATGCGTATTGTGACTGCGGTCGGGGCTCGTAATCCAGCCTATTGTACAAGTTTAGGTAAAGCCATGTTGGCAAATCTAAATGCCGAACAACTACAAAAACATTTACCAAAAATTTTAACACCTAAAACTGAGTCTTCCATTCAGAATAAAACCTATCTCTTAGAACAATTCAACGACATCCGTCTCAATGGATTCTCTGTAGAAAATGGAGAAGCCATTCCTGGATTAAGTTGTGTCGGGGCTCCCATCTTCAATAATCAAGGCGTGGTCAGTTATGCCATTAGTGTTGCGGCACCTACCATGCGATTTGATTCCATGAAAGTTAGCCAAGTTCGGATGAAAATCCAAGAAGTAGCTCAGGAAATATCAAGTGCATTGGGATATAAACCAAAGAATCAAAATTATCCATTAAGACGGAGGTAAACAAATGGAAAAAGTAAAAGTAGCCATTATAGGTCCTGGAAACATCGGACTCGATCTTCTTCAAAAGATTCGTCGAAGTCCTTATTTAGAGCTTCACTACATGGTTGGGGTTAAAGCCTCAAAAGGATTAGAAATCGCTGAAAGTTATGGGATTAAAACGACCTCCAATGGGATTGAAGATTTACTTAAAGATGATGAATTCAAAATCTGCTTTGACTGTACCAGTGCAACTGCTCACTTAACCCATGCACCTCTCTTAAAGAAAAAAGGCGTCTTCACCTTAGATCTCACCCCAGCTGCCGTAGGGCCTTATTTGGTTCCAGCCGTCAACTTGGATGAGAAAATGTTTGAGTTAGATAACGTCAATATGGTGACCTGTGCCGGTCAAGCAACCACACCGATCGTCTATGCCATCAATCAAGTCGCTGATGTTGAATACGCTGAAGTTATTTCTGCCATTAGTTCAAAATCTGCGGGACCTGGAACTCGCGAAAATATTGATGAATTTACGGTCACGACTCGCACCACTTTAGAACAGGTTGGCGGGGCCGATAAAGCTAAAGTCATCATCATTCTAAATCCTGCTGAACCCCCCTTATTCATGAGAAATACCATTCATGTCAAAGTACGACATCTTGATCTTAAAAAGATTACTGAAGCTGTTCATCAAATGGTCGAGAAAATTAGAACCTATGTACCTGGCTATAAAGTCTTACTAGAGCCTGTCATCAATGGTGAATATGTCACCGTCATGATTCAAGTAGAAGGCTTAGGAGATTATCTCCCTATCTATTCAGGTAATCTCGATATTATCACTTCCGCTGCAGTAGCGACCGCTGAGGCCTACGCTAAAAAGAAGTTAGGAGTTCAATAAGATGGCACACATTTACTTAACGGATACCACACTTAGAGATGGGAATCACACAGTATCTCATTCCTTCTCACCTGTTGAAGCAGCTAAAGTTGCGAAAGCCTTAGAAGATGCTGGCATAGACATGATTGAGGTTGGACATGGGGATGGGATTGGTGGCGCTACCATCAACTATGGTTTCTCTCCCTATTCAGACATTGATGTGGTTAAAGCTGTATCTGCAGTCCTTACCAAAGCGAAGCTCACTGTCTTATTACTCCCAGGTATTGGCTTAGTAGAAGATCTCCATGAGATGAAGAAATTAGGGGTGAAAGCCGTCCGTATCGCAACTCATGTGACGGAAGCAGACATCAGTCGTCAACACATTGTTGCAGCCAAAGAAATGGGATTCTTCACCGTAGGCTTCCTCATGATGGCGCATATGGCTTCCACTGAGAAACTGGTTGAAGAAGCCCTTAAAATGGAATCCTATGGAGCTGATGTGGTGTATGTGACGGATTCAGCTGGCGCCTTGCTTCCCCATGAAGTTTATGAGAAAGTGAGTGCCTTACGTAAAAACTTAAAATGTGCGATTGGTCATCATTCCCACAATAATCTTGGTTTAGCTGTGGCGAATAGTTTAGCGGCTGTTGAAGCCGGTGCAACCTACATTGATGGTTCCTTATCTGGACTTGGAGCAGGGGCTGGCAATACGGCCACTGAGTTGGTGATTGCAACCTTTAAGAAGAGCAACATCGACATCAATGCCGACTTGTTTAAAGCCATGGATGCCAGTAAAGATGTCTTACTTCCTATTCTAGAAAGCAAGCATTTACACATTCAAAGCAATTTAGATCCGATGATTCTAGGTTATGCAGGGGTCTACTCAAGTTTCTTACTCCACGCACGACGGAATGCTAAAGTCTATGGATTAGATGTACGAGATATCTTAGTTGAATTAGGGCGTAGAAAAGCAGTCGGTGGTCAAGAGGATTGGATTATTGAAATATGTAATGATTTAGTTAAAGCAAAAGGTCAAAAATAAATTAGAAAGGAGACCTCAGTTTATGGCAATTAATGGAGTATTAAGAATAGGATTGGTTCAAATACGTGTATTGGATTTGGAGAAAACCCTCGAACACTACACAAAACGTGTAGGTTTGATGGAAGTAGGACGCACCTCCGATGGACGCGTTCTTCTTAAAGGTTATGATGAATTCGATCATCATTCAGTCACCTTAAGAAAAGCTGATTCAGCAGGTTTAGACTTCGTCGCATTTAAGGCAGATAATGAAGCTACCGTCAATCGAGTTGTAGCAGAAACTAAAGCAAAATATCCTTCATGGAAAATTGAAGAGATTGCGGCAAAATCTGATCAACCCGGCTTTGGACGTCGTTTCTCATTTGCGGCCAGTACAGGACATTCAATTCACTTGTATTCAGAAGTTGAAATGGCCAAAGAAACCCCACAAATTGTCAATCCTCATATTTGGGTAGAAGAGCCTAAAGGAATGGCACCTCGAGGTTTAGATCATTGCTTATTGTATGGGAATAATGCAGGCGAAACCATTCAATGGTTTAGAGAAGTGGTTGGCTTTGCAATGGCAGAATGTGTCTATAAACCTGATGGATCGATCTTAGTCGCATGGTTAACGGGTTCTAATAAAGCTCATGATGTGGCTATCCTAGATTACAATTTACCAGGTAAACTCCACCATGTCGGCTTCAATCTAGAAGATTGGAACGCCATTGGTCATGCGGCTGATATCATTGGACGTTATGGTATTTCCTTAGATATCGGACCTACTCGTCATGGCATTACCCGTGGTCAAACGATTTATTTCTTTGATCCATCCGGAAATCGTAATGAAACATTCGCAGGGGGCTATAGCTACTCTCCTGATCAACCTTTACGTCATTGGGATGCTGATCATGTTGGCGAAGGCATCTTCTATTACGATAAAGTATTGAATGATCGTTTCTTGTCGGTCGTATCTTAATTTAAAACAACGAAGGAGATCTTAGGGGTTTCCTTCGTTTCCTCACATTTGATGATAAGGAGACTCTAAAGATGTCAAATCAAAATCCAAGTATTGCGAAGTCTATCTTAGCTGGTCAGTATACTGTTAATTATCATGATGTTGGTCAAGGGGATCCTGTTCTCTTAATCCATGGTTCTGGTCCTGGTGTAACAGCTTTTGCAAATTGGGGTAAAGTTATGCCAGTCTTGTCTAAAACACGTCGTGTGATTGCCCCCGATATGCTAGGTTTTGGGTATACAGAAAGAAAACCTGGTTTGGTTTTCAATATGGATGTTTGGGTTAAACAAGCTGTAGATTTACTGGATGCTTTAAACCTTGATACTGTGGATGTGGTTGGGAATAGCTTTGGAGGGGCTTTGGCCTTAGCCTTAGCCATTCGTCATCCCAAACGTGTACGTAAATTGGTCTTAATGGGGTCAATGGGCGTTGAATTCAACATCACCTATGGGCTTGATCAAGTATGGGGCTATCAAGCCAGTGTTGAAAACATGCGCAAAGTATTGGATCTATTTACCTATAATAAAGCCATGATTACCGATGACTTAGCAAAGATCCGCTATGAAGCTTCTGTGCAGCCTGGTTTTCAAGAATCCTTTTCTTCGATGTTTCCCTACCCTCGTCAAAAATCAGTCACCATGATGGCTTCAAATGAGGCTGATATTCGCAAGATTGAACATCCTACCTTAATTGTTCACGGAAACGATGATTTAGTTATTCCTGTGGATAATGCCTTTAAACTATTAGGTTTAATTGGTAATTCTCAACTTCATATCTTTAATCATTGCGGCCATTGGACGCAAATTGAACACACAAATTCCTTTACCGCTTTAGTCGATGGTTTCTTAAGCCATGCGTGAAATGAATGCGCATGATTTAAGTGTCGCTATGATTGCGGATGAACTTAACGATGCCTCTTTAAGTCTTATCCCCATCGATCCACTTACCCTTACCCATCCTAACCTTACTTTGCACGATGCCTACTCAATCCAACTCACCAATGTGAGTAGAGCCTTGTCTTTAGGAGAACGCATCTCTGGTAAGAAAATAGGATTAACCAGTCGCAGTATGCAAGAACTCTTAGGAGTTCATGAACCTGATTATGGTCATCTCTATGCCTCAATGGATGTCTCTCATGGCCTCATCAAAAAGAATCGACTCATCCAAGCTAAAGTCGAAGGTGAAATCGCGTTTGTCTTAAAGGAAGACTTGGTTGGACCTCATGTTAGCGTCGAAGATGTCTACAAAGCAACCGATTATGTCGTTGCAGCCTTAGAGATTGTGGATAGTCGAATCAAAGATTGGAAGATTAAACTCATTGATACCGTTTCAGATAATGCCTCCTGTGGGGTCTATGTTTTATCTCATAAGAGAGTTTCCTTAGATCAAATCAATTTAATTGAAGAAACCATGTCGCTCTATAAAAACGGAGTACTCGTCAATCAAGGCACAGGTAAAGCTGTCTTGGACAACCCTGCCTATTGTGTGGCTTGGTTAGCCAATAAAATGTTTGAATTAGGCGTGAGCCTTAAAAAAGGAGAAGTTGTTTTATCTGGAGCTTTAACAGCTATGGTTAGTGCACAATCTGGCGATGAATTTGAAGCACAGTTTGGCACCTTAGGGAGTGTTAAAGTAAAGTTTGAATAGAAAAGACGCACTAGCGTCTTTTTAATTCATGATGCGTTGGATGTATTCTAAAGCTGGAATGGCTGAATCATATTCTAATGGATCTATCTCTGTTAAACCACTAAACCCAAGTAAATCAAAGAGCTTTACACTTGTTTCTGGGGTATTGGCCAACTCAAGAAAACTTTCTTTAAGCGCTAAGATGAAGTCTTCATCCATCCATTCCTCTTCGGTAGCTTGTGGGGTTCTTAAGACAAACACATCATCATAAATTTTTTGCGTAATACCAATAACTTTGACTTCATCATAGATGGATTGAGTTCGTCCGAACCCTTCGTTTTCAAGGGCTGTGGTCCAAATGCTTTGGTAAGTTTGCCTTAAAGTGACTGGCCCTGCGGCCACATCACACGATTCATCCGCTAACAATGAGATAACATCTACATAGCCTTTGATGGCTAAGGTGTGATCAAAGAGTTCACCCATACGTCGTTCTAAGGTATCAATCATCCATAGACTTGGATAGATGTAGCCATCTAAAGAAGACACCACGACATGACACCATTTTGCTTGGTTAATATCAATCCAGGTAATGGTTTGTCCACCATCACTCATCGCTTGGAGTTTCTTTCCGTATTCAGAAGGTCCTGTGTAAATGGCTGCGTAACGATAAGGAACCTCAACAAGCGGTTCTGTATTATCTTGTATTGAGTTATATAAAGAGAGATCCGTATTGCCTAGATCTAATTCGGGATGGGTGGTACTTAAGAAATAATTAGCGCCTTCATCTTTCACATCAACAAAGTTTATCAAAGGCAAGAAAGCCATATCCGCTTCTTGGTTGATGACTTGGGGTGCAGCCTCTTGATTCATCGTCGTAACGATGACTTCTAAATTCAGTAGATCATACCCTTTCTTAAGCATCTTTGTTTTTAATTGAGCTTTGAAATCTACAGATGCTTTTAAAAGATCTCCTGGCACTTCTTGTGGGGTTAAGACAAGCTTAAAATGTTCGATTTTCTTTGGGCCAAATAAGCTACAGCCACTGAGGAGTAAACTGAGGATGATTAAAGTTAATCCTATTTTCTTCATACGACTTATTTTATCACACTTCATAAAAAGAACCGCATGCGGTTCCTATTCATCTTTCATCATTTGACGTGCTTGAGCTAGAATTTTTGTTCCATTCATGGTTCCATAGGCCACGGTATCCATTACTGCTACAGGGCAATTCAGGGCCTCTTCAAACTTCTTGAGATGGAAACGAATTTGTGGACCTAAAAGAACCACATCTGCATCTTTCGCATGGAGTGGATTACTGGCGGCATAAGCCTCCACAAAACATTCATAGTTTGAAACCAATGCTGCTTCTCTAATTTTTAAAACCAATAGACTACTGGAGAATCCTCCACCACAAAATAGTACGATTTTTTTCATATACACTTCACTCCTAGGAGTATTATAGACCTCAAGGACTTAGGATTCAATGCGGTTTTGTCGTATAATGTAAGTGGAATGATCCACACAAGGAGGATTTATGGAATATTTAGGCTATGCACTGATTATCTTAGTTGTCGTGATCGGAAGTTATGTCATGTCGACCTACAATAGTTTTGTTGGACTTCGTAATAAGGTTGAAGAAGCTTTCTCAACCATGGATGTTTATTTGGTTAAACGTCATGACTTGATTCCTAATTTAGTTGAAACCGTTAAAGGCTATGCCAAACACGAAAAAGAAACTTTAGAAAATGTTATTAAAGCGCGCAATCAAGCTGTGAATGCAACCACCATTGATGAAAAAATTCAAGCTGAAAACGCCATTCAAGGGGTGATGGGTAAACTCTTCGCTTTAGCTGAAGCCTATCCTGATCTTAAAGCAAATACCAATTTCTTAGATTTACAAAGTCAATTGAAATCAATTGAAGAAGACATTGCGAATGCACGTAAATACTTTAATGGCACCACACGTCAATTCAACACTGCCATCGAAGTTTTCCCGGGTAATATTGTGGCAGGTTTATTCCGCTTTACCAAACGTGCTCTTTTTGAAGTTCAGGATGCCACTGAACGTCAAAACGTTAAAGTGTCCTTCTAGTCTTGTTTCCCTTTGAGGGTACCCTATGAAAAAAATAGTTCTGTTTATTTTAAGTCTTAGTTTTCTAAGTTTTTGTTTCACGCCGATATTAGCGACAGAAGACGTGAGTATCACGTCTTTTAATCTTGAGATGACTGTTGATCAGAATGGCTTAATTACTGCCAATCAAAGTATTGATACTAAATTCAACATCTATGGACATGGGATTTATGCCTTTATCCCTCAAGAGTACAATATGACTTGGAATTTAGAAGAGGGGAGTGTAGAGAAAAGCTATTATTTCCCTGTGAATGTGGTTTATGTTCATGAAGATCCTTACGAAATCGAAACTGATACGTATGGTAATGTGGTTTTAAAAATTGGAGATGCGGATACTTTAATTACCGGACCTCAAGCTTATAATTATCGTTATACCTTGCAAATGAGAGATTTAGATTTAAATGGACGACAATTCTTCTACTTAAATTTAGTTGGATCTGATTGGGAAATGCCGATGGAGTCTGTGAAGTTCTCTATTACTTTACCTCAAGCATGGCCAAGTGATATTCAATTCTTCCAAGGAACCTATGGACGGACAACAGAAGCTGATGTGTCCTATACGATTGTTGGAAACACGTTAACAGGGGTCTTAAATACCCCCCTCAATCGCTACGAAGCCTTAACCATCTATACACCTTTACCCAATGATTTCTTTACCTTTGTTCCAGCCAAAGATTATAGTCTTTGGGCATTGGCTGTCCTTGGGTTGATGTCTCTAATCATTGCCTTGGTCTTTCTAAAGTTTGGCAAAGACGACAAACCCGTTGAAACGGTTGAGTTTAATCCAATTGATGGTTTATCATCCGCCCAATCTGGATTCATTTATGATGGGATGGTCGATACCAAAGATGTCATTTCGTTAATCGTTGAATGGGCATATAAAGGTTACTTAAGCATCACTGAACATGAGAATTCTAAAGCATTTACGTTAACACTGCTCAAAGAAATTGATGCGTCAGAAATCAGGGCTGAGAAAACCCTTTTCCATGATTTATTCCTAAATCGAACAGAAGTTAGTTCGAGCGATCTCCAAAAGACGTTCTATGTTTCCATGACGAATGCGAAACAAGATATCTTGAGACATTTCCAAGGAAATGCTTCACGTCATATCTACTCTAATGTTTCAAGCTTCTTTAAAGTCCTCTTTGCCTTCTTAGGTTTAATACCTTTAGGCTTAGTTGTTACCTCACAGATTTATGTGAATACCTATCGAATGGACTATGCATTCATCGCTGGTGCACTCACGTTCATCTTAGGAAGCGGTTTATCCCTATTATGGATTTATATGGTTAAACGTTGGCCAAGCATGAAACTGGCCAGTCGTGGTGCGGCTTTCACAGGCTTAAGTTTAATCAGTGTCCTGTTTGCCTTGCTCTTAACTCTTGTCTCACTGGGGTTAGGCTTGGTCTGGTGGAAAGTTGGAATTGCCTTGGGTCTGAGTGCCCTGAATGTTGCATTTGTATCTGTTATGGATCGACGTACTGCGTTAGGAGTATCTTATCTTGGTAAACTTCAAGGTTTAAAGAATTTCATTGAAGTGGCTGAGAAAGATAAATTAGAACAACTCGTTCATGAAGATCCTACCTATTTCTATAAGATTTTACCGTATGCCTATGTGCTCAATGTCTCTGATGTTTGGAGTAAAAAGTTTGAAAGCATTGCCATTGAACAGCCTTCTTGGTATGTCGGACCTGTACATTTAAATACTTGGATCTTTATGCGCTCCTTGAATCACACCCTAAATTCAATGCAGACTGTCATGACCTCTGTGCCTCAAAAATCAGGGTCGGGTGGATTTGGCAGTGGCGGCGGTGGATTTTCAGGTGGAGGATTTGGTGGCGGTGGCGGTGGTCACTGGTAACTATAAAAAGCGGAAAAAACTTCCGCTTTTTTCTTGAAATGAGGTATACTTTGACTATGAAAACCTATGATCCACATCGTTCATCTTTAGGACCTGATGCCAATCTGGTTGTAGCACTTATTTGGTTTGGAGGAACCTTGCTCAGCTGGATGCAACTTGGTGTCTTAAGCCCATTTGTTCCGATTGTAATCTTCTTTGTCGAAAAGGAAAGTAAACTGGTTAGATATCACGCCTTGCAAGCCATGGCCTTGATGATCTTTACCGCTGGTATTACCATCGCCTTGACCATCACGATTGTCGGCATTCTCTTCTTGCCTTTAGTCTATATTCTACTCTTCTTGTTCTCTGTAGTTGCGACGGTCAGAGGTTGGAAATACCAAACTTATGATCTACCCTTTATTCAACCGATTGTTGAATGGTTAGCTAAAGCCTTACACTACGAAGCTTAATAATAAAATGTCATCCATGATGACATTTTCTTTATCTATTTTGCTTCATTGCTTTTTCTACTTCACGCTGTGCACTTCGTTCTTTATCTGTTTCACGTTTATCGTGTAAGTCTTTACCTTTTGCCAAGGCAATCTCTAGTTTAGCTCGTCCTTTAACATAATACATGGATAATGGAATGACGGTGTATCCTTGTAGGATCGCCTTCTTTTGAAGTTTTCTTATTTCACTTTTATGCATGAGTAACTTACGTTCACGCGTCTCCTCATGATTAAAACGGTTTCCTTGTTCATACTGTGCAATGTACATGTCTCGGACATACGCTTCACCATTCATAAAGTGAATATATGCATCTTTGAATTGAACAGATCCTTTACGGATGGATTTGATTTCTGTGCCATATAGAACTAAACCAGCTTCTATTTTCTCTAGAATAAAATACTCGTGGAGGGCTTTTCGATTGAGTGCAATTTGTTTATCTGCCATAAGGTATCCCCATTATACAACAACAAAATCAATGGTTTGTTGCGACTTGCTAGCACTCATTACTTTAACCTTCACTTTTTGTCCTAATTGATAGCGTTTCTTACTTCCTCGTTTAATTAGGGCAAAATGATCGCTGTCAAACTCATAGTAACCTTCTAAAGTTGAGATATGTACTAAACCTTCAACGGTATTGTCTAAGCGAACAAAGAATCCAAATTTTGCGACAGAAGATATGATCCCATCAAACAGATCTTCGATGTGACGTTCCATGTACTCCGCCTTTTTCATGGCTTCCACATCTCGCTCCGCATCGACACTTCGTTGTTCAGAGAGGGAAGTTTCAAGCCCTAGTCGTTCCATCAGATGAGCATCATCGCTCAGTGCTGCTGGATGATGGGTAAAGACATGTTTTCTTAACATGCGATGGACGACCAAGTCTGGATATCGACGGATGGGTGAAGTGAAGTGACAGTATTCTTTTAAAGCTAAACCAAAATGCCCCAAGCATTGTGGATCATACTTCGCTTTGGTCATACTTCTTAAGAGTAGATCATTAATCAAGGGATATTCAAGCTGATCCTTAAACTTATCTAAAATCGTTTGAAGACTCTTAGGGGTAATGTGTTCGTAGCGTAACTTGATGTTGAAGAATTGGGCTAAGCGCGTAAATTCTCCAAAACGTTTACGATCTGGGGCTTCATGGATTCGATAAAGTGCTGGTACTTCTAACCACTTCAAATGTTGAGCCACCACTTGATTGGCTAAGACCATAAAATCTTCAATCAATGATTCAGCTTCATCTTGTGTGCGTGATTCAATGCGATCGATTTGTCCTGTGCTATCCAAAATAAATTTAGATTCAACCGATGAAAAGTTGATGGAACCTAATTCTTCTCTTTGTGTTCTGATTAACCCTGAGACATGATGCATCAACGTTAAGAGCTCAATCAAGTCTTGGTGTTTAACAAGGGTCTCTGTGTCTTGTCTAAAAATCTTATTCACAGCTGTATAGGTCATGCGTCGATAGGATTTGATGATGGAAGGATGGATATCGTAAGATAAAACATTTCCCGCATGATCTAACTTCATACTACAGGTCATCGTTAAACGATCGATCCCTTCCATCAGTGAACAGATTCCATTGGATAAAGCATGGGGTAACATGGGAACAACGCGATCTACCACATAAACACTGGTGCCTCTAAGTCTTGCTTCTTCATCTAAGGCACTCTGTTCAGTGACATAGTAACTAACATCCGCAATGTGGACATCCAATTCATACCCCTCAGAAATGCTTCGTAGACTAATCGCATCATCAAAGTCTTTCGCATCTTCGCCATCGATGGTGATGACAATACGATCTCGATAGTCTTTTCTACCTGCAAAGTCTTTTGTTTGAGGTGTCATGGGAATGAGATTGACTTCATTCATTACATCCTCCTTAAACTTCATCGGGATTTGATGGTTTAAAAGAAGGGTGGTGATGTCCATTCCGGGATCAGAGATATGACCGAGGATGGTATTAATCTTCACCTCAAGGACCTCTCCATACTTCACAATATCAACCAATAGTTGTTGACCCTCGACCAAATGACTGGTGTCTTGATCTAGACATACCAAAGGATAAAAGAGACGTGGATCTTGTACCACAATCTGTTGTATTCCCTTAAGTGTGGTCCATGTCCCTACCAATTGCGTGGTGTTACGTTTGATGACCCTTAAGATTTCACCATCACTGCTTAAATCTGAGAAAACTCTTGGCTTTACCAAGACAGTATCTTCATGCATCGCTCCTTTAAAAGCATAGGCTGCGATATAAAGTGAACCTTTCGCGTGATCTACAAAACCAAAGCCTTTCGGATGAATGGAGAGTCGTCCTTCGATAAAGTTACTGGTATCGACACTTTGAAGCTTCCCTTTTTTGGAGGTAACAATCAATCCTTCATCTTCCATATGACGAATTAAACTCAAGAAGTCTTCCGTCTCCTTCAAAGAGGTCAACCCCAAGTTAAAAAGCCATTCTTGAATGGTATAGAATTTAGGAGACTGTTGTAGTTTTTCTAAGAAGGTTTCTTTTTTCATAATATAAAAGGCCTATTCGGCCTTTATTTAAATATTGGATAGGATGACTAAGACAAAGAATAAGATGCCCAAACCCATGGTTAACCGTGAAATCATTTTCTCAGGACCACGTTCTTTCACATTTTCAAACAAGTTAAGGCCACCTGTTCCAGAGAATGCACTACTGATACCTTCGGATTTTCCACTTTGAAGTAGAGATAATAGAATGAGTAAGGCAGATACAATCATGAGAACGATATCGATCATAGGTTTCTCCTTTCGGATTGCTTAGTCATTATAACACTGAGCCTTAGGTGTGACAAGTCTAATAAAAGCACACATTTCTGTGTGCTTCATGATTATTTATTAACGTTGAAGAAAGCGTCTTTGCCTGGGAATATTGCAATGCCTTCCAATTCATCTTCAATACGAAGTAATTGGTTGTATTTAGCGATCCGATCCGTACGGCTCATGGAACCGGTCTTGATTTGACCTGCATTGAAAGCGACTGCGATATCCGCAATCGTTGTATCTTCAGATTCACCAGAACGGTGGGAAACAACGGTTGTATAGTTATTGCGTTTAGCTAATTCCATTGCATCGAAGGTTTCAGTTAAAGTACCGATTTGGTTTACTTTAATGAGGATAGAGTTCGCAATTCCTTTTTCAATGCCTTCTTTTAAGATGGCTGGGTTGGTTACGAAGAGGTCATCCCCAACGATTTGAACTTTTTTGCCCAAACGATCGGTAAGTTTCTTCCATCCATCCCAATCTCTTTCACCTAAACCATCTTCGATGGAAACGATTGGATATTTATTGATCATAGCTTCATAGAAGTCAATCATTTGGTCAGTGGTCATGGTATCACCCGTAGACTTCTTCCAAACATATACTTTCTTTTCAGCATCATAGAATTCAGATGCCGCAACATCCATCGCTAAAGCGATGTCTACACCTGGCACATATCCTGCCGCTTTAATGGCTTCTACGATGACTTGTAGAGGTTCTTCATTGCTGCCTAGGTTAGGTGCAAATCCACCTTCATCCCCAACAGAGGTTGCTTGTCCACGCGCTTTTAAGACTTTCTTTAAAGCGTGGAACGTTTCAGCACCCATACGAAGTGCTTCTTTTAAAGTAGGCGCACCAATTGGCATAATCATATATTCTTGGAAGTCGATCTTCGCATCGGAGTGAGCCCCACCATTGATGACATTCATCATTGGAACAGGTAAGGTCTTCGCATTGAATCCGCCCAAGTATTTGTATAAAGGCATACCATAGTAATCTGCAGCTGCACGCGCACAAGCCATGGATACCCCTAAGATTGCATTCGCACCTAATTTGGATTTATCATGGGTTCCATCCAATTCAATCATGATGTGGTCAATTTCATTTTGACGGCTAACATCCATCCCTAAAATCACTTCAGCGATAATGTCATTTACATTATCAACTGCTTTTTGAACCCCTTTACCTAAGTAACGGCTCTTATCTTCATCACGAAGTTCTAAAGCTTCACGTTCACCTGTGGAGGCTCCACTGGGTACGATGGCACGTCCAAACGCACCTGATTCAGTTGTAACTTCTACTTCAATGGTTGGGTTACCACGTGAGTCAATGACTTCACGGGCATATACGTCTACGATAAATGGCATGTTGTTTCTCCTATTAGGCCTTAACGGCGTCGATAATCGCTTTGAATGAGTCTACTTTGAGGGAAGCGCCTCCAATGAGGGCTCCATCAATATCTGCTTCAGCTAAGTATTCTTTGATGTTTTCAGGTTTAACGGATCCACCATATTGAATACGAACCTTATTGGCTGCATCTGCTCCGAAGTTAACTTTAACTTCATCACGGATCAGTGCGCAAGTGTTTTGCGCAATTTCTTTGGTCGCATTCTTGCCTGTGCCAATCGCCCATACAGGTTCATACGCTAAGACAAGACCTGATACTTGTTGGGGGGTTAAGCCCGCTAAACAAGCTTTGGTTTGTGTACGACACACTTCTTCTGTTTTTCCTGCTTCAAATTCAGTTAAGGTTTCACCCACACAGACAATAGGGGTTACACCATTCTCTAAAGCTTTAAGTGTTTTCTTATTGACGCTATCATTGGTTTCTGCCCAATACTGACGACGTTCAGAATGTCCAAGGATAACCCATTGTACACCCACTTCTTTAAGCATATGAACACTGACTTCACCGGTAAAGGCACCACTGTCCATATAACACATATTCTGTGCAGCTACGATTAAGTTCTTGGCATTTGCACATGATGCTTGAAGTGCTAAGTAAGAAGCTGCTATGCCAAAGTCTGCATCACTGTGCAACACAGGTTCAATTTGTGTAACGAAATCAACAGCTTCAGCAATGGTCTTATTTAACTTCCAATTCCCTACAATAATGGGTTTTCTCATTACGCCTCCTGAATGACTGCAATCCCAGGCAGTTCTTTACCTTCCATAAACTCTAAGGAAGCTCCGCCGCCTGTAGAGATGTGTGAGAATCCATCAGCGAAGCCATTTTCAATGGCTGCAGCTGCAGAATCTCCCCCGCCAATAACGGTATACGCATTTGGAAGTGAGGACATAATCTTACAGACTTCAATGGTACCTAAAGCATAAGGCTTCATTTCGAATACGCCCATCGGTCCATTCCAAACCACCGTCTTCGCTCCAGTTAATTCTTTTCTAAAGAGTTCCATGGTTCTAGGCCCAATATCCAAGCCTAAGTAATCAGCAGGAATTTTATCCGCATCGACAACATAGTGATCAGCTGTTTCAGAGAATTCAGCTGCCACCATATAGTCAACTGGAAGAACAATCTTATCTGCGCCTTCTTTGAGGAAGGTACGGGTGAGTTCTAAGCTTTCCACATCCAATAAGGATTTACCAATTTCTAAACCTTGACCTTTTACAAAGGTAAAGGCCATCCCACCGCCAATCAATACTTTATCTGCGGTTTTGAGTAAGTTTTCAATGACCGGAATCTTATCGGAGACTTTTGAGCCCCCTAAGATGGCTACAAATGGACGTTCAGGATTAAAGACAGCTTTGGTTAACATTCTAACTTCTTTTTCAACCAAGAAGCCTAAAGCACTTGGCAAGATTTCAGCAATCCCTACCGTACTTGAATGAGCTCTGTGGACAGAACCAAAAGCATCTGTTACGAACAAGTCGCCAAGGGATGCCCAATATTTAGACAACTCAGGGTCGTTTTTACTCTCCCCTTTTTCATAACGGGTATTTTGTAGAACTACAATTTCACCATTCTTTAAAGCAGCCACCGCAGCCTCAACTTCAACACCACGTGTTTCTGCAACAAAGGAGACTTTGGTACTGACCAATTCACCAAAACGTAACGCAACCGGTGCCATGTTGTTTTTCTTCATGTCCGATGCTTTCTTCTCAGGATCTTTGTGGTCAACTTTTCCTAAATGGGATAATAGAATAATTTTAGCACCTTGTTCAACCAAGTAATTAATGGTTGGAAGCGCTTGTTTAATGCGGTTGTCATCTTTAATCACACCTTCTTTAATCGGTACGTTAAAATCGACTCTAACAATGACACGTTTGCCTGTGACTTGCAGATCTTTAACCGTCTTTTTAGCCATGGTTCATTCCTCCTAGAATTCGCATTCATTATAGCATCCCAAGGGTTTTCCTTCAATCTTGAAACGCTTATTCGTGAAAATATTATCAATATTTTATGCCAGGTAAAAGGGGATTATGCATCCCCTAGTTTAGCTTTCTTTCGAATCAGTTTCGCATACGCTTTTGCGGATTTAGCCCATGAAACATCTTTCTTCATGGCTTGTTTTTGTAAGGTTAAGAAATCATCTTTACGCCAAGTATAGGTGTCTAACGCCATCCATAGAACACGTTTGAAATCATTCGTATTCATGGGTCCAAAGGTAAAGCCCGTGCCCTTCTTGGTAAATTCATTGTAAGGTTCAACGGTGTCTTTGAGACCACCTGTTTCACGTGCTACAGGGAGACTTCCATAATGCATCGCAATGAGTTGTGATATTCCACAAGGTTCAAATAAGGAAGGCATTAAGAAGACATCAGATGCTGCGTAGATGCGATGTGCTAGACCTTCATTGTAACCACAGTAATAAACAGCACGACGAGGGAAACGGAATTCAATCGATCTAAGTTCTTGCTCAATGTGTTGATCGCCTGTCCCTAAAATTACCAATTGAATATCCCAACCCATCATATCGTTGAGGGATTGTAAGAGTAGTCCAACCCCTTTTTGGTCGGTAAGTCGAGAAACCATCGCAACCATCATGACTTCTTTATCTTGTCGTAAACCTAAGTCTTTTTGAAGGGCAAGTTTATTCAATTGTTTGCCTTCAACTAAAGTTTTTGAGTCAAATGTTTGTGTTAAAGTGGAATCTAGTTTAGGATTCCAGGATTCAACATCAATCCCATTCACAATCCCATAGAGATCCTGGCTTCTGAGTTGCAAGACATATTCCATGCCTTCTCCAAACTCAGGGGTTAGGATTTCCTTCGCATAGGTTTCTGAGACGGTTGTGACGATATCAGAAAACATAATGCCTGCTTTCATGAAGCTGATGCCTTCTTTAAATCGAAGGGTACCGTTGAAGTAATATTGATTGGATATTCCAACACAACTTTCTAACATCGGGTAACTAAAGACACCTTGAAAGAATAAGTTATGAATCGTAAAAATAGTAAAGGCCGGTTTAATCCGATCTTTATAGACCGTCTTAGCTAATAATGAGATCAAGCCTGCATGCCAATCATGAGAATGGATGACATCGGGTTCACAGATTTTCTCTTCAATCATGCGTAAAACAGCATGTTGGAAAAAGGCAAAGCGTTCTCCATCATCTGGATACCCATAATAGCCTTCGCGTTCAAAATATCCCGCATGTTCAATGAGATAGTATTGAATCCCATCAAGCTCTTTACGATAGACCGTAGCGACCGTATTGTAGATACCTATACGTATAGGAAAGGTGGATACTTTAGTCAAGGTACTGTGTTGTGTTTTTGCTGTCTTTAAATATAACGGCATGACAACAGAGACTTTAAAGTCTTCCTTAAGCATTGCTTGTGGAAGTGAACCAATGACATCTGCTAAACCTCCTGTTTTAACAAAAGGTAAGCCTTCAGCCGCAACAAATAGAATTTCTGCCATAACTAGACACGATCATTGCGTTTAACGTAGAGCACAGACTCCTCGTCACCCACAAGTTCTTTAACTTTTGAAATATGCGCACTCTTATCAATAACAGCGTTTTTGATATGTACATTTTCACCGATGACAGATCCTGCCAAGACGATTGAGTTCTCAATGACAGCCCCTGCTTTAACCACAACCCCACGTCCAATAACACTGTGTTTTATGGTGCCTTCAATAAAACATCCATTAGCTAATATGGAATGAGATACTTTGGCATCTTTACTGTATTGAGTTGGACAGGAATCGTTGGTACGGGTATGAATTGGCCAGTCATTTTTGAAAAGTTGACGCGCTTTATCGAAATCTAAAAGTTCTAAGTTTGCACGGTGATATTCTTTGAGAGAGTTAATGCAAGCCACATACCCACGGATAGGATAACCTACCATGTTAAGTTCTTGAACTTGTTCCTGTAAGACATCCCGTAAGGTATATAAAGATGATAAGTTATCCGCTAAATGAATCAGCGCAATAAAGAGTTCTTTACTTAAAACGTAAGCGGATAAACTGATGTGTCTATTCTTGAATTTTCCACGATTGATTTCAATCTCACTGACGCGTTTACCTGCATCAAGATTTAAAGTATCTGCGCCCATAAAGGAAGTGTTGGCATTATCGACGGTCTTGTACAAGACCGTTACATCTGCTTTGCTTTCAATATGCGCTTGTAGTACTTCACTAAAATTGACCGTATAGATCATGTGACTGGGTGCAACCACCACATATTCAGCATTGTCTTCTTCAATAAACTGCATGTTCTGTAGGAAAGCTGTCACATCGTGATTGTAGCTTTCTGCTTGAATGGGTGCTTCTCCAGTTAAAATACGTAATTTCCCATGTTTGGAGTTGATGTTGTATTGACGACCACTCCCTAAGTGTTCAATGACAGAACGAGGTTTATTCTTTACGTAGACTTGAATATTTTTCAAACCTGAGTTGGTAAAATTAGAGATGGCAAAATCAATCATACGATAACGACCTAAGAAGGATAAGGATGGAATTGGACGATACGTTTCAAGGCCAGATACTTGTACACTGGCATCATCAAACGTAATAATACCTAAAGCATTTTTCATGGTCATGTCCCCCTACACATTCCGAGCAATGAGTTCAATCTCACCACTGGTTTGTCCGCATTTTTTACCTTCAGAAATCACCACATCATCCGCAACGATGACACGATGCACTGAAGCGTTGGCTTTAACTACCGAGAACGGCATTAATACACTGTCTTTAACAACAGCCCCCGCTTCAACTTTAGCGCCAGTAAAGAGAACAGAATTAATGACCGTTCCATCCACCACACAGCCTTGATTAATATAGGCATTTTGAACCATCGCATTCGGTCCTAAGAATTGTGGATGTACGGTAATATCTTCTGTATAAATCTTCCATTCTGGATCTGCTAGATTCAATTCATCCCGATGATAAATGAGGTCCATATTGGCTTCCCATAAACTATCAATGGTTCCAACATCTTTCCAATACCCTTTAAATCGATACGCTTGTAGACGCTTGTTTTGACTTAAGAAGGTAGGAATAATATCTTTCCCAAAATCATGGTCAGAATTTTCATTTTTCACATCTTCCATCAAGGCATGACGAAGTTGTTTCCAATTGAAAATATAGATCCCCATCGAAGCTAAGTTACTCTTAGGATTCTTAGGTTTTTCTTCAAACTCAATGATTTGGTCAAGAGAATTTGTATTCATAATCCCAAACCGTGAAGCTTCTTTTAAAGGAACTTCAAGGACGGCAATGGTAACGTCTGCTTGATGGGTTTTATGTTCCTTCAACATGGCATCATAATCCATCTTGTAGATGTGATCTCCAGATAAGATTAAGACTTGATCAGGGTTATATTGATCAATAAAATCTATGTTTTGGGTAATCGCATCTGCTGTTCCGCGATACAAACCAAAACCTTCACTCTTTTCGCGTGGAGGTAAAACAAAGATGCCACTGTCTTTCGCATCCAATCCCCATCTAGAATCTTGAGCTACATACGAATTGAGTAGGACAGATTCATATTGGGTAAGAACGCCCACAATATTGATATTCGAGTTGGCACAATTACTGAGGGGAAAGTCGATAATGCGGTATTTCCCCCCGAAATACACCGCTGGTTTTGCAACTTTATTGGTCAAGTCCAAAAGACGGGAACCACGCCCACCAGCCAATATCATTGCGATCATATTATTATCTCGCATAAGGATCCTCCTTTTTGGATATCCAAGGTTGGTTTAATTATACCTTATTTTTAAAGAAAACTTCTAGGACGTCCTTGTTATTTTGAGGATGTTGTGCGAAGTTTCTGTAAGGTTTGTAAACTGATCAAACCTAAATATGCATTCAAACCAATCATTAGGACAGCTTTAACCAATCGTGCAGAGATACTCACAAGAATCGGAAGCCCATACATCGCATTGAGCCAAAGTGGTGTGAGCCCCATTTGCACAATCATCTCAATTAAAACGATGGAAAGAATAAAAGACTGTGAGGTCTCGAATTTTATAACTTTACCTATTTTATAGAGCGCCAAAACAACAGCTGAACAAGCTAAAACTACAAATGCCCCTACAAACAATTTCATCTGAAAACTCACCACGATCACTTGATCTTGTAGTGTTAATGTTTCGAGTGTGAAAACATACCCTAACGCTCCAAGTGAAATCAAACTCAATAAAAGAGATGAGATGAATGGTTTTGTTTTAGGCGCGTAGTGGGCCACTAAAGCCGGAATCATCGCAATTAATATTTTATTTAGGGTAAACCCAAAGAAGGGGAAAGCAATCGTCCCACTTAAGAGTTCAAGAATATCTGCACTCAACCCAGCTAAGAAAGCCCAACTTGGACCAAAAATAAATCCAATTAGAATTAGGGGGAGTTGAGAGAATCCAACTTTTAATGAAGGAAAGCCCATGAGGGGAATCATCCAGGAGAAAATCCCTAAAATGACTGAAATTACTGTGAGTAAACTGACACTCACTAAATCTCTTACCGTGATTTTTAGCGGAAAAAATTTAAACGTAAAGATGGCTAAACAAAGAATGAGTAAAATACTGATAATCTGAGGTATTTGAGTCATAGGAGTTTTTCTTTTCTAAGGTTTGGGATGATGCTTTGACGCACTTGACTGATAAAATATAAAGAACCCGTAATCACTAAACAACCTTCTTTAGAAAGTTCTAAGCCTTTTCTTAAAGCTTGCTCAGGATCTTCTATTTTAAGGACAGGATACGCTTTCGCTAAATCCTCTAAACTGGACGCTCGATAGAAATCAAAGTGCGTCACAATTACTTGATCAAAAGCTTTCATTAAAGCTTCCACCATCGAGTCTGTATCTTTATCTTTAAGCGCCGAAAAGACAACTACTTTAGGTGAAGGGAGTGCTTTTACACTCATGAGTAAAGCATCCATTCCATGGGTATTGTGGGCCCCATCAATGATGACCAGTGGCGATTGACTCATAACCTCAAATCGACCTTTCCATTGGGTTTCATATAAACCTCTCAACATCGCTTCAATCTTGAGGGGGTAACCATGGTCATTCAAGTAGAAGGCAACGCGCAATGCTAAAGCTGCATTTCTAACTTGATAGTCCGCTAATGTATTGAGTTTTACCTGCACTCCACAAGCTTCAAATTCAAGCTTAGGATGATGGGTAATGTTTTGAGGTTCATCGATGAGGATACAGGTGGTTTGCATGGCTTTGGCTTTAGCATCAAAGACAGCTAAACAGTTGAGCTTGGGTTCAGCTGTAAAGACAGGACGTTGATATTTTATAATTCCAGCTTTTTCAAAAGCAATCTCTTCTAAAGTTGTCCCTAAATATTCCATATGGTCATAGCCAATGGTGGTGATGACACTTACCAGCGGATCAATGATGTTGGTGGCATCAAGTCTTCCCCCCAATCCTACTTCAAATAGGGCTAAATCGACCTTATTATCCAGGAAATAATGGACTGCAATCAACACATCAATCTCAAACATCGATAAGTGATAAGCTTCAATTAAAGGATAAAAACGATTGCCATAGTTTAATAAGTCTTCATCACTGATAAAGATATCTTGAATGCGAATTCGATCATTATGCACTTCAAGATGGGGAGAGGTAAAACTACCTACTCGATAGCCAGCTTGTTGAAACATACTTCTTAGGTAATTGGTGGTCGAGCCTTTCCCGTTGGTACCAGCAATATGAACACAGTTAAGTTTTAATTGTGGATTACCTAAACTCTCCATGGCTTGCTTAAAATGATCTAAACCAAATCGACCTTTATTTAAGCGATGGGTACTGTAGTCAATGAAGGCTTCTATTGTATTAAAGATCATTTCAAACACCACTCAATTGGACTTCGGTTTTGTTGGATTAAAAAAGTATTTGTTTGAGAAAATGGTTTGGATCCAAAGAATCCCTGATATGCCGAGAGGGGCGATGGATGAACGGATTTAAGAACTAAGTGTTTAGGATTCTTGATAAAAGCTTGGGCAGCTTGAGCTTGTTTACCCCATAAAATAAAGACGATGGGTGAAGGATGCTGATCACATACCGTTAAGACATGTTCATAAAAGGTCTGCCATCCTATGTCTTTATGCGAAAGTGGATGACTGTCTTCTACAGTAAGGATTGAATTTAAAAGCAATACACCTTGTTTGGCCCATTGGACTAATGAGCCTGATGAAGGCAGAGGACACTTCATGTCTTCCTTAAGTTCTTTAAAGATATTCTGTAGGCTTGGAGGTATCTTAATACCTTCTTGGACTGAGAAACATACGCCATGGGCTTGATGGACTTGATGATAGGGATCTTGACCAATAAGCACGACTTTTAAGGCTTCATACGGTGCATAACTAAAGGCATTAAAGACTTGGTCCTTGGGCGGATAAATGGTCTTTTGATCATATTCTCTTTTTAGGTTCTCAGACAAACTTAAAAAATAATCTTGTTTAAATTCATCTTTTAGAAACTCAGACCACGTTAACATACTTAACCTTGTTTTCTCAGATCTCTTTGCGTGTGATATCGATGCGCATAGGTCACTAAGATGAGTGCAAAGCTAGAACAAAGTGTTACAGAGACAATCAGACCATAGGCTTCAGGTAGGATCCACGCAAAGAATAAAATGCTTCCCATCCCCATGACACGTCCAATATTCAGAAAGACTTCTTTGACAATCATACGGGCATAGATATTTTCATTTGGAATGTAGTCAGACATCGCATTCATCGTAATAATCATAAATGGGTTAATAAAGAAAGGTGCCCCCATTGCATTCACTACCCCAAAATAGATGGCGCCCCAGATCGTTGGAACCAAGACCAAAACCATGGTGCTTGAGAAAAGTAAGACAGCACCCATAATATACATTTGAATGCGATTGTGCCGTTTGATGAGCCGCGAAGCTGCAAAATTAGCGACGATGTTTAAAGCCGCGAAGAAGGTCAATAAATCTCCATACATGGAGCCACTTCCACCAGTCGCCTTGTATATTAATAACCCTGATAACACCAAGGTTAAGCTATCTCGTATCCCAAGAAATAAATGATTATTCAAGATATAACGCCATTGTGTATCACGACCTGTTTTGAATTTATCCAAGAGGGTATAGGCTTGTTTGATGGCTTCTACTTTAACTTGGGTCGACAATAAAGCAGCGAGGGTTTGCAGAACAATGACCACTTGGAAAATATATAAGTATCCTTCGACATCACTCTTGGATACCCTCACAATTAAGGTCGCTAAAAACGGTGCAATAACCATCGCAATAGAGTTAAAAATGCCACTGATGGCGATAAATCTTGGACGTGTTGCCTTAGATGAAGCGGTTAGATTGAGATTGTTTACGGAGAACCAATACATGCCTTCACCTAAACCAAAAATAATCCCCAATCCATAAATGTACTGTGGATTTGTTTCAAAGAGATGATTCACTGTCAACAAGGTTGCTAAAGCAGAAACAACAATCAATAAACCTATGGTTAAACTAACAGAAAGGGATGTCTTTCGAGCCAACTTTCCCGCCAACATAAAACCAATTGGAAACAAACTAAAACGAATCATGGCATAGGCGGTCATCGCATAAATAGATCCAGTAAAGGCATAAAGATACACATTCACAAAAACAGCAGACATGGTTCCCGCAATAAAATATAAAGCATTTATGATTAATAGGATTTTTTCGTTTCTACTCATTCCCTTGAACGTCACTTTCTATTTGTTGGTGCTCATATAACCACGCATCAGAAGCCATCATAATCTGATTCCGGGTTTCCTCAGCCGTCATTTCCCCATTCCATAGAGCTTGAATTTTAGGCATGAAATCAATGTCGAAATAGAGACTAAAAGCGGGTATTCCTACATTCTTTTCTAACGCAATTAAAGGCTCACTTCGAGCACTTGTAAAGGCCAACGCAAATTGTTTGCGAATGTCTTGAATGAAACTTAGTTGGTTGAGTTGAGTTTTAGAACCTAAAGGAATTAGGTTGGTTGTATCAAGTAAGCTTTGTAGACCGGATGTACTTTGAATCAACCTTAAAACTTCATGACTCGCACTGGGATAACGTGCATTTGAACTTAAGACATATCCTTTAACTTCTCTTAAGAAAGGGGTCAAAGGTTCTGTGTCTTGATTCATGCTTGGGAATAATGAAACCTGCCATTTTGAGTCGGTGAGTGCTTGGTAATCTTCCACAAACATCCACGTTGAAACAATTGAAAAGATAAAATCATCTTCTTGAAAGGCATGACTGTAGGCAAAATCGTAGGCAGCAGCTGTATTCTCTTTGGTTCCATTCCAATCTAGTTTAGAAAGGGTTTGGATAAACTTTAAACTTTCTAAGAAACGTTCATCCTCAAATCTAGGATCTAAAGCATCATGTGTCTCAAAAAGTTGCCAGCCTGAAGCCGTCAGAAAAGGATAGAAACTATAGGGCTCATTTAAACTAAAGATAAAGCTCGCTTGGTCAGTTGGCCAATTCTTTTGAAGTGTTTGTATCTTTTCAAATGTATCTACCGCATCCACTAAATTATCTTGGTTAACGTCACTGATATCGACACCCATTTCTTCGAGTTGAGTTAGATGGGTAATAAAGGCAAATCCTTCCCCTGTTAGGGGCATGAAACGCACATCAGTGAGATTAAGTTCAGGACTAATCATGGGTAAATCATAGTGAAGTGCACTCATGTCCAAGGCGCTTAAGGTATCGAATTGAAATCCAGCTTGATTTTGAGTGAGGAAAAGTAAATCACTGGGTTGTGCCTCAGATGCAAGTGTATAGGTTAAAACATCACTGCGTTTAGGATGTCTTGATCTCCATAAATCCATTAATGCTTCTCCATATTCAACAGTTTCTACTTGCACCGAAACCTTGGCATTTTCTTCAATGTAATAAGCCTTTAAAGTATTGTCAAAACATACCAAAGCTTCACCTTCTGTACAGGTGTTGGCATCCGTATAGGCTGCTTGATACAAAAATGATGCATTCATTAAGATTAAGCTTCCAAGGCCGATGACAAGACTTCTTTTCATGCTTCTTAGTGTACCAAATCCACCAGTACACTTCAAATGAATATGTCGAGTTTAAAGTATGCTTCAAGGATGTAAGCGCTTATAATTATGCTATGATAAGTATGGAGGTTTTTTATGAGCACTCATTTAAAAAAGGTCGTCAAAGCCCTTGAACAACAAGGCAAAAACACCCCTGAATTATTCAATTTTGCCATCCCTGATTTGTGGATGTCATTTGATTATAAGGGACCCCAGATTAAGGTCCATGATGGCAACATCTTGGTCAACCCCTATCATTTCTACCAAGCCTTAATCGAGGATCAATTCTTACCGAAATCTAAAGTTGAATTGGCTGGGTATTACCAAAATAATCCTGTTGAAAAAGGCTTAGGAAATGGCAATTGGATTAAAAAATCCAGTGTCTACTCTACGATGATTCGTACATCAGGCTCCTATGATCACGATCGTACCGGACGTTTAGAAGACTCGAATTTATATCATTTAAAGGATACAGGAACTTTTATAAAGACTTTAGCTATGTTGCCTTTGCTCAAACGTTTGGGCATTGATGTTTTATACATGTTGCCAATTGCTAAGTATTCTTTAAAAGATAAAAAAGGTGAATTAGGCTCACCCTATGGGGTGGCTAGTTTTTCCAAGTTAGATCCAGGACTTAAAGATCCGCTCACTGGAAATCACACCACTGTTGAAGATGAATTCAAAGCTTTCGTAGAAGCTGCACATGCTTTAGATATGAAAGTTGTTATCGACATTATTCCACGAACAAACTCTGTAAACTCTGATTTAATTCTTGATCATCCAGACTGGTTCTATTGGATTGACCACAAAGATCTAAAATCCTATGCACCCCCTATGGTAGAAGGTTTAAAAGCAACTTTACCCGCGAAGAAAGAGTATTTCAAAGAACTCTTCTCTTCCCCTAGCGTAGAGGAACATCTTCATAAATTCAGAAAGAATCCTAAAACCATAAATCCTGAAAAATGGAAAGCATTAGTCAAAGAATACAAAACCAAAACCAATCAAAAAGAAATCTTAGATTTAGTCCAAGAGCACTTCATGATGACAGTGGCACCTGCTTTCTCTGATCATATCAATGATCCTCAACCGGCTTGGTCTGATGTTACCTATTTCCGTATGTACATTGATCATCCTGCCAACTCTCAACCTTATTTAAAAGCATTGGGAGAATTTGAACCTTATGTTTTATTTGATGTGGCTAAATGTAGTTTAAATCCTGGTAAAAAACCTAACATGCCTTTATGGGAAACCTTAAGCAATATTGTGCCTTTCTATCAAACAAACTTTGGAATTGATGGCGCTCGGATCGACATGGGTCATGCCTTGCCACCTGATCTCACCAGTATGATCATTGAAAAAGCACGTGCCATAGATCCAAATTTCTGTTTCATTGCCGAAGAACTTGACCCTGAAAATGCTAAAGCCTCTATTGAAAAAGGCTACAACATGATTATTGGGAATGGATTCATGATGGAACCTCGTATTGCTGAAGGCAAATTCAATGCCTTTGTTTATGAAACACGTACATTAGAATCCCCTATGTTTGCCTGTGGTGAAACTCATGATACCCCTCGACTCACTGCGCGTAAGGGTGGAGAAGTCTTAGCGAAAATGTTAAGTGTATTTAATCTATTTATTCCTAATACCGTCCCTTTCTTAAATTCTGGTCAAGAAGTCTTCGAGCTTCAACCGATGAATACAGGCGTTGACTGTCGACCTGATGAAGCTGAAGCTCTACCTAAGAATGATCCATTCTTTGGAAAACTTGCTTTGTTTGATCGCTATGGTCTTCATTATCTACACCCACGTCGTTGGGAAATGATTGAAACCTTAGAGAAAGCCAATAAGATTAGAACCCATTTGATGGATGCCTTACTTAAACCTGAGAAAGTCATTCCACTTGGCTTCAGTGCTCCTTGGGATTTAGCTGCTGGATTTGGATTTGCTGGTCGAGGTAAATATACCTTGGTTGTTGCCAATACAGACACTTCTGATGATAAGATTCATATGATTCGTTTAGACAACTTGCCTGAAGCCTACGCTAAAGAAGGATTGGTTGTGAAAGAAATCTTCTCTTCTGAAACCGCCACATCACAAGATAAATTAGTCGTTGCCCCACAAGGACAACTCATCGTACCGTTTATTAAAGGTGAAGTTAAGATATTTGAAATCAAAGCTTAAGTCGGATAATCTCCGACTTTTTTCTTTACAGAATAATCGTATTCTTGTCACAATTTTGTCACACTTAAACCTTAAAGTAGAGACTGTAGAAGAACTCTACACAAGGAGCACATCATGAATAAATATTTAACTCCCGTCCTAGCCGGTGTAAGTCTAGTGTTAGCTGTTGCCTTTGCCTACAATCTTGGAAGTCAGAATACCGTAGCCCAAGGCGTAGATCGATTCATGCGTACACAACCCAGTGACGTTGTCCGTTATGAAACGCTCTCCATGGGTAATCGAATGAACACATCTCATACGCAAGGGACTCAAGCCCTAGATACCAATACGGATCTATCCGCAACGGATTATGATTTAGCCCAACTTGAAACCATTCTACAAGTCAGTATCGCTGATGAATACAAAGCGCGTGCAGAATATGTAGCCTTAGCGGATACATATGGTAATGTCAGTCCTTTGGTTGAACTCATTCAGGCTGAAACACGTCATATTGATTCACTTTCTAACTTATTTGAACTCTACGGATTAGAAGTACCCGCAGACACTGGTGCCCAATTCGCAGTTGTCCCTTCTAGCTTAGAAGAAGCATACCAAATTGGGATACAAGCTGAAGTTTACAACATCTCTCTGTATGAAAACTACTTAAGCACAAATTTACCAACGAATGTAGAAACAGTATTTACACACCTTATGAATGCCTCTGCCAATCACTTAGCGACCTTTGAATCCTACGCAGCGGGTAACCCCATTGTACATATGAATCAACAGTCCTCTGGAAACATGTCCTCAACCCCTCGTAACGGACGTTGGAATTAATTAACCGCATCTCATCTTAAAAGAAAAGCCGGATCAATTAGTGATTCGGCTTTTGATTTGAGTCTTGAGGAATGGAGAAGATGAGGGGTTGCTTAGAAAGTGGAAGGGTCGAAAATCTTACTTCAATGGGTTCTTGTGTTAATTGATTGACGTAGACTCCTTCAGGTAAGTTTACTGTAAGAATGCCTTCTGCTCCACCGACATTAAAGATGCCAATGAGATGTTCTTTCTCATTGTGATATTCAAAGTGTAAAACATCTTGTGGATGGCTAACAATACGATAGCCAAAGTCTTGAGCAAAGATGGGTTGCTTCTTCATATGGGCTAATTTCTTAATGAGTTCTACCCACTCAGGACGAATCTTCGACCAATCCATGGGGTCTTTTTCAAACAAGAGCGCAAGATGATCAGTCCCTGTTTCAACGCCAAACCCTAAGAATGCGGTTCCTTTAGCAAAGAAGACATAAGCTAACCAATTTAGAGCTTTCACATCATCTTGTGTGTAGTAACGGATACGAGGATTATCATGGTTTTCAACATTACGTACTTTAACGTACTTCATCGGATAGATTCTTTCTTGAAGTCGGTAGGATTTACGTAATTCTTCAAGAGGAAGATTTCCTCTTAAATACCCCACGAAATTCGTTTGATTGTCATAATCATACAGCAAATCAAAATACGCATATAACTCAGCATCACTTAAACAATTGTGATTTAAATATCTAAGTTCATCCACGAAGTTGAAGTCAACAGACTCTGCTAAGAAAAGGGTATTCGGATTAGCTTTCTTCACTTCTGGGAAAGCTGCACGATAGAAGGAATGAGGAATCATAGAAGCCACATCAAATCTAAATCCATCCACACCCATAAAGACCCAATAGAGTAGAATATCGGTGAGTTTACGAATTAAGAGTGGATTATTCTCATATTCAAAGTCTGCAATGTCACTCCAGTCTCCAACTTTGTTGGAGAGCTTCCCATTTTTCCAATGATAGAATTCTGGATGTTCAGTTACCCAATGATGATCCGGTGCTGAATGATGAAATACAATATCCAGCATCACTTTTAAACCTTTTTGATGGGCTTCTTGGATCAATCTTTTGAAATCTTCAAGGGTTCCTAAATCTTCTGAAATGGCTGTATAGTTTCGAATCGCATACGGTGAACCATACGCCCCTTTACGACCGACAATCCCAATGGGTTGAATGGGCATAAGATAAACAATATCTACCCCTAAGTCTTTGATACGATCTAAGTCTTCTGTGACTTTATTGATCGTTCCTTCTTGAGAATAGTTACGGACAAAGACCTGATAGATAAATTGATTTCGAAGTGTGTTCATGTTTTTCTCCTATAAAAACCCGGGGTTACCGGGTTAAGTTATTCTAAACGATTGCCTTGGTGGATTCTTCATCAAAGAAGTGAAGTTTAGACACATCCATTGCCAACTTAATGGTTTGATGAGCGTGTACATCCACACGAGAAGATACTTTAGCTAAGATTTTTTGTCCAGCGAATTGTCCATGGAGAATGAATTCATGGCCTAAGAGTTCAGAGACTTCAACATTGAAATCAAATGGCGTATCTGGGAAAGTTTCAGCAACAATGCCTTCATAGTGAATGTCTTCAGGGCGAATGCCTAAGACCAATGATTTTCCTTCATACACTTTCAGTTGATCATGGAACATTTTAGGAATAAAGAAGGATTTACCATCCACTTCAAATCTTTCTTTACTGAAGGTTCCATGAATGAAGTTCATGGCAGGTGCACCAATAAAGTTAGCAACGAACATATTCGCTGGTGTATTGTAGATTTCTTTAGGTGTTCCAATTTGTTGAATATAACCATCTTTCATAACCACAATACGCGTTGCCATGGTCATGGCTTCTGTTTGGTCATGGGTAACATAAATGGTGGTTGCTTCGAGTCGTTCATGAAGCTTAATGATTTCAGAACGCATTTGAACACGTAATTTAGCATCTAAGTTAGATAGAGGTTCATCCATCAAGAAGACAGACGCATTACGGACAATCGCACGACCTAGGGCAACACGTTGACGTTGACCGCCAGATAATGCTTTTGGTTTACGATCTAGGAATTTTTCAATTTCAAGAATTCTTGCAGCTTCTTTAACACGTTGGTCAATTTCTTCTTTAGGCATTTTTTTAAGTTTCAAACCAAACGCCATATTGTCATAAACAGACATATGAGGATACAAAGCATAGGATTGGAAAACCATGGCGATGTCACGATCTTTAGGTGCTTTTGAATTGGATAAGTTTTCATTGATCCAAAGCTCACCCGTAGAAATATCTTCTAACCCTGCAATCATACGTAGAGTGGTTGATTTCCCACATCCAGAAGGACCGACTAAAACAATAAATTCCTTGTCTTGAATATCTAAATTAAAATCAAATACAGCTTGGACATTATTGTCATAGACTTTGTTGATGCCCTTTAAATGTAGTGTTGCCATGATGGAACCTCGCTTATGTTTTTAGTATATCACTTCAATAATTACTATATTTGTGCACAATGCACAAATCTAAAAATCAACCACATTTCTTACCCATTGGTAGAAGTAAGCAATGTCTGGATCTCTGAGGTCTAACATCGTACTGTCATAGAATTTTTTCATCCGATAGTTAAATGTGTTGCGATGCAAATAGAGTTCATGGGCTGCCAGACGAGCATTCCCTTGAGATAGTACATACATATCTGCTGTTTTCAACATCTCATCTGGGACGTGCTTGATTAAGGTTCGCACATCTTGAATGAGTACCGTGTGTTTCTGTTGATACGCCATGATAAATAATTCAGATAGCGTAAGTATTTTACGAATGTTTTGTTGCTGAGCAAAGTCTAATGCATGTTTCATAAGCACATCTTTTGAAGGCCCTTCAATAACCCAAGCTTTAATCCCTGTATCTGCCATAAACACATCATAATTTAGATACACACGTATTCTCTCTTCCACATTCACATCAAACTTCAAATCATGGTCATTGATGTATTCAACATTCATTGAAAATTCCTTACAAAATAAATGTAAGGTTTCCAACTGACTTTGATTCAGTGATCGTGCATAGAACGTACTCATTGGACGATGAGATAAACACTCCCATAGGGCTCAAGTGTTAATGTTTTACCTGATAGTATATTCTCTTGATTGTTTCTTAGGATTTGAGCCTCAAATGGAAGCTCAAGGATTTCAGTTTTAGAGCCTAGATTAGTGATCACGGCAATGGATGTCGTTGTGTCGCTTCGTAAATATCCTAGAATACGATTTGAATTGAAATCGATGGCTTCAAGTGCGCCTTCTTTAAAGACAGGATACGCTTTACGAATCGCAATTAAATCACGATACATACTCCACATTGATTCAGGATTATTGACCTGTTGGGCATAGGATGGTGTATCACTATTGTAGGACCAATCCTCCCACATCGCATTAGATGTGGTATCCTCTAAATCCCAAACAAAGGGTTCACGGATCTTTTCATCGGGTTTACGTCCTGTCATCCCCAATTCTTCACCATAATAGACAAAAGGTATCCCTGGCATTGAAAAGAGAATATGCGCTGCCAGTCTCATTTTATTTTGACTTTCACTGAGTTGACTCATGATCCGATCTTGATCATGATTGCTTAAAAAACTTGCGGTTATGAATTCATCATTCTTTAAATTATATTTCAAAAGACTGGAATTCACATTAGAGACAAAATTATTTTGGTATTCATTCTTAACTGTTGATACAATCCAACCTTGAACATCAAAATTAAACAAGGAATCAAACCCACTCGCATACGGTGCCGCATTGCTGGATTCCAACCAAACTTCACCAACAAGGTACGCCTCTGGATTGCGATCCTTGACATAGTCTTTCATTTCCATCCAGAATTGTTTATTAAGTTGAAGTAAAGGTGTTCCCGAAGGATATTCATTGGTGTCATAGACATGTTTAGCCGCATCATATCTAAACCCATCCACACCGAGATCTAACCAGAAATCTAAAACTTTCCTAAGTTCTTCTCTAACGGCTTCATTTTCCATGTTTAGATCAGGCATTTCACTCCAAAATCCACCATAGTAAGTAAGTCCATTTTTGAGTTGCCATCCCGCTTGTCCTGGGTATTGACTTAAGTCAATTTTGGTATCGATGGTGTAGTAATCATAATAGGGTTCTTCTTTTTGTAGTGCCTTAAGAAACCAAGGATGTTGACTAGACGTATGATTAAACACCATGTCTAGTATAATTTTAATTCCACGTTTATGGGCTTCTTCCACCAAGATTTTAAAATCTTCTAATGTTCCAAGCTTTGGGTCAATATCGACATAATTGGTAATGTCATACTTATGATAGGTCGTGGTTGGATAGATGGGATTAAACCAGACTGCATCAATCCCTAAATCCGTGGTGGTCATAGGATCTCCATCATTGAGATAATCTAGTTTCTGAATGACCCCTTGTAAATCCCCTAACTTATCTCCATTCCCATCTGCAAACGCGATTGGAAATAGACTGTAGGCGGTTGATACTTCATCATAAAAAGCATTCGCACTTGAGCCTTCTAATTCAATGGAAAGTTCGTCAATTGACCGACGAACAAACTCAGTTGTGGGAATTGTTTGTGTGCAAGCACTCAGTGAAAGTACCAAAATAATTACTAAACTATTACGCAACATCAGACAACTCCGCAATCAAGACTTCAAAAGGAAGCAACGTCGTCACTGCTTTTTGTGTTCTTTGAACATTAGTGAATCTAATCTTATTTATTTTCTTACGTAAGTTAAACTCAAGTTCTGTTTTTCTAAAGTTCGCTACGATAACCACTTGTTTACCCTGATACGTGCGTAGATAGGCAAAGACATCTGGATGATTCTTTTGAATGAGTTTAAAATCTCCATACACCAGGACATCTGCCAAATCTGAATGTCTTCTCAAGTTAATCAATGTACGATAAGCAGATAAAATCGAATGCGGATCTTTTTCTTGGGATTCTACATTGATGCTTATATAGTTTTGAACCACTTTTTGAATGGGTTCAACCGTTGAAAAACCTGCATACGCTGAATCACTCCACTGCATGGGGGTTCTTGCGTTGTCTCTAGATTTACGACGAATTTCACGAATTACAATCTCAGGGTCATCTTTTTTAATGGCTGCGGCATATTGGTTTTTAACCCAGACATCTTTGAAATCTTGAATATCGGTGTAGTCTACATTGGTCATCCCAATTTCTTCACCATTATAGATGAAGGGTGTCCCTGGTAAAGTTAATAACACGGCTCCTAACATCGAACCAGAGGCTTGGTGATGATGAAGGGGATCTCCATATTGACTCATAACCCGTGGATGGTCATGATTCATCCAATATTGGGGTAGCCAACCTTTGTCTTTCATCCCTTGAATCCAATAATTAAAGGTTTTCTTCATACCTAAAACATTGGTAACAATCTGATCATCATTTAAATACTTGGCATCATGCACATTACTTTGCCAAACGGTATCAAAGTTAAAAACCATATTGAAAGCTTTGGCCTGATATCCTGCATAACGTAGACCCGCTTTGACATTTGCACCTCCACCTACTTCTCCTACGGTCATACAGTCGTATTGACTTAAGACTTTTTCGTTAAACGCATGAATATAATCGAAGAGTTCTTCACGATTAGAAAACTTGGACCAATCAGGCGCAACCCCATGATCATTGAGAGGTAGTTTAGAATCTTCGAATGAGAGATCTCTTGCAAGATGTGCAATCGCATCGACTCTAAATCCATCAATACCTAATTCGAGCCACCAACGTGCTACTTTAAAGAGTTCTTCTCTAAGACTTGGAGATGACCAGTTAAAGTCTGGCATTTTATTGGAGAAAATCTTCATGTAGTATTGTTGGGTTGTGACATCAAAATTCCATGCGGAACCTTCGAAGAATGACCCCCAATTAGTTGGAGGAATTAAGTTCCCCTTTGAATCTTTTTTCCCTTCTTTCCAAATATAGTAGTCACGTTTAGGATTGTCTAAAGAGGATTTGGATTCTATAAACCAAGGATGTTCATCAGAACTATGGTTAAGGACAAGATCTAATATGATTTTGATGCCTCTTTTATGCGCTTCAGTGACTAACTTTTTCGCATCTTCTAACGACCCAAAAAGAGGATCAACATCATAAAAATCACTCACATCATACCCATTATCATCCATTGGAGATTTATAGAAGGGTCCAATCCAAATTAAGTTAATGCCTAGTTTTTCAATGTAGTCTAATTTTTCGATGATGCCTGGTAAATCTCCAACACCATCGTGATTAGAATCATAGAAAGATCGTGGATATATTTGATATCCGACTGCGCTTTTCCACCAATTATTTTCCATTGTGTGTTCTCCTTAAAATAGCAACCCTTTGTAAGTGTAAAGATGAGCATCTGTGTAGATGCTCATCTTTAATTTTAATTCAATTAATTATTGTGCGACGTTATCCGTTGCAATCGCTGCATCGGTTAAGGTTACAAGTTCAGCAACCGCTTCATCGATGGTTTTAGTTCCATCATAAACAGCTTGAATTGCTGCAGACATGAATGGGTAGAAAGCTGAATCCATGCCTTTCTTCAAAGGATTGTTTGGTAAGGTGTAGAAAGGTTCAGGATAGTTGAACTTAAATGCACCCATCATTTGTGCTTGAACGCCATTTTCTACTAAAGTAGGGGTCAAAGCAGAGCCATCTGCCAAGGAAGGAGCATAAGATGTTCCACTCACCATAGCGTCAAAGCCTTCTTTAGAATAGATTATACGTAACAATTCAGTCGCAGCACTCTTATATTCAGAGTATGCACTGATGACATAGCCTTTGGTTTTAACAAAAGGTGTCAATTGAACGCCATTATACGTAGGCAATGCGGAAATGCGGTAAACAGAACCTGTGGTTTTAGCTGCAGCAGCAATGTCCATCCATGTGCCAACTAAACCGAAAGGTGCGGATTCATTATTGATAACATCATCCCAACGCCATCCCATACCAGCTGCATCGGTAACACTTCCATCTTCATTAATGGAAACTTGAGCCGCTTTAGCTGCTTGGATGAATTTTAAGCCTTCAGCAAATTTAGGATCATCATAGCCAGGTTTGGTCGCATCTGCGGTTGAGAAGATTTCCCATCCAGCAGAAGTCAAAGCCATATAACCAGACCATACTTCGCCTAAAGACATAGGGAATACAATATTAACTGGTTTTTCTTTATACGTAGGACGAGCACTTTGCCATTCTGTTGCTAAAGCAAAGATTTCTTCCCAAGTATCAAATGCATCAGGTAGGTTGTCAGCATTTGCATCGGTGACATCATACCCTAAGGTTGTCAACATAGTTTCATTCCAAACAAATGCCATTCCATCATAAGTCATTGGTGCATACACAGGAACTTCAGTTGTGTTGCCAGCTTTATAGAAGCTTTCAACTGCATTCGCTGAAACTGTGGTAGCTAAACGAGAATCAATCGGTAATAAGTGGGTAAGATTACGTGAAACTTCTCCATCAATCCCCATGAATACATCGGCAGCGTATTCTGTGGTTTGTTGAGCAAGTGCATCGGTAGAACCTGCACTGCCAGTATTAGCAAAGGTAACCATACCAGCGTATTCTGGATGAACGGTATCCCATAAAGCAACAATCGCATTGCCCCAGGCATCGTTATCAGTACCAACTACTAAAACTGCATCTGTTTCTACTGCATATTGTTCCAATTTTTCATCGTAACAAACAGTTGTTCCGTCTAAGGTTGCGGTATCACAGGTTTGCAACTTACGTGCACATCCTGTAAAGGATCCGACAATTAAGACAAGAACGAGTAAACTCATTAACTTCTTCATTTACTGCTCCTCCTTGGCTTTCGCCATACTCAATTTTACCATCTTTGATTTGTAATTGTAAACGCTATCACTCACAATTGGGTGAAATTTAATCGTTTATATAGGATACCTTGGTATAACCAGATGATTCTAACGATAAGGAGTAGCGTAAATCCAACACTGGCTAACCCTGGGATAAAGAACCCTAAAAGGGCTGTAAATAAGGCTGGTGCAAACATTGCTTGAGTTATCATGCTTAAACTCTCTTGGTAATTAAAGGGCTTTGGTTTTTGTGTAGAGACGAATAAGAATAAGAAAGAAAGCACAAAGACATAAATGCTGTTTTGAATGAGAATCAATAAAAATTGTAACAACATCCGCTCTGTAAAGAAACTCAAGGTCACACTGCGCAAGTAGTTCCCTAGAAATGCTGAGGATCCTTCTTCATAAGACAGCATGGCTTCTTTAAATTCATTTAGGCTTATTTCTCCAAGATTTGGATAGATTCCTGAAATGATGGCTTCTCCGCGATCATCCGTAATGGTTAAGGTTTTCACCTCAAAGCGAACCTGATAGGCTTCTAATATCGTTTCTTTCGACGGCAAAATCACAAATGTATATCTCGACATTTGAGTTGAAGTATTATTCTCATCACAAACCAACTGGTCGGATAGACGACAATTTGGCGCTTTGTTTAAGAAACCAATGAGATCGGTTTCTAGGTCAGGTAAACTTTCTATAATATCTCTAGAAGATATCGAGTATACACTCACCATATAAGGTAAAGTAATCAATAAATTATTTAACAATAGTAATAAAACGACCCATGCAAGATGGAGTCGTCTATATTCAATGATACTTTGATTTGAGTAAAGTGTTTTAATCCAACGGGTCATTATTTAACCTTTTTCGGCTCCAGATACCAAGCCGTGAACCATGTATTTCTGCATGAAAAATTGAATAATCATGATGGGTAATGCGATGATCAAAGCACCCGCCATAAAGTGTAATGGATTATAGGCTGTATTTTGTCCTTCGGTTAAGCGATAGAGCCAAACCGCAATGGTGGTGTTCTCCGCTTGAAGGAAGAAACTTTGAAGCATGAAATCTAACCAAGGGGCCATAAACGCACCGACAGCGATGAATCCAATGATGGGAACGATGAGCGGGAATAAAATCTTTGTGAGAATCTGAAGAGGGGTTGCCCCGTCAATCGCTGCCGCTTCATCCAATGACTTAGGGATATTTCTCATAAACCCACGAACTAAGAAGGTGTTATAGGGGATAGAACCTGCTGTATAGATAAGTGCGAGATAAAGCGGTTTATTTAAGAATCCAAATTGTCTAAAAAGTAGGAACAAAGCAATCATCCCCATGAAGGACGGAAACATTTGAAGTACCATCATCGTGAGTAACAGTGGCTTCTTGCCTTTAAATCTTAAACGCGCAAAGGCATAACCTGTGATGACAGACATGATGACAACTCCCACTGTATTGGTCAACGCAATGGAGAAGGTAACTAAGAAGGCCCTGATATAATCAGAGACAAATATGCTTGGATCATTCGAAGATTGATAGGTAAAAATATAAACAAAGTGTTCAATGGAGAACTTAGAAATATCGGGGAAAATAGGAACCCCAGATAATAGCGATCCATTTGTAAAAGCTGCGGATACCATCCATAAAATAGGAACCAAGACAATAAATACACTCAACATCAACCACGCATACGCTGCAATCCCTAAGACTAAATCGACGAGAGAGAATTGTTTGATTTTCATACTTATTCTTCCTCCCATATGCCTTTGTTTTTGGCAAGATTATACACAGAAATGACTCCAATAAAGATAAAGATCAGAATACTGTACACTGCAGCCATATTAAAAACTTGTTCATTCCTTGTAAAGGAGAGTTTATAAATCCAAGAGATCAGGATATCCGTAGAACCTGGAACTCCTTTGAGGATCAGCATGCTTTGTGGAACCATATCATTGGGTCGTGCTGGACCGCCTCCTGTGAGGAAGTAAATCGCCCCAAAGTTATTAAAGTTAAAGGTGAAGGTCATAATGATGGCGGGTAAGGTAGCTTTGATAACCAAAGGTAAAGTAATGCGCTTAAAGCTTTGCCAACGACTGGCCCCATCAATCGCAGCTGCTTCATAGAGATCTTTAGGTAAAGTTGTGAGTACTCCAGTAATCAACATCATGAAGTAAGGTGCACCCAACCAAAGATTAACCATCAAAATAACTAATTTGGTTAGATTACGATTCATGTATTTACTAAACCAATAAATTACTGTGCCAATTTCTCCTTGTAATCCAACTGAATATAGGAAGTTAGAAACAGGTTCCATTAAGCCCGTTGATAATAAGGCTTGATTGGCTAGACCATCTAAAGCAAATACATTCCTAAACACCATCAGTGAAATCATGGCAGGGATTGCCCAAGGCACAATCAGTAAGGTTCTCCACAGTTTTTTAAGTTTCACATACTTAGATTCAATGATCATCGCTTGAATCATACCCAAAACATAGCAACTTACTGAAGCCATGATAGCGTATAAGAAAGTCCAACCTATGACGTCTAAGAATATGTTTAACCAGCCTGATTCGGCAATAATTTTAGTGAAGTTGGTAAATCCTACCCAACGCACCAGCTGTGCAGGCGGAACAACCCGATATGTATAGTTGGTAAATGCTAGTAAGAATGAAAATAAGAAAGGAATTAATATAAAGAATAAAACCATGACGAAGGTAGGCAAGAGGATGATAAACGGAAACATATCCGTCCATAATCGTTTGACATAACCTTTACCTGTTTCAATATAACCTTGTTTTAAACTCAACTTCTTAGAGACATAGGCATCTCGGATATTTTGAACATATACCGCTATAACCAGTGAAGACAAAACCAAAGCAATGAGTCCATTTCCCAATAGTGAAATAGAATTATCTCCGGATAGCCATGGAATGACTTTATTGAAAGCTTCCGTAAATTGACCCCGATAGGACTGAAACGCTGTGATTTGGCCTAAAGTAATTAAGCCCCATAATCCTTTTGTAAAGATGCCTCCATAATCTCGAATAAAATAGAGCTGACCATCTAAACCTGCAGGATACTGACTGAGCTCTGAAAACGCATAAAGATAACTCCCAGAGAATAGTTCAACCAATACCACCAATAATAAAACGCTAAAGAAGACCAATGCTTTAGCTCTTTGTTTATTGCGCCATTGGCCAAGTCCCATAACAATCGTCGATAAAAGAGCAGATTTAAATGCATCCGGATTATGCTTAATATCAGTAACCAGGTCTGACCAACGCTTTTGAATAGATATTTTCATAGTATTCCCCTGTTAATAGTTCTATTATAACAAACCATGATAGCGTTTACATCTCTTAGTGTTTGACTTTTCGTCTGACATTATGAACAATGTTGATGTGAGGACCTCATTATGAATCAATCCGCAGTCTTTCATCAAACATTTTCACCCTGGTTAAGTATCCGATCTGATCGCAGTATCGAAATCCGTATACGTACTGGGTTAGACATTGAAACTGTTCAACTTATTTATGGCGATCCTCATCAAGGATTGATAAGTAAAGAAGGGTGGAGTTGGAAAGGCCAAACAATCGACATGAAACTGACGGGAAGAAATACCCATCATCAATATTTCATGGTGACCATTCAAGCCCCCCAACAACGATTAAAATATGCCTTTAAGCTAACTTCAGATGAAACTGAGTACTATGGTGATCAGAAATTTATGAAGCAAATGAATCCGATGGAGATTTGGAGCTTTTTCTTCTTACCTTACGTTCATACCACTGAGCAATATCATGCCCCAGCATGGGTCAAAGATACTGTATGGTATCAAGTTTTCCCTGATCGCTTTCACGCTTCTCCTGAACTTCCATTGTGGCCAGATACTGCCGTCAATAACCATGATCATGCGGGAGGTAACTTAGCAGGCATCAAAACTAAACTTCCCTACTTGGCTGAGCTTGGCATCACAGGTCTTTATATGACCCCCATCTTCTTATCCCCTTCTGTCCATAAATATGACACCGCTGACTACTTTAAAATTGATCCTCATTTTGGAACTGAACAAGATCTCATTGATTTAGTTCAGGAAGCACATCGATTGGGAATTAAAGTTATGTTGGATGCTGTCTTCAATCATGTTGGATTGGAATTTGAGGCTTGGAAGAAAGCGCAAACCATGGAAAGTCCTTATCGTGCTTGGTTTCACTTTACACAAAATACCTATGAAACTTTCTCTTTTGCGAAAAACATGCCTAAGCTTAACACTGAACATCCGGATGTAATTGATTATTTCTGTAAAGTAGGCACTTATTGGATTGAGAAAGCAGACATTGATGGATGGCGATTAGATGTGGCCAATGAAGTATCACCTGTCTTTTGGAGAGCTTTCAGAACACGCACTAAAGCCATAAAACCTGATCTTTATATCTTAGGAGAGATTTGGCATGACGCCAATCCTTGGTTAAAAGGCGACATGATGGATGGGGTTATGAACTATCCCTTGACACAGTTAGCACAACACTTCTTTATTGATCAAGATTTATCTCTGCCTCAGTTTGTTCAAGAAATTCAAACCTATCGTAACCGTTATCCCTTTGAAGTGAGTCTACATCAGTTCAACCTCTATGATAGTCACGACACTGTCAGACTAATGTCTTTAGCCAAAGGAGATACACAAAAAGTGCGTTTAGCTTTATGTTTCCTCTTATTTTCTTTTGGTTCACCCTGTCTCTATTATGGAACTGAGTTTGGACAAGAAGGTTTATTTGATCCAGACAATCGACGACGCATGCAATTTCCTTCACATTACCAAGACCATCCCCTATATCTTTGGGTTAAAGAACTCATTCGTATTCGAAAATCACTTAAACCTTTACTAGATTTCAATGATTGGGCAATCGGGTATGAAGAAACACTTTGTTGGATTGAATGGTCCAAAGATAGGATTTGGATGAATCTTAGTGATCAAAATGTCAAAAATTCTCAGGGGCTCTTATTTACCCCCTATGAAGTAAAATTCATCCCACAATAAAAGGAAGCATTAATGCAGTAAAAAAGCTTCCTTTACTTTGCGAATACAACGATTGTATAGGGATTAATGGTGGCATTTTGAACGGTTACACCCTCGATAACCCCCGCTTCATTGGCCAATATATGGACAAATTGATTGAAACTTTCGTAGTAAATCTGATTGGTAGGATTGATGTAGATCCAAAGCTCAGTATAAGGATCCTCTTTTGTACAGGTATAATGCGTGATGAGCATCCCATCAAACTCTCTAAAACTAATCCGTTCTTTGATTTCATTTGACTGTGTAAGTCTTAAGATTGGAAGTTTTTTACGTAGACTAACCATGTCGGAAGTATAGGAGACCACATCCATAAAGCGTTCTTTACGTAACCAATCTATTTGGTTCACATTGTCTGGTGATCGATAGGTATTGTGAAGACCATTCTTAGTCCTACAGAATTCTTGTCCACTATGAATAAAGGGAATCCCTTGCGCTAATAGAATACTTCCGATCATCAGCTTTTGACGCTTAATTCTAATTTCTCTAGAATCCTCTTTATTGGATTCTTTCATCTTGTCCCAGACGGTATGATTGTCGTGGCACTCCACATAGTTAATGGATTGTGTAGGTGCGTTAAACGACTTCACAAATCCTTCAATAGAAGTCCCCACCATGCTTGCTTTCATCGCTTCAATATAATTGGTATCACCTGTGCAGTAGCCCTTAATATTGACTTCATCGTGACTGGTTTTGCCTTTTACACTTTCTCTAAAAAAATCATTGAAGTGTCCTATTTTAGGCATTAAGGCTTGATTGCCTTTATTTGCCTTCATGGCTTCTGGTAAGGAAGTTGGCATATTCCAACCTTCACCATAAATTAATGTGTCCGGTTTTAAAGCACGCGCTTGAGCTTCAATCGCATTCATGGTATCCACATCTAACACACCCATGAGGTCAAACCTAAACCCATCGACATCATAGGCTTCCATCCAGCACGCACAACTATCTAAGATAAATTTGCGTGCCATTAAGCGATTTGAATCAAAATCATTTCCACAAAATGAACCATTCGAAAGTGATCCAGAATGAGAACGACGGAAATAGTAATAAGGTACTACCTTTTCAAATGGGCTAGATTCCATATCATAGACATGGTTATACACCACATCCATAATGACGCGGATGCCTTCATGGTGAAAGGATTCAATCATGGTCATGGCTTCTTCTACACGACTCATTGGATTTTGTGGTTGAGTTGAAAAGCTACCTTCAGGCACATTAAATTGAAGTGGATCATAGCCCCAGTTATAAAAGAGATGGGTATTTTGCTCATCCACAGTCGCAAAATCATACATGGGCATGATTTGAACATGGGTTATACCTAATTCTTTGATATGGGTTAAGCCTGTGCTTATTCCATTTAAAGTACGTCTATTCTTTTCAGTTAAGCCTAAAAATTTTCCTCTGTGTTCAAATCTACCTTCCATCTGCATGGTGTAGTCACGTACACTGAGTTCATAAATAATTGCATCTGTGGCTTGTTTTAGGTTAGGTAGTTTAGGTGCTTTCTTAACTTTTAAGCGCGTATAATCGACAATCACTGAGTGTTGATTGTTGCTGGTCGCTGAACGCGCTACTGGGTCTGTCGTCACATTCCATCGACCATTCACATAAATATGATAAACATAAGATAATCCATGGCCATTCCCCACCAGTGATGTCTTAAAGACACCTTTTTCTTGGCGCTTCGACTCATAGACTTCAGAACCTGATTCTTTAAACAGTTCCAAGACAACCCGATGAGCGGTGGGTGCCCAGAGGGCAAAATCAGTTTTTTCATCACTGGGATGACAGCCTAAGTCTTTGCCTTCATAGTAAAACTCTTCATCAAATCGTGTTGATTTTGTGATCAAACTGTATTGAAGATAGACTGAGCGTCCATGTTCTTCCAAAAGTTCGTAGGGATCCCCAATCACCAAATTCTCAGCTACCCCTAAGGTATACTTTGAATAATCTTGACTGGAGAGCTCAAAACTAAAAATTGCACACTTGGAAAGTTTGCCATACGCATCTCTTAAATAAAAGGCATCGCTTTTACCTTGGTAGAATTCTTTAGATATATAGGCAGTGACGATTCCGTAATCGTCTAGATGTGCCTCAAAATGTTCTATTTTTCTCATTGTTTAAACCCACAGTCTATTATACAGGATTTAGTCAAGATGAGTGCGCTTACATCATAGAGAAAAGAAAAGCTAGCCTAAGCTAGCTTTATTGATTAATCGGTTTAATATGCCAGATTTCATCTGCGTATTGTTGAATGGTACGATCAGAGGAGAAGAAACCAGATTGAGCAATGTTAACCAAACACATTTTAGCCCAATAGTCTTTATCCAAATAGCGTTTTTCGATTTCTTGCTGTGCTTCAACATAAGCTCTAAAATCTGCTAACAAGAAGTATTCATCATTTTGAAACATCAGTTCATCATAGATGGCTTTATATTCTTCCAAAGACTCACTAAAGGTTCCATCGATTAAAGCATTCACAACGGCTTTGAGTTCAGCATCTTTAGCCAAATAAGACCAGGCATCATACCCTTCTGCCTTAAGTGCTTCAATATCTTCAACTTTTAAACCGAAGATAACATCATAGTCAGTCCCTACATGTTCATGAATTTCAACATTAGCCCCATCTAAGGTTCCTAAGGTAATCGCTCCATTCATCATAAACTTCATGTTTCCTGTACCAGAGGCTTCTTTTCCTGCAGTAGAGATTTGTTCAGAGACATCCGCAGCATTCATCAAGATTTCAGCCACTGAAACATTATAATTAGGAATAAATACAACCTTTAAGAATGGACTGATGCTTGGATCATTGTTGACGACTTCACCCACTGCATGAATTAAACGAATAACTTTCTTCGCGAAGTAATAAGCAGGTGCTGCTTTAGCTGCGAAGATGAAGGTTCTAGGATAGATACGGAAGCTAGGATCTGCTTTCATTTTTTGATAGAGATAGATGATGTGTAAGACATTTAAAAGTTGACGTTTGTAGGCATGTAGACGTTTCGCTTGAACATCAAAGATGGATTTCGTATCAACTACAATCCCTGTACTTTCTAAAATTTTCTTAGCTAAGATCTCTTTGCGTTCTTGTTTAACTTTCATGAAAGCTTTTTGAACTTTTTTATCATCTACAAAACTCATTAAGCGATTCAAGGTTTCAGGTTGATAAATGTAATCATCCCCGATGGTCTTGTTTAACAATTCTCTTAGTTGAGGATTAGAGTAAATCAACCATCTACGATGGGTGATTCCATTGGTTTTATTATTGAATTTCTTTTCACAGACTTTATAAAAGTCTTTCATGACATCCGTCTTCAAAATTTCTGTATGCAGTTTTGCAACCCCATTCACCGAAAATGAAGCAACAATTCCTAAATTGGCCATATGGATCTGTCCATCTTTAATGACCGACACACGATTGAGTAATTCTTCTTCCCCTGGAAATTTAGCTTTTACATTCGTCAAAAAGCGACGATTAATTTCTTCGATGATCATATAGACACGTGGTAGTAATTGTTGAACAAATTGAACTGGCCACTTTTCAAGAGCTTCAGCCATAACGGTATGATTGGTGTAAGCGATGGAAGAGGATGTAATTTCCCAAGCCTTTTCCCATTTATACCCATAAACATCCATCAACATCCGCATGAGTTCAGGTACTGCTAAAATAGGATGGGTATCATTCAATTGTAAAACGACTTTTTCAGGTAAGTTATCCAGATTAGGATAGACACGCAAGTGTGCTTTCAATAAAGCGCTGATGCCAGCGGAAACAAAGAAATATTGTTGTTTTAAACGTAGGTAACGACCATGCTCAGTAGAATCATCCGGATACACGTTTTGGCAGATTTCGCGGACATCTGAAATATACTGACGGAAATCTTTATTGGCAGGTAAAATATCACTGGCTTCTGCACTCCACAAACGAAGTGTATTGGTAACGTCGGTTCCTCGGCCAACCACAGGCATATCATAGGGTACAGCTAAAATATGCTCTGCATCCACATGATTGAAGACAACGACCCCTTTCTCATTCTTTTCCATTTCGATACGACCCCAGAATTTGATGTCGACCGCATGTTTTGGTTTACGTACTTCCCATACATTGCCTAAACGCAACCATTGATCAGGCACTTCAACTTGAGCCCCATCCACAATCTTCTGCTTAAACAAACCATATTCGTAACGAATACAGTTTCCATGTCCTGGTAAACTCATCGACGCTAAAGAATCTAGAAAACAAGCAGCAAGGCGACCTAAACCTCCATTGCCTAAACCAGCATCTGATTCTAAATCTTCGAGTTTATTAATGTCAATATCAAGTTCTTTAAGACCATCCCGTACAACTTCATAGATCCCTAAATTCATAAGATTATTGGTTAAAAGACGACCAATGAGGAACTCTAAAGAGAAATAATACATTTGTTTAGCTTGAAGCTGTGCAGTCGCTTCTTTGGATTGTTTCCAGTGAACAGAGGCGTAATCTCTGACCATTTCACCTAAAACAATATAACGTTCTGTGATGTGTGATTCTTCGACAGAACGTCCATATACTTCTACAACGCGCTGAGTAAAATCACGTTTGAACTCAAACTTATCTTTAAACATAGTTCCTCCTAGGGCATGTGTATTTTAACATTTAAGTGTTCAAATTTGAACCTATGAAAACGTTTACTACTTTTTTAATTCAAAGAATACTGCCGCAAAAGGCGCAATTCTAATTTGTAAACTCTGAGGGTAATGGTGAGACCCATGCTCTTGGGTATGAAGCGGTTCAAAGTTACACATATTGCATCCACCATAGATATCCTTTTCAGAATTCAGGAGTTCAATATATTGACCCGCATAAGGTACCCCTAAACGATATTGTTCAAAAGTATTGGGGGTCATATTTAAGACAACCACGATACATCCTTGATCATTGTCTCGAATATAGGTAAAGATAGACTGATTGGCGTTATCTGCATCGATCCATTTAAAACCACGATGTTGAAAATCATATTGACTTAAAGCGTTGTGATGTTTGTAGATGTGATTGAGGTCACGGATGAATCGATTGAACTTCGCATGTGTGTCATACCCCAATAAGAACCAATCCAGTTCACGATCTTCATCCCACTCACGGAAGTGAGCTAATTCATTGCCCATAAAGTTAAGCTTTTTACCAGGATGAGACAACATATATGAATATAAGTTTTTAACTTGGGCAAACTTTTGATTATAGTCACCCCACATTTTATTAATGATGGTGCCTTTCCCATGGACAACTTCATCATGAGAAAGCGGAAGAATAAAATTTTCAGAATAGAAATAGGCCATGGAGAACGTTAATTGGTTGTGGTGAAATTTACGATACACTGGATCTAACGCGTAGTATTTAAGGGTGTCATTCATCCAACCCAAATCCCATTTATAGTCAAAACCTAAACCCATCTCAGTGGTAGGATGGGTCACTTTTGGATAATCAGAAGAATCTTCTGCAATCATAATGACGCCAGGATGTCTCACATTTAGATAATAATTCATCCGACGCATGAAGGCTGTTGCCCCATCATTGGCTCCATTGGCCTTATTGCCGTTCCAGAAGATGATGTTTGAGACTGCGTCTACTCTAAGCCCATCAATATGGTAAACTTCTACCCAAAAATTCGCTGAAGACATCAGGAAACTACGAACTTCTTCTTTCCATAAATCAAAGTTTAGCGTATCCCATTGACTGTTTGCATCGCTGCTCTTGGAATATTCATAGAGCGCACTTCCATCAAAATATCTAAGTCCAAAACTATCTTTGACAAAATGAACAGGTACAAAATCCATTAAAACACCAATGTCATTAAGATGACATTCGTCCACAAACTTCATAAATTGTTTTGGATTTCCATAACGACTGGTTAAGGAGAAATATCCATGGGCTTGATAGCCCCATGAACCATCAAACGGATGTTCATTGAGCGGCATTACTTCAATATGGGTATACCCCATATCTTTAATATAAGGAATAAGCTTCTCAGCAATCTCTTCATAATTCATCCAAACATGCCCATCATGTTTCATCCATGAACCTAAATGTAACTCATAGATGTTCATCGGTTGATTAAAGTATTTGTGTCGTTTTGAAACCCACTGTTGATCACGCCAATGGTAATTATTGAGATTCACTACCACATTTCCTGACTTTGGACGAATTTCAGATGAGAAAGCATAAGGGTCTGATTTTTCTACCCATTCACCATTGGATTGATGAATGTGATATTTATAGAGTGCCCATTCAGCAAGATTCGGTACAAAGGCAGTCCAAGTTCCATCTTGAAGTCTTTTCATAGGGACACCTTGACCCCAATCATCAAATGACCCTTTTAATATAACGTCTTGAGCAGCGGGTGCGTACACGTTAAAACGAACACCGGGTGTTTGGTCGTACTCAAAGTGAGCTCCAAATATCTGGTAAGCATCGACACAATGGCCTTGATGAAACTGCTCAAATAATTTTGCTTTCTGCATATGTTCCCCTTAAATCTGTTGATTATAGTTAGACGAGGTGATGTTTCAATGCATCATTTAAAGCTGTGAATTTTGTTTGAGCTTCAGCTTGGTCATGACCTAAAACACAGAAATAGAATTTACATTTAGGTTCAGTTCCGGATGGCCGAATGGCGATCCAGGATCCATCTTCTAATGTGTACTTAATCACATCTGATACTGGAAACTCTAATTTTTGAATAGCGTGACCATCCGTCTTAATTAAGGTCAAATAATCTTCCTTTGAAACAATTTTATAACCTGCAAAGTCATCAATAATTGACGTTCTAAAATGGGACAAAATTTCTTTGATCTTAGCAGAACCTTCAACACCTTTTAAGGTAAGTGAAACTTGTTCTTCAAGGTGTGTCCCGTAACGACCATAGAGTTGATTTAAAACATCCATTAATGTGAGTCCTTGATTCTTGTAGTAAGTAACACATTCAGCAATGAGTAAACATGCTTGAATGGCATCTTTATCACGGACAAAAGGTTCTACCAAATAGCCATAACTTTCTTCATAGCCAAAGACAAAGTTCTTTTGGTGGTTGACTTCGTATTTAGCAATTTTATCGCCAATGAATTTAAAACCAGTCAGTGTTTTCTCGACTTCAACACCATATGACTTCGCAATCTTTTCACCTAAATCAGAGGTAACGACCGTATTAAAGATGACAGGATTCTTTGGTAAACTATTTTGAGATTGTTTTGTCTTGAGTAAATATTCAATGAGGATGGAACCTGTTTGATTACCTGTAAGTAAAATATAGTCCCCCGCATGTCTAACCACAACACCAACTCGATCTGCATCTGGGTCTGTGCTTAAAACTGCGTCCGCCTTTTCTCTTCTCGCATACTCTATCGCTAACGTATACGCTCCCTTTTCTTCAGGATTTGGGGTTGTCGTGTGACTAAAGGCAGGATCTGGATCACATTGCTCAGCGACTTCAACATAAGGATAACCTGCTTTGGTTAAGACCTCTGTCACGCTGGTATAAGCAGTCCCATGTTGAGGTGTAAAGATAAACTTTACGTTGGACTTATCTTGTTCAGGTCTATTTTGAATGGCCAATACACGTTCAATATAGGGAACATCTACTTCTTGATCAATCCAATGAATGAGTTTTTCTTGATCGGGGGTTAATGAAACCACTATTTCCAATTCATCTTTAATCGCATTGATTTCATGAATCACTTGATCAATCAATTCAGGGATGAGTTGACATCCATGCTTATCATAAACTTTATAACCATTGTACTCTTTAGGATTATGCGAAGCTGTAATCACAATTCCACCCTCACACCCTAAGTGTCGTACCGCAAAAGATAATTCCGGGGTTGGTCTTAGGCTTGTAAAGACATAGGACGGGATATCATACATGGCTAAAACACGTGCTGATTCTTGCGCAAATTCATAAGACATGTAGCGATTATCATAAGCAATGGCTACACCTCCTATATGACTGTTGGCGTATTGACTTAAATACTTCGCAAAAGCAACATTCGCTTTACGAATGGTGTGAACATTCATGCGATTGCAGCCTACACCTAAGAGTCCGCGCATCCCTGCTGTTCCAAACTCTAAATTGGTATAAAAGGCATCTTTAAGCTCATGTTCAGATGCAGTCGACAAAAGTTCTCTCAAACTTGCGTCTAAGTTCGGGTGACTTTTCCAGTGTTGAATGATAGTTTTCATACTTTACCTCGTTGATAATAAAACGAAGATGATCCCATCTTCGTTTTATAAGTTACAGATTTAATTACTGAATGACCTTTTGGGTTCTCAAAACATCTTCGATTGTTTTAATAGCATCATCTTCATCTTCACCTTCACATGTGATGACGACTTCAGATTGAGTTGGAATTCCAAGGGACATAACGCCCATAATGGACTTCATATTGACAGAACGACCTTTAAAAGCAACTTTAACTTCACATTTGAAACGGCTAGCTGCGCTCACTGCGACAGTCGCCGGACGAGCGTGCAGTCCGACTGGATCAATGACCAATACATTAATTTGTTTCATAATTCCCTCCAACAATTTGTTGACTTAATAATAACTTATATAAATGGTAAATACAACCTATAAAGCAAAGCCAACTCCTTTATGTAAGCGATTTCAATTATTTGTGGTAAGGATGGTTGTTTAGGATCCGAAATGACCGATAAATCTGTTCTAAAACAAGCAGTCGTACGATTTGATGAGGAAAAGTATTGGCTGATAGTTTCCACAATATATTCGCTCTTTGTCTAACTGAATCATTAACACCCATCGATCCACCAATCACAAACACAATATTTTTAGAACTTTGATTATAGCCCTTCTGTATCTCTTGAGCTAAACTTTCTGAGTCAATCAATTTACCTTTAAGTTCAAGTAGAATCACGTAGTCTTCGTTTTTAATCCTACTTAAGATGGCTTGACATTCAGTTTCAATCGCAAGTTGGTTTAAGGATGTATCCTCAGAGGTTGGTTCATCTTTTAGACTCTCTACCATAATCTTAGAATAAGGTTCGATGCGGTGTTGATAATCTGTCATCAATGTTTCCAGTGCGGATTCTTTGATTTTACCTACCGCAATCACTTTAATCATTGAAGTATAACCGTCACGGTATTAACTTTACCATTTCTTTCATAGGTGATTTCTACCTGATCACCTACACTTTTTGAGTATAGGTTTTTTCTAAACTCTTTGAAACTTAATACAGGTACACCATCAAAGGAAGTGATAATATCGCCTGTTCTTATCCCTGCATCATCTGCAGCAGAGTTGTCACTAATACTCAAAATATACAATCCATCTTCTAAATCTAAACGAATTCCATAAAAACTCTTTTGATAGACAGTAAGTTCATCTAAACCAACCGCACTTATGCCAACTAAAGGACGAATAACTTTACCATTGGTTTGAAGTTGTTCAATGATGGGCACAATTTCATTCACTGGAATTGCAAATCCCATCCCTTCAATACTGCTGTTAGAAATTTTCATAGAAGTTATGCCAATGAGTTCACCTGCTAAATTAATGAGGGGTCCTCCACTGTTTCCAGGATTAATAGCTGCATCTGTCTGTAAGACAATAGAATCCCAATCATCAATTCCATCTTCATTTAAATCCACAGGCACAACACGGTCTTTACCTGAAATGATTCCTTGTGTAACAGAACCTGAATATTCTAGACCTAATGGACTCCCGATTGCGAGTACGGTTTCACCTACTTTGACTAAGGATGAATCTCCCATACTAAAGGGAACCACCGTAAAGTCAGCTGTGACTTCTAGTAAGGCTAAATCTGTATAAAAATCTTTTCCCAAGAGGATAGCATCCAGTTGTTCACCATTGGCAAAGGTTACTTTGATGGTTTCAGCTGAATCGATCACGTGATTATTGGTGATAATCAAAATCTTTCCATCCTGAATTTTATAAATAGCTCCACTGCCTGTTGAATAGACTTGATTGTTGTATAGAGAACTAACAGCCACCACTTTCTCTACAGACGCTTCAACAACATCGGTGACATTGGTGCTAAATTCAGTCACCACTTCACGAATAATCGTTCCATCTTCATTGACAGAAGCTGGGTCATTATCCGTTTTAAGGACTTCATACGCCAAAAAACTATTTGAGGCGATTAAGACTAAGATCAAGACTTTGGTAAGATTGTTTTTCATGGTTAAATCCTCCAGTTAAAACTTCATATTGATGTGCACATCGTACACTTAATTCAGGATGCAAGTCATCTACTTCTGATAAAGTTGCTTTGAGTGATGCAAGGGCTAGTTGAGGGGTATTGGCTTGTTCTGAGAGATGAGCCAAGACGATCTCTTTGGTGTTTGGTCCGATCACATGAGCTAAAATTGCAGCACTGTCTTCATTGCTAAGGTGCCCAGAATCCGATAATATTCTAGCCTTTATGACATGGGGTCGATTGGTTTTCATCAGCATTTCTACATCATGATTACTTTCAAAGATGTAGATATCCGCATTTCTTAGGTATGGATAATCAGATACTTTAATATACCCTGTGTCGGTGATATACACTAATCTAACATCATCATGCCTTAAAACATAGCCATAGGTTAACCCTGAATCATGCGATAAGACTAAAGATGTAATCTCAATATCACCAATCCAAAAGGGAACATACGGCATAGGATTTATACAATCAGGTCGATCTTTTAAGTCAACAGGACTCATCACACACTTAACCTGTTTAAAGAGTTTAAGTTGTGCAATATGATCAGAGTGGTTATGTGTGATGAGTACTCCATCTACACAGTCTAAGTTTACACCCCAATTGTGAAGAGCGTGTGACAACGCATGTTTATTTCCTCCACAATCAATAATCACTTGAGTAGACGTAGAGGCAACCCATGTACAGTTGCCCCTTGATCCACTATGAAAGTTAATATATTTCATCCTTAACAACCATCCAAATAACTACATGCATTTTTGGCAACGCCATCCACGTAGACCCCAAGATGTAAATGCGGGCCAGTTGAACGTCCTGTACTTCCAACATTCCCAATGAAATCGCCTTTTTCGATGCGTTCTCCGACCCGTACCGGTGGATAACGAACCATGTGGGCATACAGGGTTTTCATCCCGTTATTGTGATTGATATAAATGTGATAGCCATTACGCCAGTCATAGCCTACTTCAGAAACAACTCCGCGGTCAGCGGCATAGATGGGTCCATATCGATTGTAGTTATAGACAAAATCCACACCTTGATGTCCGCGATAACAATACCAACTACATGAAATATGCGAATCTCCTCCTAATGGCCAACGCAATGCGCCAGAACCAATACCAGGAATAATTTTTGTTCCAATACGGATTACTTCACGCACAGGATATTTAATCACGACTGAGGATAAAATTTGCGCATCCGTCGCTTCACCATTCGCATGCGTTTCTCGATATAAAACATTTTTATAGCCATTTTCTTCTCGGGTTTGTATGACACTATAACCTTCCTGCATGGTTGAATCTTTGATGTATAGCGTGGATTGAGGATAAACTGTTTCCTTGGCCAATCGCTCGCGGGTAACGATCACATTAATTGGTGATTTAAAGTATGTCACATTCAAAACCGCCCCAATTTCTAATATTTGTGTCGTGGTTTTGAGTTGGTCATTGTTGATGGTGACAACTTGTTGTGCAGATAACCCAGATTTATAAGCAATCCCTTCAATGGTGTCATATTCTTCAACGGTATATGTTTCGATGTCTGTACCATAGCCATAACTTAAGAAATAAACGATATCTGAGACATCTTTTAGAATCTTTGACGTCGGAGCTAATCCACGTTGATAGGTCGCTGTTTCAACCACAGAAAAACCAATTTCACGATACCCATAGGTTAACAATGGCGGTGGTAACTGATTATTAAGAATGAGGTTATACGCTGTTTCTGAGATAAAGTTTCCTAGGTATAATTCTTTTGCTTCTTCGAAGAGCTCAATATTTTTGACGTAGATGACAGCTCCATTAGAGAATTCTACTTTATCGACTTCAATTGAGAATAAATCTTGAGCATCTAAATAAGCTAAGATGGCCGTATCTTGATTTTCATACTTAAAGAAAGACGCTTCTATAGAGATAAAGATATCTTCACCTAAACCTAATTTTGTATTAGGGAAGTCTACTGCATATCGGGCAAGGTATACCTCTTGAAGAAATTGATCAATGTCTACTTCTTCACTCAATACCCCAATCAAGGTCTCTTTAAGATACACCTTTGTGACTGGTTCAGATTGTTCCTCCACACTTAAAACACCTTGAGTTACTAAAGATGTCTCTTGGATATTTTCTAAAGTCTGAGTGGCATAGGCAATAGGTTGGTTTAAATACTCAATACCTACAATACTGACACTCACCAATAAGGATAGAATAATCGGTGCGAGTTTACGCATTAAGACCCTTTCGGTCCAGTTTCAGAGAAGTTATAAAAGGCATTGATGTTGGATTCAAAAGCCAAATCAACTTGTCCGATGGGACCATTACGATGTTTAGAAATAAGGACTTCTGTCTTTTCTGTAGAAGGGCGATCTTCATCGCGATCATAGTACGCTTGACGATAGAGGAAGATGACCAAATCTGCATCTTGTTCCAAAGCGCCAGATTCACGAAGATCACTCAATTGAGGTTTCTTATCTGCTCTTTGTTCAACAGAACGAGAAAGCTGCGATAAGGCAATAACAGGCACATTCAATTCGCGTGCTAAGGCTTTTAAACCACGCGAGATTTCAGAGACTTCTTGTTGACGATTATCAGAGTTTGATCTACTTGCACTTGAAATTAATTGAATATAGTCAATGACAATGAGCCCTAACTGGTGTTCAGTTTGAAGTTTTCGGCATTTAGAGAAGATTTCAGCGACACGAATGGTGGGTGAATCATCAATGAAAATCTTAGCTTGTTTAAGATCTGCAGCTGCTTCATTGAGTGCATTCCATTCATTATTGGTATTGATTTGACCTGTTCTTAATGTAGAACCAGATATTCTAGATTTGACCGATAACATACGCGTAATCAATTGTTCTGCAGGCATTTCTAAAGAAAATAAAGCCACGGCTTGTTTAGAGATCTGTGCAGCATTTAAGGCAATGTTTAATGCAAAAGCTGTCTTACCCATCGAAGGTCTAGCAGCTAAAATGATAAGATCTCCCCTTTGAAATCCATTGGTGATTTTATCTAAAGCGCGATAACCTGTGGGGGTTCCTGTCACATTTGAATGTGATCCACTCATTTTTTGAATATTCTCTAAAACTCCAACCACAACTTCTTGAACCGATTTGAATTCAGAGGTACGTCGTGTACGTGTAACATTTAGAAGCTGTTTTTCTGCTTGATCCATCACATCGTCAATATTGACTGAGGTATCATACGTATCTGCAGCAATTTGTTGAGCTGTAAGTATAAGATTCCTTAAGTAAGCTTTATCTTGAATACCGCCTACATAATACTTTGTGTTTGCTGAGGAGACTGAACTATCGGATAGTTCTAAGATGAAAGCTGCCCCTCCAACAGAACTCAAGATTTGTAGATCATTCAAACGTGCAATCACTGAAGCAGGATCAATTGGCTTTCCTTCTTCATACATCCCCATCATCACTTGAAAAAGACGCTTATGTGCTTCCGCATAAAAATGTTCGGGATGTAGCGCTAATTCAGCAGCGATTTGCACACTGCCAGGATAAGCCAACATACTCGATAAGAGCGCTTGTTCTGTTTCTATACTGTGAGGTAGGACTTGGTTCATACTTATTTACCTGATTTGATGTTGATGGCTAAGGTGGCTGTGACTGTTCGATGTAATTCAATTTGAATCTTCGTTAATCCAACCGTATTGATCGGACTGCTGTGTAATATTTTACGTTTATCAATGCTGAGTTTATGTTGCTTGAGGAGTTCTTCTTCAATTTGTTTACCACTGATCGATCCAAAGACTTTTCCATTCTCTCCCGTTTTAAGTGAGAAAACTACCGTGATTTGTTCTAACTTTTCCTTTAGAGCGGTCGCGTTCTCTATGCTTTCTTTTTCTTTAGCCAGTTGGGTTGCCTTTTGTTGCTCTAACACAGCTTTACTGGTAACGGTGGCTTCTACTGCTTTACGATTACGAATGAGAAAATTACGGGCATATCCATCCGCAACTTCTACCATTTGGCCTTTTTTGCCAACATTTTTTACGTCTTCTAACAAGATGATCTTCATGCTTTTCCTTCTAACTCGAGTTCGTGCTCAAGAATTTGTTTTAATTCATTTGCGATTGCTTCAACGGTTGTATTCTCACGTTGTAAAGCAGCCGCTGTAAAATGTCCACTTCCATGCATTTTTTCCATTATAACATGGACATTTATGACACCGTTAGAACGAGCAGAAACCCCCACTGTACGTTCTGCGATTTTAGCAATGACAAAGCTAGCTTCTACCCCTTGGATAGAAAGGATGGTATCGGCCACTTGAGAAATTAATGAACGATTGGTAATCATACCTTCATCTGGCATGGCAACCACAAGACCTCCTGGATAATTATGTAAATTCCTTAGAATCTGCGTCTTTTGAATAAAATCTTGGTAACTATCTTTAAGGAAAGCATCGCATTGAGCTGAATCCGCCCCATATTGTTTCAATAATGAAGCCACTTCAAACGTACGACTACCTGTGCGATTTCTAAAGCGATTGGTATCAATCACGACGCCCGTTAAGATGAAAGTAGCTTCGGTTGCACTGAGTTCCATTTGATATTGTTGATACGGCATCAATTCTGTCACCATTTCACTGGTGGAAGAAGCAGCAGTCTCAGTATAAACCAACATTGGATTAAAACTAAAATCTTGATTGCGACGATGATGATCAATCACCACGATTTTCTTGATTTGTTCTAAGAGTTGGGGTGCACTGCTATACGATTGGGCATGATGATCCACCAAAATTAAGACAGTTTGGTCATCGATGAGGGCATCCACTTGATGATCACGAATAAAATTATGGTGTTCAGAGAGTTCTTCACTGTTTGCTTTATAAGCTCTTAATAACTTTTCTTCCATTCCACCACAGATCAGAATAGATGCGGATTTTTTATAGGAAGTTACCATGCGACTGATGGCTAAAGCACTTCCAAAACAATCAAAGTCCATTTCTTTATGACCCATCACAATCACATGACTAGAATTGTGGATAATTTCTCGTAAAGTTTGAGCAATAACACGTGCTCTTACTTTTGAACGCTTTTCCTGAGCTTCACTACTTCCACCCATGTAGACCACATCTTCATTAAAGGTCTTAATCGCAACTTGATCGCCCCCGCGACTCTGGGCTAATTCTAAAGCACCGGTTACCATTTCTTCGAGTTCAGGAAATTCCAATGAACCACGGGCAAAAGCCATTGATAACGTTAAGGCAATATCTAGTTCTTCCGATGCATGACGAATATCTTCAAGAATGGAGAATTGATGATCTTGAGCTTGTTTGAGAAGTTGTTCATTGAGAACCAACAACATTCGATTATTTCTTAATCGTTTTATGAATATTCCAAGTTCATTGGCCCATTTATAAACAGTTTGACGTATTTTAGCATCAATCAAAGTAACCCGATGTTCATCCTCGTATTGTGTTGTTTCTTCATAATTGTCGAAATGAATTAACCCTAAAACAATTTGTTTATTTTCACTGGAGATGAGTGCTGCTTGTAGGTTTGTCACATCTCTTAAGAAAACTGTTTGATGTCCTTCAAGACGTGTCGCTTCATAGGTGTGTTCATTGATTCTAACCAAGACCTTTTCAAGTTCTCCATTAAACAATGCTTTCGTTTCAGGTAACCAGTTCATAATCTTTTGACCTAAAACGGGATATGATCTTTGTTCAAGGAGTTCACTAATCCAAGTAATTTCCATGTCGTCATTCAGAGTAAGTAAACCGATTTCTCCAAACAGAAAAGCATCTTGAGCATCTTTGCCTAAGACTCTTTCAATACCTGCTACTCTTTGTTTTCTTTGTTCATCAAAATAGTCATACAGGGTCACAATGATAAGGATGTTAATAATCACCACCAATGCATCTGCTAAACCATTTAATCTTATTGGAAAAACAAACCGCAAAGAGAAGAGGATAGCTTCAGTCATCAGCACAAAGAGAAGTAGAAATTTTGAACCTAGTATTCGTTTGATCATTTTACTTTACCTGGGTGTGATCGCTAAGCGTTCACGAATATCTGTAAATGAATCCATAAGCCCTAAGCCAATAAAAACATAAATGAATAGCGTTGGCAATAGAACCAAAGCCAGAACTGAGAAAGTAGGTAACCAACGTCTTTGCGCTCTTCTCGCATAGATTAAGATGAGGATGTACGCATCTGTAATTAAAGATAATGATGATATCGTTGTGATTAAAGTTAAGGCAACACGTAAATTAACGTCTTGAGTACTGCCTAGTAGAACTCCAGAAAAGAGTCCGACCATGGCTAATGCTGCTGCCCACATGGGTAATTTAAATCCATCTATCGGTTTCATTTTACGGGTTGTGATCTTTAATCTCTTCAACATGAAGATGGCAATAATATGTGTCATCAAAGCTTGAAGAAAAGCCACTAGCATCATGGCAACAGGATAGACTGCAATTACCAAGGTTCCTAAATCTGCAGGAACCACCATCCCTTCGATGGAATTAAGATACTTTGCGATTTCTTGGGTTTCAGCCGTTAAGTTATACCCAAAGAAAGCCGCTAACAAATAAGTTTCGATAAATAAACTAATGGCAGTAACTATGGTGGTAACCACAATTAACCAAGCATTGGTCTTATCATGTCTAACGCCATTTCCATAAAATAGGCCGATGAGAATTGCGGTTGAAACATAAAACAGTGTGATCAGATTCCCTAATATAAAACTAAAGAATACCGTCGCCAGGGCTAAGACAAGCGCACGCTTTACCCCATATCGTACCAAATAGAAAATGATGGGCAAAGGTAAAGCCCATATCAAATAAATCTCTAAGAGTCCTGCTGTTTGTAGATTGGCTACCAGAAAGAGTCCAATGATGGCTAGCATCATGGCGCCTTCTGTGATCATACGTACTTGTTTTTTCATATTTAATAAAGAACCCCCACCAAACATAGGTGGAGGTTATCTTGTGTTTAGTCAGCTACGTAAGGCAAGAGTGCCATTTGACGAGCGCGTTTGATTTCAGTCGCCAACATACGTTGATATTTGGCGCTGGTACCAGTTACACGTCTAGGAATGATCTTACCGTTGGAAGAAATAAAACGTTTCAAGAGTTCGATATCCTTGTAGTCAATAATTGTAATGTTGTTTTTAGTAAAGTAACAGACCTTTTTACGGCCCATTCTTTGTTTTTTGAATACCATGAGCGGCTCCTTTCGCTAAAATGGAAGATCGTCACTGGATATATCCAATAACGGTCCTGTGTTGAAATCATCATCCGAAGTCGTTGCAGTATCGGCAAAATAGCCAGTAGGTGCAGCAGCACTTTGGGTGGGTTGTGTTTCTTTAGAAGGATTACGAGATCCAATCAATTGAACATTGTCGGCTGTAACTTCTGTCACATAAACTTTTTTCCCAGTATTGGGGTCATCATAATTACGAGTCGAAATGCGTCCTTCAACACCTACGGTTGCGCCTTTTTTAGCGTATTGGCTTAAAAAGTCTGCAGTTTGGCGCCAAGCGACACAACTAATGAAATCTGTTTCTTCATTTTGACCAAAGCGGCGATTAACAGCCACTGTGAATCGAGCCAAAGAAATGCCAGATTGCGTTTTACTATATTGTGGATCTTTTGTAAGATTTCCAACAAGAACGACACGGTTGATCATACGTACCTCCGATTACTTATCTTCTATGTTTATGACTAAGAAACGTACTACGCTAGGATTAATGCGGGACAGACGATCGAATTCTTTAACCGTTTCAGGTTTAGCTTCAATCTTCAGTACCACGTAGTAACCCTTCGTCTTGTCATCAATTGGGTACGCGAATTCGCGTAGTCCCCAGTCATCGACATTTTTAACAACACCAGCATCTTTTGTGATGATGGCGTGTAAACTTGTCATGAGTTCTTGACGTGCAGCTTCTTCTAAAGTTGCATCGACGATGTACATGATTTCATAATTTCTCATGTGTTCACCTCCTTATGGACTAATGGCCTTTACAGGCAAGGAGTAAATATTCAAGATATCTACCCGTGCCTACGATTATAACACTTTCACAGGGATAAAGTAAACAAACAAAAAGAATGGTTTTATCGCCTATAATAATAAGGAATTAAGACGGTGAATGGTAAGAAATAAAATGAAAAAAAGAAATCCTTATGAGCCCATTATTCAAGCTGATTTAGATGTCTATAAAGCACCTTCATTAGACGACTATAAATACCTAGAAATACGCTTTGAAGATTGCACACTAAAAGCCACTGATGTCCATGAGTTTAATACCTGTGTTTTTAAACGTGTTACGTTTGTTGGTGACTTTTCTAAAGTATCGATGATTGATTGTAACTTTGACCATTGTGATTTTAGTAATACAACCATGAATGAGAGTCGATTCCATCGAGTTATATTCAATGCCTGCAAATCTATCGGTATCAGTTTAGATCGATGTGTTTGGACATATGTCACTTTGAACCAATGTAACTTAAGTTATGCCTCTATCTCTGATTCTAAATGGACAGATGTCCGCTTTAATGAGTGTTCATTAGCGCATAGTTCACTCTTCGCTGCACTCCTTCTACACGTGAATTTTCAAACAGTCAATCTTACTCATACTGATTTTAGTGACACTTCACTTAAAGACATTGACCTCTCAAGTTGCACAATTGATGGGATACGCTTAAGTCCTCATTTATTAAGAGGTTTAATTGTGAACGAACATCAAGCAGTCGCTTTAGTGAGTCTATTGGGGATTGAAGTAAAAGAATAACCCAATGGGTTATTCTTATTTAATATCTTCAATGGTTGTAATCTTAACGTTTTTATAGGAACCTTCAACCAATTTTACTCTGACATCCTGTCCATACTTTTCCACAATTTGAGCATCATCAGTCGCATGATAATTTTCATCTTGTGCTTGGTGATGACATTTTAAGAGGAGTCGTGTATGGAAAGCCTGAGGTGTTTGCGCATGAACCAAGGTCTTGCGATCAAGGGTACGTGTAATATACCCATTTTCAACTTCTTTAATGGTGTCTTTGACATGCACACCTAAGATGGCTGCTTGTTCAGTTTCCATGGCACTTAAGAGTTCTTGTATTTTCTCTTGAGAACACCAAGGACGAACCGCATCGTGAATGAGCACAACTTCCTCTTTAACAGCCATTAAGCCATTAAAGACAGATTCTTGACGGGTAGGTCCTCCCCCGACATTCACAATTCTTCCTGCTTCATAGTTAGAGACGATTTTCTGTAGGTCGGCTTGATTGGTAACGATCACAATCTGTTTGCACTTTGAATCATCCAGAAAGATTTGAAGGGTGGTATCTAAGACCGTTTTACCTTCGGACAATGGATAAAAAACCTTGTTGTATCCTAACCCCATCCGTAAGCCTTGGCCCCCAGCCACTATCAGCGCTGTATAATTCATGCATTACCTCTGTTAACTTATTCTACCAAATAAAAAAATGGTTTCAAGTTATACAGCTTGTGTCTTGTAGAGTTTTAACTTGTAGCCTATAATGAGGATGCTTAAGTTGGTGCACAATGTGCCTAAGAGGGAATTCGTTTAAGCGAAGCTGTCCCAGCAACTGTAGGTTGTGACGATGAGTAAATACCACTGAGAAATCGGGAAGGTGCTCAAAGGATGAACAATCAGCCAGTAGACCTGCCAAAATTAAGCAAGTTTTTTATCTTCTGGGAGTAAGATAAAAGGACAATACACTTGTCTTTTTGCGCACATCCCTGATGTGCGTTTTTCATGAAAGGTTTATTATGAAAAAGAATTTGTTTCGAATTGGATTAGCCAGTATTTTAGCCATTAGTTTATTTTTTGTGAGTAAAGCCACCCTTTTTCCAAGTGTGAGTGGAGATAAAGAAATCCATATTATTATCACCGTTGAACAAGAGAATCAAGAACCTTTGGTTGTCTTGGATGATGCTTATCGTACGGATGCCGAATATTTAGGAGATTTACTTGAAGAAATATCTGAGAAGGATAATATTCTTATTCAATATGCAGGCAATAAGACGGATAGTTTTGGCCGTTATATCATTGGAATTGGACAATATGTAACCACTGATAGTGCAGTTGGTCCTTGGTGGTTGTATAACTCTTCCACCAATCAAAGTTGTATTACAGCGGGGTTTTGTAATGGGATCGATCTCCAAGCTATTCAAGACCAAGATGTCTTTGAATTTAACTTCACATCTAGTTACTAAAGCTTATGTTAGCCATTAAAAAATTGGTATTGATTGCCCTTCTTGCAGCCAGTGCCTTAGTCATTCAAATCGGTTTAGCTGTACTTCCCAACATCGAATTGGTTAGTTTGTGGTTTTTAATTGTGGCAAGAAAGCTTAGCTTTAAAGAAAATCTATTGGTGATCTTTATCTTTACCTTATTGGAAGGTTTGGTGTGGGGATTTGGAGATTGGGTATTGGGCTATTTATGGATATGGACGCTATGGATTGTGTTGGTTAAGGGTCTATCTACCCTGATCAAAGATCGTGCCCCTCTATGGGCGCTTGTGGGCGCACTCTTTGGTTTTAGTTTTGGTTTTCTCTTTGCCCTTCAACACGCGCTTCTTTATGGCCTGAATATGGGACTCATTTATTGGGTTAGAGGCATCCCTTTTGATATCATTCATGCTTTTGGTAACTATATTTTGATATTATTGTTCTATAAGCCTTTGATACATACCTTTGAAATATTACTCAGAAAGTGGGTTAAATCCGAATGACCATTACCACCAAAACCGGCGATTTAGGTTCTACACTCATCAAAGACCATCGCTTGCTTAAATCCGATCCTTTGATTCAAGCTTTAGGGGATCTCGATGAATGCAGCAGTTTAATCATCTACATGCAAGCGCATTTAAAGTTAGATAAAACAACTTGGGAATTGATTGTACATGAACTCTATCAAATCAGTTCACTCATCACTGGATATTTAAAAGATCTAAATCTCAGAGAACCTATTTCAAGGTTAGAAGTGGCTATCCAAGGTAAACAGTTCTTAACGCAAAAATTTATCTTTCCATTTGATGATGAAAGAGCTGCCCATTTGCATTATGTTAGAGCCGTGATTCGACGTGCAGAGCGCAGTTGTGTGGCTTTAAATCAAACACATACTCTACAAGCAGACATATTAGTTTATTTAAATAGACTCTCAGATTTTGTATTTTCTCAAGAGCTTTAAATGTAAAAGATTTTCAAGAAAAGTTTTTCGAAAATTGCAATATCAACCCGTCCACTTTTTAAATAAAGGAATCTGAATAGAATTAAGTCAATTGAATTTGATTGAAGTGAATTAAGATGGCTTCTGTAGGCGTTTGATACTGTAGAATCTTAC
>Ga0247839_1000446_pt1 | contig 73252 bp, 73 predicted proteins | sample LaCruzMarch2015__6_FD_192405 | JGI IMG/M metagenome (GOLD analysis project Ga0247839, IMG submission 192405) | Freshwater microbial communities from meromictic Lake La Cruz, Castile-La Mancha, Spain - LaCruzMarch2015_16m | ecosystem: Environmental > Aquatic > Freshwater > Lake | place: Spain...
GGATGCGCGGCGCATGATTATGTTGTCTCGTGATGGTGCAACTATTGGCACTGGATTTTGTGTGCAAAAAAGAATTTGGCTTGCAGGGGAATGGAAAATCATAGAGCAACATGCTGGGTACGATGAAGCTTGGATTGTGATTGATATCCCCAATGAATTTATAGATTATTATTTAGATAGTATTTCTTTTTTAAAAGTGAGTGGTGCTATTAAGGTTGGTGGTATTTGTGAGCAGTTTACTAAAGAATTTAAAGGTTCTTTTTCTGCAATCAAAGGACTACCGATGTACAAGCTACGTGAGTTATTATTTTCTATGGGTTTTTATGAGACTAGCCTATAATTGGGCGCAGAATAATTAATAGGGGTTTTATGAATTATAAAACATTGATCAGTGTGTTATGTTGTATGAGTTTTTACATACAATCGAATACTCCCAAAGATTTACAATATTTTCAGGTATCTCTGTGGGGGTATCAATTTTTAGAAAGAACGATAAGTTCAGAAGCGCCAAAGACCTGGATATCGTTTGGTGCTCAACTGATATCAGCTGGTTGCGTAGCGGGTTGTTCAAGAGTTTGTGACAATAACAATGTTGAAGCCGGAAATGTTTTAGGCATTGCGGCTGTTGGAGTTGCGGCTTATGGTTTATGGTATCAACGCCGAGTTAGGAATCAATGGCTGGTACAAAAGGATATGGAATCTCGCTTAACGCGATCACTGCAAGATATGGAAGAGGGCGCGGTAGATAGAGTAAAAGATGAATAAAATATAGATTGATGTTTTTATCAGAATGATTACTCTTAGTGGCGATGACCGCGTCATCAACGATTATAATTTTTTTTAAAACTTCGAGGGTTTTATGAATCATAAAAAAGTGATCAGCTTAATGTGTTTAGTAACTGTTTACGCGCAAGCGAGCTATCATAGACCATCAGGCAGAGATGTAGTTGTTGCTGCTGTGCCCGTAGCGGCATATGAAGTTGGAGCAAGATGGATTAATCCGAAGCAACCGATGACATTGAAATCACGTGCGGCAGAAGCAGCATCATTTGCAACGGCATTTTTAGCAATGCAATCGTATACGAATGGTAATTCAAAAACTGCAGCATTCTGGGCTCTTACATCAGTTGGAACAACTGGTATGGGTTTATGGTATCGATATAACGCAAATCAAAGAGCTAGAATAGAGAAATCTAATCAAACAAACAATACTGGTGGAAGCTCGAATTAACAACAAAGTTAATCACTTTCTTCACAAGAAGAAATTTAATATAAAAAGAAACTCCCGCAGCAATTGCGGGAGTTTCTTTTTATATTAATTCAGAGTCGCTTTTTGATCTTTATCATTTTTTGGGTTCCACTGTTTGAGCAGTTCCTTTAAAAACAGTTTCTTAGCATCATGCTGGTTGCAAGGTTTAATTTTATCTGCAGTTGCAAGCACAGTTGATTTAATAGTTTCATAATCAAACCTTTTCGGATCGATATGGTCAAGTGCTTCAATCACGTTTTGATGCATAATTTTTTTACTGTTTTCTTGGGTTGTTACGGTGGTAACATGATGTTCTAGAAAACTTAAAAAATGCACGACGCTGTTTTGTATGTCATCAGAATGTTGTATCTGGTGATAGACGTCCTGTTTTTTTAATTTATCTTCAAATCCTTTGATATAGGCTTGTGTAATTAATCTTGAAAGCTCAGCTTCTTCATACTTCAAAAGCCAATGAAGGATATGAAGTAATTCTTGCGAGATGACGAATTGTTCTTCTTCAAACAAATGATCGTGTGCCATAAAAGCTTCCTTTCTGTTGAGGTTACACAGTATTTCTTACAGGGGTTACATCAACTTGCGCTGGTATCACTGTAGGATGTGTTATTCTTCGTAGTCTATATCCCAATCTTTAAATGACGGTTTCTCTTTTGGTGAAGCGGATTTTTCTTGCTTAATATTTGGAGCATCTTGTTTTTTGCTTTTAAGCTGCTGCGAATAATTATTAATTAATAGTTTACGATTTTGCGTTTCAGTTTCAAGCTGTATTTGTGTTTCTGCAAAGACCTTATTCATGTCGATTTGCATTTTTTTCATTTTCTTTTGTAGTTGCAAAATCATTTCAACCCCGGCTAGATTAATGCCGAGTTGGTGTGTCAAATAGATGATTTCTTCGAGCTTTTCAATGTCTTCTTCCGAAAACAGCCTAGTGTTTCCTTCGGAGCGTTTAGGTTGTATAAAACCTTCTTTTTCATAAAGCCGTATCGTTTGTTGATGAACGGAGAACATTTTTGAAACAGCAGAGATTGAAAAAAAAGCTTTTCCACGTTTTATTTTTTTTTCAGCCATAATCTTACTTTCATTGTACCCACGTAACTGTCCATTACTCTATTTAATATACCATAAATCTTTTATTTGATCTATGGAACATAGTCTTACCATTTTGATTGTTTTTTGCTAGGGTAAATCAGGTCAAAAGTGTCATTAGTGCTTGTTAGAGGTGGTTTTAGATGTATAAATATAAATTAGTTGTTTCTGTTGGATTGATCTTTTGTGCTGAGTTTTTGGTTAGTTCGAGCTGGGCTATCAAGGAATCCTTTGTTTCTACCCGTCATAGAGTTATTCAAGGTATTGAATTTTCACATATTTTGCGTTCTGATAACGGAGTTATGCAGGAGCAGTATTTGGTAAATGGGGTCCCATTGGAGCATGATGAGTATCAAAAACAGCTTGAACAGGCCCATCTCAAGCAGTTGCGGGGAGATGATGCCATTAGAGTAGAAAAAGATAAAAAACGGATGGTTTGGCAGCAAGATATTGCCATGGTCATGGCTGAGAAATCGATAAAGCAGTCTCTAGAGGTTATCGAGTCATCTTTAACCTTGTTAGATCATGAGGCGATTCGGCCATATGTGGTATATGCTTCCACGGGGGTGGCAACGACTAAATATCGTTTGTCTGAAATGGTAAAATCGGTTGGCGCATGGCAAAAACAGTTGGCTGATTTGATGCATAAGCAAGATTTGAAATCAATGGAAAAACTATCAACGCAGCTGGAAACGGTAGCGCGTGAGCTAGAGGTTGTGGTGGATGAAACGATGAAGAATGCCATTGCTCGTTGTGATGATACGCTTGTTTTAAAGCAATTACTTGAATTGGTAACACAATAGAAATAGCCTGGTAGATATCATGTACTAAAAAATAGGAACTGGTCTATGAAGCATTTGGTATTGGTTTTATGTATGCTTTGGGTTGGCAATTTGCTGTCAAGCAGCGAGGGAGCAGATTCTTTAGGGAATAGTGATTCTCCAGCTTCAGGGGCCGTAGATGCTCAGACTGTTAATTTTTTTTGAGGAGTTTCAAAAGCGTACGACAGATTTGATAATCATTGCAGATACGTCTGAGGATTTTAGGAAGTTAAAAGGTACGCAATATTTTCCATTGCCATGGTATCATTACAATGGTTCCGCTATGTTCACAGATCTTATTCTGGGTTTACGTGGCGGTAAGATTATCATATGCTCCAAGGCATTGCTGCATCATTTACATTTCGTTGCAAATATTTGGTCAGATTTCGTTACATTGTCTCCCTTGGAAATTGAACACAAATATAAACAGTATGCTAAAAGCAGTGATATTACATTTGCAAAAAATGTTGGATATTATAAAAAAGCATGTATGGATTTACAGGCGTCCCTAGTGGGTCAACATGAAGATACGCAACATGTTTTTTATTCATATCCAGATAAGTCTATTGATGTAAGCAGTCTTAGTATCTTCTATGATTTTTACTTGGTGTATAAAAAAATATTTGATCCAGCCTCATATGTTTGTCAGGACATTAACCCAATGTTTGTACTATTAACGCCTAAGGCGATGTTAGATATCCCGGTTGATGTTGGTATTGCATTAGATGTTATGGTTTATCCTACGGCTAATAGCAACCAGGATCTTTGGTTGGGTCTTAAAAGATCTGTTTTACCAACTTACAAAGATGATACTTCTTGGTTTACTGCTTGGGATGATACACCAGATAAATCTGTGGGTGATTCCGATGGTCAGATGGGATTTTATGTATTACATGCTTTGCTGCAACTATTAATTACGATAGATGATCTATTACCAGAATGTCGTGATCAAAAAAGATTTATTTTGCCGAGTTTAAATATTTTCATAGATGGTCACGGAACGCTCGAAAATCAAGTAGTAGGCATGGAGCAAGATCAATTTGTTAGGTTGTTGACAAGATTAGATCATAAAGTTGTCATGCGATCGCTTGGTTGTAGTTCTTGTTTTCTGGGAGGCTCTCGTTTTCAAGAGTTATTTTCTCATGCATATCATGAGCAGCAGGCAGTAGTTCCAAATCTTACTTACCCTGTGATATTTATCGGCAGTTTTTTGGATATAACATCAGGGTTTGATATAACATCAGTGAATGAGGATGAAGATAATGTTTTTCAGTCGTATTTTGAATATTTAAATAGCGAGATACCTGATTTTGAAGCGGCTGGAAATGCAGTATCAAATATTCCTTTTGAGTCTGTAAATTGGAGACATTCTCTATTGAATTATGTAAGTATTAAATATCCAGGGTTAGACTGGGTGAGTGCTTCAGAGGATAGTGATCGTGTATTTAAGCTGTCGAGTATTAAAACGCATACAAGAAAAAAGATTGATATACAAAAGCTTATAAAAATTGTTTTAATGAATGCAAATTCTATTGCAGCATCATTAACTATCCAGAAAATCATTGATATACGATTTTTATGGGATGCTCCAGCATTTCTTCCATTATCATATATGAATCCAAATTATTGTATTGTTCATTTAGAGTGTTCTAAGGTTACATTTCCTTCAGACGCAGTGGGCACTAATTCGGATGCTATTGCTATCATGCTAGCAAGGTTGCTGGAAGCATTGTTTTTAAGACATTGGAATGAACTGTCGGATCCTATGTCTGTTGTAATTGAAAAAATGAAAATAGATAGTTTTGGTGATCAGATTGGATCTTTTACATTATCTCACGTTTGCATAGACCTTGAGCGACAATCGATTTGTTTCTTGTATGGTTCGTCAAAGATACCTTATAATTTTTATGTAGATGAGGAAAATCGTCATCTTGTGCCTGGTGTTATTTTAACACGAGAAGATGTAAAGGGCATAAGCACACAAATTAAAAATAATGCGCAAAATCTTGCGCATTATGAAAAAGCATTAGCTAGAAAAAATCTCTATGAATTGAAAAAAGTATTGAAAAGCAGTAAGAAGAAATTACCAAAAATGGTCAGAGAAAGTCATAGAACATATGACTCAATGTCGCAAGAAGCAAAAAATGCAAATGTTTTTCATAAAAAAGCACCAAAATCTGATTTGAATCCTTATGCTAAACCTTTTTATTCTAAGGGTCATCCGGTAAAGTGAGTTGGTTAATTTTTAAAGATGCATGACACATGAGAAATATAAGAGGTAGTAAATGAAGCGTTGTGCATTGGTTTTATATATATTGTGGGCTGTCAGTCTACGATCAAGTAGTGATGGTGTAGGTTCTTTAGAAAATAGTGATTCACCGGTGTCAGGGGCTGCAGATGTTGAAATGGTTAAATTATTAGAAACGTTTCAAAAACGTATGACAGATATTGTTATTATCGCAGATACGTCTGAGGATTTTAATAATTTAATAGGTACAAAACAGTTTCCTTTTCCATGGTGTGATGGCACCATTGTTTCTGCTATGGTACATGACCTGATAGATTCATTGTTAGCGGGCCATATTGTTATATGTACAAATAGGTACAAAACAGTTTCCTTTTCCATGGTGTGATGGCACCATTGTTTCTGCTATGGTACATGACCTGATAGATTCATTGTTAGCGGGCCATATTGTTATATGTACAAAAACGTTGTTACATCACTTACATTTCTTGGCAACCATTTGGCCTGATTTTATTACATTATCAGAGTTTCAGATTGTGCAAAAATATAAACCTTACGCAATACCTGGCGATAGTAATTTTAAACATAATGTTAAGGCTTATCGACAAGAAATGATCTATTTAAGTAAATCCATATTCGATGCAGATGGTGACTGGAAATTGATTTTTGATAATTATCAGAATAGAAAGTTTCATATCAGCACGATGAGAGCGTTATACTCGTTTTATAAGGCATATGAACAAATCTTTCAACCCTCTTCATATGTGTGTCAAGAAATTAACGATGCTTTTCTTTTATTAACACCAAAATTAATGGCGCAGCAATCTGTGGGCGTGCTACCTATTTCAGCCATGGTTGTTGATAAACAAACAATGGACAGCGGTGATTTTTGGTTAGGTTTGAATCGATCATTATTGCCGATTTACATACAAGACTCTGCATGGTTTACTACGTGGAAGCAACGCATAGATAGTTCTTTGTGTGATACGGCTCAAAAATTGGGGAATTATTTACACAAAGCTTTAGATCGATTATTTGTTACAAAGCAGGATTTACTTCCTGAGTTGCGTGATCATGCGATTCATATTTTGCCTTCTATGAATATTTTCATTGATGGTCACGGAAATGAATCAAATCAAATAGTGGGCATCGAACAAGATCAGTTTGTTGCATTTGTGAAAAAGTTAGATCGAAAAATTATGACCAAGAGTTTGGGTTGTAGTTGTTGTTTTATAGGAGGATCTCGATTTGAGAATCTTTTTGGGCATGCATATTATGATAAGAAAACTGTAGTGCCAAATGTTGGGTTTCCAATTATATTTATAGGAAGTTTTCTTGATTCGACTATAGGATCAAGCAGCTCTGCAGTCACGCGCTCCGTTAATGTTTTCTCCTCGTATTTTCAATATGTAAATAGTGATACGCCAGATTTTGCAAAAGCAGGTAATAGTATTGCTGGTATTTCTTTTGAGGATGAACCTTGGAAGGATTCTTTAGCTAATTATGTGAGTATTAAGTATCCAGGATTAGAATGGCTAGATGCTGCTGATGATAAACAAAATGTTTTGAAACTGTCTAATGTGTATGTTCATACGAGAAAAAAGATTGATATTCCCAATTCGGTAAAAGTAATTTTAATGAATGCAAATTCTATAGCTACGACTTTGCAAATCAATAGATTAATTGATGTTGAGCATTTATCGGCGACTCCTACTTTTCTTCCTATGTCATATATGAATCCGAATTACTGTATATCGCAATTGGAGTTTTTGGATGTGCGTTTTTCAACTAAAACATTAAGTGTTGATGGTGCAAATGTACTCCAAGAAGTGGTTGAATTGTTACGCGCTATGTTTTTTGCGCATTGGAGTAATTTGGAGGATTCGATACATGTTGTAATTGAGCGCCTGAATATTGTTAATGGGGTAGGTGATAGCGGATCATTGGCGTTACTTAATGTATGTTTAAATCTTAAGGCGCAAGAGGGTTGTTTCTTATATGAAGCATCGCAGACACCATATTTTTTCCAAGTAGATCGAGCACGAAACATGATTCATTTTGCTCGTACGATGACCAGGGAAGATGTTGCTGGCAAGAGCGCCGATATAAAAAATAATGCGCAAAATCTTGCGCATTATGAAAAAGCATTAGCTAGAAAAAATCTATATGAATTGAAAAAAATATTAAGACAAGATAAGAACAATTTACCAGACATGGTCAGAGATAGTCATGGACAATATGACTCAATGTCGCAAGAAGCAAAAAATGCAAATGTTTTTCATAAAAAAGCACCAAAATCTGATTTGAATCCATACGCTAAGCCATTTTACCCTAAGGTCCGCACTCCAATTGTGTAAAAACATTGAGATAAGCAGGCGTTATATGTAGCCTTGAGGTTATATTAAAAAAGTGCTGAGGATTTTTTTATAGGAGTTAGGCGGTATGGATACGGTGAGACTATTGGTATTGATTATGGTGGCAAATTTTGTGAATTGCTTCGGCATGGATGATCAACGTCCTCATAATGGTAGCGTTGTTTCTTCTGATAGTAGTAATCCTCGCACTGTCGCTGGAAAATTTCAGCCTGATGATGAGCGTCAGCCTTTAATTTCTCCAGATGCTCAGTCAGGTGAATATCGTCTTACGATACAACCTGAATCTGGCGTAAGGGAATATAGAATTAGATCGGATATATCTAAAAAAGTATTGTTTCTTGGTCTTGTAAACAATCTATGGAAAATAGGCGCTGCGGGAACGTTTGCTTGGTATGTTTTTGTTCAACAAGCTGGTCAGGGATCGTAATTTTCATTGCAGATTGAGATTTCAATTTGTTACGTGTAATCTATGACTTATCTTTAACCATCCTTAAAAAACATAGGAGTTCAGTGTATGCGTACCATAAAGCTATTAGTGCTGATTGTGGTGATGCATAGTATGAACCTGGTTGGAATGAGCAACCCGTTATCTGTTGATAATAGTAGTGATAATAACTCTTCAAGTAGTACTATAGTATTAGAAAGTGTTCATCATAATGTCTTACCTGCTGCTGCAACGGTAGATATTGCAGAAGAGGAACATGATTTGACACATACGCGAGCAATAGAGTGGTTAAGACAAGATATAGCCAATCATGAGAGAAATCAAAAGCTGATTCTGGCTAGTGGTATATTTTTGGGCGGTATTGTGGTGTATATGATCATAGTTTTGATTGAGCAGCGTAACACCATGCGTTGGTAGTTCCTACTTTTGGTTATGTACAATTGCAATTGGCTCTGTGTAAATTACAATGTTTGGCACCAATATCGTCATGTCACTGGTTTTTAGTGTCGTATAGCGCAAATTAATATCAGTTACTTTGCCTTCTAAGTTTTTGACTTTTATGTAATCATCGATTTTAATATGTTTGTATCCAAGAATCAAAATGCTTGCGATAAAGTTGGCAACGATATCTTTCATTCCATAACTAAGTACGATACCTGTGATACCAAATGCAGCAATGAGCATTGACATTTCGATGCCTAAATTTTGCAGCGCAATAGTTGCACCAAAAATCGTAATGACATAGCGTACAATTTTGTTGATCAAATGACATGAATGATGATCAAGATTGTTTTTTTTGCAAATATCATGAATCGCTGGTGCTGTTGCGTTGACAATCATTTTGGTGATAACCATGATCGCAAGTGCAATGCATGGCTTGATAAGAAACGTAATAGTAAGTACTGGAATATGTTCTAACCATGTAGTCGTTGTCATAATAAATCTTTTTTAAGTGTCCTCTGACCGCGAGGGCCAGAGGATCAATTTCATTAAACTATTTTATACATTAAATTTTACCAGTACGATGTCGCCATCTTGTACCAAATAATCTTTACCTTCTGTTCTGACTTTACCGACATCTTTTAATTTTGCAAGTGGTGTTGTCGCAAGATCGGCAACGTTAAATATTTCAGCACAAATAAAACCACGCTCTAAGTCAGAGTGTATTTCGCCTGCAGCAGCTCTGATTGTTGTACCTTTGAGTATTGGCCATGCGTGAATCTCTTGAGGACCACAAGTGAAGAATGTGATGAGTCCTAAGTTGTAATAACTTTTTTCAATGATGGTGCTTAGTGTTGGTTGTTTGATATTTAGCATTTCCATCATTTCTGTGCGTTCCTCTCCAGAAAGTCCTGAGAGTTCAGATTCGATTTTGATACATACCGGAATCACTCGATTTTCACCAAATGTTGCAATTAATTTTTGTACGTGCGGATTAGCTTTTGGATCTTCAAGGTCCATTTCTGAAACGTTAGCAATCACCAAAAAGTTTTTTGCACTGAGTAGTGGAATTGTTTCAACTTTTGCCGCAGCTACCAGTTTATTAATAGTTGGTGCATCTAACTTATCAATAGCGGTTGTAATATTTTTGAGCAGTTCTGCTTCTTCAGTTAAATCTTTTTTTTCCTGAGGAGCTGTCCCTTGATTTTTAAGTTGCGCAGTAATTTTTTCTTGTCGTTTGACGATGCTATCAAGATCTTTGAGCATCAGTTCGTTTAAAATTGTTTCATAGTCGCTGAGAGGATTAATTTCACCTTGGTCTCTGATGATATTGATATCTTCAAAGCAGCGTAGTACGTGCAGTATGAGATTTACTTCGCGGATGTTTCCTAGAAACTGATTTCCAAGTCCTTGTCCTACTGCAGCACCTTTAACAAGTCCTGCGATATCAACAAAAGATAGGCTTGCAGGAATTTGCTTTTTTGAATTGTATGTTTTTTGGAGCATATCCATACGAACATCGGGCACATGTGTAATTGCAACATGGGGATCGATGGTACAGAACGGATAGTTTTCAGCAGGGACTGATGAGTTTGTAAGCGCATTAAATAAGGTTGATTTTCCAACGTTAGGTAGACCAACAAGACCGACTTTAATATTCATAAATTTTGTAGTTCGATATTAATAATTTTAGGTTTAAAACGGTGTCCTTGCGACAGGGCAAAGACACCATTGTTGTACTTTTTTATTATGCTTAGTTTACTACAAATTTGCTAAAAGCTCTAGGGCTGCTTTTACATCATGATGACGTTAAAGTTTGTTTTGCTTGATGAGCTACGCACAATCATAAATCTGAGGTTTAGCGGGCTGATGATGGTGAATGCATCATTATTGCTATCGGTCATGCCACTGTTTAAAAATGAGGTGGTCAGTAGTGGTATTACTGTTCCGCTTTTTGGTGTGTATTGGATGGTGATATTAGTAGGCATTGAAGTCAGTGGTTGGTCTGTGGTCGCAGTACCCGTTGCTGGTGCTGGAAGAGCTGCTTTTTTGCGGAACTTGAGTCCGTCAGAAGTTCGCAGCGTTGCTATTACGGGATATGATTGACCGCCTGATGAAGGGAAAATAACGATATTTAACAGGAGTCCTTGTGTTAGATCACTGTCGGTAAATACAACTTGTGAGGTGTTATCAAATGAAAAGAGAGGGTTGTCATTGAACTGTATTCCAATTGATCCTATAGCATTTCCTGTGCCACCAGCTGTCGAGCTTAAAGGGTTGTTAGCAAGAGCCAAAGTAGTTGCTGTTGTATTGTCTGCATCGAATGTTCCTGATATTGGAATGGCGGTAATATTTCCACTACCATCGATAGTCAGTAAGAATTTTTGAGATAAAGGGCTAATGCCATTGAGTATTTGTTGTCTGTTGGCAAGCGTGTACGTGGTTGTGCTTAAAGGTGGAATAAAAACAGACTGAGCTACAGCGTTGGTCATGCCTGTTGGTTGCGTACTCATTGCGGTAAATGTGCCAGCGGTTGGTGTGGTTGTCGTCGTTGTAGTAGTAGTTGTTGTGGTTGACGGATTAGAGGTTAATGTAATTTGGTGTGGCATATTGGCTAGTTTTAAGTTCTGATCATATTCTTTGTAGACCATAGAGCCCGCAGGATCTTTGATGGTGTATGCGATAATATAGGTTCCTTCTGATGTGCCAGTTGCGTACGTAATTGTTTTGTTGTTGATAGAGTTAGACATTGGAAATATGTGGACTGTTAAAATAGCATTATTGAGTGTGAAGGTGCTTGGTACGTTGAGTAGGTGAGTGTTTATGGTTGTGCCGCTTTGGTTACCAAGTAGGATATTAAATGGTGGGATAAAGTAGTTAGAGGTATTGCTGCTACCTCCAGTGGGACAAACAGGACAGTTTGAAGGTGTTGCTGCTGCAGCATTAGGTTGCATACCTTCATTTCGCGCTTGTTGATATGATGCTGATTCTGCTTGGCTTTTGAATGCATAGAATCCTTGAATGTACAATGGTGAAAAGGTCATGAGTGTGATACATACACTGATCATTATTTTTTTCATATTAATCTCCCGATTTTATTTGATCCTAACAGTTTTGATATGGTCTCTAAAAGAGTTTTCTGTAAGTTAGAATTTTTGCTTGCAAATATCCTCAGTTTTGTGGTTTGATGGATGGAATATTTTTATCAAAGCAATAGATGAGTGTGTTGATGATACTATTTGGATTGTTATTTTTAATAAACGTTATGACAATTCAGGCAAGTAGTTATCGCTATCATTTGAGTGATAGTTGGTATCCAACGAAATCCAAGTTGTTGCATAAGGCATTGCAAGATCTTGCAGTTCAAGCCCGTGAGAAATATCCGTGCTTTGTAAGATCAAGTAGTGTGAAGGCGCTGTTAGTACCACATGCGGCGTATGTTTATTCCGGGTTGGTGGCAACGAGTGCTTACCAGGTGATTACACAGGGGACATTTAAGCGAGTGATTATTCTTGCTCCATCTCATTTTGAATCTTTTCCTGGAGTTGCTTTACCGGGTGGCGAATATGAATTTTATAAAAGTCGACTAGGATATATTCCGCTTGATAGCGCAATACTCAAAGAATTAAGCTTGGATGAGTCTGGGTTGTTTCATCAGCGTCATCGTGCGCATGAGCTTGATCATAGCATTGAAATGCAAATTCCTTTGATTCAAAAGTATTGTGGTGAATGCAAAATTGTACCATTGTTGATGGGCAACATAACTGATGATCAGATGCAAACAGTTGCGCAAACACTCAAGCCGTATTTAGATGACACAACACTCCTGGTGGTAAGTTCTGATATGACACACTATGGATCTACCTTTGGATATGTTCCTTTTACCTTAGATATTGCTCAAAATATTATCGCTTTAGATGATCAAGTTGTTGCGTCGCTACAGAATCTTGATTTGCCTGGTTTTCGTGCAATGTTAAAGCGTACCCAGAGTATGGTGTGTGGAGCAGTACCTATCAGTTGCTTACTATCCTTGTTGCAGGATCGATCTGATATCACTGCGTATGTAACTGGTTATGAGCGTTCGTCGGGCGAAGAAAAAAATCCTGAACATAGTGTGAGTTATTTGGGCATGGTTTTTTCAACACAATCACCACAGTCTATGCCGTTGGGTGAGCAGTTGACGGGCTATGAACGTAATTTGTTATGGCACATGGCACAAGATGAGTTGCATAAGCTGGGCACGGTTCGTGATTGTGTTGCTCCTGGTTTGGTAACGCAAGCACTCAGGGCGAAGCGTGGAGCTTTTGTGACGTTGCGTACACCAGAGCATGAATTGCGTGGTTGTATTGGGCAAGTTGTATCAGAGTTACCACTTTATCAGCTCGTTTGTCATATGGCTCACGCAGCAGCGTTGCATGATAGTCGCTTTAGTCCTGTGACTGCATCTGAAGTAGCTAGCTTGGGTATGTCGATTTCAATTTTAACAGATCCGGTGCCCGTTAAGCTGCATGATCAGATCAGGGTTGGAATTGATGGCGTGATATTGCAAAATGATACGAACTCAGCATTGTTTCTACCCAGTGTTGCATTTGAATTTGGATGGAGTGTGACCACGATGTTGTCACAATTGAGCTTAAAGGCTGGACTGTCCGTTGACGGCTGGAAAGATAAAGATACAAAATTGAAGGTGTTTAAAGCTATGGATATTACAAAATAACTGTTTATCGTTGAGTTATGAAGCAAGAGTGAACAGTAATAAGGGATAGTGTATGAAAAAATTTATGATCGTGAGTTTGTTGTTGATATCTGTTTGGGCATCTGCAGATTGGACATTGGGAACCATATTTAATCAAACAGCTGATTTAGTGCTTGATAGTGCTTGGAATTATCGATCTTCTGGTAAAGTGCGACAGTTTTCATCGCTTACCAATATGTTGCAAAAGTCACATAAATTAAAGCGTAGCTCTGTGGTTGTTGAGTATCACATTGATTCTCGCGGTTTAGCATTATCGGGACATAATGCTGCGGGTCAGAGTGTGAACCTCTTTTTGGATGGACAACCGAGTCATAGCATTGAGTGGGAACGTAAGAAAACAAAGACGATCACTCATTTTCCGCAATGGTGTCAAATCTCTGATGGGTCGTATTGCGCTCGTGTGATCATGCGTGATGGAGCAACGGGTGGTTTGATGGCAGAACCTGCGGGTAACGCGCACGATGATAATCGACAAGTATTTGATCTTCATATTAGTGGAAGCGGTGGACGATATACGCTGTCGCTCGTGTCTGCTTAGGATAAAGTTTCATAAATATTGCTTCGCTGACTGTTTTTGACCTAAAATAAAGAAAAACAGGGGGCTGTTTATGAAGATTAATTTGATTTTTTTCTTGGTGCTTTTCGGTTCGTTTCAACAAGCTCAGGCAAGTAGTATTTATTTGTGGGAGTATGTAGATATGGGCGAGCGATCGTGCTGTTTAGCTTTTTCTGGATCTGATATTTGTAATCCGCATGTGCCTTGTACGCGGCATGTGGAGAGTGATTTATCGGGAATTTATGATTATATTACTCGATTGTTGAGCATGGAAAAAACCCAGACATTTTCCTATGTCAAATTACTAACTCAGGTAAAATATTACATTCACCATGCTCTTCATACCTCATTTACTCAATTATCATATCGATATGATGTGTATCGAGCTGTTACGTTTTATCATGAGGTAACGGAGAAGGGTGCGAGCAAAGCGGTCGATAAGTCAGTCAAAGGTGGTGCCGCATCGACGACTCCTGACAAGGCCAAGGTTGAAGAGGTAGTCTGGAAATATATGGCTAAGCTTGGACTGTGTCGACCACATAAGAAATAATTAATATAAAAAAAGCACTGCTCAGTAGAAAACCGAGCAGTGCTTTTTTTATTGGGTAAATTGTTATTTTATTTTTTGAAAGTTCCAAATATCTTCAGGAGCACCAATAATTTCTTTTTGTTGGTATTGACCTTCTTGTTTAAACATCCAAAAATTACATGTTTTGTAGATTGTCAGATTATGTTGTTGTGCAAATTGTACCACGGCAGTACGTACTGATGTGAGTAGCCAATCATCACCACACATCACACCTGTTGAGTTGAGCATCGGAAAATATAGTTTTAAGTCGGATAAAACACCTTGTGTGTCATGAGCGCCATCGACATAAATGAAATCAAATGTTTGACGTGTCAATTTGAAAAGCAGAAGAGCTTGGTCAGATCGTGCTTTTATAGGATATATTTTATCAGTCAGTCCTGTATGGATTACGTTGCTCAGGAATGGTACATATCGTTGATGTAGATATCCTTCACTGGTCCATTCCCAAACATCAATTGCATACACATACCCATTTTCAGGAAGAAGCGATGCAATATGACGCGTAGAGAGTCCATAAGCAGATCCTATTTCTACTGTTTCGACAAGGGTATTGTGAGCAAAGAGCTGAGCAATATATTCATAATTGTCATAATAATTTGGACCAGAGATAAATTCTGCTACTTCTGAGAGTTGATTGTATGGGTATGGCAGTTTTGAAATATCACCATCGAATTTTCCGGTGTTAGAAATAGTTTCAACGTATGGTTTATAATGTGGGAAATATTTTACATAATCTTCGAGATCAAAGCGTTCATTGCCCCACATGGTTGCGTATGATTCGTATGGATTAGTTCCAGTATATAGAGGATTAAAACTATGAAGAAAGTTAGAAATGGTAAGCATTACAAGCAGTGATGTGAGCAGTTGATTATGCCTGAACATTGTTTATCCTTTTTTATCAGATAGCGGTATTGAATGTTGTTACGTATTCTATATAAAAAAATAAATTTTACCAGATAATAATGTTTGTGTTTTTAGCAAATGAGTTGATCTAGAGATTGTAGAGCAAAAGAATAGGGACCCTTATCGAGTCCCTATTCTTTTTGAGTGCTTTATTTACGAAATATCAGCGTCAATTGGTCCGTTGTCATTAGAATTATTATCTTTTGACTCATCAGGATTTGTAGATCCTTGATTTTGTTTGTAGAGAAGCTCTGCTACTTTTTGAGCTTTGGTCATTAAATTGTCATATGCCGCTTTAAGTCCTTCAGCATCGCCTTCTTTTGATTTCAGGTCTTGCTTAGCTTGCTCGAGGGCTTCTTTTAGATTTTGCGCCTCTTCTGCTGGGATCTTATCCTGGTTTTCTGACAATGTTTTTTCTACGCTGATGATCATACCATCCAGTTTATTGCGAGATTCGACAGCTTCTTTGATTTTTTTATCTTCAGCTTCATGTTCTTTTGCATCACGAACCATTTGTTCGATTTCAGCTTCAGTTAGACCGCTGCTGTTGGTAATTTTGACGCTTTGCTCTTTGCCAGTACCTTTGTCTTTTGCGGTAACGTTGAGAATTCCGTTCGCATCGATATCAAGTGTGACTTCGATTTGTGGAGTTCCGCGTTGTGCAGCAGGGATACCTTCGAGTTTGAAACGTCCTAAAGATTTGTTGTCTTTAGCGAGTTCGCGCTCACCTTGTGTGATATGAATTTCAACTGAATCTTGGTTGTCTTCTGCTGTTGAGAAAACTTGAGATTTTTTAGTTGGAATCGTTGTGTTACGTTCAATTAATTTTGTCGCAACGCCACCGAGTGTTTCAATTCCAAGCGAGAGGGGAGTAACGTCGAGGAGTAATACGTCACTTACTGAACCTGTTAGAATTCCGCCTTGGATTGCTGCACCAATTGCAACGACTTCGTCAGGGTTTACAGATTTGTTTGGCGCTTTACCAAAGAAATCTTTGACGATGTCTTGTACTTTTGGCATACGAGTCGATCCACCCACGAGAATTACTTCGTCGATTTGGCTTGTTGAAAGTTTCGCATCGGTGATTGCTTGTTTGCATGGCTCAATGAGTCTTTTGAAAATGTCTGCACAGAGCGATTCTAATTTTGCACGAGTCATTTTTACAGATAAATGTTTTGGTCCAGATTCATCTGCTGTGACGTATGGCAAATTGATTTCCGTTTCTGTGAGCGAAGAAAGTTCTTTCTTTGCTTTTTCAGCTTCTTCTTTGAGACGTTGGAGCGCCATTTTATTTTTACGTAAGTCGATGCCTGTATCTTTTTTGAATTCGTCGACGAGGAAGTTGATAATTACTTCATCGACATCATCACCACCGAGTTTATTATCACCGCTGGTTGATTTTACTTCGATAACGCCATCTTGGATTTCAAGTATTGAGATATCAAATGTTCCACCACCGAAGTCAAATACTGCGATTGTGCCATTTTTTTTCTTTTCACATCCGTATGCTAATGCTGCGGCTGTTGGTTCGTTGATGATACGCTTAACATTTAGTCCTGCGATTCGACCAGCATCTTTAGTTGCTTGACGTTGAGCGTCGTTGAAATATGCAGGGACTGTGATGACAGCTTCTGTGACTGTTTGTCCTAAATATTCTTCTGCTGTTTGTTTTAAATAGCTTAGAATTGCAGCAGATACTTCTTGAGGTGAGAATTTTTTGCCGTCGATATCAAATGCAACGTCGCCATTATCAGCTTTTACTATTTTGTAAGGATAGTTGCCAATTTCGTTTTTGATTTCTTCGTATGTGTGACCGATGAATCTTTTTGCAGAATAGATGGTGTTTTCATGGTTGGTAACTGCTTGACGTTTTGCAGTGACACCCACGAGTCTTTTTCCATCTTTGCCGATTGCAAATATTGAAGGGGTTGTATTTTGACCTTCTTTATTTGGAATAATCTTGGATGTTTGACCTTCCATGACAGCGACTGCTGAGTTGGTGGTTCCTAAATCAATTCCAATAATTTTTGCCATATGTTTTTCCTTTGTTATTTGAACATGCTTGGATTAACAATATTTATTTTAAGCGTTGCTTTGAGTTTGCTGAGCTGATTGAACAATGTTTTCGGAGTTTCTTTGTTGATTTTTTTTGCAAAGAGCAAACCCGATTTTACTTTGTTTTTTCTAAGCATCGCTTCTGATATATTTTAAACAAGCTTAACCCATGCTGTCAAGAAGTTTTAGCCTTGCGCACTCAGATTTCTTTCGGGAAAATTATTACTCCGTACCTCTTCATCCCGCCTGATACTTGCGAAGAGGGCCTTTGGGGGGTCGGTCTGAGTCGGACTGCGTAATTGTAAGAGGGGGGAAACGGGGGGTAGGGGGCAGAAGAAAAAAAAGGAGTCCGGCAGGTGGTGCCGGACAATAATTAACGACTGTTATTGTTGATATCTGAAAGCTCTGAGAAATGAGTCATAGCTTTTGTTGTATTAGATTGTGCGGCAGAGTTGGTTTTTTGGATTTGTTCTAAGGTCGTTTCTAAAAAGTGCTGAATGGTCTGTATTTTACCATTAAGATCATCAAGGGCTTTTTGTGTGCTGCTCTGCAAGGATCTTATTTTATTGTGCTGCTTTGCAGAAAGTTTTTTGTTTTTATAACTATATTGTAATGCGTGAGTTTGTTGTTCTTTGATCGCATGATAACGATCTACAAGGGTATTGAGTTCATTTTCAACCATCTGTGCTTTATCAATTAATAAATGGAACGTTTTGGTAGGCGCATCATGCTTTTCATTTGGATATAAAGCGGTCGTTGCACAAAGAATGGTTGCTATGAAAGCGTACTGATTAATACAGATTTTCATATACTCTCCTTTTTATAAGGAACAGGAGACTTTAATGGTCTCCTGTTTTTATCTAATTACTACTTTTGAACTGAAGTCGCGACTTTAGCTGTTGCTTTTGTTGTTTTCGCTTTTTGCTTTGCAACAACAGCTGCTTTAGCTGCGGCTGCTTTAATGGTTATTTTTGCTGGTTTAACAACAACAGGTCCTGTAGGCTTTGTTTTTGTTGCAATAAACTTTGTCGTAGACATGTTTTTTGCTTGAGCTTGTTCCATTAAAAACTTTTTAAAAAATGCTTTGAATGTACTTTGAGAGTGAGCAAGTGAAGTAGGTGCAGCCGCTTTAGCTTTAGCTGTAGCCGCTGGAGCAGCTGTCATATGAAGTGAACTCATTGCCATGATGCTTGATAGAAAAACGATATTTTTGATTGTCATACTGTCCTCTTTTTTGGATCGTATAGAATTATATTTTGATTCGATCTGCAGTATTTATATGTCTTGTCTTGTATATAGTACAAATATTATTTTGAGACAAGCAATAGTTGTAAGGAAACGATTTAATCTAATATAAGTAATGCCAACAACTGATTGCGCTAACTGTTAAAAGGGCTGCAAAAATGGTGTTGATATGAATCGACCATGTTGGTTTAATGTTCCATTTGCGATAAGTCATATAGATGATGATGATAACCGTGCACAGTCGCAAGGCAATTAGTGGCGTGAGCATGAACGAGGGTGGCATTACCGAAGTGTAATAAAGCAGGAAGCTATAAGGTATCAAACTGAGTGCGTTAATGGTCGCTAGCATAAAGGCAGCATTCTGGGTAAGGTACCATTTTTCATAAGAGATCATGATATATTCAATGAACCCTGCAAAAACAAACAATGCAATGTTAAACGTTATGGCAGATGACATACATGCTTGCACACTAAGACAAGAGACCATGACCGCTAAAAGGGTAAAACCCAAAGCATACAAAAACTGGATGTACCAGTTCGTAATAGTTAGAAAAGTATTCTTGATCAACTGTGGATCGTGAGGATTTTTCTGGGTAATTGATGCAAATAGCGCTGCACTTGGTAGTCCAAATGAACGGTTGAGCAGCATGTACAGTAAAATAATAATATCAGTAAACAGTTTGATATACCCAGCCTTGCTCACCCCTAGGTGATACGCGAGCACGATGATAAAAAAGTTTGGTGAGAACAAAGCTTTGGTAATTTGATTAATATAGTTCGTTGCTTGCTGCGCCATAACGGTAGCGCGACTTGGCACTAAGTAGCCTTGGCCTGGTGCGTGCAGGGGCATGGATTGGTAATACCTATAAATAGGCTGCGTAAGAAGTATACATTCAATGATCGATATAATGCTCATGGGTATAAAGATCGTGTACAGGGTCATGCTGCCTTGTATGAAATAAGCACTCCATACCAGAGTCAAGTAGAGCAGTAGGGTGGAGATATCAAAAAGAGTGATCGTTTTTTGCAAAAATGCCATTTGAGCAACAACGTCTAAAGATTTCTTGAGATTTTCGGAGACAAAAATAGTTGTTACGATCAGTAGAAGTAGCGGGGGGGCTGAGTGTAGTAAAAACTGGATAGATTTGTAGTGTGCCCCGTATTGCATACCGATACTAGCAAGGCAGAGAAATAGTCCAAGCATGAATATACGAATTATAAACAGATAGAATAGCTTCTTAAAGTGCTGCCTTGATTGCGTGTAGCTATTATGATGTGTGATTATAAAGTAATCGAAACCAATGTTAGTGATACTAATTAAAAAGTATATGGTTGAAAAGAGTGTGCCAGAGATTCCAAAGAGTTCTCTGCTGGTTACCAAAAAAAGACAAGATGTATGTGTTTGCAATATTATTTTATATAAAAAAACATTAAAAACATTCCACGCTATAGCTTGAAAAAAATTCTGAAACATCTTAATGATCCTTTCGGGGTCAATGAACAGTACTATAGCAAATAACAATTCTTGAAGCGAGATTTTAAACTATTGTGTACGAGAAAAAACGTTACACAAAGAGGTCAGTCTTATTTTTTTTGAGTATCTCTTTGAAAAGAATGAGTATTACGATATTCTAGTAGTTATGGATAACTCTGCTTCAAGGCGGAATAAGATCTTCTTAAGGAGAGCTTATGTTCCTCGTGAATGAAAAAGTAGTGTACCCGGGTTATGGAGTCGCATTGATTAGTAAGTTAGTCAAAAGATTGATATCGGGCAGGCAAACAAGTTTTTATGAGTTGAAATTTTTTAATAAAGATATGGCAGTGTTAGTTCCTGAAGATCGCCTCGAAGCTGTTGGAATTAGACGGCTGAGTAGTGATCAAGATTTGGAACAAATGTTTCAAGTCCTGTCTGAACCCATTCAAAAAGGTGAGTATGAAGTTGGGTTAAATAATTGGAATAAAAGAAATAAAAAATATCAACTTAATCTAAGATCTGGCGATCTGATTAAAATTTGTCATATCTATAAAGACCTACAGTGGATTTCGCAAACGAAAGAGTTATCATTTGGTGAGAGAACATTAAAGTTGAAAATCGAGCAATTACTGATAGAAGAAATTGCTGTTGTGAAAAACGTTGATAAAGAAAAAGCCTTAAAGTTTTTACATAAATCATTCGTAGTTGCACAAAAAACACAGCAAGAAAAAATTCGTAAGGTTGATGTTGAAATGACAGATGCATCTGTCATGAAAAAGATAAAAATAGTCGAGCAACAGGCAGCATCTGCGATTTAAGAATCAGCAATTTAAGAAATTGAAAAAAGAATAATAAAAAAAGAAGAGAGTTAAAAGCTCTCTTCTTTTCATTGAAAGATAAATGTGCATGAAGAAATATATCATTGTTATCTCTGGAGCAACGGCAACGGGTAAATCAGATTTTGCGATCAAACTTGCGAAGCAAGTAGGTGGTGAAATTGTTAATGCTGACATTGGCTCTTGGTACAAGCCACTAACTATCGGAACAGCTAAGCCTGATTGGCGTACTGAAAGCGTGCCTCACCATATGTTTGATATACTTGATCAACCGCAGCAGTTTAATGTCATTCGATTTCGCAACATGGTACAAAAGGTAGCGCAAGAGATTTGGTCACGAGGGCATGTACCTATTGTGGTTGGTGGTTCAGCATTTTATATCAAGTCACTGTGGTACCATAACGATGATTTATTTACCTTTAAGGATGATGAGCAGAAGGTTGAGCAAGAACTGAGTGGCTCAGATAGACTGACCCAGGACCTATGGGGTCAGCTTCAACAGATTGACCCTGCAAGAGCAGCAAGAATTTACAACAACGATCGATATCGGATTGTACGAGCACTCTCTATTTATAAAGTAACGGGACAACTTGCGTCAAAGTATGAACCGGTATTTGATCCTATCGCTCCTATGGTTGGTATTGTATGTGTACGGGACCGGCAAGAGTTATACCATCGCATTGATGAGCGTGTTGTAATTATGTTGCAGTCGGGATGGATTAAAGAAGTAGAGGCATTACTCGATACACCGTGGGAGCAGTTTTTGTTAGAAAAGAAAATAATTGGGTATGATGATATTGTTCGATATTTGAAATCTGATCGATCTATAGAGGCATATGGGCAATTAGTCTCGTTGATTCAACAGAAAACTCGTAACTACGCAAAACGTCAGGTGACATTTCTAAAAAAGTTGAAAAATGATGTTGATACCTCCTTGCAACAGACCCAGCCAGTCGAATTTATAGAAGAGATGAACTTGACTTTATGTGACGTTGGTTTATATATAAATGGGTTATCAAATCGACTCCTTCAAATCTTTGGTTAGTATAAATTATGGTAGATCAAAACGGAATTTACATTACAAAAAAGCAAGCTAGTGTTGCAACCGCATTATTTGTATTGCTTAGTTTACTTGTTTTTATAGCGGGATACTTCTGGGGTAAGCAATCAATCATTGATGGTTTTTCTCAGAAAGCTTCGCAAGAATCTTTTAATGATCAAGTTGATTATTTATTAACTATGCAATCATTTACCGCAAAACATGGCCCACTGCCAGAGGAAACAGAAGCTGTTGCAGAGTCTAAGCAGGAGGCGGTAGAAAAATTACTACAAGATATGCCTGATGCACTTGAAGAACTTGATACGGTCAAACCAGAAGTTCCGTCAAAAAAAGTTGTGGTAACTGAAGTGACCACAACTCCTCAAGGTTCTAAAGCGATCAGTGTGAGTGTTGAACCATCAAAGGGTAAACATTTTGCAGCGCTTGCAGGGTTTGCTAAAAAGGCATCAGCTGTAAGCATGATCAATCGCTTAAAAAATTATAAAATAAATTTGGAACTGAGAACAAAAATAAGTAAATCAGGTTCTGGAAAATCAAAGACTTGGTATCAAGTTGTTACCCCAAAGATGGATAACGATGAACTGCAAGTAGTCGTTGATAAAGTTTTGTCTATTGAGCATATAAAACGTAAAGATGTCAAAATATATTAAGACAGAATATAAGAACAAAAAGGATGCACTATGATAGCTGTGATGCGCAAACTAATTAACAACAATGCCTACAAGATATTTTTATGGGTTTTTTTGATCATGATGGGAATGGGAAGTGGTTTAGTTTTCTTCCATAATGAAGATGAAAAAAATTGGGTAATGAAAGTTTACAAACAAACATGGTCCGATAAAAAATATGCGACAGTTTTGCAACAAGTAAAACAACAACAAGAAATGTTTAAACAGCGTGGTTATGCATTTGCTTTGCAAAATCCACAAAAAGAAGCTGTTGAAAGCGGCCTGAATGACTTATTATCACAACACGCTGTGAGCAAACTGGGTATCCATGTTGCACCATCACATGTTGATAAAGAAGTACAAAAACAATTACAACATTTACCAGCATATTTCTTTAAAGAGAATGGCGCGCTCAATGAAGATGCATTCCGTAAATTAATAGCGCCAAGCTCTATTGAAGATTTTGTATCTGCGATAGAATCTGATGCGAAAAACAAATTACTATTGGGTTTGGTGGATGTTAGCTTATATGTCCCTGAATTTGAATTAAAAGTACAATATGCTGTGGATTTCGCAGATAAAACATATTCGTATTGCACATTGCCTCTTTCAAAATTCTTACAAGCTGCTCGTCAAAATACACCGTCAGATGAAACTTTGTTAAAGTTTTATAAAAAAGCGGCAATTGCGGAACGGTTTAAAACAGCAGAGCTTCGTTCTGGAAAACTATGGACATTTGATCAGTCTCAATATGTGACGTCAATATCAAATGAAGATGCTAAGCAGTTCTACGATAAAAACAAAAACAGTCGTTATGTTATCACTCCTGCACAGATGCAAGTAAGACTCTTGGTACTGTCTGTTGAGCCGGGTAAAGAACAAGAAACAATTACTCGTATTCAAGAGCTTAAGCAGGAAGCTGATAAGGATCCATCTTCTTTTGAAGGATTGGTTCGCAAATTCTCTGATGACAAAGCAACTGCAGATAAAGGTGGTTTGACCGACCTTTTCACTAAAAATGATAAAAAAATCAATAAATTAGTGATCGATACGGCATTTGAATACCTTGGAACTGATGGACAAGTGTCTGCGGCGATTAAAACTGACCGTGGCTATGAGTTGATTCAGCGGGTTAAGAAAGTTCCTGCTAAATATAAAGAGTTCGCGGCTGTTGAAAATGAGATCAAGCAAGACCTTGGAGCAGAGAAATTTAAGAAACGTTTTGTGCAAGATGCTACGCGTGTACTCCATGGTGCGAAATACAACCCAGAAGCTTTATCAGCGTTTATCAAGCGTTATCATGGTCAACTATCAAAAATAGATATGAGTTCTCGTAAATCAGGTCTTGAGTATACCCATTTGTTTAAGCTTGAAGAAGGCCGATATACTCAATATTTCGATAAAAACACTGGCGTTATCATCTTGTGTGACCAGATCGAAAAAAGCGTTTTACCGCCACTTAGTGACCATAAAGACAAGGTGCTGAATTTGTACTATAAGCAACAAGCGCAGGAACAACTTAAAGATCAGCTTTCAAAGGCGTTAAAGGACACTAAGTTAATGACTTTTGATGATGTTGCTAAAAAATATAACATGTCTATACAGCAAGCTTCTGTTCGTAATAGCGATGGAAAAGCGGAATATAGCGCAATTCTGAAAGATCAGGATGTTCAGGCTAAAGTAAAGGTATTGCAGTGCCCAGGCGCTATAATAGCCTTAGAAACAGCTGCTGATGGTGTTTTGATAAGACTTGATACTGTTGAGCAAGGCGATAATCAGTTCGAAACTCAAAAAGAACAACTAAGCAAGGTTGTTTTTTATACAAAATTATATCAATCCAGAGAAGGCTTTGTTGCTTCTTTATACAGAATTGCTAAACTAAACAATAAGATAGAAATCAAAAATGAAATCTTACAATTTACAAAAGAAGTATAAAAGATGAAAGACAAAGTGACTCAAAAACATCCTGAGACTAACATGCAGGAATCAAAGCGTAAGGCGCTTGAGGTCACCTTCTCTCAGATCGAAAAGCAGTATGGCAAGGGAGCCGTGATGCTTCTGGGAGATCAACCTACAGCTAAGATAGCAGCTATCTCTTCTGGATCACTGCTTATTGATGAAGTTATTGGAGTTGGTGGATATCCAACCGGTAGAATCGTTGAAGTGTTTGGACCAGAGTCATCTGGTAAAACCACTCTCGCTCTACACGCAATTGCTCAAGCACAGCGTACTGGTGGAATTTGTGCTTTTATTGATGCGGAACACGCATTGGATCCTCGGTATGCAACTAAGTTGGGCGTTAATATTGATGATTTGATCGTCTCTCAGCCTGATTGTGGTGAGCAAGCTCTTGAGATCGTTGAAATGCTTATTCGTTCAGGAGCTGTTGATGTTGTCGTTGTTGACTCTGTGGCTGCACTTGTGCCGCGCGCAGAGCTTGAAGGCGACATGGGCGACTCACATATGGGCTTGCAAGCTCGTTTAATGTCTCAAGCGCTCAGAAAATTAACAGCTATTGTGCATAAGTCGAATGCAGTATTGATCTTTATCAACCAGGTTCGTCAAACCATTAATAGCGGTGTAATGTTTGGACCAAAAGAAACAACTACGGGTGGTAAAGCGTTAAAGTTTTATGCATCAGTACGTCTCGATGTGCGCAGAATCGCTTCTTTGAAAAAAGAGGATTTACACTTTGGGAATCGTGTTTCGGTTAAAGCGGTTAAAAATAAAGTAGCGCCACCATTCAAATCTACAGAGATTGATCTCTTGTTTGATGCTGGTATTAGTAAAGAGTTAGATTTGCTCGACGCGGCTTTGCAAAATGACATCGTATCAAAAAATGGTGCGTGGCTTGCTTTCGAAGGCAAGAATTTTGCTCAAGGACGTGATCAGGCGTATCAATTATTCAAAGAAAACAAAGCGTTTATGGATACGATCCTCGTAAAAGTAAAAGAAGCTATGTTAGTTGCTAAAGTATAAGGTTTGAGAAAACATTGAAGAATAAAACAGAAACTCAATTGATTAATGAACAAATCAAAGCCTATAAGGTCAAAGTTATCTCTGATGATGGAGAGAACCTTGGAATTATGGCTCGAGATGCAGCTTTAGCTCTGGCTCGTCAAAAAGAGTTAGATCTTGTGATGTTGTCAGACAAAGACGAAGTTCCTCTCGTTAAGATTATGGACTTCGGTAAAAGTTTGTACGTTAAAAAGAAAAAATTGGCTGAGGGTAAGAAGAAGCAAAAAGTCATTAAGGTCAAAGAAATTAAGCTTCGACCTAAGATTGGTGTTCATGACTATCAAACAAAAATTAACCAAGCGGTTGGATTTTTGAATGAAGGTCATAAGTTGAAGGTTACGTTGGTCTTTAGTGGCCGCGAAATCGAATCAATGTCATCAGTTGGACATGATTTTTTCAGTCAGGTGGACCAATCACTAATCGAGCGTGGCGTTGTCGATGTCGTACAAGAAAAAGACTCGTCTGCAGGTCGGTTTTGGTCAAAGATTTACTATTTGAAGGCTAAAAAATAACACAGGGTTTACTATGCCAAAAATGAAAACACATTCAGGTGCAAAAAAAAGATTTAGAAAGCTTAAGGGCAAAAAATTTAAGTTTGCATCTTCAGGAAAACGACACATTCTGACAAAGAAAACAACAAAGCGTAAGCGCAACTTACGTAGAACAAAAATTGTCAGCGCAAGCGATACAAATCGTATTGCTCGTTTATTGCCAAACTCATAAAGAAATAGGGGTCATTCATGTCACGAGTTAAGTCAGGAAAAGTCACTCATCGTCGTCATAAACGATTGTTTAAACAAACAAAAGGTTTCTGGGGACAACGTAAAAACATCTTCCGTAGAGCAAAAGAAACTTTAATGCGCGCACTTGCGTATGCATTTAAAGGCAGAAAAATGCACAAACGTAGCATGCGTGCTTTGTTCATTGCGCGTATTAACGCAGCAGCAAGAACACACGGCTACTCATATAGCAAATTTATGCACACTTTGAAAAAGTCAAATGTTCAGTTGAACAGAAAGATGTTAAGCCAAATAGCAATTTTTGAGCCGACAGTCTTTGGAAAAATTGTAGAAACTGTACGCAGCTAAAGCGGTTTTTGCTATTTTTTGCATGATGCTTGACGAATGCAGGACTTTGGTACTACATTCGTTGAAGTAACTGGGCATGTTTAAAAAAGGAGTTGTTATGGAAGCTACGCCAGCAAAAAACAAAGAGAAATACATCGAGAAATCAGGCTTAAACCTAAGTTTGTTGGAAGAAAAAGTTGTTCACCTCATTGACATGATCAAGATTCTTAAAGATGAAAATGCAGCTTTAAAAAACAAAAATAAAGAACTGAACAATCAATTAAAAGCATTAGAAGGTTCTTTAGTTGCAGAAACAAAAGATCTTGAAGAGTTGAGTCAAGAAAAAATGATGACTAAGATGGTGGTCGACAACTTGTTACATAGCATTGATGCTTTAATTGAAATAAAAGAGAAGTGATGAGTGCTGAAATAAAAAAGTATAAAGCGCGTATTTTTGGTGAGTTATATGCAATCGTCAGTGACGAAGATGAAGAGTTTGTAGCTGAAATAGTCAACAAAGTAGATTCTTTCATGAAAGAAATAGCTGCAAAACCATCCGTTGCTATTGACGCAAAAAAGATTGCAGTTTTAGCGGCGTTGCGTGCAACTCAAGAGTTGTTAGTTTTGCAAAGAACATTGCAAAAAGAACGTATACACTCTGACAAAATTATGATGCTTTTACACAAGGAAGAAATTTCTTTGTTATAGCTTTTTTTTGTTATAGCTGTTAATTAAAATAAGCCTTGGCGTGCATTAGCATAACAGGGCTTATTTTAAATTGTTAAGTACGTAAAGCAGAGATGCTTTACATTGTGGGGTTTATGGCAAAGCGACGCCATAAATACAATTATTTGTTTAGACGTAAGGAATTTTTTGAAATGATAGAAATAATGATCTTAATTGCCGGTATCGTGCTCGCCGCGATCGGTACGGTTGTGCTGTTTTATGCACAAAAGAAGATGTTTCAAACTCAAGCTTTTTTTAATCAATCGAAAGAGAAATTAGAATCAGCTCGTCAGACTATTGAGCATGAAAAAAAAGAATCTTATTTGAAAATGAAGGACGAGCTCTATAAAAGACGTAAAGAGTTTGAAATAGAACTGAAACGTGAGCGCGTTGATTTAGAACAAAAAAGAGAACAGTTAAATCAAAAATATGATGCTCTGGGTAAAAAAGAGTTGCGTATTGATGATATTCGCCATGAATTGCAGCAAAAAGAGCGTGAAATGCTCAAAATGAACGATAGCGTTCGTGCAAGTGAAGTAAAATTAAAAGGTCTTTACGAAGACTTGATCATTAAATTAGAGCAACTTAGCGGTATGAATCGTGAAAAAGCAAAAGAAACTTTGCTTAAAACGTTGGAAGCTGAAGTTGTACATAGCGCTGAAAAATGGATTCAAAAGATTGAACAAGAAGCGCGTGACAATGCAAAATTAAAAGCAGCTGAGATTACCGTTGCAGCAATGCAGCGTTATACTGCAGATGAAGTACCTGCTGTTACATCTGGCACTGTTCAGTTGCCAAATGAGGACATGAAGGGTCGTATTATTGGTAAAGAAGGTCGTAATATTAAATCTCTTGAGATGGCAACTGGCATGGAATTTGTCATTGATGATACATCTGAGATGATTACGATTTCTGGATTTAATCCGATACGTCGTGAAATTGCAAAACGTAGTTTAGAGCGCTTGGTTCAAGATGGTCGTATTAATCCGACCAGAATCGAAGAGACTGTTGCTAAATGTGAATCTGAAATCGAAGAGTTGATTCAAGAGTATGGCAAAAAGGCTGTACTTGAATTTAACATGCAAGGTGTTCATCCTGAAATCGTTACCTTACTTGGTAAGCTGTATTTCAGAACAAGTTATTCTCAAAACGTTTTACAGCACTGTAAAGAAGTTGGACTGTTTGCTCGCATGATTGCGGAAGAACTTGGCCTTGATGGTGACATCGCTTTACGTGCGGGACTATTGCATGATATCGGTAAAGCGGTTACTGCAGAGGTTGAAGGACCACATGCTCAAATCGGAGCTGAAATTGCAAAACGTTGTGGTGAATCTGATGTAGTTGTTAACGCAATTGCGGCACACCATGAAGAAGTAGTGTTCAGTTCAATTTACGCGCCAATCGTTGTGATTGCGGATACTATTTCTGCATCACGTCCGGGTGCGCGTCGTGAAACATTTACCGCTTACATTAAAAAGTTAGAAAAACTTGAAGAAATTGCATATTCATTTGAAGGTGTCAAAAAAGCTTACGCTTTACAAGCCGGTCGTGAAATTAGAATAATCATTCAAGAAGATTCATTAACTGATGATGACGCAAAAAATATTGCACGCGAAGTTGCAAAAACAATCGAAAAGGAAATGAACTTTCCTGGACAAATTAAAGTTAATGTTATTAGAGAAAAACGTGTCATTGAGTACGCAAGGTAAATGAATGAAGAGGACCATACGGGTTTTATTTATAGGCGATGTTGTGGGTGTAATTGGCCGCATGATGGTACAAAAACATATCAAAACATTACAGCAGCAACATAATATTGATGTAACAATCGTCAATGGTGAAAACAGTAACAACAATGGCCGAGGCATAACAGCTCGTATTGTCCAATCATTTAAGCATTCAGGAGTAGATCTTATTACCACAGGTAATCACGTGTGGGATAATAATGATATTTATGAATATATGCGTCACAACACTGACGTGATCCGTCCTGCAAACTTTCCGTCAACAAGTCCTGGTGTTGGGGTTACTACATTTAATTGTGACGGAACAGAGATAGCTGTGGTCAATGTTCAGGGTCGCGTGTTTATGAGAGAGCATTTGGATTGTCCGTTCTTGTGCTTAGATACAATTCTTTCATATTTAAAACATCGTACCAAAATAATCTTGGTAGATATCCATGCTGAAGCTACTGCAGAAAAAATTTGCTTAGGTTATTATGTGGATGGTCGAGTAAGCTGCGTGGTAGGAACACATACTCATGTGCCAACTGCGGATGAGCGAATCTTGCCACAGGGAACAGCATATGTTACTGATTTAGGAATGACTGGTTCTTTAAATTCTTCAATTGGTATGAAAAAAGATGCAATGATTGAACGATTTAAATCTCAAATGCCCAATAAGTTTGTGGTTGAAACAGAACCACCAGTCATCATGACTGGTATCTGGGTTGAAATTGATACTGCAACAGGTAAAGCTGTGCAGATCAACAGAGTAAAAGTAATTGATAACGAATTACGAGCGACAGAATAAAAAAGTAGGGGTAAAGTGGTATGGTACAGATTATATTATTATATGCACTGTATGGGATTGTTTTTATATTTGGAAAACAAGCGTTACTTTTTTCGACACCTGTTTTTCTGACTGGTGCTCGTATGTTGTCCGCTGGTTTTTGTTCGTATATTTTATATCGATTGTGGAATAAAAGAGTAAACTGGAGCAGTATAACCGGGTATCATATCTGGTATATTTTCCTACTCGGCGTCTTTAACGTGTATTTAACAAATGCCAACGAAGCGTGGAGTTTGCAATATTTATCTGCAGGCAAAGTTGCATTTATCTACAATTTAAGTCCATTTTTCTCACTATTCTTTTCTTGGTACATGTTTAAAGAGCCTATTACTTGGCAAAAAATACTTGGTATGGTTATTGCATGCGCTTCAATTACGCCACTTTTGGTACAAGAATCCTCGCTGGATTTAATTGATAGTACGTTCAAGATAGGATTTATATCATTTGCAGAGTTGGTGATGATTATTGCTGCAGCAGCTACGGCCTATGGATGGGTCATTATGAAATATTTAATGGATATCCGCCCAGACTTTAGCTCGTACTTTTTAAATGGTATTAGCCTTGTCATCGGTGGCGCAATGTGTTTTGTGCAAGCATTCTATTGCGAGACTCAGCCTTTTGTTTTACCGGGTCATACTATGGATTTCTTATGGTACATGACCATTATGATGGTTCTACAGAATTTAGTCGCATATAATTTTAACGCTTATCTTTTGACCATGCATAGTGCTACGATGGTTATACTATTTTCGTTTGTGATGCCAATTATTACTGAACTACTTGGCTACTTCTTGCTGGGCGAACCGATGACTGCACAGTTTTTCCTTTGTTCAGCGGGTGTTGCGGTTGGTTTGGTTATATTTTATATTCAAGAACTTGCTGAAGAACGAGAGAATCAACATTCATGATTCAGATAGTTGGGCTGTATGCAATACTGGCTATGAGTTTTACCATTGGTAGAATGCTTTTAGATTATGTTCCGCCATTTTTTTTAATTGGTATACGAATGCTTCTTGCCGGAACATTGATTTTAGGCGCGCAATATTTTTTCTATCGCAATATCAAAATCAAAAAACAAGATTTAGGTCTGTTTTTTGTCATTTCGATTATTCATATTTTTATTCCCTACGTTGCTGAATTTATTGCATTACAGTCGATAGCGCCATCGTGTGCGGCCTTAATATTTAATTTGACGCCCTGTTTTACCGCGCTGTTTTCATATTTTATTTTTGGTGAGCAGATGACGATGAAAAAATGGATCGGTTTTGGCATTGGCATTGTTGGTGTTTGGTACATGATAGCACCAACTGAGCTGAGCTTTTGTAGTTGCAGTGTTGGTTTTGAGTATGGCTTGATGCTGATAGCTGTCATTTCTGGAGCTTTGGGCTGGGTGCTTATCCGTAAAATGCTGCAAAGAGGTTATTCACCGCTACATCTTAATGGTTTTGCAATGCTTGTGGCAGGATGTATAGCACTTCCCTGTTCATGGTTTATGGAACCCTATGCACACCTACCTTGGGGACACATGGGTCATTTTCTATTTTTACTGATGAGTATTATCTTGGTCGCAAATGTGATCTTTTATAATATGTATGGATATTTGTTGCGCCATTACAGCGCGACGCTTCTATCGTTTATTGGGTTTATTACTCCGCTGTATACGGCGTTGTACGACTGGATATTTCTCGATATTTCTGTCGGTTATCAATTTTATGTTGCGACAACTATTGTTGCATATGGAATTTATATTTTTTATCAGGAAGAACTGCGCCAAGGCTATGTTCGTTAATGAACGCTATCTTTCGATTGATTACATGATTGAAAACCGATATTCTCCATTGTAAGATCTATGTTGTAATTATAGGAGAGCAATCATGAATCAATATAATAAAAGTTGTATTGCTTTATTGTTTCTATCTGTTTCTATATTCATACAATCATCTCATAATTCTACCTCTGAGTCTCGCCTGGTCGCATGGAAACAACAACGAGATCAATTGGCACTCGAGCAATCCAATACTTTTAATCCGCTCTTAGATTCTAGATATAACCCTGAAGATTTAGAGCGTAAAGCTCAAGTGTTTTTAGTTAATTTTGAGCCAAAGTTACAAGAGGCTTTGAATGCTCCAAGGCGAGAGCGTGATGGTATAAGTCCATTATCTAAACTTCTTGGGCAATATCAATATAATTCTGCTATATATGAATCATATTCTCTATATGTTGTTGTTTGGATGAAGTTGACGCCTATATTGTGGGAACAACTCGAGAAAAGACAACATGAATTAGGCGTATCTGATTTTATCGACGGTAAAATGCAACATCCAACATTACGATGGATGCGCAAAAATCAAACAACAACAACATAATTATACTTTTGTATGTTTACAAGGCGTAATCATATCTTTTGATTGATTGTATGCTTAATATTCGTTATGATTTTTATCAAATTTATGTTTCAACATAAGAAAGTAATTATAAATACGCAATTAAAACTTTTATTATTTCTATCTATTGCTACATCGATACAATCATCTGATAAATCTACTTCTCAGTCTCGAGTAGTCGAAGTACAAAGACACAGAAAAGAGTTAGCGTTAGAGCATGCTAACGCATTTAATCCATTAATGAATTCAAGTAGATTAGACCTAGTAACTCCGATGGCTGAACAAAATCTACGTATGCTTAAATATTTTTTATTGCAACGATTAGATAAGCCATCTGACGATAAAACAAGCATGGTGCAACTTAAAAAGTTTCTTCAAGCAGCTCAACAAAAGGTTGATGTTGATGATGATTCAAGTTCTATAGAATATATTTCACGTCGGTATGTTTGCCGGCAGGTTCAAAATCAAAAAAGAACTCCGAAGCTTTTACAAGGCTTCTATGGTTGCATTCAAGATGTAGATGCAGAAATAGACAAAGATAAAGAACCAACAAATTTTGTACGCCAATATTGTACTACAGCATCTTTTCAATGTAATACAAAGATTCAGAAACGCATGTTGCCTTCTCAAAACAGTCAACGCAGGGATTGTTCTTCACCAATAATTGATGAAAAAAGTGCATATGCATATGATGCTTGGATTCTTGCTTGGATGAAATTAAATCCAAAAATATGGGAAAAATTAGAATCTCAAAAAGGGAGATCGGGTTTATATGTGATTGTGGCCAATCTTATGCAACATCCAACATTGTATTATATGCGCAAATGCAATAGAACCTATGGGCAAATAACGTCAAGTACGCAAATTGAGATAAAAGAAACACTGCAACAGGTTAATGTGGCACCATCAGTACCGCCTAAAAAAGAAAAAACAGACTGTAGTAACTGTGGTAGATGAATTTTTTCATAAACAGCAAGATCAACAGTTTATCTCTGATCGTTGTAATGCGTGTAAACTTATGGATAGATTCAGACGCTAAAATAGGTAATTTGATATAGTATTACGATGATAGAATGAATTATACTGCAGACAAAACGAACTAGGGTTCTTTCCTTTTGGTCGAACGGTGTCTTTAGCTGTTTATACAAAATAAAATGCAACACCCAATGTTACGTTTATTTCGTCAGTTAGAAAGGAAAGAAGATTTGTGTTTGATCGAAGCAGCAAGACGAGTAAAATCCGCGCCATCAAAATAAGTTAAATTATAGTTTTGTATACTTATCATGTTTCCCTTTTGATTTTTCAACGGGGTATTTTTCTTTGATTTTTTCAATTTTTTGTAAAAAAGATTTTGTGATATCAATATTTGAAACATCACAGAATCGTAGGATTGAAAATAAAATATCACCAACTTCATCTTCTATTTCTTGGCGATTTTTATTGATTTCATCGAAAGATGATTTTGAGGTGATCCATAAAAATTTTTCGAGTAATTCATTTGCTTCAACAGATAGATTCATGCTTAAGTCTTTTGGGGTATGGAATTGATCCCATTCTCGTTGACGAACCAATTCTTGCGCAATGTTTTTGAGTGTTGTTAGGTTGGTATTTTGATCGTTCATAAAATTCTCTAGAAAGATGGATGAAAGCTGTAATCGTATTTACAAATTAAGAATAACATATTAGATTGGGGACACAATTAAAAGTTAAAAAGGAATAGTATGATCAATTCGAGAATCAGAAGAGTTATCTGTGTGGCAGCAGCATTGTTGATGCATCAAGCTAGTAATGCAGAGACTGTTACTTGCAATACGACCTGTAAACAGGGTCAGAACTTATGGCAATCTCGTTCGTTTGGATCGTATAGTTCACGGGATCTATTGCTTGTTAAAGATATGTATGTGGAACAACATGATCGTGATGAGTGGAATGGAACTATCAGCACAGCTATAGAATATATGCAAAATTTTGGTGGAAAATGTAATAGTTGTAAAAATTTAGGCGCATTACCATTTTGGTCTGGAACCAACACAATGACCTATGGTACTAACGATGGGCTTTCAGATATTGACGTTTATCAATTTGAAATGGGTGATGTGACTGGTCAGGGAAGTTTTACGGTAGCGCCAAAAGTAATGCACATTGGTGGTGACATTATGCTTCACTTTACCCGTGATATGCATGCCCGAGGATTTTATTTTAAATTACGAGCACCAATTGAAGCTATGTCGATTTCCGCTGTTACATCTGAAATAGTAGCAGATCGCGATATAGCTGCGGATCAGGCAACTAATGCTGCGTGGCTCTCGTATCCATCGCTGGCAAATATGTATGCAACGCTTACCGAAGCTTGGCAAGGTGGAAGTGCAACAGCGGATAATATTGTAGGTTCTACGGTGAATCGTCCGATCTCTTTGCAGAAAGGTCGTTTTTCTCCTGGTAGATTAACCTCTATTCGACTTGGTGAGTTGATAACTGTACTTGGTTATAATGTGTATGGATCAGATAAGGGATTTGTGGGCATTGGAGCAAAGTTTTCTTGTCCAACTGGAAATGTTCCAACAGGAAAATATGTTTTTGAACCAATAGCTGGTAAAGCAGGACATTGGGGAGTTGGGATGGAGCTGATGGGGCATTATCAAGTATGGGAGCATGAAGAAAAATCTCGCAAAATAGATTTTTGGTTTGATGGTGACTTAATGCATTTATGCAATGGTAGAACTCCGAGCTATCGCTCATTCGATTTGAAATTGAATGGACCTGGTTCTAAATATATGTTGATTCAATATTATTTTGCATCAAACCCAACGACGAGCAATCCAACTGGTCGCGTGCCAAGTTTTGTTACCAATGCGGTTAACGAGACAACGCTTCCTGTGCGTTCTACATTTAATGTAGAAGGATCTATATCGCTCATGATGGATATGCAGATGGACAATTATAATTTTGCAATTGGTGGTGAGTTCTGGGGAAGAAGCAAGGAAAATTTATCATTCAATCCTCGTGATTTAGTAAACAACAACGCTGCAAACTTGAATGATTTCGCAGTTCTTGGTCGCCAGATTAGTGATGATGCATCAGGATATAACCCTGCAAATCCAGTTTCCCCAACGAACTATGTTGCTTTAATAACACTTTGTGAACCGCTTGCAAGAATTAACAAATCGCTTGATCGCGTTGATGTAAATACCCCAATAGCAACTCCGTATACACTTCCAACATACAATACAACACTCATCAAAGATGCGCGTATTGCTGCAAACCGTATACCAGCAAATTTCAACGATTCACTTGATATTGAAGGTGCTTCTGCTGGCCAAGCAATGACAGCTCGCATATTTGGGCAACTGGGTTATGGATTTAAACAGTGTCGCTATACTCCGCATATTTCAATTATTGGTGCAGCTGAATTTGTACCGAATCAAAGCAATGCTATGACTAATTTATGGTCAGTGGGCGCTCAAGGGTCAATTAGTTTCTAAGAAAAAATGATCAGCAAGGTAAAGCAAGGAATATACGAATAGATATTGTTTGCTTTACCTTGTTTAGTAGGAGATTTTATGTTGCATTTTATTTTAGCAATACTGATGAGTGTCGGTATTTTGCATGCTGGTACAACGGGTCCTAATACTAACCAATATCATGGTACGTATAATGCAAATTCAAAGCAGTCACATCGTTCTTTAGGGATTAAAGAGAATGCGGGGCACGTGCAATGGTTTGCGCTTGCAGGAACTCAATCGGGACTGCCAAGTTCTGAGGCTTTGGGATACGGGCAATCACTTATATCGTTGTTTGGACTGACAGTATCAGAGATACTTGGTGATCGAAGTGCTATAGGACCAGATTTATTATTATTTGGAGATTATGACAATACCGTTGATGTCACGATCAATAATGCAACAAGTGGTAATAATTTTTCTTTTGTACAAGTCAGTCCTAAAATTGTGGCATCGGGAGGATTGGGCATTGCCGTTTTTTCTGGTACAACCAATCCTGCGTTTACAGCAATTGGTATTCAACCTTTGTTTAGTCCGACAGCAACAATCAGCGATGGTGTAACCATCTATGGAGATCTTATTATTTTTGGAAGTTTAACGCTAACTGGTTCTTCAAAATTAACAGTCATGGGAAATTTATATGTTTTTGGTCAAAGTGATAACTATTTGCAGTTAAATAATGGAACTTTAACGGTACATGGTGATATCTTACTTAATGGTATGAACTTACCAAGTGGTACGACTGGTAAATCTTTAACGATTGCTACAGGAAGTACTTTGAATGTGACAGATGGAGCATTACATATTTTAAATCATTATAGTGCAGCATCAACAGCGGTGACTATCAATGGTACAGTATCGGCGACAGAGGATATTGTGCTGACTAGAAACGTTGGTAGCACCTCGGTTAACATAGGTGCTAGTGCTACATTGGATTCTGAGGGATCTATATTTTTTGCTTCCAATACAGGTACAAATGGCATAGCTGTACAGCTTAGTGGTGCTTGCTTAGCAACATTAGGTAATGCATATTTTATTAATAATAGTGGTACTAATAGCAATCAAGCATCTGTTTTGATTGCAAATACTCTGAGTGCCGTGGATATTTCTTTTAATAAAAATAGTTCAGGCGCAATAGGTGGTAATGGTGTTTGGGTAAGTTCATCTGCTCAGTTGCAAGCAACTGGAAATATTAGTTTTAATGCCAATCAGGGAGGAAGTGGTAGTGCGAGTGGCTTTGGGTGTGGGGTACGGCTTGATGCGGGATCAATACTAAATGCTTCAAGCAGCATTACTTTTAGTGCAAATATTGGTGGTAGTGGTACAGCGCTTTCGGTTAATGGACATAGTGGCGTTTATCTGTACAGCACAACGGTCACTGCAAATAATTTGAAATTTACCGGCAATATAGGCGGTGTTCAATTTAGTGGTTTAAGCGCTGGAAATGGAGTTGAAGTTGGTACTGCAAGTATCCCGAGTAATACCTATTCATTTAATAATATAGCAGGAGCTACTTCTGCAGGTTCTGGGCTTTTGTATTTGGGTAGTCCGCTTACTATTCAAAATGGAGTAAGTACAACAAAGTATACAGGACCAATTCCGCAGTTAAATCGCACGCAATATATTCAATTTGGTGATAATGGTACTGCTGTGCAAGTTACGATCAACAACTCAACCTCGTCATCGAATATAGTACTTAGTCCAACATCTCCCGTTACTGCAGGAGCTGGCACTGCGGTGGCAATTACGGCTGTAACTGGTAGTGGTACAACAGCTCCAATTGTTTCTTCTGGTACAACTCCAACGGTGAGCAATACTGCTTCTGTATCTGACGGAGTTACTATTGCTGGTGATGTAATTATGTATGGTAGTTTAATCCTAAGTGGCTCTTCGAAATTGACTATTACTGGGAATTTAATTGTTTATGGTAAAATTAATAATTATGTACAACTAAATAGTGGCAGTTTGACTGTTGGAGGTAGTATCATTTTTGATGGTGGAAATGATTATAATGGTACGAATGGTTATTTTTTAATTTTGGCAAGTATGGTGCAAGGTAGCCAGAATATATCAATACAAAATAATTATGCAAGCGCTAGTAATACTGCAGTTAGTATTTTAAGTTCCATAACAACAAGTAATGTTTTATCTGTAGTAGCTAATAAGGCGACTAACAATATTAGTATTTATTGTGAGGATGTAACATTGCGTACTAATGGTAATAATAGTCAAATTAACGTTGTTGCTAATAGTAGCATAGGTGCTGTTATGTATAATAATAACTCAATGTCAACAGTAAGTGGAGATTATGGACAAGTGAATTATATCGCAAATAGTAGTAGCGGTGATTATGCTATTATTTTTTCAACCGCAACAGTAAGTGGAAATTATGGACAAGTGAATTATATCGCAAATAGTAGTGGTAGTGGTGATGGTGTTCATATTGAGAACGTATCAGCAACTCAATTAAATTGTTTTTGTAATCAAGGATCACTTCGAGGTGTAAGGTTAGTATCTGCGTCGGTAGATCAATTAAATGGTATTGCAAATAGCACTAGTGGTGCTGCAAATGATGGATTTGTGGTTGCTGGTGGAACTGTAAATGTTTCTGATCAGTGCAATTTGATATCAAATACAGGTACGAGATTGGGAGCTTTTTTTTCTTCTTCTGCAGGATCAGTGCTTAGCTCGAGCAAGCTGTATTGTATTGCGAATGCAGCAACTGCAGTAACTGGCAGCTCTCGAGGAGTTGAATTTGATGGACTGACCAACGGAATAGATCAAATGAAATACATATCAAATACAGGTATACAATATGGTGTGTTTTTTGGTGGTTCTGCGATAAGCGGAGTGCATAATTTAGATTGTATAGCTAATATTGGTATTACGACAAGTAGTGGTGTTTATTATAATAAACAAATGCAATCTAGTAGCAATGGTAGTTCGTTTAACTTTATAGCAAACAAGGGTGTTGGTAATGATGGCGTTACATTTGGTGAACCGTTAACTATGCAGGGAGGATTTGTTAACTTTATAGCAAATAATGGCGGTGGCGATAGTGGAGTATTTTTTTATACCAACATTGTCAATGCTGGTGAAGTTAATCTTATATCAAACACAGGTGTTAATCAGGGGGTTTGGGTCTCAACAGGTAATAGTATTACGGCAAATTCAATTAATAGTTACGGTGGTTTGACTGGTTATGGACTGGTGTATTATGGTACGAACTATCCAACGACAGCTGGTTTAGTTTATACAGGACCGATTCCACCAGCATAGCATAAAGCAATTTTTACAAGTAAGCATAGATGCGTTATACTTGATATAAATTTAATGGGTACATTTCAAAGGGTTTTCATGAATAAATTGCCAGATATAAAAACGAATTTTCCAGAGTGGTATCAAGAGGTTATTTATCAAGCTAAGTTAGCTGATCATGCTCCCGTGCGCGGATGTATTGTAATTCGACCGTATGGAAATGCTATCTGGGAAAATATTAAAAAAGTACTTGATGATCGTATCAAAGAAACTGGTCATGAAAATGCAATTTTCCCTTTGTTTATTCCGCAATCATTTTTAAGCAAAGAAGCTGAACACGTAGAAGGTTTTGCTCCTGAGCTTGCAGTCGTAACTCATGCTGGTGGTAAAGAATTAGAAGAGCCTTTAGTGGTTCGTCCAACATCAGAGACCATGATTCATCATATGTTTGCACAGTGGATTGTCTCTTGGCGTGATTTACCACTTAAAATAAATCAATGGGCCAATGTCGTGCGTTGGGAAAAAAGACCACGAGCATTTTTAAGAACGACAGAATTCTTCTGGCAGGAAGGCCATACGGCGCATGCAACTAAGCAAGAAGCGCAAGAAGAAACTCTTATGATGCTTGATGAGTATGTTAAGCTTGCTCAAAATTATTTGGCAATTCCGGTCATCAAGGGTCGCAAAACGAAACATGAACAGTTCCCTGGAGCAGAAGCAACCTATACATTTGAAGCATTCCTCATGGATGGTAAAGCATTGCAGATGGGAACATCGCACTTACTATCACAATCTTTTGCGCATGCTTTTGAAATGAAATTTCAAGATCAAGAAGGTAATCTTTCGTATCCATATTTAACCAGCTGGGGTACAACGACGCGTTTAGTTGGAGCATTAGTTGGTAGTCATGGTGATGATCGGGGATTAATTTTGCCTCCAAAGATAGCACCGATTCAGCTCGTGATTGTTCCAATTATTAAAAAAGATACGCGTGACGTCGTGCTTAACTATGTACAAACGCTTGCAGCAGAGTTAAAAAAATCAGGCATTTCGGTGCGCGTTGACGCAGATGAATCACAAACTCCAGGTGCAAAGTTTTATGAATGGGAACTTAAAGGAGTACCGCTACGTTTTGAGATTGGAGCTCGAGATATAGCGTCCAATGTTGTAGTTGCTGTTTCGCGCCTTGGCAAAGAAAAAGAAACAGTATCGACTGAAAATCTAACATCATGGGTACATACAAAGTTAGATACTATTCAAGAAGAACTTTTCCAAATTGCACAACAACGTTACGCACAAATGTGGCATAAAACAGAAAGACTTGCTGATTTTGCGCTTAAGCTTGAGTCGGATAATGGCATTTACCAAGTAGGATGGTGTCAGGATCATGATTGCGAAAAGCAACTGAAGCAATATGCAGCCTCTATTCGTTGTATGATTGAATCTAAAGATTTGGGTACCTGTTTTGGATGTGGAAAAACATCTCTTGGTGATGTAATCGTTGGTCGATCGTACTAAGATTTTAATGAGTAATATTGCAAGATGGAATGTTAGTTTGTTACATACAATTAAAGTTCCTTCTTGCAATTAACATTCCATCTTTTTAATGGAAAATAAATCTTATGGACATGAAGCTTTTTTTACAGAAATTCTTCGATTATTTACTCACTGAGCGATGTGTTGCTCAAAATACGCTACTCGCGTATCAGCGTGACATTGCTCAGTTTATGACATTTATTGATCAACAGACAACGATCAATTCATTTGAACAGATCACATCGCAACAGGTTAAAGATTTTTTAAAGCATGTGCGCTATGAGTTAGATGTTACTCCTAAAAGCTCTTCTCGTAAGCTTTCAGCCCTCAAGACATTAGCCGGATATTTATTTAAATATCACGATCTACCGCTGTTTACCATGGGCGTTGCTTTTCCGCAGCTCCCAAAGCAATTACCTAAACATATTACTCAGCAACAAGTAAAAACATTGCTCGAATTTGCTGCGCAAGACGGTTCTGTCTTAGGGCAACGCAATAAAATTATGATTTGTTTGCTCTATGCGTGTGGTATGCGTGTCAGTGAGCTTGTTTCGCTCAAGGTTTCGCAAGTGCATTTATCTGAGCAATGTATCAAAGTTCTGGGTAAGGGAGGAAAAGAGCGTATCATTCCTCTACCAGAAGAAATTATTGCTATGTTGCAGCATTACATTTCAAATACCCATAGTTATTTGCTAGGTACTCAGTCTTTAAGTCGCTCATCTCGAATGACAAAATATCGATCCACTGATTATTTATTTCCTGTGGTATACGCAGGTAAAATTAGCCATATTACGCGACAGGCATTTTGGAGAATTTTAAAAGGAATCGCTCAGGGATCAGGGCTCATTCATGCTATTTCTCCTCACGTGCTGCGTCACTCTTTAGCAACTCATATGCTTAAGCGTGGAGCAAACCTGCGCGTACTACAAACACTGCTTGGTCATGAAAAAATTAATACCGTACAGGTATATACTCATCTTGACATGGGGCATCTGCGTGAACTGTATGATAAATATCATCCGCGAGCATAAAGCGTCAGAAGTTGAGCGGAAATCTTGTGATAAGCACTGATAAGTAAGTATGATTTTTTTATAAAAAGGATTTTTTATGAAAAATTATAACAAAAAATTATTGGTACATCTCTGTTTTGCAACGCTCATGGTTGCACCGCCTGAAAAAATCAAAATAGATACAAAGCGAGCAGATTCAGTTTCGTTTGATGAGTTTACACCTGTTGGTTCTCGGCAAAATAGTTTTGATGTTCATGGTCTGTCTGATTCAGATAGAACAGATACGGATTCTACGGATGCATCTACAGAAGTTGACTCACCGTTGGATATGGGTTTGTTTACATCAAAACAACGATTACTCAAGCAAATTAATTTATATCTCAAATATGAACTTGGTTTATCTGATCCTTCTGTTAAAAGCGAGATGAAGTCATTGCGAAAATTATCGATCTCGCAGCTTCGTCAAAGATATGAAAACAATCATGAATTTATCCAAAGAGAAGATGTTTTGCGCGCTTATCGTAGCATGCTGACTCGGTTTAAAAACTATTCAAGTCGTGATGCTCGAGCTGAAATTCAAATTGTACAGCAAAGTAAAGCTGATACTATTATACGATCTTATTATGAAGTGGTGGCAACGCTGACGAAAAATCAGATGCTTGAACTTATTCATGATCAGATTCAATCTAAGCTTGGGTTTTCTGGAGCAGATGCAGATAAAGAGATTGAAACATTAAGAAACAAATCTCTCTTAGAGATTCGTGATATTTGTATGCACTACCAGCGAGAGTTAATAGTGAAAGATAGCGCTACTGAGTCTGCCCAGTCAACAGCAGATCGCTTGCAGGAGATGCAAGCGAATCATGAGCAAAGTAGATCAAGTAGATCGATTATTCGCTCGATTCCGGTGGTTAAAAATATTGCATCAGTTTTACCTACAAAGGTTATTAATTGGACTGATCAAGATATGTATGACCAGTTGGAATTAAAAATGAAAGAGAGTGGACTGTCTCAGTTCGATATCAATGAAGAAATTAATCGATTAAAAAATAGCTCAACAACCCAACTTCAAGCAGAGTATAAAACAATTCATGCACAATTATCAAAGCGATTATATTATTTTGATACGTTAAAGCACCAAGATTCTGATACTGTTAGAAGCTTAGATTTTTGGATGCAACAGTTGCATACGTGGGGTACTACTGCGGCAATGGTGGCAGCAGCAGGCGCAGGAGCTGCTGGTTATAATCCGGACATGTTGTCTGCTATAGCATCATTTGGGCTATTCGATCCGAATTTAACATTTTCTAACACCATTAGTAAGCGTGATATGTTAGACATGATTTATCAGCAATACGCAGGGTTTGACGATGTTAAGCATCTGTATATCAATGTTGATTATAAAGCAGAGTCGTTGTTATCAAAATCACAAATGCTTGAAAGGATTAACGATTCTATGGTTGCTTTAAAAATATCGCAGAAAGATCGCTTGGAGCAGATGAAAAAATATAACAATATGAGCAGAGAAGAACTTGAGGATTTAGCGGTTGACCTTGAAGGTTACGGACAACAAGAGCATCATGCTTTTCTCAGATCTGCTTTGGAAAAAAGAGTTGTTACGCTAACAAGGGCGCAACTCTTGGAGGGAATCGAACAAGGATTTGAGCGATTGAATTTACCTGATGCGCACATAACGACAGAGATGAAAAAGTTACATGATTTAAATACAACGTTGCTCAGATCAGCATATTTAGATACGTATCAAGCAGTTCAAGATCCAAAAGCTCAAGGAAAAATGCCAGTGTTGTTCTCAAGAACTGAGCAAATGCTTTTGGATGCTCCAAGGGCAATATCAACCTTAGCCGCTCCTGCTTTGAAATCTCAATTAAAAAATGATTATCAGTCTCGTGGAAAAAGTTCTTTGTATAATCATTTGAAAGAGCAGGGCATACAAGAGCATATTAATGATAAACCTAATGGGTTAATGGAGCGCTCTTTAGAGCATGCGATGAGGGCTGCGTCGGCGTTGTCGCTTGCAAGCTCAGGGCGCAGATTTGTTCCGCAAGAGATTGTACGTTAATGTAGGTTTTTTCAAAAAAAGCATTGTTTGTTTTTGTTATTATTGCTTTATTGATATACTAAAAAGAATGCAAACAGATTGAGAAAATAACTAGTTTTTGTATACTACCACAGCAGGCATTTTTTAAGAGCAGAAAGGTTTTCATGAGTAACTCATTTGTGATTAGTCAAAAGGATTTGTTAGCAACATTGTTTTTTATGCAACCTATTTGCACAAAACGAACTACCATATCTTCAACATCATGTATTTTGTTTTTAGTATCACACAAAGAGTTAATACTCAAGGCAACTGATTTAGAGATTAGTCTGCAATATAGCTGTAATTTAGTAAGTAGCTCAGTCGAGCAAATTCAATTTCTAGTTCCGGGCAAAAAAATCTTTGATATCGTCAAAGAGATGGAAGGTGACATTGAGTGTGCATTTGATGATACGCAATTAACGCTTAAGGCTAAGCAGCATATCAATGTTTCATTCAATATTAGAAGCGCAGAAGAGTTCCCACCGTTGCCAGAGCGTATTGAAAACTTGATGCAAATTAATGCTCAGTTTTTCTCAGATATGCTTGGTAAAGTTTCATTTTTGATCCCGCAAAATAATGCAACTCCGTCGCTTAATGGTTTGTTTTTCGAACTATCTCCAAAAGAATTAAAGTTAACAACGACCGATGGTCATTGTTTAGCACAGGTTGCAACCGATAAATATGCGCTTGATGCGGATAAAAAATGGTTACTGCCGCGTCGTGCGATATTTGAACTTAAAAAAATCTTGGAAAATTGTGGCGTAAGCTCAATTTTTCTAGGTGTTTGCGATAGTCAGCTGGTATTTTCTGGTGAACATTTTAATTTTTTCACCAAGCTACTTGCTGATGAGTTTCCAAAATATGAATCTATCTTGCAACGGGACTCGTTTACTCCTGCAACGATGAATAAATCTGATTTTGTCAAAACACTTAGAAGATCATCATGTATGTTGTCAGGTCAGTTTTTAGCAACGAATTTTACATTCATGAAAGATAGTTTAAAAGTCTCTATGAAAAATAGTGACGTAGGAAACTTAGAAGAGACATTGCCTATCAATAATCAGCACTCAGAAAAGTTAGAGATGCGTTTTTACTCACCATATCTACTACAAGGTTTACAGTCGTTTGATGATGAAAATGTAACTTGTTATCTTAAAGGTAACTCTCGGCCTATTATTTTTACATCTAAAACAGATAGTTGCGATATGACCTATTTAGTAATGCCTGTTTCTAACAATAATCCGTAAAAGAGACTGTTTTGTTTTTACATGAACTTGAATTGCAACAATTTAGATGTTTTGCTGAAAAAAAGATCAGTTTTACCAAGCCGATTACTTTTATAACGGGTGATAATGGAACTGGTAAAACATCACTTTTAGAGGCGATACATTATCTTTGTTATTTTAAGTCATTTAGATCGCACATTATTCAAGATGTTTTGCATAATAATTCACCGTCTTTTTTTCTGCGTGGTACATTTGAACGTGAACATGATTTTGAAAAAGCACAACACCAATTACAAGTTGGTTATTTGCAGCGTAAAAAATCGATCAAATTAGATCAACGTCCAATTACATCATATAAACAAATATTGCCTTATTTTCAGGTTTTAACATTAACTGAAGATGATATTGATCTGGTTCAGGGGTATCCAGCTGTTCGCAGAGCCTTTGTAGATCAGGCGGTACTATTTTCGCAGCCTAATATGTTTGATACATACAGTAAGTTCCGACAGGTGGTACAACATAGAAATGCGCTGCTCGCTACTGGAAGGGCAATTGATGAAACTGAGTTTGAAGTATGGAACCATGCTTTATGGGAACAATCGGTTAAAATTCAACAAGCTAGAATTATAACTCTGGAAATGATCGAAAAGTCGGTAAATTTGCTCTTAGAGAGCTATTTTGAGGGGGTCTATGAGGTTAGCCTAAGGTATGAACCTAAGATGGCGTACGTTGGCGATAGCTTTGAATTCTTCCGTAGCAAAATCGATGGATTACTATCTCAAGAGCGTATTTTGAAAAGATCCCTTTATGGAGCCCATTTAGATGATCTTTCTATTCATATTAAAGGCAAAAAAGCACGTATTTATGCATCTAGGGGCCAACAGAAGTTGATATCGTTGCTTTGTAAGGTATCCTGGGCATCGATGACAAACTCTACATCAGAGCGTCCAATACTGCTGATTGATGATTTTATAGCAGATTTCGATAAAATACGCTTATCTCAATTAGTGAATTTCTTCATTAAATGCAATAATCAGATAATTTTAACAGCTCCGTTCTGTGATCAAAATCTTAAATTACTTCTCGAAAAAGCTGATCCAGACATCGTATCACTATAAAAGCCTATTTAAATCACAAAAAAGCCTTTATTTATAGGGTAAACCGCTTGACAGAAAAGCAAGAACTGTTAAAATTAATAGTGAATTAAGTGATTAAAATAAACACAAATGTTACAGTCTGTATATTGCTTGATTCATTTAAATTAGGCTTCATTACTACTCTCCTTTTTTCCATCGTATTGGTATTTCTACCAATGCGATGGATATTTTTTTGTACTGGTTTTTGAAAGCGTTGCTTTTTCTGTTTTGCTGTTTGTATTTTATACAATATTAAAGCTTTAAGTAGAAGGGGTATTGCATTGAAAAAGCAGCGCTTTATGTATGCGCACACAATAATTTTTTCCCATAATATTGCTCAAAGTAGTTGTGGGCAAAATAATTATCCATTCTTCTTATGAAATATTATATATTTCTTATCTTTGCCATAAGTACCATGGCATATCCTTTTAATTTTGATGGACCATTGTATCCATATCTTTTCCAGGGTGAGCAACATTTTATGGATGATGCATATCTGGAGAAAATAATGGTTGAAGACTTGTCGTTGAAATATTGCATACAAACTCTCAGGCCATTTTGGTTTTGGCATTTTGATTTTTTTTATGAACAAGAAAAATATGGCTCATCTTTTTTTGGTGGTCAACAACAAATAGGGGGGCGGAAAATAGTTATTGCAATTTTGGATACAAAAACACCAAGAAAAGATTTGATTGCGCCAAGTGGCTGCGCAAATTATTACAACTTGAATCGACCGCTTGATTTCGAGAAAAAAATGGCCAGCGTTGATCTTTTTTTAAAAACCAATCAATCGCAAGGGGTCTCAAGAAAACTTCTCACTCCGATGATGAAAAAAAAAGCATTTATTGAGCATTTGATTAAAAAAAATCATGGTACCATTTCTATGCAACTTATCAAACAAATAGCGCCCAATAATGTTGATATTATTTCCATTCCAATACTAGACAATGATGCATGTTGCTCTAAACAAGAGTTGCTGACTGGGTTGCAACAAGCGTTACTTCATAAGGTTGATATTCTTCATGTTGGCTTACAGGTGTACAATATTGATAGTACTGCAGCAATTGATCAAGAAATCATACAGCTGTTACAAAAGTTTTCATTTGTTGTTGCACCTGCTGGCAATAACGGAACTCTGCAAGTGGGTTATCCAGCCCAAGAAAAAAATGTGATTTCTGTAGGTGCATGCACAAAGTCTGATCAAAGGTATTTGTTAGCTGATTTTTCGCAAGCGAGTAGTGGTAGCAAGGTAGATTTTGTTTTACCTGGTCAGAATATAATAGTGCCGCTTTGGATAGAGGAAGTGCAGGATTATGTTTTTATACCAACAACAGGAACTTCAATGTCTGCTGCTTTAATGAGCGGGGTGTTAGCATTGATTTTAGAGCAGAACCAACACGTTTTACCTGCTCGGCAGATTATGCAGTTGCTTTATAAACACAGCAGGAAGTTAGATATCTCGTGGTGCGATAAAGTGGAATATGGAGCACCGATTTTACCATTGATTTTACAAGAACTCGATATCTTAAAAAAGAAAAAGCGCAGTGTTTGGTAAAAAAAGAGATACTTAAAAAAAGTTTATGAAATCATTTGGTTCAATAATCAATAAAGTGCTATAGTGGATTATGTTCAGATCTATTTATGGTAAAAAATTGACACTGAGCATCAATTATTGGTATGACATAGTATCTTCCTGCTCTGGAAAGGAGTACATGTGAACAACAGATTATGCTTATTATTTTTCATATTAGTGAGTCCTTTCTTACTTAAGGGGCAACAGTTTTTATATCCAATTGATCAACTGGATGATGAAAACGTTTTATTAATGCATCAGATTTCATCAGATGACATTGAGCTTCTGGTGTGGAATAAAAACACAAAGCTAGCGCTGCGTGAACTTACTTCGCTTTATTTACCAGCACATGTGCAGTTGCTACCGAGTAAGCAAGCATATGGCTTTCTTGATCGTGGCAGAATACGCGTAAAAGCATTCACAAAGCGCACACCTAAAACAATCGACATTTCTCAGCCTATTTGTGACATACAATCAATGCGATGGATCACGGATGAACAATTTTATTTTGTAGCGAAATTTCGTGGGTATTACAAAGTTTTTTTATATGACATTGCTGATCAGGGCGGTGTTTTATATGCACTAACCAATTTAGATGATGATGCGAATTATACTTTTCCATGCAAGGTCGGGGATCGTTTATTCTATTTAGCTCAAACAAGCGATGGTCTGTTTCAGTTTGTCAGCAACAAATGGAAACCGCATCCATACGAAGGCAATCGAAATACAATTCAAAATAAGGGATTGTTAGGATGTTGTTTTGATCTACAGGCTCAAACAATAACACATGATAATCCGCTTTGTTTTTTACATATGCTCGATGAGCAGCATGGTTTTGTGATCGAAATGTTTGAAAAAAAATCGTATCAAACATTATTCCAATTTGGTTGTTGTGCGATAAACCTAGAAAATAATAAGTGCACTATTGAGCGCTTATTTGAATTTACATTACCAGAAAATTTAATGGTTGGACAAGGTGCAAACAGGCTCTATGAATCGATATATCCACTACTTCCGAGGTATTATAAATCGGCAATATATTTTACAACCTATGATCCAGAATGTGGGCAGTGCTATATTGCTCATTATAATTTAGAAAATCACATTCAAAGTCGCTGTACAGCGACTCGGTCAGCGTCGATTGCATACCAACATTTATTTGCACCTTTAATTTTAGACAACAATCAAATACTTGCAGGGTGTGCGTATCATACGGGTGGTCATTACCGTAGCGCTTTACATATTAATGAAATTAATGGAGTTGTAGATTGTGACATTCCAATTATTAAGGATTTTTACGATGAGAAACATTGATATTCAATAGTCAATAACGTTATATTCATATGTAATTGAGATCATAATTATTTATAAAAAAGGAGATAGATTATGAATGTATATAAATTCATGGTTTATACAGCTGTACTACTACAAGCAGCAAATTGTTGGAGTGCTCCAGCTGCAGTGTTTATTATTCGTCATGGTGAAAAAGAATTAGCATTAAATCCTCAAGGTCAACCGATTTTGATCAAAGGTAAAAATAAATATACGCGATATTTGTCTTTGCGTGGATGGCAACGAGCATATGCACTTTCTTTTGATAGTTATTTCTTTAATAATCCTGAATTTGGTGTTCCAGTAGCTGTATTTGCATCAGCTCCACCAACACCTAAAGGATCAATCCGTCCCATCGAAACAATTACTCCTTTAGCAGATAGACTGAATTTAAAAGTTAACAGTCAATTTGAGCCAGGAGCTCAGCCGCAACTTGTTTCATATGTTATGAATAATAAAGCATATGATGGTAAATTGATTGTTATGGCATTTGAACATCATCATATTCCAGGACTAGCAGCTGCGTTTAAAGCAACAGAAGCACCAAAAACATGGGCTAATGATGTTTTTGATCGTATCTGGGAAATTAGATTTGATACAAAAACAGGAGCAGTGTTATCATTTAATGATAATCCGCAACAGTTATTGTATGGTGATTCTAAGAATTAATTTTGACGCATCAAAACGAGGACGCTTATGAACATATTAAAACCTATCGCATGTATTGTTGCATTGTTACATGTAGCACAATGTTTAACGACACCTGCTACTGTTTTTATCGTGCGACATGGCGAAAAAACAACTGAAAAGCAGAATGTGAATTTTGAGCAATGGCATTTAGTGAAGTCACAACCGCTAGATCCACGCGGATGGCAAAGAGCATACGCATTAGCGCCACATTTTGCCATGCAACCAGATTTGCTGAAATATGGGAAAATTGTAGCACTCTTTACACCAAAGCCGAACAAAGATTATAATTCTGTGCGCCCAATTGAAACCATTACACCATTATCTAAGTTAATTAATTTACCCATCTACCATGATTATGGCTTAGAAGACGCATGCGCATTCGTTGAGCATATTATGACAGATACAGCGTACCACAACAAAACGGTTTTAATTGCTTATGAGCATCACCATATTCCAGGGCTTGGAGCAGTATTTCAATCATACGCTAGCAGCAAAGGGGTTGATTGTAGCGTTCCAGCACCAACAACGAAAGCAAACAAAAAATCAACAAAAACAGCTACAAAAAAACCTTTAGTTGTCCCAACTACATGGAACAATAACGTGTTTGACAGGGTGTGGGTCTTAGGGTTTGATGTGACATCAGATGAGCTGATTTCTTTCGAAAACAAGCCCCAAAAATTGCTCTTTGGAGATTCCGTAAAATAGACCCAAGGGATAATTCAGTATGAAAAAGAATACCAAATTTTAAGGGTATTGATAAAAATAACAATCCTGTCGAAAAACCGCTGTCCGACAGGATTGTTTGATTTTTTAGTGAAAAATGCAACCATTGCTACATAATACGCCTTATGCGTCACGAGTCGCAATTTCGTTTTTTCTTCAGTTTTTGTAATTATCATACTGTAACACTACAACCGGAATAGTTTGATGCTCGGTTAGTAGTTGGCACATTTGTGCTACATATTTTGAACCCATCTGCACCAAAAGGTCATCTGTAAGTTCAACCCAGATAAAATCTATATTGTTATAATTGATAAAGAAACGCTCTATGGCATACCACAGTCCATACACTTGGGCGTCTTGACGAATAATTGTATAAATATCAACGACATCATTATTATCATGCCACGTCGCCGTTGTACTTAAACAACCTACTTGACGATAATACGCTAAAGATTGAAGCATTGTTTCTATCAAAGCTCTTCCGCTCGTAACTGTTGTTGTTTGAATCATGTGTTGTGTCGGCGTCATGAGAATGTTATGGAACTCTATTATTTCAGACTCTGATAAAGGAAGGTTGAAAAACTTATTTTTTTTTGCACCATCTAGGATCGATTTTTTTAAGTTTTCGCATGGTCTTGATGGCCTTACCTTTTCCATCTCACTCTCCTAAAATTTATTCGTCTTTTTCAAAAATCATTAACACAGTACAAAATATGCAAAAAATAAGTCAATAGTTTTTTCAAAGAAAAACAAATCCTTTTAATTCAAGGTTTTTGATTTTTAAAAATAAAAAAAGGTCGCACCAATCAGATGTTGAGGTACAACCTTTTTTTACAAAACGTTTTATTTATTTTTGATTCTTGCTTGGCGAATCTATTTTTGGAGTTTGTATATTCCGTGGTGGTGGAGATATTTGTTCTGTATTTTTAATTTGTTTATTTCTTGTTGCCATATATCTAAGGATAGCCTCGTGTAGTTCTGACATAGGAGCATTACAGGATATATGTATCAAAGATAGACTGACTAAAAATAAAAACTTTTTCATGATTTTCCTCAAATGTTTTGAATTTTTGGATTATACCAAAGGCCGCAAAGACCAATGGCAATTGCATCTGTTACATCGTGTGTTTTCTGTATTTTAAGATTAGGAAACAACATATAGATCATACGTGCAACTTGATCTTTCTGCGCCCCACCAAATCCTGTGACAGCAACTTTAATTTCCTTAGGTGAAAATTCTAACAAGGTTAATTTGTTGCGATATGCTAACACATGCAAAACTCCACGAAGATATCCAAGCTTTAAAAAGATTTGTGCATTTTTACCCAAAAATGGTGTTTCGAGTGTTATGTGAGTAATATTTGCACTTATTATTAATTTTTCAAAAAAATCATAAAATAAACCTATTCTATCTTGCATATTTAGTGTCGCTGGCAATGGTACAAAACCACACTGCAGCAATAATTGCTTATTATCTTGTTTTTGCATCACAGCATAACCAGTTGCTGTATAACTCGGATCAATACCTAAAACGATCATCCACTCTCTCTTTAGTTTATTATTATCTTTTTGATGCCCTTAGTAATCGTACTCGTTCTCTTAAATCAGCTGTATTAACAGCTTGTTGATTAAGACTTTGCAATTTTTTTACTTGCTCAGGAAATTGTTGTATTAAACGTCGCATGTATTGAATTTCTGGATAATCAAAATATTGTAAGACTGTAACTTGAGCTTGTTGACGTTGTATTCTATTTTTTGAAGAACCAGAGTAAGTCTTTTTTTCTATTAACGCCTGAGCTTCTTCTGGAGATATGCACGCAATGTCATTCATATGAAGACCTAGTGCATCCAATGCAGGAAAAAAAGCAGTTTCTGCCTCTGTTAACTTTCCCTGTGGTGTATTATTGTTCAAAGAGGTTGCAGCAGCGCGCCCTAGTTTACTGTCCTTAAATTCTTCAGCAACACCCTGAGCAAATAATTTATATCGTTGATTATCTACTCGTGTAGGTTGAGCTGCTAATGCGCATACTGTGTGTATCAAAAAAATAATCTGAACTAAAAAAAACTGATGAACTAATTTCATATGATACCCCTAAAAACAATTAATACTTATCGCTTTTTGCACGATTTTTTTTGTATTCCCCCTACGGAAATGTTAAAAATTAAACTAATAATATGTATTTTTATTCGAAATCTTCAAACTTTGTTAATTCTCTTATGAATTTCAACGACACGGTACCAGTTGGTCCGTTACGTTGTTTCCCAATAATGAGTTCTGCTAAATCAGGATGTTCCGTATCTTGATTGTATACCACATCGCGATACAGGAACATAATAACGTCCGCATCCTGCTCAATCGCTCCAGATTCTCGCAAGTCAGAAAGCAATGGACGTTTATCCATGCGACCGTCTACAGCACGAGATAACTGAGAAAGTGCAACGATGGGAATACTCAGTTCTTTAGCAAGCGCTTTTAAAAACCGAGATATTTCAGAAACCTCTTGGTGACGATTTTCATGACGACGGCTTGAATGCAATAGTTGTAAGTAGTCGATCACAAGCATTCCTACATCACTTTTTGATTTTAACTGACGTGCTTTAGCGCGTAGTTCCATGATGTTAATACCAGCTGTATCATCAATAAATAGTTTCATATCACCCAGCTCTGCAGCTACGTGAGTAAGCCCGATCCATTCTTCAGATGAAATTGTGGCATTTCTAATCTTTTGATGATCGATGCCCGATTCAGTAGAAAGTAGACGAAGTGTTAACTGTTCCGCGGCCATCTCAAGTGAGAATACACCCACACTCATTCCCTGGCGAGCAGCGTTAACTGCAACGTTTAATGCAAACGATGTTTTCCCCATCGAAGGACGTGCCGCTAAGATGATTAAATCACCTGGTTGAAAACCAGACGTTATACGATCTAAGCCTTTAAAGTGAGTCGCAACACCGGTAATACCACGGCTCGAGCTTTTAATGGATGATAAATGTTGAAAAGTTTTTTTAAGCCAAATATTTAACTGAACAAAATTTTGTTTCGTTCGGTTGTGAATAATCTGAAAAATCTTTTTTTCAGCTTCATCAATGACCGTATCAAGCTCTTGATCATTTTGGCTATAGCAACTGGTAATAATATCGACCGATGAAGATATTAAATTACGCAGTACCGCTTTTGCTTTAATGATTTGTACGTGTTGTTCCATCATGCCAAATGTTGGAATATTTTCTTGGAGTTCAATAAGGTATGCAACATCTCCCACAGCGATTAGCTCACCAGACTTTTGCAAGCTATCTTGCAACGTAATTACATCAACTCGTTGATTGCTACGCACTAAAGCAAGCATGTTTTTAAAAATGATTTGATGCGCTGGCACATAAAAATCTTGTGGTTGTAAATGCTCTTCTAAAATACTAAAAGAGTTATCTTCCATGAGCACTGCTCCCAAAACAGATTTTTCTGCCTCAAGGCTCATGGGCAATGTTTTACCCAGCAGAGTTTCTTTATGAGACTCTGTCATAGGCTGTTTGTTAAAAATATTACGTTGTTGTTGCATAATCTATTACACCCTTAGTTTAAAATAGTAAAGCAGCGAGGCTTTTAGACCTCGCTCTTATCGTACTTTAATTCTGATTTATTTCTCAGATAACCCAATTACTTTTAATGTAAGTTGAGGCTGTAATTTTGATGACAACTTAATAGTTACCATGTAAGAACCAGCTTCTTTGATTGCTTTTTCAAAAATGATTTGGCTTTTTGAAACTTTGATGCTTTTTTCAGCAAGCATTTCAATAAGGTCAGCTGGATTAACCGCTGCGTATAAACGGTTGTTATCGTGTACTTTCTTTTGGATCGTTAACACTAAACCTTTTATTTGTTCAGATAGCATGCTTGTTGCAGTTTCGATTACTTCTTTACGATGTTCAATCGTTTTTGCTTTCTTTTGGAAGAATGCAGAGTTAGCATCTGTTACAACAACAGCCAATTTATGAGGGAATAGGAAGTTTTTTGCATAACCATCAGTAACGTTGATGATTTCGCCTGATATTCCTATTTTTTCAATATCTTTTAATAAATAAACTTTCATAAACAACCTCTTGACGTAAAATAATTCAAACACATATTGTTATATAAATCAGTATACCAAACGAAATAAAAGAAGAAAGTTCTAACCGCGAAAGAATAGCGAGCACTAAGCATTGTTTTCTTTGTTGTACCTATACAAATTACGTGAACTTTCATCACAACACTCAAGATTATGATGCCCCAAAGTGCTCACATGATAAACCCTTACTCGATGCTTTTGCTCAAAATATCGTATAAACAGTCGCGCCACATTTCTCATCCAATCAACGCACAGCCACGTATCATTCCACAGTAGCAAAATAGGCACACCTTTTACTTTTTTACTTTCAAAAAACAGTTCAGAGCAAATAAAAATCTGATACGTGCAATTACCGATCACCCACTCATCACTATTGCTTGGCAAAACACCTGCACTTTCTCTCTGGTGCAACATTAATAATGAACCAATCCATTGCTCAACATACAGCGATCGCTCAACTAACGGCATTTTATGTTGTTTACAGTATTTTGCAGCCAAAATCCCGTTATGTAATAAAAAAGCGCAGTTATGCGTTATCGCACCTTCCAAACAGTGCGAACCGAGTATTATTGGCACCTCTGCCGCACTCTCCGACCAGATAGAAAAAAATCGGTCATATTCGTATAAATTCCAACAAAAAGAAGACTCCGGAAGTATTATTGCCTCGAGATTTTGATGTTTTTGTGCTACTACACTCAGATCATGGGCCATACGATATCCCGCAAACATCGGATCTTTACTGTTATGCCACCATGGACAAACTACTCCGATCTTTATTTTTGGTGCATCGGTATCAGTTTTTTGCAGAACCAGTCCACTCAGAAAAATAAACAGACTTAATGCAATAAAAGTCAGCGATGATTTTGTTGGTGTGCGATAAAAGGTAACAGCAGCTACCTGAACTCCACACAGTACTACTAAATATCCTACGTCATGTAACCAATACAACGAATACAGCAGTGATGGATATTGGGCTAAGACCACCATTGGGTTGCAAAGCGGATAACCATCCACTACTCCACCGATGATCAAACTATATTTAGTCATGAATATAAAAAATAAAACGGTTGAAACGGCTGGATATTTAGTAAAGAAATAAAACCACACAGCAGATATGCTGCTCAACCACAGCACGAGAAGTACCCAGAATAAATACCCTTGCATACCCAGTGCTTTTTGGTGCATTAATATCAGTATCCAGGATGTATGTATTCCAAATGTGACCATGCCCCAAATAAAACCATGCCTCCAAGATACCCGGGGTAGTAGCATAAGAGGTATTAAAAAGGTCGTCATCCCTACCAGGCAAAATGCAGGAAGCATCATGCCAAGAAGGTATAACGCAGCTGATAACATGATAAAGAGTAGTGAGTCCACTGGCAAAAACCCTTAAAATTGTTATAGTTACATCAGATAACAACGTTTTTTTTAAAAGTACAAGTAATAAAATAGTACAAGGAGTTTCACTCTAATGAAAAAGCAGTTTTTTATAATTTCACTATTTTGCGCCTCTTGGTTAATGCCAGAAGCTGCAAAAATGCCATCAGTGGCAGACGTGTTTGGTAACATGAGCGAAGATGAAATTACACAACAAGTAAAACTCGGCCAACAGTTTCTTGAGGATTTGGAAAAATTCGGTTCTCCTGAAGAGAAAGCACAATTTGAACAATTACTCCTCGAGACTTTAAACTCAATGTCAGAAACTGATTTTGATGACATTCAAAACATCGCTAAAATGGTGGAACCTCATTTAGATATTCCACAAGAAATTGCTCCAGTTCCTACGACTCAGCCTGCAGCTAAAGAAGAAATAGCAGCTCCTAAAGCATCACAGGATGACACTGAAACATTTAAAACATTAATCAATACGATCACACAACGTATTGATGATATTTTCCAAAAACTTGGTAGCTCAAAAGAATGTGCCGAGGAGGTTGATACTAAATGGAAAAGCAAAGCAACTTTTAGCAACATGAAACGTCAAATTGCACAGTTGAAAAACAATCGCCTTGCTCAAAAACTTTCTAAAAAAGATTTAAATGATGAAGATAAAGCTTTAGTAGAAACGCTTACTAAATTTCATAAAGATCTCACCGAAAAAAATGATGGATTAGTTATCGAAGATGATTTCGGACTTCCAAGTAGCCGTGATACTGAACAAAAACATCTTAAGCAGGCAAAATCTATTCTTGATATGTTTGATGGTTACATCGATGGTTTAATGCCTAAGCTTGAAAAATTCCTACTCAAATGGGACCCTGAAGCATTACAACTTGCAAAAGAAGCAGAAGAACGCACCAGCAAAGCAATCAAAAGCGCGCAAGACGCACAAATCCGCCGCCCTTCTGCAGATGCACGAGCAGCAAACAATGCACAACAAAACTACCCATCGCCCGTTCGACCAGGTGGTTTTGATAATCCGTATCCAGATTATGCTGGTGGATACTCAGAAGATTATGGCAACCCATACTCAGAAGGAAACGCTGGAGCTCCGGGGCGATCTGCTAAATCAGGCGCTGAAGGATCACAGCCAGGACAATCTGCAAAGCAACCACAAGATGCTAAAAAAGCTATTATGGATAACAACAAGGCAAAATCATCGAGTGCTTACGAAGATATCTCAGATGCATTTGAAGATCACCTAAGTGCTTTCGGACCTAAGCATGAGCAGAATTTCCTTGATTTCTTAAATAAAGACATGCTGAATTTAAAAGTCACTGATACGTACAATGCTACAGCTGATCAACCGCTTACGCAACCAGACTCAGTAGATTGGCTCAACAAAACTTATCAAAAATATAAAATATCTATGCTTAATTCAATGAAAAATGATTATAGCAAAGAATTTAGAGCTGCTTCAGATGTACTTGATGATACTAACAAAGTAATTCGTGAAATGGATCCAGAAGCTCTCAAAAAGGCTGCTAATATTCCTGGTGTTGCGACACTTACAAATCGATATAACAATTACAAACAAAACATTGAAACTACTAAGAAAAAAATCCAAGATAATTATAATATTAATTTTAATTTACTCGGCGATGACGACGCTAAAAAAAGATATGAAGCAGAACATACTGATTTCATGAATCATTTCAAAGCAGAAGTAGAAGATAAAGTCGAAAATGTACTTGATGAACTCGGACACATTCAAAGAAAAATCCGTCGCCAAGCAAGTAGGAAAAAAACATCTGACACCAACAGTGCTCCGGCACCCGTAACAGCTTAAACAATCAAAAGGGGCTTTCAATTTGAAAGCCCCTTTAATTTCCTTTTATTAACGCTTTTATAAATAACGAACTATTTCAGCTCTATTTACAATCGACCCATCAAACTGCGTTCCTTAGCCTGTTCTTTAAATCTTTGCAAATCAGCGTTGTTTAAACTCGATAAATCCATTGGCGTTTCTTGGCCAGTTCTATGATAATGCCTATCTCGGCCAATTGTATTAGCCCAAAACATCATATCAAAATGATATTCTATTGATGCTAGATAACGTTTCAACAGATTTAGATCTAAACTATTTTGTTCTGATATGCGCAATACGCGTTGCTGTTCCTTTTGATTTTCACTAACCTTATTATTATCCTTTTTCAATAATTCTGCACGTTTCTCAAGCCTCTCAAAATACCGGTTAATTGAATAATCAGCCATATCCATCAGTATGTTTTCGTATCAAGCTACTCGCTTGAGTATTAATTTCATTAATAGAGATCAGAAAATCATTCATTTGTGTGTGCAATGGTTCATATGTAAATATAAACTGTTTAACATCTCCAGTAAGCTTCTTTCTTTCATGCTTAAGTATAGATTCAACTCTGTCCATTTCTTCATTGAATTTTTCTTGACCATTCAAGTAAAAAACATCTTGACCTGATGTAGTATTCCTAATTGGTGATAAACTGTTCGTATAACTCGAAAGAGTAAAATTACTCCATAAGCTTAAGCATAAACAAAACATCCATTTCTTCATTTCCGTCTCTTCTTTGTGCTGTCGTTTTTATACATTACCCTCATCCTCTTCCACGATAAACTCTATTGATTGATCAATCGGCCTTGATCGCTTTGGTGTGCCAAATACGGCTGTTGAATTAAGCTCTTTTGGTGAATCTGATGTTTGACAGCGTTGAGCTATCTTCTCATAAGCCTCAAGAGACTCTTGATAATACTTATTAATCAGAGGAAAGACGTTCCGTTCAATATCATCGAATGGTTCATGCACAGACAATGCGTTTCTTAATTTCGGTCTTGCGCTATCTAAAGCTTCAACTGATACTAGACCATCAGATCCCATTAAGGCATCTACGCGAGAGTTCATCGAAGACCTAGGGCTACTGTCGTCATAAATATATATTTCCACAGGACTACTTTCTATGCGTTCTAATTTACTATTAATAGCTTGGAACAAATAATCCCAATTTGAATTTATCAGAGCAATTTGATCTTGAATTGATTTTTCGTAACGCCGATTATTTCGTAACATTGTTTCTAAATCGTCAATACATGTTTGTTTATTTGGTATTTTTTGCTCATTAATATTATTTCGTAATATTTTTGCTTTAGAACCAAGTTCTTGAATTGCGCGCAGGATTACATTCAATTTATAATATGGCTGATTATAACGAACCAAAAAACTTTCAACTAAATAATCAACCCTAGCTTCCTGCTGAGTTAAAACTCTTTTTACGCGAATTTTTTCCTGTTCGTAGCGGTTTTTACCTCGAGTATAAAATTCATTTTCCCTAGCTTCCTGATTTTGATATATTTTATATCCAACAGCTCCTCCTACCTTCTGCGCACTCATTCTATCAAAACCTGACTGAATCCATCTCCTGCTAATTTTTTTATCACTACCGTGCAATCCAGCGTCACATATTGTGACAAGAACTAAAAACCATAATACTCTTTTCATTGATAACCCCTTATAATCTTTATACTTATCTAACAATCGTTGATACGTCACTAGCTTCTTCGTCTGGTGGTAGTAGAACTAGGCTGTTACGGCGACCTAAAGCTCGTTTTTCCTTAGCTAATGCTTGAAATAGTTCTGATGCATCTTTCGCTTTACGCGATTTTAACTCTTCTTGTAAATTTTTTTCTGCCTTATTATGCCGTTGTTGCACAGACATCGCATGTTGTATATATTTCTCGATTGTTGGATCCCATGTTGATTCTTTTGGCACAATTTTTTTCTGCTGTTTCAGCTTTTCCAAATAATTCATTATTTCATCTGAATCCAATAGTGCTTGTTGGTCAGGATGAGAAATATCAAATAATTCATCAAAATGGGCTTCTATACTTGTTAAATAACTTTTTAACAAAATTTCATCCGATTTATTATCTGAATCATTCTGTGTTTGCAGCTGTTTTAAAGTAAAGAAACCATCCGAATAAATAGGTGTATATTTCGTTAAAAAATCATCGACTATAATAGCATGCCCATCTGATAATATTTTAGGTTGATACTTTGGATTATAAATTCTTAAAAAGTGATATAGTTCTTTCCATATATATGGATATTTTAAATTATTAGCCAACAATAATCGTATCTTTGGATTATAAATCTGTGGAGTGGAAATCTGTGAAGTGCGTCGTCTATTAATCTGTGAAGTGCGTCGTTTATAATTTTGTGGTTGGCTACCCTGCACATTAACATTGCATACTGACAAAAGAACCAAAATCTTTAATAAACCTTTCATTAATAAATCTCCTAAATAAGCTTTTCATTTAAATGTTTTTATGCTTCGCAATGATGCCTAAATGATTGCTGTGATCATTATCATATGTCACTAAATTATTATGTATCGACAACAATGGATCATCCAAAGACAATGCATTTTTTACTGGACCATTTTGTTGATCCTGATATGTTTCAATAGGATTTTGTTGGATATGATCAGTTAAATCTTTAATGTTATCTAACAACTTTTTCCATTTTGCATCAATTGTTTGAATGTATCGCTCAATCGACGTTCTCATTTGTCTGTTTCTAGTTCTAATGCCTTTGAGTTCCGCATCAATTGCCGCAGCATTTACTGGTTGTGGATTTTTAGCCTGCAATTTTTGCAGTAAACTCTGTGCCATTGCATCAGTTCTTTGCATTTCAACGAGTAAGGCTTTCATTCGGACATACGGTGCATTATAGGCACGTAAGAAATCATCGACCGATTTATCCAGCCTTGCTTTTTCACGTTTTAAAAGATCTTCTACCGACCGCATTGTTGTTTTATATTGCCCTTCACCCATTAGGTAGAAAGCATTCTCTGCTCTAAATTTTTCTTGCTGCGCTGATAATGCCTGACGACGTTGATACCATTTTAGACCACCATACGCAGCTGCTCCTGCCGCTGCTAACTGTACAGCTTTTTTACCGGTATCACCCAAGCCCTGATATGATTGTGCCGCATACTGTCCAGCATGATATGCACCACTAGCCAAAGCAGATGCTGCATTTACACTAGCGTGATAAGCGCCAGTTAAGGCAGACGATTTAACTTCTGGAGCAACAGGTGGTACTGTGCTCGGCAATACTGATTGAGCTACGTTGTACGCTTTTGATGCCATAGCTGATGCAGCATCACTTGCGGCACCATATAAACCTGTTGGTTGCATTAAAGGCTCACGCGCTAACGAACCATACGCTGCGCTATGCAATACCCCAAGGTTCATTGCAAGCACTATAAGTAACCAATGTCTTTTTCCCATATTATCCCTCATCCCCTTTTTTTATACTCTACTTTTTATACTCTACATATCTTTTTTCATTCTATGCAGCTTCTGTTGTTGGCAATACTGGTGTTGCCAACACCGGCTGTTTTGCACCAGTCAATATCCCTTTACCACGTTTATACATGCGTGTTAGATATGAATCATGTTTAGCTTCATATTCTGCTATTTTGCCATTAGCTAAAGTTTCCATTTTAAGGTACTCTCCGGTTGCATCTTCACCCTCTTGCGCCAAGAGCGTATTTGATCTTTGCAGGGTTGCTAAATATTTTCTATCGAAATCAACCAACTGTTTATTCATACTCTGTAAATAATCCCCACAAAATTTTTCTAATTGAGTCAGTAACCCTTTAAAGTGATCAAACAATTGCGTTCTTTCTATATTAAGTTCTTCTTTACGTTTTTCAATCGCTAATTCACATTGCTCCAAATCAAACAGAATCCCTGCGCTTTCGCTTTTAAAATTAGATTTCAAAAATGTTTGTATTTTAGATTGTAACGCCGTATATTTTTCTAATAATTTTTCAGATTTATAAAAGAACGCATTACTTTCCTTTAAATAAGCAACCACTTTTACATCAAGGTTATCTTGAAATGTCTTAAGTGAAGCTCTCAGTTTTTCTATCGTTGCATCATATTGTTTCTTACTAGCATTAAAGAAAGCATTTTCTTCTTGCTCTTTTTTATAGAGTTGACGCCACTGATAGGCCTTATAACCAAGTCCACCCACAGCGGCAGCACCACCCACAGTTGCTCCAATTGCACCCCAAGGAGTACTAGACCCTGATGTTGTCGTCTCAGATGCTTGGAACACGCCAGCACCGATCAATGTAACAGCTAATAAAATCAACACTGTAATTTTTTTCATAATACCCCCCCTTTTTGATATCTTATTTCATTACCAACAACAGTTATTGCAACTCACCTTTGCCTTTTTTGGTACCTGTGGCGTCAAGGCATCACTAGGACGATTAAGGCTGTTGATAACATCCATGGTAGGTTCTTCAACAACCACAACTCGTATATTATTTCTTCTCCCTAAAACATATTCAGGGCGTACAACAGCACTTTTACCATCTCGCGGAACTACTAATAGCTGCAAATCTTGTCCTTCCTGATCTCGAAATCCATATTTTGCCTGAAATCCATGACCGCCTGGTCGTTTCATTCCAAGTATATCAGCTATGCGATTTCGCAAATCAACTCTCTCTTCTGGATTAGTAGATCTCTCTAGCTGTTCCAGTAAACCCATTTCTTCCACCATTCTCATGCTCCGATCACGCAACTCTTTTCTGTAGAACTCTTTTTCTTCTTGCTTCTTAGCCTGTGCAGCTTTTTCCTCATCAGTCCAATTAGATATCGCTTGAGGTACCTTTTTAGCACTTGCTGATTTAGCACTTGCTACAGAATAAACACTATCTGACATTCCTGATGGATCATCTTCATTAATTACAAACTCCCGATGATATCTTCTATTTGCTGTATCAATGCTTTCTTGTTGCGCTAACTTTTTAAGCCGTTGAATCTCTAACAATGCAGCATCTGGTACCATCTCATGGTCTCTATCTAAAACCACTGCTGTAAAACCTGATCTTGTTTTAAGTGCCCATCGACGCAACAACTCGATTTCTTTTTCTGATGATTGCGCATCAGATGCTTGTAAGCATCCAACATTGCCTAGCATTGCTAACACCAACGTTAACAATATCGAACTGTTTTGGCGCAATATCATTATAATTCCATTAACTTGTTCCATAATCCCCCATTTTTGATGCATTATGATGCACCATACACACAGATTATCGCATCACAGAAGCAAAAAACAATATTTAATGAAAAAAAAGATCCTTGCAAATTGATTTAATGAAAACTCCTTATAGTCCTTTTAAAATAAATTCAAAATAAAAAGAGTTATAGAAGTCCCCCGTATAGCCCACTAGCACCAACGGGGGACTTCTATAACTCTTAGATCTTATAACTTGCGCATCACAGAAGTTGTAACAAGCAAGAAAGATTTTTATCGCAAGCGCGCTCAGCAAATCTGAGTCATGCAGCGAAGATTATTTTTTCAAAATACCTGCGCAACGCTGACACAGTCCATCAACGCCCGCCTGGGTGTTCCACTGCCAACAGCGCGGACATTTAACACCCTGCGCCTTGTCAACGGATAACCAAACTCCGAGAGCAGCCTCAGACAAGGATGTATGACTATCCTGTATCTCCACCTGCGAAACAATACAAAATTCTTTCACAAATTCAGTAAAGTCCTGATGCTGGAATTGTGACAGCATCAGTTTCATCGAACTGGTCAATCGTTCTTCGGATAGATACAACCGAACGCCCGCATCAAGAGAATGACGAATCACTCCTTGCTCACGCTGGTTCTCAAGAGCTTTTAAAATGAAGGATCGTATTTCAATTAAGCTATCCCAAGCCTGACTATACGCAGCGATAGTATCAGTTTTAACAATGCATGCACGAAGCACTTCATCAGACCACGGCAAACTATCCACAAATTGCTCAAGGTGGATAGAATCTTGGCCTGGTTTTTTATAATGATCAAATATCTGTTCCGCTGTAAATGACAGAATCGGCGCCATAGTCGTCGTCAAAACCGAAAGGATTCGATAACAAACCGTCTGAGCGCTACGTCGAGCTATGCCATCAGCAGATTCAACGTATAAGCGATCTTTTATAATATCAAGATAGAAAGAGCTTAAATCTTTCGAGCAATAATCCGCAAGTAAATGGAACACTGCCGTAACCTTACGCTCACGATACGCCAATTGAACCGCCTGATTAAACGCATCCAGCTTGATCAAGCCATGCTGATCAATTGCAAACATTCGGTCCACAGGCACGCCATCACGCTCAATATCAAAATCATACAGGTTAGAAAGCAGGAATCGACTCGTATTACGAACCTTGCGATATACCTCGGAAACGTTTTTCAAAAGAGCCGCTGACGCAACAGGATCGCTGTCACAATCATTGCTTGCAACCCATAAACGAAGACCGTCGGTGCCCACTTGCTCAATAATTTCACCAGGAGTCACAACGTTACCCAGCGATTTTGACATCTTCTTACCCTGAGCATCAACCGTAAATCCATGGGTCAAAATTTCACGCATCGGTGCACTTTTCTCAAGCACTAAACCGGTCAACAGCGAACTTTGAAACCATGCGCGATGTTGATCTTTACCTTCTAAATACATATCCGCCGGAAATGCCTGATCAGCCACACCATACAGTACAGCAAAGTGACTCACGCCAGATTCAAACCAAACGTCTAAAATATCAAATTCTTTCTCACAGCTACCATGGCCACACGCAGGACATGAAAAATTACCAAGCTGGGCAACCGTCACACGATCCCAAAACTCAATACCACCCTGCTCAACGCCACGCGCCGCAGATTCGATCAACTCAGAGCTAGTAAACACATGCGCACACTCCATGCAGTGAAGCGCTGGAATTGGCACACCCCACGTACGCTGACGCGACAAGCACCACTCCAGTCGACCCTCAAGAGTCGCTGAAAAACGATTACGTCCAGTCTCTGGATACATTTTCAAATCACCAATTGCAGCAAGAGCGCGATTTTTTAAATTGTTCTGCGATAAATCACAAAACCATTGGCTCGTTGCTCTAAAAATAAGTCCATTACGACAACGCCAACAATGTGGGAATGAATGTCGTAAGCTCGTTTTAAATAAAATACGATCTAGCTCTGCTAATTTTTTAATAACCCAGATCTGCCCATCAGTAACCGACATACCCACCAGCTCAGCAGGTACAATCTCCGTACTGTAACGACCATCAGATGTGATCGGCGAATAAATCTCTAAATTATTTTTAATACCTACTTCATAATCCTCAGGACCACAGCCCGGAGCACTGTGAACGCATGCAGTTCCATCCTCAAGAGAAACAAACCCATCTCCGATGACAGGAATGCGTAGATCTGCAATAAATGGATGCTGGATCTTTTGTCCAATTAATTTCTCTGCTACAAACGTGGTAACTACCGTCGGCGTTGCACCAATTGCCGCAGCAACCTTGGCAACTAACTCATTGCCAAGAATTACGAGCTTGCCACTGATTTCAACGAGTGCATACGTTGCACCAGGATGCAATACCACAGCTCGGTTAAGTGGTAATGTCCAAGGAGTCGTCGTCCAAACAAGCAAACTAACTTCCTTGTCACCAACTTCAGCAAACAATGTGCGTACTAAATCTTGTGGTATTGGAAACTGTACATACAAAGAAGGATCTTTGCGCTCTGCGTACTCAATTTCAGCATTCGCAAGAACCGTTTCGCATGACGCACACCAAGGAACCGTCTTTAATTTTTTCTGAATGAAACCTTGCTCATAAAAACTACCAAAAGCACGAACAATGCTTGCTTCGTAAGATTTATCCATCGTTGTATATGGTTTATCCCAGTGCATCATAACGCCCAGTTTTTTAAACTCTTCACGTTGAATATCGATCCATTTTTGAGCATAACTACGACACGCGATTTTCAAATTTTCGCGCGATAAACCTGGCTGCTCTTGAGTTACTTTCAACTCGATTGGGAGCCCATGGCAATCCCAACCGGGAATGACTGGCACATGTTTACCAGACATACGCTCTGCTTTGGTAATAATATCTTTAGAAATTTTGTTATATGCATGACCTAAATGAATATGCCCATTAGAATATGGTGGACCATCATGTAAAATAAATTTTTGCTGACCAATATTGCAATTGAATGTTTTTTCACTCAATTTCTCAATGCTCCAACGAGCAAGCATTGCATCATCAGTTTGTGCAAAATTTGAACGTAGCGGGAAATCTGTTTTCGGCAGATTTAAACTATCCCCATACCCGTTCTTTTGTGTTTCGTCATGCATAAAAAATACCTCTTAATAACGAAATGTATACTTAACTACTATTATAACGCTAAAAACGGTTTTTTCTATGCAGCAAAGCTGATTTACAATCAGAAATAAAACAGATACTATAAAAAAATAGATAATATAAACATTTATCCCAAGTACAAAGAAAAAAATATACAAAGCGAATATCTATGAAAACTTTTTTAATAATATCTCTCTGCTTAATTTCAACTGCATTATTCTCAGCGCAATCTCAATTAGAAGCTAACAAAAAACACCTTCAATTCATGCGTCGGTCTTCCTCAGCACTATTCAATGTGCTATCACAAATGCAACCTGCATCAAGTATAACAAAAGAAGAACTTGAACAACTCAATATTCCTGCGTTACAAGCGATTGCTCGACAAGCTGAAATCATTTTATTCGTCAACCCCGCATTCTCTTTTACAAGACCTACAGAAGCTCAACAAACTGAGTGTGTCCAGCTAAGGGGCAACATAACACGTTATCAGATCCAACTTCAATCATATGAAGAAGCGCTAGCAAGACTCAATGCAACCAACCCTAATACAAATTAAAAGAAGATTTATGAAATATACATATTTACTCATACTACTCACGAGCTACGCAACGATAACTCTAAGTGCACAAAAACCGCTGCAGCAACAAGCTGTAAACCTACTCAACAGACTCATTGCGCCACATTTACGTGCCGTAGCCATAAGCCTGAACGATCAAGATACACCTGTCCTACTCCCGGACAATTGCCAAGACCCGATACAATTCACAATAAGAAAAATTCCTGGCTTTTTTCAAATACCTATCAGTGCACAAGTTATATCCTTGCGACATTTTGCTACCTACTTGTCCTTAATGCAGAGTGTTAATCAGCCCAACAATAGATTGTTCTTTGAAAAGCTATGGAACCTAACTCCTGCAACAAACAATTTGGATACGAATCTCCCTGAACATCAAATACATATCCCAAACCATATCATCCGCCAAGAATCAATGTTGATGACATTGCAAGAAACAAGTTGCCCTATCTGTCTAGGATTGGTACTAATGCCCCCTCAAGACAAAATTATGAATCAAAATCATCGGCAGTTACTAGAACAATGTCAACAAACATTAACACCAGACCTTTGCAAAGCACATCAAGAAGCATCCCACAGAGAAAAGCTCAAACAAGCTATCCAGCGCAATAATCAACGACGCGCAACATTGCTTGACAACTTAAATACCAACATGGACGATCGATTAACTAACCAACCACCTGTAAAATAATAAATATTTATATCCATACGCAAAAGGCCAAACATATGAAAAACGTATCATTCAGAACAAAACTACTTACAATATCTTGCATGTTAACAACCAGCGCGCTCTTTCCAGTTAAAAGATCAGAAGCTCAAAAATCAATTCGCTATACGCAGCAATATCTCCAAGAAATTTCTTCTGAATTAAACAAACCAGAAATCAATGCTCCTTTAATAGAAGCTTATATCCGAGAAGCTCGCAATATACAGATCAGTCAGTATCATCCTGGTAAATGTCAGAAGGCAAGATTTCGTGCTTTACGCAGCAAATTAAACAAACATGAAGTGCGTTTACAAAGAGCAGAATCAACAAACCAACGATAAATATCAATCCTTAAAAAACAAAGACTTGTCTATGAAAACATTACTGACCATACTATGCTTGCTGTTGACGCATACATGTACATCAACGATCAACAATCAATGCGAACTCAATATCTTAAGAGATACATGCAAATTAACATCCGCTTGCTTGTCTAAGCGACCATCATATCGAAAGATAACGCAAACGCAATTAAAACAATTGCTACCAAGCGCACTATCAAAAAACATAGAACTAACTTTGGACAATGCACAGTTAAGCAACCCAACAGCATCTGAACAGCGAGTATATCAAGCACTGTGCAACAAATTAAAGCGTTACCAAGCTGTTTTAAATCAATACGCATATGCACAATCTGCAAAATAAAAAAATCGGCATTTGGGGAATAGGTGTTGTAGGACAATCGGTACTGCACTACGTACAGCGATACAGCCCGCATATTCAAATTTTGGATAAAAAAACACACGCAACTATTCCCACCATTATCCAAACTCCTCAAACTCTAAAACTGTTTTTGGAGCATAACGATTTTATTATTCCTAGCCCTGGAATAGCGCTGCATGATTATGCATCGTATCAGCATAAATTTATTTCTGAGCTTGATTTATTTGCGCGTGAATTTAAAGGACACACGGTTGCAGTCACTGGCACCGTAGGAAAAACAACGATCACCAGTTTTATCAGCAGCAATATCCCGGGCGCTATGGCTGCTGGCAACATTGGTCACGCCATGCTGCGTGTCCTAACAACAGAGCCAATGCCCACATCAGTCGTGCTGGAACTATCAAGCTATCAACTGCACTACACAACTGCCTTTGCACCTGACATTGCTATCTGGACAAATTTTTACCCAAATCATTTAGATCATCACACCAGTGTAGAAGAATATTTTCAAGCGAAATGTAATATTTTTAAATATCAGACAAAAAATCAAATAGCGCTTATACCTGCAGAGTTAATCAATGATGTACAACGTTACATCGATATTAAATCTCAGATCTATTTATTTTCGACAGAAAAACCAACCAACACACAAAAATATCCAACATTTTACATCGCTGACGATAATTTGATCCTGCATGATACACCTCAAGAGATAATTATTTACCATTCGATTAGCGCGCTACCAAATGTGACATTTACACAAAATTGGGTCATTATTCTGGCAGCCCTGTATCTATCAAAAATAGACCTTGAAAAATGTGACTTTCAAAAACTCACACCGCAAGAACACAGAGTTGAATTTGTACGAAACTTTCATAACGTTGCAATCTACAACGATTCAAAATCAACGATATGGCAATCAACCAAATCGGCTATTGACCGTTTTCCAGCAAAGCGTATTGCATTGTTTTTAGGAGGACTGAGCAAAGGAACTGATCGCACACCACTCATCCAATTTTTAACGACACAAAATGTCACTGTGTTTGCATTCGGAACTGAAGCAAAAACGCTTGGTGCGACGTGCAAGCAACATAACGTAACCTGCGTTACAACGCCGACACTCCAAGAAGCAATGGATCATTTTAAAGAGCAATACCAAGATTTTGACATACTGCTGTTCTCACCAGCTGGATCTAGTTTTGATCTTTTCAAAGATTACAAAGATCGCGGCGATCATTTCAAAAAAATAGTAAGCGCGTTGTAAAAACAATACGTAAACAGCACAAACAGTCAGCTAATCTCGAGCAAATTGCATAGTACCGTAATTATTCTACAAAAAACTGTAAATTCATGGTACTTTATGATCTATCAAAGCGCGCTTCAAAAATTAAAGGATAGTGATAATGTTTGTTCAGCAAAAGCTCAAAAATGATCTATCGATTTTTTTAATGATCAGTTTCACATTTGTGATACTTGGGTTAATTTTTGTATACTCATCAAGTTCGTACTATGCCCTAGAAACACTCGGTCAACCTTTGTATTTCGTTAAAAAACAGATTGTTGGTGTTCTTTTGGGACTCATTGCAGCAGGCATTGCCTACATGTTTCCTATGGCATTTTTTAAAGAAACCAGTTTTTTTTCCCTCGTAGGTGCAACAATTCTTACCGCGCTACCACTCATCAATGCTTTAACGCGTAAAGTGCACGGATCACATCGATGGCTCAACATTAAAGGCTTTATGTTTCAACCCAGCGAACTGCTCAAAGTTGCGCTCGTAATTTATCTTGCATCACTGCTATCACGAAAAAAAATACTCGATCATACGACGCATCACACCGCACAGCCCTTAATGTTTATCATGGGTGTAGTCGGTATCATTCTACTCAAGCAACCTGATTTTGGATGTTTTGCAACACTGTTTGCAACGACACTCATTATGCTCTTTGTTGCAAATTTACCACTTAGATATTTCATCGGCACGATTGCCATAGCAACTCCGCTTACATTTCTGTTGATTTATATGCAACCATACCGTTGGCAACGCATCATCACCTACCTCAATCCATGGTCAGACCCCCAGGGTACTGGTTTTCAAATCATACAGTCACTCATTGCCATTGGCTCAGGAGGATTATGGGGGAGCGGTATCGCACAATCACAACAAAAGTTTTTCTATCTACCAATGCAACATACCGATTTTATTTTCGCCATCATAGCAGAAGAAATTGGATTTATCGGATCATTGTTTTTCATCACACTGTGCATGCTATTTTTAATCTACGGATTCCAACTTTCATGGAAACTGAATAATAGTTTTTCAATGTTTCTGATCCAAGGAATTACAACGATTATCTCACTACAATTTATTATCAACCTACTGGTTTCAACGGGCCTTGCGCCAACCAAAGGAATCGGACTACCATTTATTAGTTACGGAAACACTGCTCTGGTATGCAATATGTTTATGATCGGACTCGTTGCAAACGCAGTCAAATCTGAAATATAACATCACTCAGACCTTGGCGATATAGACCGTGAACACTCAACGCTATTGCCACTAGGTACCCTTCGAAACGGACCACTAAACATCTCCTCAAAATCACTATCCGAATCAGTCCTTTCAAGTTTAGCCAGTGAATAAATGTCATCACCTGCAGTCTCTGACCCCATATCAGAAAGAGAAACGATACGAGGCGGTGTCGTAAGAGCACTGACCTGCGTTAAAGCATTCGAATAATTGCGAGGTATTACTGGTGATGTTATTATAACAGGAACATCATCCGCACTCGTCGAAGTTGCTCGAACCGGACTTACGCGAGAAATCTCAACTAACTCTTGATCGAAATTTGCCTCTCTCTGTTGTACAACCACAAGCTTTTCCATCACATCTGGCGTCGAACTCTCAGGCCCACGACAACAATGCAAAAAATAACAAATACATCGAATCCAGTTCATACCACTCTCTTTTTTAATAGATGGAAAGATGATGCATACATATCCATAATGCAACTCTTTTATTTCTCAATCTATCTTCTACCCAAAAAATCTTGATAAATTGTTAACTGTCCATTTAAAATACAAAAAGATTGTTCTCAAAAAAAGGACCTTAATGAAAAAAATAATATACACACTCATACTTTTAAGCTTATACCAAGCAGTGCATGCACCAGAAGAAATAGTAAATGATCCAACGGTGACCACGCATCGATCAACCGAAGATAATAGTTTCGAAAATCTCAGACGACGAGCAAAAAACACCCTCGGTTCATTTATTGGCAAGCACGTCTCTGCTAAATTCGGATTTGGCGACCTGCATGAAACAAATCAACTCCTAGCAAAACCAGCAAGAACTACCGAAGAATCCGCACAGCTCACAGCTAGTTTCATGAAATTAGACGCCCATGAAAAAACAGAAGCCATTGCACACGCTCGCACGCATCGCCCTACAGAAACAACCGATCAGATTTCCTCTGATATTTTTGACCAACTCAACAACAAAGATTTGTTAATAAAAAATAGCGATGGCTCAATAGTGGTACATGATCTTGCAACATTTAAAAAACCACTGACTCCTGCACAACGCCAAATTGCAGTAGATACTATCAAACAATATCTCAAAGACCCAACTAATCCACAACTACTGTCAAGTGCAAAGAAAATTTTTGAACAAACAGAGATCGTCAGCAAATTAACTACTCAAGAAAAAGAAGCACTCGCTCCAAATTTTTTTGAGCTTTCAAAACTATCTGAAAATCCACAGGCGTTACAAAAAACACTCTTAGAACCAATCAAATATTCTAAAGACGTCAAAGCTCTTGTAACTAAAGCCGTTGAACAATTTGTTGATAATTCTGACGCTACCCCAGAGCAAGCACAGCAGCTACTCAGTATGTATAAAGATACAAATATCACAGAGTTTTTTACTGATTATTTCCAGTACGCAAATGAACCACAAATAGAGCGTATACAAACACTCATTGGTCCTGATAATGTCATCGTAGAATGCAATTTAACAAATCCAAATGGCGGTCGACTCACCAGAATGATCCTCAATAAAAACACACCCATCTTTAGTTCTCCTGAGCAAGCAATCAATGTTGCTCGATTCCTCTGTGATCCTAAAAAAATCAATGACAATATTGATACCATTAGAACAATACTGAAAAAATCAATGTCTCCCGCGACGCGTGCAGAGTTCATGAAAGAATTTTCAGCTAAACGGCTAGACACACTACTTACAGCCATAAAAAAACCAAATGAAATCATCATCAACCAACAACTGATCAACATTGATGATCCTGCAGCATCAATTACTACGCAATCATCAGATGATTTAGCAGACACAGTAATTACAGCCCTCGCAAACAAAACAAATTTATCGGCAGACGAAGAAACAGCTCTTACCAATTTTGTAACTGATAGATACCGAAAAAATCCTGCGCAGCTAGCACGCATCATCGACAAGTTATCATCTGCAAAAGCCGAAGCTATCCTAGGCAAACTATCTCCTGACATCATGCTGATTAAAACAGCTGATGCGCCTGTGCTACTTGATACACAATCATTAAAACTAACAGACTCAACAACCAAGCAAGCAGACAATATTTTAAAAACCTTGAAACAAGAAGCTTCTCCAGAGTCTTTACAAGCAGTACAGCGCGCCATTGCACAACATTTCCAAAAAGAATTAAATATCACTGACACAAAAAGCGCGCAAGATGTTTGCAATAATTTAATCGCAAAACAGACACCATTCGAACCAGAAATACTGCGGGCTATTTTTGATGAAATGAAATTACCAGAAGATCAACAACAAGAGTTCTTTGAAACACAATCCAAAG
>Ga0247839_1000448_pt1 | contig 72930 bp, 63 predicted proteins | sample LaCruzMarch2015__6_FD_192405 | JGI IMG/M metagenome (GOLD analysis project Ga0247839, IMG submission 192405) | Freshwater microbial communities from meromictic Lake La Cruz, Castile-La Mancha, Spain - LaCruzMarch2015_16m | ecosystem: Environmental > Aquatic > Freshwater > Lake | place: Spain...
ACAAAAAAGACCAAGTTTTTCTTACAAAACTTTTGGTCTTTTTTATTGCTTGATTTTAGGCTTTAAATACAATAGAAACTGGTATTGAAAATCGTGTTTTTTTCACGTTGGAAAGAAAAGAGCCATTATTTTATTTCAAAAAACATATCAATTATTTTTCTATATCTAACTCTTTGTTTAAGTTCTTCATAGTATTTAGAATTTGGCATATATAATTCTTTTAATCTAGAGAGAACATCTTCAGATCAGAATCTAGAAAGTATACTTTTAACTTCTTTATTCATTTCTTCTTCAGTTATTTCTATGTCCTCTAGTTCATCTAATTTATGTAAAATTAATTCTCATTGTAATCTTTTTAAAGCTATTGGTTTTACATTATTTTCTTTATAAGATTCTTCATCCATTCTTAAACTTTCTAAATAATCAGCTACTCTTAAGCCATCTTTTGTAATATTTTCTTTTATTTCATTGAATACTTTGTCTGTATTACTTTTTAATAGACTTTCACCGACTTCAAGCTTAGTTATTTTCATTAATTCATCCATTAATCTTATTTCCTCATCTACTCTTGCATTAGATTCTTTTGTGTCTCTTATTTCTTCTTTTACTAATTCTTTAAATCCGTCTAAATCAAGTTTTTTTCATCTAAGTTGTTCTATAAATTCTGGTGTAAATTCTGGCTTAACAGCTTTTTCAACTTTTACAACTTCTACTTTAAAAATAGTCTTTTTTCAGGCAAAATCTGTATTATGATAATCTGCAGGAAAATTAACAGGTAGTTCTAGTTTTTCACCAATTTTAGCTCATACTATTTGTTCTTCAAAACCAGGAACTAATATATTTGATCATAAAATTATAGGATATTCTGTCATATTTGTATTTTCTAATACCTTTTCTCATTCATATCCTTGAGTATTTATATATACTTTATCTCATAATTGAACTTTATAATCTTTATCAGTTACTTCTTCAAATTTTGTAAATTTTGTTCTAATTTCTGACAAAGCATTTTCTACTTCAGTATCTGTAACTTCTATTTTTTGTCTTTCTAATTTAATTTCTTTATATTTAGGATCAATTACTACTTCTGGTAAAACCTCTATGTTTATCTTTATTATAAGTGGAGATTCAGAAATAATATCAGTTATCTCTCATTGGGCAACTGGAATAAGTTTTTCTGTTCTTAATGCTTCTTTATATAGATTATCAATAGCAAAATCTATAGTTAATCTATTCACATATTCTTCACCAAATTTTCTAATTAAAACTAATTCTGGGATTTTAGCTCATTTTCTAAAACCTTTTATATCTGCATTTTTTTCTAAGTGTTTTAATGCTTGTTTTCTGAATTTAGCAACATTTTCTGTATCTTCTTCAACTATTAATTCTACAATGGAATTAGGAAGTAATTTTTTTTCTATTTTCATATTATACTAATAAATTATATAAATTAATGTGAGGGATTATATAAAAAAAAGAATAAATAGCAAATTTTTAAAAGTTACTAAAAAACTTAAATAAAACTTACTTTATTTTGACAAAGGGATATACTTACATAAAATGTAAATGTATATTAATAATTTATTAAATATGTATTGTGCGAATTGCTGAAGTGATACTACCAAGGTTATTGATTCTAGAACTTCTGATGATTGAAATTCTATTAGGAGAAGAAGAGAATGTGAAAACTGTAATAATAGATTTACTACATTTGAAAAAAAAGAGATAATTAGCTTAATAGTAGAAAAATCTGGGAATAGAAAACAGAGATATAGTAGAGATAAATTGGAAGATAGTATTTTAATTGCTACTAATAAGAGGAATATAAGTGTTCTAACAATCAATGATCTAATTAGACAATTAGAATTTAAACGGAGTAATTATCCTGAAATCAGTTCTAAACAAATTTGAAAAGATATTTTAGATGCTTTATTTCTACTAGATGATGTGTCTTATATAAGATATGCTTCTGTGCATTTAAATTTTGATTCAGCAAAAGACTTTATTGAGTTCATTAATAATAAATATTAAACAAATTTTACTTAAAATAAGAATAATAAAAATGGAACATGAAATAACACCAAACTTGATTTTTAATCCAAATGGTCAAGATGATGTGGCTAATAGAACAATTATAAAATGAAATACAACATGATTATTTCAATTGAATGCTGTGAAATATAATTGGGCAAAATCATTATATCAAGTAATGGTATGAAATTTTTGGGTACCAGAAAAAGTGTCTGGATTATGAGAAGATGCTATACAATTTAAATCTTGATTATCTGAAGATGAAAGAGTAGCTTATAAATGAATATTATCATTTTTGATTTTTCTAGATTCAATTCAAACTGTAAATTTACCAAATTTTAATGATTATATTACTGCTCCTGAAGTAAATCTAATTTTATCTATTCAAGCATACCAAGAAGCAATTCATTCTCAATCATATGCTACTATTTTAGAAACAGTTGTAGACTCTAAAGAAAGAGATGAAATATATTATTTTTGGAGAACGGATAAGCATTTATTAGAAAGAAATCAGTATATTTGAGGTATTTATCAAGATTTTATAGATAAACCAACTGATGATAACTTTTTTAAATGAATTATATGAAATTTTTTACTAGAAAGTATATATTTTTATAATGGTTTTGCTTTTTTTGATACTTTAGCAGATCAAGGTAGAATGGTTGCAACAGATAGAATGATAAATTATATTAGAAGAGATGAATTAACACATGTTACTATTTTTTCAAATATTATTAAAGAAATAAAAAAAGAGTTTCCTGAAATGTATGATGAAAAGTTAATATATGAAATGATGGATGTAGCAGTAAATCAAGAAATAAAATGGACAAAACATATTCTATGAAAAAATATAATTTGAATGTGACATGAAAATATTGAAAATTATACTAAATGGCTAGCTAATGAAAGACTTAATATGTTAGGGCTAAAACCACTTTATGAAAATGTAGTAAAAAATCCTTACAAACATTTAGATAGATTACAAGATAATAATTGAGATAGATGAAATTTTTTTGAATCAACAGTTACTAATTATGCACAATCTAGTGCGATGAATTGAAGTTGGGAATTTTAAGCTACAAAAAAAGAACTTTTATAAAAAGTTCTTTTTTACCTCAAATGGTCTTCATGAACACTATTTGCAGCTAAACATCATTCAGCTGCGGACATAATTGTTTGTCTAAATTTGTTGGAATTTGTTGTTACATCTCAGGCAGCATATAATCATTTAATAGAAGTTTCTTGTCTTTTGTCTACTACTAAACATCATTCTTCATCTTTTTGCGGATTTAAATGTTCAACTAATCCTATATTTGGTATATTTCAAATAGCAACAAATAGACCTTCTGCTTTCAATTCTTTTCATGATTTAAGCTTAACTCAAGTCATTCCAAGGGCATCTCAAACTATTTCTTCTACTTCTTCATTTAAAACAAATTCAATATTTGTTCTTTTTTTTGCCTGTTCTACCCAAATAGTTTCGGCTCTAAAAGTGTCTCTTCTATGGACTATATATACTTTTCTACATAATTCAGCCAAGTAAAGTGCTTCCGTTATAGCAGTATTTCATCATCAAGCCATAACTATATCTCTTCATCTAAAAAACATTCAATCACAAGTAGCACAATAACTTACTCATTTTCACATAAATTCAATTTCTCATTTTACTCAAAGTTTTCTATAATTATTTCATGTTGCTAAAATTACATATTTACTTTTAAACAATTTTCAAGAATTTGTAGTAACCTCAAAATAATCATCTATTTTTTGAATTTCTTTTACCATTTCAAATAATATTTCACTACCTGAAACTTCGGCATGTTTTTTGAAATTATCCATTATTTCTTTTCATGGAGCAGATAATGTACCGGGATAATTTTCTACTTTATGACTTGTCGCCAGAGCTCAGCCAGGTTGACCACCAATTATTATATTTTTAAGTTTATATCTACTTGCATACATTCAAGCAGGATATCATGCTGATCCAGCACCTATAATTATTACATCATAATCTAAATTTGTCATTGTCTTATTTTAAGATTTAATATTATATATATTATGAAGAATAATATGTTTGTAAAGAAAAAAATAACATATTTATTTATGTTTAGATTATATAGAGTTAGTAATAATATAAAAAAAAGATTTTATAAAAAAATCTTTTTAGTTATCTTATTAATCTATTAATAATCTTTAGGAATATTTATTTTTTCTCTTAGTTTATCAAATACTTTATTTAGTTTTTTTCTACTCGCTTTTATATTGAATACTAAAAATCAAAGTCAGCCAATTATCACTTTAATTTCTTCTAATTCTGACTGAATATTTAATTTTATATTATTATCATTAATGTAATTTCTTACCTCTGCTAATAAATTTTCTTGTCCACTTATACTATCTAATATATTTCATCTAAAATGTGAAGCATTATTCATACCTCTTTCAATTTTTGATAGTTTTAAACCTAGGTTTAATGATAAATTTGATTCTGTTAATAATCTAATTTGATCTATAATTCAATCTATCTTTTTGGCTGCTTCGTTTGAACTTTTTTCTAAATCTAATAATTCTTTTAATCTTTCTATTGTTATACCATGATTAAGACAAAAATCTAGAATTTCAGTATCTCTTTTTTCATTTTCAGAGGTTTTATCACCAGATAATTCTAAAGTGTGGTTACTATTAACTATAAGATCAACACTACTTTGTATTGTTCTATCTCCATTATGACCATGTCCAAATTCTGAAACTGCAGGACCTGTTTCATCTCCTTCTCTAGCTATATTCATAATTGTAAATTTAAAAATAAAATAAATATATTATAATAAAAGAATAAAAATTTATCGAATTAATTAAAAAATTGTACTTAGGATTTTTATTCAGCAAATATAATATATATATTATATTATAAAAAGAAATAATGTCAATACTTTTTTAGATTTTATAAGACTTGCCTATTTATGATAAAACATTATTATGATAAATAAATTTATAATAATAATTAAAATATTTTTATGTGAAGACAGACATCCGACAGAGAATTAGAACAAATTCAACAAAACCTTGAATACTCTGAAAATAAACTTAGGGTTTTTATTGCTGATATTTTACCTGCTGACTTGGAGATTAGACTAAATATGGAAGATAGAATGATGGAGCTTGAAAGTCTTGTAAATACTTATTGATGAGTAGTTATTGTGAAACATATTCAAAATAAATCAGTTCCTGATTATAATACTTTTATATGAGAAGGTAGATTAGAAGAGATTATAGAGGAAATGGGAAAGGAAGAAGCAAATTTGCTGATTTTATGAAATATTCTAAAAGCACATCAAATATATAAAATTAATGATAAATTAAAAAGAATTTGAGCAAAAGCTTGGGATAGAGTGGATTTAATACTGAAAATATTTGAGAAAAACGCCAAGTCAAAAGAAGCAAAACTTCAAATAGAATTAGCTGCAATAAAACATATGTGACCAAGAATTTTTGGTATGTGAATGGAATTATCCAAGCAATGAGCTTGAGTTTGAACTAGATGAAAATGAGAAACAAATACAGAAATAATGAAAAGACATTTGAGGAATAAAGAACTAAATATTAGAGAAGAATTGGACCATTTTGCAAAAGTCAGAATGCAACATAGACAGTCAAGAAGTAGGAAATGAATCAGTACTGTTTGAGTTGTTTGATATACAAATGCTTGAAAATCTACACTTACTAATTCATTGACAAAAAAGTGAGTACTCGCTGAAGATAAATTATTTGCTACACTTGGAACAAGTGTATGAAAAATGTTTATACCAGCTAGTTATGAGGAAAAAACAGGGAAATATATTGCACCAAAAGAAATACTTATAAATGATACTATTTGATTTATTAGAGAATTACCACCTAAGCTCATTGATGCCTTTAAATCTACTTTGGAAGATTCAATAGAATCAGACTTGTTATTACATGTGGTTGATGCCAGTGATCTAAAATTGGAATTAAAGATAAAAGTAGTGGATGAAATCTTAGAAAATATAGGTGCTAAACAGAAAAAGATTTATGTATTTAATAAAATTGATTGAATTGAAAACTCGGAATATAAAATAAATTTGAATTGAGAAGAAAAAATATATAATAATAAACTAGAATACATAAAAGAAAAATTTTCTTATTTGGATCCTATTTATATATCAGCTTCTAAAAAAGTTGGTTTGGAAAAATTAATAGAAAAAATAATTAATAATTTAGATAATTAATATACATTTTATGAAAATAATATTTTCTATATTTTTGTTATCTCTTTTACTTTCATCTTGTACATGAATTAAAGATGAGTATCAAAAATTGACAAATAGTCTATTTCAAAATAAAAATCAAGAATCTCTACTATCTTGAAGTGTAGAAAACTCAATTGATGAGTGGACTAATATAATTGATGAAGACGATTCTAGTTCTGGTTTTTTAGATGAAGAAAATACTAATTCATGAATACTGGACTTGTGAGATAGTTTAGATATAAACAATATTTCAAGATTAGATTCTATAGAGTCACAGTATTGTAAATCAAAATGAGGTAAAGTTGTGCTTGTAGATAAATCAAATATATGTTTTATAACAGATGATATTTGATTATTAAAATGTGATGTGAATATTTTTTATCTGGATAAATGTAGAGATAAATCAGCAAAAATTAGAGATTGAATAGTTATTAATTTTGAGAAACCCGTTGTCTCAATTGTAAATAAAATAGAAAAAACAAGTGAAACAGGATCTGAAAATATTGAATATTGAAGTGGCGACATTTTACCCGAAAATAAATCTAAAAATTATACACAAAAAAATTTGTGAAATTGATTTATTTTTAGAGAAGATGATAGTCATAAGTATTTGTATTTAGATGATAAATTAATAACAAAAATAGAAAAAACAGGTAGAATTATGATGGGGTTAAGTAATTGAAGTATTTTTCCATTTAATATTTATTTGAATAAATCGGATAAAGATCCAAGTAAAATAATAAATGTTAATGTTTCTAATAGTACTTTTTTAGAATCTATAACAGATTATTGACTAAGTAATACTAATACATTTAATACAGGTTCATGAATAATAGAGTCTACTAATTCAGTTACTAATACTTTGTCTGGGAATATATTAAATACAGATATTATTAAAACAGATGCTACTTTAAATAATGCTTCTTTAACAAAAATTTGATTAAGTGGAACTTATTATGTAGAATATGGGGGGATAAACTTAAAAACAAATAGTTGAACAATTATTAATATATTTTCATCAAAAGATGTTTGAACATGAATAGTGGATATTAGAGATTATCAGTTAATGCCTAACAAGAAAATAAAGGTATTATATTATACTTGAGGTAATAAAGTATTAGAAGAAAAAATAATAGATATAAACTTTATTTTACCAAGTAATTAATAAAAAAACAGATGAATATATTTATTTGAGCACTCATTGTGATATTTATTATGTGTATAATTTCTGTGTGAATATTTTTAGGATTAAACTTTAAAAAAAAGTATAGAATATCTGATTATAAAAGGAAATATTTTTATTCTCAATTAGAATCCATTTCAAGTTATAATTCATATAAATGACAAATAATTGATTTAGATAAATTATATCATAAAATTTTACTTGAAGCTTGATATTTTTGATCTTTTTGAGAAATATTGAAGCAAGAACCAAGTGAAATAGAAAATATAAATAAAATTTGGGAATTACATAAAATTAGAAATAGTATTGTTCATGATTTTACACCTACTTTTGAAAATGTTTTAAAAGAAAAATCTATTGATTATGAAAATGAGATAAAAAAACTACTGAATAAATTTTAATTTACTTTAGTAGTTTTTTAATCCCTCCCCCTGTGGGGACTCCCTTTGAAAAAGGGAGAAATTTACTGAAGACTTAGGTTTTATATCATCCTCACCCGAGTTGCTTTCCTTGAAAAGGGAAGAAATTAGATTTTTCCTTTTTTCAAAGGGATGACCTAAAGGCTTCCTGTAATACAGTGGAAGGGGAGGGATTAAAACCAAAGTACACAAGTTTTTTAACTTAATTCATAGTCACTGTTTTTCTTTTTTCTACGGCTTTATTTAATATACTTAAGACATTTTCTGTTTCCTCAAAAGATATACATCAATCAGTCATACTTACTCAATATTTTAAGTTTTTTATATTATCTTTTCATGGTAAAAAAGTCTGGCATCCTGAGAAAATATTACTTTCTATCATAACTCAAATTATTTCTTTGTTTCATATCTCTATCTGAGAAGCAATTCTTTCAATAACTTTTGGTTGATTTTCAGGATTTTTTTGACTATTTGCATGAGAAACATCTACCATTATTCATGTTTTTATTTTTTCGACTTTTAATTTACTAATAGTATCATTTATATTATTTTCATCATAATTTGTTCAGTTTTTTCATCACCTAAGAATTATATGACAATTTTTATTTCAGGTTGATTTAATTATTTGTGTTTTTCAATTAATATTTACTCAAACAAATGAGTGCTCATTACTGCTAAATTTTATTGCATCAATAGCTATTTGTATATCTCAAGATGTTCAATTTTTGTATCAAATAGTACATTTAAGATTTGATACTAATTCTCTATGTATTTGTGACTCTGTTGTTCTAGCTCAAATAACTCACCAAGTAATCAAATCAGATATATAATTAGGGGTTATATTATTTAAAAATTCAGTAGAAACAGGTATTCCCATTTCATTAATTGCCATAAGTAATTTTCTAGATTTTTTTAAACCTTTTTCTATGTCACAAGATCAATCAATATTTGGATCACTTATAAATCATTTCCATCCTATATTTGTACGAGGTTTTTCAAGATAACATCTCATAACTAAAAAGAGATTAGGATAATTGTTTCTTATTTTATATAATTTTTTTGCATAAAAGATAGCCTCTTCTGTATCGTGGATTGAACAAGGTCATACTATAACAATTAATTTACTATCTTTTTTATTAACTATATCACTAGTTATTTTTCTCCATTTTTTTATATTTTTTGAAATATTGTCAGTGGATTTTAATTTCTTAATGAGCTGATTGGGTGTAATTAATATTTTCATAGTTATTTCAATAATTATATAAATAATTTACAAATTTTCACTTTATTTACTTTTAATCACTTCATAAGTAAATACAACAATAGCATTAAAAAGTCTTTTTAATCTATCTATTTTTTTTGGTCATGTCAATAGACGATAAAGCCATTCTAATCAAATATTTTGCCAAACATTAGGGGCCCTTTTTTGAAATCAAACAATATAATCAAAGCTTGATCAGATTCCTAAACCAAGTTTTATATTTTCACACCTATTCATTATTTCAATTATTGATTTCTCTTGTTTTTTCATTCAAAGGGTAGAAAACAATATTTTTGATTCTGAGATACTGATATTATTTATTATATTTTCTTTTTCTAATATATTATAAATATAATATTCAAATTTTAATTTTGGAAATTTTTCACTTAATATTTTTGTAAAAACTTTTTGAGATTTAACTTTTTTTACATCTGTAGGATTATATAAGTCAATGATACTTATTTTTATTCATTTATCAATGGCGAGATATATTAAATCTTTAGTTAAATCACTACCACAAATTCTGTCTCAATACTTTTTGTATAAATATTTTTTCCTAAAAAATAAGTTAAACAAAAAGTAAGGAATTAATAATGTATTTATAGCTTTATTATATTTGTTATCAAATATTTGAAAAGCTATATATAGACCAATTCAATCAGGAGTTAAATAATTTGCTTTTTCTAACAATTGTTTGTATTCAATATCTGTTTTTATTTTTAGTAGAATTTCTGGATTAGGTGTAAAAATTATATTTTGCTTACCAAGTTTGATTATTTCATTTAAAAAATCAAAGTACACAAGTTTATCAATTCCTAATCAAAATATATGCATAATAATATTTATGAATTAAATATATTAATTGTATGATACTTTTTTTAATAAATATTTCAATTTTTATTATTATAAAATTAAAAAGACAAATAATTTAATATTAATATATAGAATTAAAGTTTTATTATTTTACCAATACTTCAATCTATTTGGATATTGTCTCATAATTTTATATCTAAATAATTTTCATTAAATCAGCTCACAACAGGAATTCATTTTTCTCTTGCTAATATAGATAAATGTGAAAGAATTCATCAATTTATTGATACAATTCATTCTATTTCACCAAAATATTTTACTAGTTCAGGAGATAATATATTTACTAAAAGAATTTTTTTTCAATTTTTAGCATTAATAGTATTTTCAGAAACAAGGATTCATTTTACTACTCCACTAGATATTCAAACAATATTATTTTTTGAGTTGTAAATATATTTATTTAATAATCTATTAGGTAAATTAAATTTATTAAACTTACAATATTCCTGTCTTCTTTTTATTAATAAATTTTCATTTATATTTCATTTTGTTAATTCCTCTAGTTCTGTAAAATATATATTTTTATTATCAATTCATGCTTCTTCTCAAATATTTAGTACAATTTCCCTAATCAAACTAATATTTTTAACAGTTAAATATCTACCTAGTTCTCTTAAATTTTGCATATATATTGCTTCTCTTATATATGGTGAAAAAAAGTTTTTTTTCCATTTCGGTAAACTTTCCCATGTTTTTAATACTTCATCATTATTTTTTTTAATTGGTTTATTACGATAAAAATCATTTTCATCTAATATATCTAAACTATTTCATATAAAACTAGAAAAATCTATATTTAAATCATTTATTTTTTGTTCAAAGATATCAAGATTCATGATTTGAGAAAAACTTATTTTTTCTTTCTTTATAACATTTTCTAATTTTTTAAATGCTTTTAATGCAAAAAAGTTTATTTCATAAATTATTTCATAATCTGTCAAAAATATATTTATAGAACTATTTATATTATTTGTATAAATATTGTGTTCTAATTTTTCTTTTAATGATTTAAATAATTTTTCTTTATTGTATTTAACTAGAAATAAATAAAGAAAATTTTTTAAAGAATAATAAAATCAAGAAAAGGTATCAAATGTTATAGTTAATCCACTATCCTGTGGGTTCTCCCTCTGAAAAGGGGAAAAAGTAGTATTATTTCAAGTTTTTTTATAATATCATAAGCAAGGAAATATATTTTTAAGTTCTTTTTGTTTATCTACATATAATTCATTTCAGATAATTTTCAAAAAATCTATATTTTTTAAAATTATACCTCTCTTTTTGTAAAAATTATCTATTGGTCCATTTTTAGAATATATTTTTTTAAGTAGGCTATATGTTAAATTAACTGGTCTTGGTGAAACTTCTGAAACTTCATTTTTTTCATAATAGTATTTAGGATTTTTACTTAATTCATTTTCTAAAAAAAGTATTTCTCTGTATTTTTCTTTTGAAATAGTTGTTATATTTCTAGCTTGTAAAAAATATATTTTATTATCATTAATACACCATTCTATATCCATTGGAAACTTAAAAAGAGCCTCAATATTTCTAAATCTATTTATTATTTTTTCATCACATATTTTATCTAAGTTACTGTTATTTTCTCAAGAATAAAAAAACTCTTTCTTTGGTATTATTTTTCCTGAAACTAGCTCTTCTCATTCTCAATTATAATACTCAACCACCATTTCTCTATTTCAATTCGGATTTCTAGTAAAACACACACCAGAGGCACTACAAGGAGTATATTCTTGTATAATAATTGATAGTTTATTTAAATCTATTATCTTAGTTTTTGCATTCTCAATTAATTTTTTTATTGCACATCCTATATCATCTAATTTTACGTTTATTTGACTATAAAACTGTCCAGCCATTGATGATTCATTTAAGTCTTCGCAAAGAGCACAAGAACGAATAGCATAACTATTATATATAAAGTCTTTTTTTATAATATTTATTAGCTTTTCAATGTTTCCCATAAAATTTATTTCTATATTTGAAACAACTTTTCAGTCTAATACGATAAAATTCGGAGTATTAAATCCAGCATTTTTTATTATCTGAAGATTTTTTGCTTTATTTCAAATATTATCATTTCAAAGTATTTCGGAAGAATGTATAATCATATAATTAAAAATTAGAATTTATTTAACGACTCATTTTTTGAAGTAAACTCATAAAAATTTTACTCATACTCGTTCAAGTTCTATTCATACGACTATTGCATCAAAACAGTTTACATAATCATCGCAAACAACTATTACTGTGTCATTTTTGTTATATTCGTTATATTTTTTTATAAGTGTTTCTGAAGAACTGTACATTGTTGAAATATTATCAGAATTTTGTAGTTTGTTTTCATCATTTAGTCTAGTTATTTCACGGGCATCGACTATTTTTGTTCATAATTTTATGTTTTCTAAAAATTCTTCATTTGTAATATATTTGTTATATTGTGGTCATGAAAAAACATTTTCGATTTCTGTTTCTCAAACAAAAATTCATCAATAATTTATCCAATCTTGTACTCATCACTCCAAATACATTGTTTTGATTCATTTACTCATTAAATATTCACTTACCAGTTTTCCTCTCATTCATGACCAGCAAATAACTATATATGTTTTATTTGTAGGTAATAATTTCCATTTTTCTTCCAGTTTTAAATCAGCTGGTCTATGATGTATACTTCATGGAATTTTTCACAGTTCATTTTCTAGATTTTCTCTAGCATCCAGTAAAACGTACTCTTTATTTCCAGAATTTATGATTTTATCAAGATTTTCATTAGAAATACTTTTTCCTACAAAATTTGTCTCTTTTCAGTCAAAAAACCATTTATGTAATTCTTTTTCTTCTATTTCTAGTAATATTTTTACTTTTTCATTGTATGATAACCCTTTATATTTTTCATATATTTCTTGATCTTTATAATTTAACCATTTATTTATATTTTCATTTTGTAGAATAATGTTTCTTATTTTTTCATCGTATGATAGATATTGGTAAAGTGAAGTAGTAGAAATAATTAAAATGATTAGCAATGATATTGATAATATTTTATTATTATAGTAAAAATTTTTTAAATATGAGTAAGTAACCCCAAATATTGTTGATATTATAGCAATTCACATAGCAAAATAAATTCAAAGTTGAGATACAACCTGAATAACTAAATCTGGAGGTGGAACAGCATATATTTGTCTTATTTGCAGTATAAATACAAACAAAAACAATAATATATTTATTTGTTTTCTTGAAAATTTATAGCTTTTCATTTATTTTATTATAAAAGTTTTAAACTATATATATTTATATGTAATTTATTATTTTTATCAATATTAATTCTTTGTTGATTTTTAATAATAAAAGTTATAATTTAATAAATTAATTTGTATCAATAATAAATGAAAAATATTAATCAAAAAAAAATAGCAATTGTTTGTGATTGGATAAAAGATTGGTGATGAGCAGAACTTGTTCTTGAACAACTATTAGAAATATTTCCGAAAGCAGATATATTTACAAGTGTTTTTTTTCAAAAAAATAATCCAATTTTTGAATGAAGAAAAATAACAACTTCATTTATTCAAAAAATTCCTTTTTTAAATAAATCTCATAAATTAGCCCTTACTTTGAGGCCATTAGCTTTTGAAAGCTTTGATTTTTCTGAATATGATATAGTTATTTCTTCTACAAGTGCTGAAAGTAAATGAATAATAACTAAACCTAGCACAATTCATATATGTTATTGTCATACTCCTACCAGATATTTTTGGTCACATTATCACGAATATTTAAATATGATGGAATTTTGATATTTGAATTTTTTCTGAAAATGGCTAATGCCAAAAATAGTTAATAAGCTAAGAATGTGGGATTTTGTAGCATCAGCTAGACCAGATTATTATATAGCTAATTCTATAAATACACAGAAAAGAATAAAAAAATATTATGGTAGGGAGTCACAAGTAATTTACCCATGAATAGATACTTCTAAACACGAATTATGTGAGAAAAAACAAAATTTTTACTTGTATGTATGAAGATGTATTCCATACAAAAAATTCGATTTACTTGTTGATGCATTTAATAAAAACTGAAAACATTTGATCTTGGTTACGAATACTGATAATAAACTTTATAGAAATTTAGTAAAAAAAAGTAATTCAAATATTTTATGGAAATTAAATATTTCAAAGGATGATACGAATGATTTATTTTCAAAAGCTAAAGCATTTTTGTTTCCACCAGAAGAAGATTTTTGACTAGTTCCAATAGAAGCAATGATATCATGAACCCCAGTTATTGCTTATGCTAAATGATGAGCATTAGAAACAGTTATAGAAAATAAAACATGAATATTTTTCAAAAAACAAACTGTCGAAAGTTTAAATACCGCAATAGATGAGTTTGAAACAATGGACTTTAATTATCAAGATATTAGGGAATATGCACTAAAATTTGATAAGAAAAATTTTGAAAAAGAGATTTTGGAGTTTGTAGAAAAAATATAATAAATAAAGTGCATATTTATGGCAATAATTTGCTAATAAAGTATTTATAGGATAAAATTATATAAATACTTTATTAAGTTTTATTATGAAAGCTATAATCAAAAGCGATATAGAAATTGATTCACAAATAGAACATTTTTGTCAAAGTGAATGAATTTCAGCCGAAGAACAAGAAATTTTAAGATCAATCCCTTGAAATGACTTTAACTGTCCTGAAAATATTATGAATCCTGAAGTTTCAGCTCTAGTAGAAAAATATAAAACTAAATATATAGAATTTTTAAAAGATCAGGTGTGATTATCCCAAAATTTTGAAAGTTTAAGATTGCAGTTGAATCCTCTTTTGGAAGAGTTGGTAAAACTAGAAAATATTGGGGAAATTATTGAATTAGATAACAAAATAGATAAAGAAAATGATATATTATCTAATTTGCTAAGTGAGGTTTTTTCAACAAGATGAAATATAGGATATGCCGTAACAGAAAATATGGAACAAGAAGTAAGAGATCTTGTTGCAAGAAAATTGACAACATATCTATCCAAAGAAGATGGTGAATGAAAGACTACTAAAATTATAACAGCTTTATCACTTACAAACAGTGAAATTGCCATAAACTTTCTATTAGAAAATATATTAAATAAAACAAAGACATTAAATTATATCATTAAAGAACATTATTTTTATGCTATTTTTAAATTATCAGAAGAATCTATAGTTCTAAGAACTAAACTTATACAATTAGTAGAAAAGTTGTATTTAAAAAATGATTTTTTTAGTAAAGAAAAATTGGAGTATATTTTTACAATACTTATGGGAATCCATTTTACTCAATCAGAGTTACAACTTTTATACTGAATATATAAAAAAACTGAAAATTTATATTTCAAATGAGAATTTTCACAAATTTTCTGAAATAATGATTTTAAAGAAGCATTAAAAGATATAGAATTATCATTATCCTTAAAATATAAATCGGATGATTATATTTCGGGTGCAGATTGAGAAATAAGAGCGGTTTGAAAAATGTGAAACAAAGATTCTATTTCTTTGTTAATGCCTTATTTAGATAATCCAAGTTATATCCAAACTACAATTGATTCTCTAGGAAAGATTGGTGATTCAAGAGTAGTTCCTAAATTGTTGGAATTACTTTTAGATGAAAGCATAGGTTATAAAGAATCTATTATACAAGCTTTAGGAAATATTGGTGATGAGAGTGCAACTGAACCACTTTTTAATTTTTTATTAAACCGTTCTAATAATTCTTTATGATGATATATTTCCAATGCTCTTGTAAAAATTTGAAAACCAATTGAATTGAAAAGAATTCTTCCAATTCTAAAGATTATACCGTTCTACGACCTAGAATTATTTATTAATTTTTCTATTAATAATGAAACAGATATTTTTATGCTCGCTGAGTTACTTGAAAATCTTCCTTATTTCAGATATATTATATTATCTAGAATAAAAAATGTAGGTAAAGTCGAAGATGTTATTAAATTACTCCAGGCAAAAGAGTTTAATGAGTATCTTATAGAAAAAATAATAGATAAATTAGAAAGTGATTATAATGAAGAGGTTAAATTATTTTTTGAAGAAACTATCCTTGGAAATAATAATTTTTCGACAGGGCTAAGAAATTCTTACAATAGTCATAAAATAATTTCAAAAATAGCTATTATAATACTAGAAAAGAAAGAAGTTAATTTTTTACTAGATAATTATAGTTATTTATCAAATATATGAAATTTAAATAAAACTTTTTCAGAACATTTTGAAGAATTTATTCCTTTATTTGAGGAAAATAAAAAATATCATAAAGTAGCCAAAATCTTAGTAAAGTATGCTCCTTCTACGGAAAAAACTAATAAATATTTACTAAATTGGGTTAAAAATTATTGAAATAATAGGGATTTATGAGAAATAGCCCTAACTTACTTCACAAAAAATAAAGATATAGAAAATAAAGTAAATTCTTTTTTGTACAAACTTTTAAGAGATTATTGATCATGAGATGCTTGGCTTAGAGAAAAAGCGGTCTTTGTATTTATATTTCAATGAGATAAAAAAGCCGTAAATGTTCTTCGTCCTATGTATCCAGAATATATAGAATATTATAAAAATATATATGATAATAGTTGACAATGTCATGAACCGCTTGAAAAATACCTAAAAGATAATTTTGTAAGTGTTCCCGCTGTAGAGGCTATTCTTTTTCAAGAAAAAGAAAAATGAATCCCTATTGTTATTCAAGCATGACATATTGATATAATAGCTCGCTATGAAGATGAGATTAATGATAAAGATATAAAAAAGATAGTGTGAGAGTTGAAAGAATTATATGAAATTTCAGGTTATAAAATAATTCAAATAACTAGAGATTTAAATCTTAATCTATATGAAAAGGAAGATAGAGATTTTGTTTTAAAAATTGCAAAAAAATATCAAAAGAGATCAGTTTGAATTTTTAATTGAATAATTGATTGTCAAAAAGCTTGAGTATTGAATAATGAAAATAGAAAAGAAATTATTCCTTTTCAAGAATGATTAAATATGATTACTCCGATTTTATTTAAGGCATATTTAGAAGCCAGAAATAAAGATTTGTTTTTTGAGGAAATTCATAGAATATTAGAAAATATTATTTATGATCGTACTCAAGATAATTCTTATGAGTTAAGTCAAGTGGAAAAATATTGAATAACAGAAAAAGATTTATTTGAATTAATATATCCAAAAAGAAATTATTCTCCTAAAAATATAGATTTATATGTTGATAAATCAGAGCATTTAAAATGATATAAATTTAATAAAGATTGATATAGGTTTACAATAAATAATTTGCTATGATATAAGTTAATTGAAGGGCAAGAAATGGATATTGATTTGTTAGAGAGATTTAAAATACATGTAAATAATATTTCTAGGTTGTCAAAAGATGAAAATCAATTGAGACAAGAGATAGAAAAATTGAGTAAAAAATATGATATAAATCTCGAATGAAAAACTATAGAATCACAAATAATGGAATACTTACTAAAAAAACAATCAAAACATGAATTAGATATAGATGATTTTGATCTAATATTATGATATCAGTTAATGTGAAAATATGAAGATTTTAATAGAGATTCAAATGATAAATTAGCAAACTTTTCAGATATGGAAACACAACATATGATACAAATATTAGCTCTTCTTGGGGAATATTGAGATGCACTTAAGGATACAATTAAAACTTTAGAAAGAAAAGCATTGGAAAGTGTAGATAGAGAATACTTTGCAGAATATATCAGAAAAGTACCAAAAGAAGTTAAAGATTTAACTAAAGATAGAATAATAAATGCCCTGATAAAATCATTTGCAAAAAGGCCAAAACAAACAATCACATGAGATGTTATAGCAAAGTCTATATTTGATAAATTAAAATCAGTCTTACAATCAACAGATATAGAACAAGGTGAAATAGAAGATTTTGTAAAATCATTTAATGAAGTTGATTTTATGTTTTGAGATGATTTGGAATTACAAAAAAGTTTTATTAGCAAATGGACTACAAAAGTAGAAGAATATTTCTGAAAAGCAGATAATATATGATTAAATATCAGACAAATAGCAAAAGTTCAGGATTCAATATATAATGAATTACAAAAAGAAAGTAATAAATTTGAATCATTAACAGATGAATGATGAACAGACAAAGATCGTAATGTGTTTGCTCGTTTTTGAAAAACAAAATGGGATGCATGTGCTAGATGAGTGTGAGATATATGTATATGAATAGATGAAGAAATGTGGGAAGAAAATGAAGATTATTTTGAATTGGTATTATTTGATGAAGAAAGAAAAAAAAATATTTGAACAGTTATGCTTTTAAATATTCAAGAAGAAAATTGAAACAAATATTTATTATATTGACCAAATCCGTCAGTTGAATTTGTTGATAAGGTTCCATCACAATTGTTATACAAAAAAATATCAGAATTAGTAACAAGTTTTGCTAGTGAAAATAATTATGACTGAATAGTTTTTAATCCTGTACATTGAAGATCAACAAATAGATCATGAGATTTTCAAAAAGCTTTAGAAGATTCACAGATGAAAGATTGAGAATGAAATATAATAAAAATTGATTTAGAAAGGGAATATATATTATGATGAGGTTATAAATATCAAAAATGATTGAGTTTTTTATGGAGAAAATAAAAAAAGAGCCTAAATTCACTATTTCAAACTCTTTTTTGCTATAAACGTTTTTTCCACCTTTTCATCTAAATTATAACAATTATAACTTCTATAATATTTCAAAATTATAGTAATTAGATCATTTGGAGTATTAGTAATATTTAATGATTTGATTGGCACATTTAATAAATAATCATGAGATTCGTATTGTAAATCAGAATATGTTCAATCTCAAAACACATTGAAATCAGTCGCTCAAGTTCACCATATTCAAGTAGGATAATTAAGTCAAGTATGTAGAACAGTTAGAGTATTATCTCAAAAAGTTGTCAAATTATTATCACTTTGAGTAAAATATGGAAAATACTCAGAATATTTTTCTGTAACTCAACTAAAAAGTTTTAGATTCACATAATAAGCTCAGGTATTAGAAAAGTACGGTGAAATATTATTTATATTAATAATTTCATTTATTAGATTTTTTGGTTGATATGTTGACGTTTTTCATGTCGATGTATTTATACATTTTATAGGATTTCAACTTACTAATTTTTCGTCGTTTAAAATACAAGTTGGTTCAGAATATTCTAATCAATCATATTTAACAAAATAATATTGTAATTTATTAGCAGTTATTCACATATAATCACCAGTAATATTTTTTATATTATTTGAAAATGTAATATCATTTTTATTAGTAGATCAACTAATAGTTTTATTTGTTCAATCTTGATTAAAAAATGACAATTCTATCTTATTAATAATATTTTGAGTTACTCATGATAATGTTAATGTTGGATTACTGGCAATACTTTTACTAGAATATTTAAGTATTTTTCAGTTTCAGCTATTTGCGATATATAAAGTATTATCATCATAATATAATCAAGTTGGTTCATTTAATCCATCAGTTTCATCTAGTAATAAGTGAATTTTATTTGAATTATCTAGGTATAATATTCTACTATTTAATGTATCAGAAATATATAGGTATGTTCAATCCGTTGCTAATCATGTAGGCGAATTTAAATAAATCCCCGTTCAGTTTGTTCCCTCTGCAAATTTATCTCAAAATATTCATTTTCAAACTACGATATCCCAGTTTAATCAATTTTCAACTGCAATTCCATGTTCTTTTTGAAAACTCTTATAATTTTTTCATAAAAAATTTATAGGGTTTGATGATAAGATTGAAGTATAACCAGTGAATGTATTTTCTCATTGTTCTTCAAAAGGAATAAAATTTTTTATGAAAATATTATTTGTTTTTGAATCTTGTGAACCACTTTCACAATATACTTGATCGATTATTTTTGTTCAAATATAAGTAAATCACCCTTCAGAAAAATTGGGAGATATTTTGAATATTATTCCAGATGAAGTGTTTGTTGGTGGAAAAGATCATGTCTGAATTAAAACTAAGTTTTTATTCAGATTATTAGAAAAATTTATAAAATCATTAGTATTTTCTAATATTTTTTGTCAACCAAAAATATTTTGCATACCACCACTAACAAATACTCATACAGAAACCATGAGTATCATTGAGATCGTTATTCAAACTATTAGTTCTACTAATGAAAAAGCTTTATTATTCATAGTTTATATTCTTAATAACCATTTATCAACTACATATTTTGCATTTACATTATTTTTTATTATTGCATTTATATCTTCATCTATTTCTGTTAAATATTTAATTAATACTAGATTTTCTTTTGAATATATTATTAAATTTTCTAAAAAGCTTATATAATCTATTTTTTCAAGTTTATTTTTATAATAATAGGTTAATATTTCAGGATTTTTATCATTTATATATTTTCATATTAAACTTATAATAAATTCATCTTTTTTTATTATATATTGTCCTCATAAATTAATTATTTGTACTCTTGATAAAATAGTATCTAATATTCAGCTTTCAGAATTATTTGTAAGAAATATTAAGTTTGTTTCATATGGTTCTTCAAAAAATTTCAACATACTATTTCAAGCATGTACATTGAACCTAGATATATTTTCTATCAAAAATATTTGGAATTTATAAGCTGGTTTAGAATTTGAAAATTCTATAAATTCTTTAATTTCTTTAACTTTGATTATTTTTGAATCATCTTCAAAAATATATAAATAACTTTTTGGTATTTCAAAATGTTTAAGTATTTCTAGTCAGAGATTTCTTACATCAGAATTAAGTATATCAGTGTTTTTACCTAAAAACAAAAAAGGAGACTTCTTTTCTCCTTTGTTTATTTGCTTAATAATATCCTCAAATATATTATTTTTTATCATAGCTATCTAAAGAATCAATAAATTCATCTAATAAGTCATTAACCTCTTTTTCTAAATTAGCTTCATCGCTACCAGTATTATCTCAAGAACCAGGTTTTTTTTCTACTAGTTTCCCTGTTGCTGAATTACTATTACTTTCTGAATTAGTTCAGTTGTCTGTTTTTGTATTTCAATTAGTGTTAACTGTTGATCCAGTATCAGTTACCCCAGTTTGATTATCATCGTTTATATTTTGATTTAATCCTTTATCAATTACTCAAGTATCGATTTCTTCGGGGATTTGCTTATTATTTCAACATGAAGCAAGAAAACTTAAAACAACTAATGATACTATTATTTTTTTCATAAACTTTCTATATTAATAATTAATTCTATTATATTTTAATAAAAAAATATAAAAAATCAAAACAATAATAATAAATACTAAATATAAAATTAAAAAAAATTGACAATAAAAAATAATATATATTATAGTGTATATAGAGTATATAATATAACCAACACACATTATGATATCGAAAGTAAATTCTATAACAGTTAATTGATTAGATTCTTATTTAATAGAGGTTGAGGTGGATATAAATAATTGATTGCCTAGTTTTACAATAGTATGATTACCTGATCAATGAGTACAAGAAAGCAAGGAGAGACTTAGATCTGCTATGAAATCTTCTGGTAACAAATTACCTTTAACAAGAATTACTGTAAATCTTGCACCAGCAGATATTAGAAAATCAGGCCCTAGTTTTGATTTTCCAATAGCTATATGAATATTATTACATGAATGATTTATTGATGATACTTTTGTCTCTGACTCTATTTTTTTATGAGAATTGTCTCTTGATTGAAATCTTAGAAAAGTAGCATCTGTACTGCCTGCAACCATTTGAGCAAAAGAAAAATGATTTAAAAGAATATTTATACCTAAAGAAAATTCTCTAGAAGCATCTATTGTTCCTTGAATTGATGTTATTCCTGTAGAAAATTTAAAAGAAGTTCTAGATTTTTTAAATAAAAATAAAGAATTGGTTGTTTTACCTGTATTTGATTTTTCCAAAATATGAAAGGGAATAGATAATACTAATAACAATTTTGATTTTAAATACATATTATGACAAGAACATGCAAAGAGGGCATTGGAAATAGCTGCTTCATGAGGACATAATATTGTTATGGACTGACCTCCGTGAAGTTGAAAAACAATGTTATCAAGGGCATTTTCGACAATACTTCCAGATTTAACAATAAATGAGGCTATAGAAGTATCAAAAATTTATAGTATTTCATGACTACTCAATTCAAGTAATCCTATTATAAGAAAACGACCTTTCAGAACTATACATCATACGGCATCAAGTGTATCAATTGTTTGATGATGAAGAAATGCAAGACCATGAGAGATAAGTTTGTCTCATAAATGAGTGCTATTTTTAGATGAAATTTTGGAATTTGAAAAATCTGTTTTAGATGTTTTGAGACAACCACTTGAGGACTGAACTATTACTATTAATAGAGCAAATGCTACTTATACTTATCCTGCACAGTTTATAATGGTATGAGCAATGAATCCCTGTCCTTGCGGTTATTTAACAGATCCTGATAGAGAATGTATTTGTAGTCATAAACAAGTAGAAAATTATAGATGAAAATTATCTGGACCATTAATTGATAGAGTAGATATATTTATAGAGGTTCCAAAAGTGAAAACAGACAAATTCAAAGTTTGAGAAGATTACACAGGTGTAGAGACTTCATTAGATATAAAGACAAGAGTTGAAAAAGCTAGAAGTATTCAACTAAAAAGATTTATTTGAACAGATATTACTTTTAATTCTGAAATGTGAACAAAATATATAAATAAGTATTGTCAACTTGAAGAATCAACAGATTGTTTATTGAAACAAGCTATAAATAATATGAATTTATCTGCTAGAGCATATTATAGAATACTTAAATTATCTAGAACAATTGCTGATTTAGATTGATTAGAAAACATTGAATCAAAACATATTTTAGAAGCACTAAGTCTTAGAAAAAAAGAAGAAAATTAGAATTTTAGATTACTCCAAAAGTTAGATTTTTTATCTTTTAAAAAGTATTGCTTTTTGAGTATATTTATTTACTATGTAGTATAAATAATAAAATCTAATTAATGTTATTTATGATGATTTCTATATTTTCATCAGTTTGATGACAAAATTTATGAGATGAATTAATTTTAAAAAACGAGATTAAAATTTTGGAGAAAAAATATTCTAAAGATACAAAATTTGTGGTATTCTCATATGATCCACAAAATCCTTTTTTAAGAAAATCAAATATTGTATACAAAGAATATTTTCCTATATGAATAAGAAAATTTTCTAATATTTTAATAAATATAAAAAATTTTTATTATTTTTTTTATTATGTTTTTAAAAGTGATTTAATAGTAATTTGATGAGGTTGAATTATTTATGATACAGAAAATCAATCTACAAGAGAACCTTTGGATCAATGGCTCTTTAGAAGTAAGGTATTTAATTTTTTTAATAAAAAAGTTTTATTTTTTTCTGTTTGATTAAATATTAAAAATCAATTTAATTATCATAAAGTAAAAGAAATATTTTCTGGGTCTGAAGTAACTGTTAGAGATTCTTATAGTCAAAAATTACTAAAAGAATTATGAGTTGCCTCAACTATCGTTAGAGATCCAGTATTTAGTGAAGTAATCCCTGTTAATAGAAAAAGTATGATTATAAAGAGGGTCAGATCATATGATTTTACTTGTAATGATTTGTCAGATATAAATTTAGAATGAAAAAAAGTAGCATTAGCTATTAGAAAGTGATATTTAATTAAATCTTGATTAGAAAAAAATAATATAGAAGAAGATAATATTGTAAATGAAATAATTGATTATATCTTGAAAAAGTGATGAGAAGTTATTTTATTACCACATAGTTTTCATAAAACTGATTATTTAGCTAATGATTATTTATTTTTAAATAATTTTTTAAGAATTAATCAAAAAGTAAGAATTGTTAGTTCTATGCAGGATGTTTATAATAAATATATTTATAAAGAATTTGATCTTTGTTTAGCTATGAGACTTCATTCAATTATTCTTTCTCAAGTTTATTGAATACCATTTGTCTGAATTAGCTATTCTAAAAAAACTGATGAAACCTTGGATTATATTGAGAGTTTGAATTAAGATTATTATGTAATGTTTTAAAAATGAAAAAATTATATTTTATAAAAATGCAATGAACATGAAACGATTTTATAATAATTAATTACGATGATTTAAAAAAAATAAATATTAGACTAACAAAAAAGTTTATATTAAAAATTTGTTCTAGGCATTTTTGAATTTGAGCAGATTGAGTATTATATATTTTTAGAGGAAATAATTCAGAGTTAAACTATGAAATGTACAACTCAGATTGAACTAAAGTTGATATATGAGGTACTGGGATTTGATGTTATATGAAATATTTAGTAAGTAAAGGAATTATTTCTGAAAGTGTTTTTGGTGAAAAAACAAAAGAAAAATTATCAAAATTGTCTATCGATTGAGATTTTATTACTGTTGATATGTGAAAACCATCAAAGATAAAAAATTTGATATATAAAAGTAAAGATTTGTGAGATAGGTTTCCTTTAAAGATTGATAATGAGGAATTTATTTTCACACCTGTTAGTATGTGAAATCCTCATTCAGTTATATTTTTCAAGGAATCTAATTTGCTTTGTGAGTTGGTAAATAAAACAGATATTTCTAATTTTTGAAGAAAAATTGAAAATAGAATAGATATATTTCCAGATAAGACAAATGTAGAATTCGTAAGAATTATTTCTGATAAGGAGTTAAATATGAGAATATGGGAAAGGTGAGCGGGAGAAACATTATCATGTTGATCCTGTGCAAGTGCAGTAGTTGTTGCTTGAGTGCTTGCTTGAAAACTATTAAAAGATACTTTTATAAAAGTGAATTTATTATGATGAGTTTTAGAGATTAAATGGAGTTGAGAATTAAATAAATCAGTTATTTTGAAATGAGAAGTAAAAGAAGTTTTTGAGTGACATTATTATGTAAGGTAGACTAGAAATACAAGAGATTAAATAACCCATCCTTGTCCGTAGGATACCTCCCTTCGGGCATAATTTCCGTCCCTTAGACATAAGGGAAGGAGGCTACAAAATTTTCATTTGTATTATTTAAATTTGCCAATTTATTTCATCTTTTCAATTCTTTTTTAAAATTTCATTTGTTGTCTTAAAACAATTACTTCAAATAAATCATTTATGAGCTGAAAATGGTGAAGGATGAGTTGTTTCTAAAATAAAGTGTTTTGAAGTATCAATTAGTTTTTTCTTACTTTGAGCAAATGCTCACCATAATAGAAATATTACTCACATTTTTTTGTCCGAAATAGTCTTTATAACATAATCAGTAAAAATTTCCCATCCTATTTTAGCATGACTAGTGGGATTTCATGATTGAACTGTTAAAACTGCATTAAGTAAAAAAACTCATTGTTCTGTCCATGGTGTTAAATCTCAAGAATTAGGTGTTTTAAGTCATAAACTACTATTTAATTCTTTATATATATTTTTTAAACTTGGTGGTTGTTTTATTCAGTCGGGAACACTGAAACAAAAACCTTGTGCTTGTCATTTTCCATGATAAGGATCTTGTCATAAAATAACTACTTTTACCTTGTTAAAAGGCGTTTTTTCAAAAGCCTTATATATATCCTCCATCTTTGGATAAATTATTATTCATGCATTTTTATCATCAATAATTCTTTGTTTAATATTTTTAAAATAATCTTTTTCAAATTCATCTTTTAACTCATTGAACCAACTTTCCTCTATTTTTGGTTTTATTTCCATTTTTTCTTGAAAATTATGATTTAATTTATAATATTATTATATAAAAAGTTATTACTATTACAAGTTCATGAAAATATTATTATTAAAACATTAAAATACATGCAAATTAAACAGAGAATAATTACTGAGTTACAAAAAGATGGTTTTCCTGATTTACAATTTCTTTTTTCAAAAGAAGTCTTAGATATTACTCCAGAACTTTTATTGGAATTTCTAGAAATAGAAAAACAAAAATTTGAAAATTTATTAAAAATAGAAAATAAAAGTTTAAATTTTGAATCATTTGAGTATGAAAGTGATTTGGATTATTTTTGGGGCTTATTAAACCATTTACAAAGTATTGAAAATACTGAAACAATTAGAACGATTGTAGAAGAATTTAGGCCAAAATTACAAGACTTTTGAAATTATGTTGCATATAACAAGCAATATTTTGATAAATTGATATATATGGATGAAAATTTAGAATTAGATGAAGAACAAAAGAGAATAATGTATTTGAGAATAAAATCTTTTAAAGATATATGAATTGATTTACCAAAAGATAAGCAAGAACAACTAAAAGAGATTAACAAAAAATTATCAAAATTATCTGATGATTTTTCTAATAATATAGTTGATGATGAAGTAAAGTTTGAATATTTGATTTCTAGTTTTGAACCAATAAAAGATTTACCGAAAGAAGTACTTGAAATTACAAATAAAAATGCAGATGAAAAATGAAAAAAGTGATATTTATTTGATTCTGATCCTACTAGTTATCAAGCAATAATGAAATATTGTCATGATAAAAAAATTAGACAAGATTTTTCAAGAGCATTTAATAGTTTTTCTAGTGCTTGAAACTATGATAATAGACAAAATATTTTAGATATGTTGAAATATAAAAAAGAAAAATCAGATATATTATGATATAAAAACTACGGTGAACTTAGCTTGAATTGAAAAATGGCTGATTCACCTAGTCAAGTTTTTGAATTAATAGAGTGAATAAGTGAAAAAGCAAATAATAAAGCCTTAAATGAATTAGAAGAGTTAAAAAAATATTTTATCTTATCTGAAATAGATTCAGAAGATTTGGCTTATTATTCTAGAATATATAAAGAAGAAAAGTATGCCATAGATGATAAAGAGTTAAAAAAATATTTTGAATTTGAAAATACTCTTACTTATTTACATAACTTATCCAAGGAATTTTACTGAATTGAGTTAATACCTATATCTCAAACTTTATTTATAAAAGAGAAGGATCTAGTCCAAAAAGGAGCTTATGATGATATAAGAATATATGAAGTTTATAAAGATTGAATACTAATCTCTTATTATTTTTTAGATGCTTTTTATAGAAAAAATAAAAGACCATGAGCTTGGGCCGATAATTTGAGAGAAAAAGAATACTTTCCAAAAGTAAAACTACCAATAATTGTTAATGTTTGTAATTTTCAAAAAATGTCTTGAAAAATTACCTTGTCCATAAGAGATGTTGAAACAATTTTTCATGAATTTTGACATGCTTTACATGAGATGAGTAGTGAAAGTAAATATAGTGAATTATCATGATTTTGAGTAGAATGGGATTTCGTTGAATTGCCTAGTCAGTTACTTGAAAATTGGGTTGCAGACAGAGAAAGTTTACAAAAATTAGCTAGACATGTTGATACTTGAAAATGATTAGATGAGACGATGTTAGACAAGTTGGACAATTTAAAAACTTATATGTCTTGAAATTTTGTAGTTAGACAAAATGAATTTGCTTTATTGGACATGAATTTGTATACAATTGAAGTACCTAAAAATATACAAGAGTTAGACAAAAAGGTATTAGACATAGTAAATAAATATTCTATATTTAAAAGAGGAGAAGAGTATAAAATGTATTGTAGTTTTGGACATATTTTTGGATGAGGATATGCAGCTTGATATTATTCTTATATGTGGGCAGAAATAATTGAAGCGGATGTATTTTCTAGAATAAAAGAACTTGGAATGTTTGATAGACAAGTATGAGAAAAGTTTTTAAATACTGTTTTGTGACAAGGTACTAGAAAAACAGCTACTGAGTTATTTTTTGATTTTATGTGAAGGGAAGTAGATAATACTGCTTTTATGGAAAGAAAAGGGTTGAAATAAATTTTAAATAATAAATCTCTTCAAAACAATAACCAAAATCTATTAGATTTTGGTTATTGTTTTTAGTAAAATTAAATAAAAAATATGTTTAATTATTATATTCTATTAAAATCAAGCAATTCTAGCTTGTTGAAGGATTTCTTGGTCTGATAATGCATGATTGTATATTTTTATATCATCAATGATTCAAGTGAAGAATTCATTTGCTGTACTGTATGGATTTTTTATTCTTCAAAAAGTCAATGGAATAGTATTATCAAAATCATACTTTCAGTATATTCAAGTACTTTTCGTATTTTCTAATTTTCAATTTATATATATTTTAATTTCTCATCATTGTCTTACATTTGTTATAAAATACCATCATTTACTAGTAATTTTTGACTTAGAACACAAAATAGATAATTTATTATTAACCATAATTCCAAGTTCTGCTTGTCAATATTCACATTCATGGAAATTATTAAATCATCTAGTAGAAAACAAATCTCTTAAATATCAAGATTGAGAGTGGTTATCTCTACTAACAATTCTATGGTATGAGCCATTTAATGAACTAGGATTAATATATGCAATATAATTAATAGAAAAATCAGAGAAATTATATAAATCATTTCAATTTATATCTATCCGTGTTCAGCTTTTAAATATTAAAGCCTTATTAAGTATTCAACCAGTTAAAGATGTGTTATAAATCATTCATAAAAGAGTTCAATTCCCATTATTTCAACTTAAATCCTTAAGTTTTTCATCTATTGTTAAACTTTCCATATCCCAATATCCAACCAAACTATTATCAAATTCAGTTAGATTCATTTTAGCTTTAGTTTCAATACAATTATCCAAAGTATTTTTTCCTCAATCAACTACGAAACAAACATTAGGATCGAAGATTCAGCTAGAAGTAACACTATTATTTGAAAAAATTAAACTAGGTAAACTAGGATCAAACATATAGTTTCATTTAACCACAGAAGAAGCTGTTGTATTAGTAACAAAAGCAATATTATAATCTTCTTTATTATAAGCAATTTGATAATATAATCATTTTCAAAAAGTACTATATATATAGTTTTTTTCTGTTAACGGATCTTTTATAATTCTATCAAGTCAAATATTTCGAATGACAGAATTTCAGATAATTCATTGTTTTATTTCAGAATTAGTTCATCAAGTATATGATATTGCATTATCAGGAACTGGATATTTTCAAGCATTTATATGAAAAACCTCAAGTCAAGTTTGAGTATTTTTAATATCAGTAACTCTAACACTATCGCGAGCATCACGACTATAACCTTGCAATGTAATAAATGCAATAGTTCATAATATAGCAACAATAGTAATAACCACAATTAGTTCTATAAGAGTGAAGGCATTAGTTTTTATTTTAAGTATTTTCATGTATGATTAGTATAAGTAATATTAATAAAATTATTATATATATTAAGTATGAAACTCAAATTTAATTCATATATATTATTATTTTACTTATCATTTTGAATCGTTTAATGATTGATTATAAAAATAATCTCAAACTATTCATTTCTTTATAACTTCATTTTTTCAATTAGTTATTTCTATATCAAATTTTCTTATTCAAGGCTGTTTATATAATTTATAACTATATTTTTCACATTTTATGTTTGGTAATTTATAATTAATATCATAATGAGTTGATTCTAGTAATCTAGTATATTGATAAAAATCAACCTGTTGAAAAGTATCAAATTTTTGTATATTCATTCCTTCTTTTTGTTCTATTATTGCATCTTTTGGTAAAATAATTCTTACATATGATTTATTATCACCTCTTCATTGAATATTTATAATAGATTCTTTGTTTGTTATATTATGACTATCTAATAATTTATTTACTTTTTCTTCTGCAAATTTTGAGAACATATGAGTTCTATAAATACTTAAATTCGTATCAATACTACAATCTATGTTTTCAATTATATTTTTTTTATATTTTAATTCTATATATCTATCACTTTTATTTCAAGAAATAGAAGTAAATACAGGATAAGCAAAATCTAATGATGATAAATAATTAATTTTTCAATTTACTCATAGCTTCCATAATAAATTATTTTCTTCTGGAATAAATGAATAAAATACTATATCTCTAGATTTTATATTTTTCATTATTATATTCATATAAGCATAATAATCATTTTTTTTCTTTAACACTCTTACAAATTCATTTACAAAATCAAAAAGTATTTGTTTTGGTGTTCATAATGATCATACTTTAAATACTTTTGCTTCTACAAGTGTTGATATTATTAATGAAAAATTATCTTCTGTTATTATTTCATTTAATTCATTAAATTTTACTCATCAATTATATTTTAAAAAATCTAAAACAGTATTTTGATTTACATAAACTATTCAATCTATATATCTATTAACTTTATCAATAAATGATTTTAAACTATAAGAACTTTTTTCGAAACTTATAAAATAATTAGAATCTCTAAATCAAAAAGTTTTAGTTATCCTATTTAATCATTCTGGAGCAGGTTCTTTTTGTGTCATTACTTTATTTATATCCCATTCATACGAATATACATCTTCTTTATCGAAACTGATTATTTTTCAATTTCTAACAGTTAATGTTCCAAGACTTCATATAAATCATCAAGTTGGTCTTATTTCATCATTGTTTTGAAAAATAACTAAATATTTTCTTTCTGTATTATGTCATAATAGACTCAAAAACACATCATAATCTTTATTTATAATATCTAAAAATCAATATATTTCTTTGAGTTTAGTTTTAGCAAATTCAAGTTTTTCATTTAACTCTGGATTATTAAATTCAGTGATTTTATTATAATAGATAATAGTATTATATATTAAATCTACAATTTCTCAAAAATCATCTTTAATATTACTCAAAAGATATGTTAGATTTATACTATCTATTCATCAATTAATATCTATAAATTTTTTTGCTCAATGATAAATGTATAATGATTTTTCAATTATACTTGTCAATTCCTTTCATCATTTCAAAATATAATGTCAATTATTAACATCTTCAATTGGGAGTAGTAGGAAAGGAGTAAATAAAATGTTTCAAATAAAAAAATCATTTTTAGATCAAAGGACTTGTTGTTCTATATATTCTATATTTCATGAATCATCTTTAATAGATAATAATTTTTCATATCATGAATTTATCTTTGTTTCAACAAAAAATTTATCAATTATTAATACTATAAAAACTAAAAGTATAATTAAAATAAAATACAAAAAAAACTTATTCGAAAAGATTAAATTTTCACTGAAAAAGTGTTTTAATTTAATAATATTTCAGGCATTTTCTTTTTCTGGATTTATTTGAATATTATAATCAGTAATTTCAATTTTTTGTATAACTTGTTCTTTATGGTTTTTTCTATATTTAAAATATAATTTAATAAAAGCCAAATATTTTTTTAAGATATTTGTTCTTCTCAATTTTTCGTTTAAATCAATATCTGAATATTTCTTACTATTTACAATTGAATCAAAATTTTTAGTTTTAGATTTAAATATTTTTGAATATTTAGTATTAGAAATATCCTTATTAGATAAATCTGTTTTTATATCATTTGTAGTTTTTCATGTTAGTTCAGATGGTTTTATCTGCTTAATTTGATAAGTATAACTTAAATCTATATCTGGTTCTAATTCTTTAAGAATATCATTAATTTTATTATCCATTTTATAATAATTATTCTTTAAATAAGCCACCTAACCACTCTAAAATTAGGGAGGGATAACCCAAAAATAAATATAATCATGTAGCTTCTTTCTCTAATTTTAGGGAATGAATTTAAGACGGGGTTATATTAATTTAAAAAAAATTCCTCCCGTAAAAAGGGAGGTTATAAGGGGCATCTTAAATTCACATACTATCTCTAATAACGTTTACTTCATGTAATAGTCATTGATCTTTTTTTAATAATCATTCTAATTTATTGCATGAATATAATACCGCAGCATGATTTCTTCCAGAAAATATATTACCTATTCTTTCATAAGTATAATGCATCTTTGTTTTTAATAAGTACATAGATACTTGTCTAGGTATCATAAATTCCTTTTTTCTATTTTGTCATGTTATTCATTCTACTTCAATACCATAATGATCTGATACTTTTTTTATGATATCTTCATAACTTCTTATTGTAGTTTTATGAGTTATTTTACTACTTCATAGAATATCTGTTGTGAAACTTAATTTTTTCAATTTTTCAGCTATTCTTGGTAATGTAGGTGTGTTTCCTTTTAATTCGTATTCAGCAATCATTTGATTTAAAACTCATTCAAGTTCTCTTACATTTTCTGTAACATTAGCTGCTACAAACTCAGCAACATCCTGAGGTATCATAAATTCATTACCTCTGGCTTTTTCTTGTAAAATAGCAAGTCTAGTTTCAAAATCAGGTCTACCTATATCAACAGTAATCCCCCATTCAAATCTGCTTCTAAGTCTTGGTTCTAAATTTTCTAATTCTTTTGGTGCTCTATCTCAAGATATAATTATTTGTTTACTTGATTCATATAATATATTAAAAATATTATATAATTCATTTTGAGTTTGTTCTTTTTTTGCCAAAAACTGTACATCATCAATTATTAATACATCCACTTCTCTATATTTTTGTCTAAGTCTTTCAATACTTCTTTTTTTTACTGCAGAAACATATTCAGTTATGAATTTATCTGCTGTGGTGTAAACAATTTTTTTATCTTTAAACTTTTTAATTATTTCATTTCATGCTCATTGTAATAAATGAGTTTTTCATAATCATACATCCCCATATATGTATAATGGATTATATGATTTTCATGGGTTCCTACAAACTGCTTCACATGCTGAATAGGCTAATTGACTATCTGATCAAACTATAAAATTTGATAAATTATATCTATCATTAACAGATTTTGAGTTTGTTATTTCTTGATAAATAATTTTTTCTCAATCTGGTCATACTTTATTCTTTTTATTATTAGAAATTTTTGAACAATCAACAACATCAGTATTAGATGGGTTATCAATATTATTATCTACTATAAATGATATTTTTTCTAAATCTCTATTTTCTAATTTAGCAGCATCAAATATATTGTTATAAAATTTAGCTTCCAAATTATCCTTCATAAAGCTAGAAACAACTCAAAAAACTATTTCTTTATCAGATAATTCAACAATTGTAATTTTTCTAAAATAAACTAAAAAATCTTGTTTTTTAATAGTATCCTGAACATTAATTATAATATTTTTAAGTTTATAAAGTTTTTGCATTTTAATTTTTAGTTAATTTATTATAAAATATAATTTTCAAAAGTCATTAAGTAATCTTCTTAAATAAATTTTTCATCTTTCAACTACTTAACAGTTTAGTTAAATAATATTTTAAGTCAAAGTTATATTTGTCCTTGACTACATTTTATGTTTAAAAAATGTAAACATAATAGTATTTTGTTTAGCAGTCATAAAGAAGAATGACTTTTTAACATATTTTAATAAAAGAACTATATATTATTTAATTTATAGATTATACATATTTTCTATAATATTTTTTTATTTAATATAAATAAAAATTTTAAATAAGCAAGACTTTATTGTATAATTAATTGGGACAAGATTTTTAAAAATAAATTAGAAAATATAAATTTTATGAATATAATTGAAAAGTGAGAGCATGTATCTACCCTTCTTCGCATAAAGCTACGAAGGGAGGAAAGTCTGGACATCATGAGGAAAACACAGAAGATAACGACTTCGGTTTAAGTATATAATAAATAAAACTTAAGCACCACTAGTGCCACAGAGACAATACTATCCCGCTAAAGCGGGAGAAAAGTGAAAAGTCATTTGGTGTTTTTAATTATTACTGCTATGATTTTTCATAGTGTGATAATTACTAAGCTACAGATGAATCTTATTTCGATAAGAATTGGTAAACTGTGTGTGATGCAATGGGAATGGTTCAAATTAGAAAATATTCCTCTATTGTTTTTAATTTAGAATACTCAGCTCGATCCAGTGAGTGATTACTGGGCTAGATAGATTGATACAGAGGTACAAAATCCGGCTTATTACTCTCACAATTTATAAATAATAAAATAATTTACAATGAAAATAGTTTTTACATGAATTCAATGATGCGGAAAATGAACACAAGCAAGATTATTGGTTGAAAAATATTGATTTAAACTACTTGAAATGTGAGGAGAATTTAGAAAAATAATTAATTCATGAACTGATCTGTGAAATGAAATAAAAATATTAATAGATGCATGATACCAAATCCCTTGAGAATTATGAATAAAGGTTATGGAAACTGCAATAAATAATAGTATAAATGAAGAAAATATTATATATGATTCATTTATAAGAAATGACCGGAACAAAGAAATTTTTGATAGGATGCTTCCTGATTATAAAGTGATATTTTTTGAATTACCAGTAGAAAAAGCAAAAAAAAGACTATTATGAAGAATGTTTGATAAAACTACTGGAGAAACTTTTTCATCATGAACTACAAATAATCCTAAAACATGAGAATTATTAATAAAAAGAGATGATGATAAAGATGAAAAATCTATTTTAACAAGAATATCTGAATATGAAGAAAAAACACTTCCAATAGTAGAAATACAAAAAAGAGAATGAAAAGTAATAGAAATAAGTGCCGATAATAGTATAGAAATTATACATAATGAATTAGTTGAAAAGTTAGGCTTAAAATAATTCCAGATATAATTTTTAATCCCTCCCTCTTGGGGGGATACCTGCAGAGGGAAGGATTAGTTAGATAAAGGTATTTAAATTAATATATTATGATTTGATTTCAATTAGGTAGAGAACAAAAGTTGAGTATAGCAGAATTATTAGCAGTTTTTCCAAATAAGGAAATTGCTTTTTTTAGTTCTGACTTTTTAATTCTTGATGGATTAGAAATTGAATATGTATTAAAAGTAGCGAATAATTTATGATGAACAATAAAAATAGTTGAAATAATTGATGAAAATATATTAGATATTGCTAAAAATAGTGGTTGAAAATTTAAGTATTGATTAAGTACATTTTGAGAAAAGAAAAATTTAAAAAGTATATTAATATGACTTAAAAAAGATTTAAAGTTATCAAATATATCTTCTAGATTTGTAAATAAAGATTTTACAAATTTGAGTTCTTCACAAATACTTGGTGAAAATCTAATAAAATCTGGAACAGATTTTAGTTATATTTTCGCTAAAGTTCCTTCAACATCAATTTTAATAAAGGAAGAAAATATAGGAAAATATTATATTTGAAAAACAATATGGATTCAAGATATATATAATTATTCTAAAAGAGATTATGAAAAAGATAGGGATATGCAAACAGGAATGCTTCCCCCTAAATTATCTCAAATGATGATTAATATTGCAAAAAGTGATTTAGATTGACAACCAATTATATATGATCCTTTTGTATGACTTGGAACTGTTTTAATTGAAGCAATATTAATGTGATTTAAATCAGTATATTGAAGTGATTTAAATGAAAAAATGGTTGAAAATACAATGAATAATATTACCACTTTTTGCAAAACTGAAAATATTGAATTTGAAAATTTTCAAGTAATAAAATTAAATGCTAAATTTATTAATGAATCAGAATATTTCCAAAAATGAGTAAATTTAATTGTTACAGAATGATATTTATGAGAAATGATGACTCAAAAAAATATATCACTTGAAAGAATAGATAAGCAGAAAAAATCTTTACTAGAGTTATACACTAGCTTTTTTGAGTGATTAGAAAAAGTTAAATATAAATGAAATATTGTAATATGCTTTCCTCTATGGGAAATGAATTGAAAATATATATATTTTAATGAAATATATGATTTACTTGTTAAGTACAGTATTATTCAAGATATTTTTCCACCTAGTTTTACATGAATTACAACATCAAAGTCATGAAGCTTAATTTATAAAAGAGATAAACAGTTAGTATGAAGAGAAATATTTAAATTGAAACTAAAAAAAGTGTAGGGATTCCTAATGTATAATAAATTTTTGTAGCCTTCCTCCCTAATTTTAGGGAGGAAATTGATCCCCTTGTGGGTGAATGCTGTGCACAAAGGTGGTTTATTTATATTATTTTTACAATTCATTTTAATACATATCTATCAAGCTTGGTAATTTCTACATTTACTAGATCTCAAATATTTATTCAATCAACTATAGGAAAATATATTTCTTTAAAATTTCTTGTTCTTCCATAATACTCTCACTCTTTTTTTCATGAAATTAGAACTTCTTCTATTTTTCAAATCATTGACTTATTTCTTTTTGTAATATTTTCAAGTAATAAATCATTCAGTTTATGCCATCTATTAGCCTTGGTTTCATTATTTATATCATCTGGAAAAATTTTTTCAGCTATCGTTCATTTTCTTACACTATATCTAGCATTGAAAACAAAATCAAATTCACATTCGTTAAATGCATTAACTGTATAACTAAACATTTCCTCTGTTTCTCATGAAAAACCAACAATAATATCAGTCGAAATAGAAAAATTTAAATCTTTAGTTCTTAGATAATTCACCATATTTTTGAAATCATCATAGGTATGTTTTCTATTCATTCTTTTTAGCATTTCATCTGATCAAGACTGTAGCGCAAAATGTAGATAGTTACACATTTTATCTAATTCAAAATGAGCATCAAGAATATCTTGAGTCATATCATGAGGATTAGAACTAGTAAATCTAATTCTTTTCAATCATTTTATTTTATTTAATTCATCCAACAATTGTCTAAATGGTGATTTTCATAATCAATCATTCCATTTCCCTTTTTCTGTATTCCAATATTTTTTATCCACCCACTGTTTTCAATATGAATTAACATTTTGTCAAACTAGGGTTATTTCTTTTGCTCAATTATTTACTGCCTCATATGCTTCTAGAATTATATCATCAATACTTCTAGAATTTTCTTCTCATCTAGTGTATGGAACAATACAAAAGGTACAATAATTATCACATCATGTTTGAATAATAATAGTTGCTTGAGCAGGATTTTCTCTAAGTTGTTTCGACTTCAAATAATCATCAAAAGATGAATCATTTCATATTGGTTCCTTGAATATATGTGTTAAAATTAGTGGTAAATATTTTGTATCTTCTATTCTCAGAGTAAAATCTAGTTTTCATTGCGTTCTTGGAAATAATTTATCATCATTATTAAAAATAGCTGAATTATTATTTACTATAGTAATTTTTTTTGCATTGTTTCTATCTCTAGTATAATTTTCTAAATATTTTCAATCTATTCATGTTTTTCTCACCATGCATCAAGTTATTCAAACTATTATAGATTTTTTTTCTTTTTTGTTCTCTTTTTTTATTTCAGTCAACATTCAAAAAACTCTGTCTTCTCATTTCTGTCTAACAGAACAAGTGTTAAAAATAACTAAGTCTGCATCTTTCCAATTATTTACTTTTATAAATCAAGATTGTAGTAAAATCATATTAATTTTTTCACTATCAGCTTGATTCATAGCACATCAAAAGGTTTGAATATAATATTTTTTTATTGACATTGTAGTAGTATTGGTTATTATATAGTTCATTTTATTAATTAATTATACATATGCAAATATCAAATCAATCGAATTTAGAAAGACATTGATTGAAAAACAAAGGAAGCTCAATGAAAGCAGAATTAAAAAAATATACAAAAGTATTAAACCGTTTAATGGTTTGAAATCAGTATGATAATAATGCGAATAGTTATTTTGTAGACTCACAAAATTGATTAAAATACATTGACTTATTAGAAAAATTAGAATTTTTTTCTTCTATAGAAGTGCTTTGTATTAAAGATAATTCTATTATTTTTTTAATATCATATCCACCATCAAAATTTGATGGTAGGGATAACGTGTCTATAGAAAAAACGGTATCAATTGAGGAATTTTACCAACTATTTGTTAAGGGAGACTTAGTATCAATAAATGAAAATAAAAAAGAAATTAAAGATTCATTTACTAAATTAATAAGGGGTAGAAGAATAATAGGTGATGAGTCAAGAACAATTACTGATATGCTAAAGAGTAAAGTCGAAGCATTACTACATTAAATTTATAATTGAACTACTTCACATCAGCAAGCAATTATAAATTCCTCAGCTTCATTTCATGTGTAATGTTTATATTTTTCTTTAAAAACTATTTTTTTTATTCCAGCTGCGAGAATTGCTCTAGTACAATCAAAACATGGTTGATATGTAGAATATAGAGTCCCTCATTCTATCATTATTCATTTTCTAGCTGCCCGTACCAAAGCATTCATTTCAGCATGAATTTCATACTTATATGACCAGTCATGGTGTTTTATTTCTTTTTGTCATTTCCAATAATCATCGCAATTTATATATCAAGCTGGTGTTCAGTTGTAACCTGTTGATAGAATTCTATTATCTTTTACTATAACTGCTCATGCATGTTTTGAAACACATTTTGATCATGATGATATTTCATATGCAATTTTCATAAAGTTTTCATCAGTTAACATTTTAATTATTAATTATTCAAGTATTATAAATATTTTCTTTTATACTATTAATTTCTTTTAAAGTATTAGTAGTTTTTTGTATGGCTCATGATGCTGTATTAATTATTTCTTTTACATTATCATATGTTTCTTTTATGTCTTCAACTTTTTGTTTTTTCTTTTCTATATCTTCTCTAAATTTATCTATTCTTCATTTTATTATATTTACTCAATCAATAAAACGATGAATAAAATTAACTGTCCAATCAACAAAAGTATAGTATTTTTTGTGAATTTCTCATTCTGTTGGTATATTTGTACTTGTATTATCTAGGTCTGATTTAAATCATAGTACGAATTCATTAAATCAATTTAATCAGAAATTACTTTCTATTCCTTCTGCTAATTTTGGAGCTGTAAAAATGAGTAATATATATAATACAAAAAATATTATGAAAAAAGAAAATATTTTTTTAAGCATTTTTATTTACAAATAACAAAATAAAAGTATATTAGTTATAATATACTTTTATTTATAAAATAATCAATATTAATTACTTTCTCAAAGTAATTCAGAAACATTTAATGATTTCTTTTTTAAATTTCTATTTAAATCAACTATTTCTTCATCTTTTATTATTGTATTATTGGTAATAATGTTAGGATTCAAGTTTAATAATGTTTTTTTTAACTTTTCGATATTATCACTTAATAATCAATTGTTAGTTAAATTCAAAGACAGAACTTCAGTTTTTATCATAGAATGCTTTCAACAACCATAACACTCTATATCAATATTAATAGTTGATCATGCCGCTCAAATAATATCTATATTTGATTCATTTACTTGTGTCTTGCATTCTGGACATTTGTATGAATTTATTATAGATTCTATCATTCATTTAAGAGATTGGTAGTTCATAATTAACTAATTATAATTTAAATTATTCTAATCCTATTTTTGATGTAGCCTTCCTCCCTAATATTAGGGAGGAAATTCAAAGGTGGGTTAGTATGAGTATATATTATCATAGTTTATAAAAAATTTCAAGATTTATTTAAATTTAATATTTATAAACTGTTTAAAACGTTATTTATTCTTAAAACTGATTTATTTATTCATAAAATATAAATAAGTTCTAATGCTCATGGAGAGAACTGCTCTCCGCTTAATGCACATCTTACTGGCCATAATACTTGACCGTTTTTCATTTCTGCTTCTAGAATTTTTTCTACAAATATTTGTTTTACTTCATCAATTGTATTAAAATCTTCTTTTTTTGTTTTTAATATTTCTAATGATAAAATTAATGCTTTTTTTACAGTATCTATATCAGTTATTTTCATCTTTTCATTAATCATTAATTCAATACTTGGAATATTAGATTCATTGTAAAAAAATGATGTAAAGTCTTTGTATTCAGAAAAGTGTTTTATTCTAGTTTTTAACTCATCAAATATTTTTTTGTTATATTCATCAGGAAAAACAGAAATTATATTATAAAACTCTTTTTCATAATTTGATAAGTAAATTAGTAGTTTATCATATAAATAATTAAAATCAAGTGTTTTTAAATAATGAGAATTAAAGAAGTCCAATCTTTCAGTATCAAATACAGCTCATGCTTTATGAACATTTGTTAATTCAAATCTATCTATAAGTTCTGACATAGAAAAAAATTCTTCTGTAGTTTTTGGATTCCATCAAAGAAGTGAAATATAGTTAATCAAACTCTCAACTAAATATCCTTTTTGTAAATAAGATTCAACTGATACATCTCATGTCCTTTTTGAAAGTTTCTTTTTATTTGTCCCTAATAACAAAGGTAAATGTGCAAATATAGGTGCTTCCCATCAAAAAGCTCTATATAATAATATATGTTTTGGTGTACTTGGGACCCACTCATCTCATCTAATTACATGTGTTATTTCCATCAAATGGTCATCGACAACAGCGGCTAAATGATAAGTAGGAAATCAATCAGTTTTTAATAATACTTGGTCATCAATATCTTTTGAAGGTACTTTTATTTTTCATTTAATCAAATCATCAAATTCAACTATTTCATTATCAGGAACTTTTAATCTAATTGTGTAAGGAAGATTATTTTTTAAATTTTCATCAATTTCTTCTTTAGATAAATATTTACATTTTTTATCATATTTTGTAGGCATTCAAAGAGATTCTTGTTCTTCCCTTAATTCTGTTAACCTTTCGCTACTACAAAAACAATAATAAGCATTTCAATTTTTTATTAATTCTTTTACATATTTTTCATATATTTCTAATCTTTCTGATTGATAATATGGTCATTTATTTCATGGATTATTTGGTCATTCATCTGGTAAAAGTCATACTTTAGCTAAAACTGATAATAAATTTTCTACACTTCAATCTACCAATCTATTTCTATCTGTGTCTTCTACTCTAAGCATAAATTTACCATTATTCTTTTTTGAATACAAATAATTATATAATACAGTCCTCAAACTTCAAATGTGTACATATCATGTTGGACTAGGTGCAAACCTTGTAATTACTGTCATTTATTAATAATATTAAGATATATATACATACAGTTTAAATAGTTTTGATTATTTGTAAAGTGAAAAATTAAAACTTCTATTTGCTTTTTTTAACTTTTTTTGTTAATATATTATTATATAAGTATAATTTAATTATTAATATTAAAATAAATGTTCTATAAAAAAGATAAAAAGGTAAAGAAAATACAAGATACTTTAATACCTACAGTAATAGATAAAACCCCTAATTGAGAAAGAGTTTATGATATTTATTCTAGACTACTTGAAGATAGAGTTATATTTTTATGAGATGCTATTGATAGCATGGTTGCAAACACTGTTATTGCTCAATTATTATTTTTACAAAAACAAGATCCAAAGGCACCAATTACTTTATATGTAAATACTCCAGGTTGACATGTAACAGCTGGTTTAGCTATTTATGATACTATGCAATATTTATCTTGTCCTATTCATACTATTTCAGTATGACTATCTGCATCTATGTGATCAATAATACTAGCTTGAGGTACAAAATGAAAAAGATTTTCATTACCACATAGTGAAATAATGATTCACCAACCTTTAGGATGAGCAGAATGACAAGCAACAGATATAAAACTTGCAGCAGAACATATACTTAAAACTTGAGATATATTATATAAAATATTAGCAAAACATACTTGAAAAACAGTTGAACAAATAGAAAAAGATTGTGATAGAGATAATTTTATGTCAGCTGAAGAGGCTTTGGAATATGGGTTGATTGATAAGATTATTAATAATAAATAATTTTTATAATTTTCTCTCAAAAAATACTTACAAGAATTTGTAAGTATTTTTTTATTAATGTTTGTTTATGATTTTGTAGTTTCAATTCTTTGGTTTAAAAATAATAATATATATAATTGCTAATTATTGATTGTATAGTTCAGTCTTTATAAAAATAAATAGTTTCATTATCTATTTCTTTATCTAAAACATCACCAACATCATTTTTAAAATCTTTTCTATTAAAAGGGTAATTTAATTTTTGTCCGTCTTGGGGAGTTATAGAATATAATTCTCAAGTTTTGTAAAATCTAAAAAGTTTGACATTACCATATGATGAAAGATTAACTCAGTTTACTGGTACTGATGGAGTCATTCAATCTACTAGAGATATTTCTTTGATTTTTCTTGAAAATAATGCTACTTCTATTGTTTCTGCACAAAGGTTAGAAAAGTCTAAATCCATAGAATCCCCATCCCGAAACTCTAATAAAAAATTTTTAGTAATAGGCAGTGCAGGATTATTAGATCTGAAAGTAATAGTCCAATTATCATAAGTACAAGTACATCATTCTACTTGGATTTCTCCCTTTCAAATATTAATTTTCAATTTAATTGTATTGTCATCATGTATTTCTCAATTATCTCCCATGTCTCCTACTAAAAGAGTATCAACGGCTTTTACACTTTTTTTAATAGTTTCTTGTTCAATTGGTGGTTCTTGAGTTGTTGTATTCCCTTTTGCTAAATTAACAGGTCTTAACATAATTGTATATATTTAAAATATAAAGTAAATTAATTATAATTAAGTATATATATATTTGTCAAATATTTTTACTTGCTCCTATTTCATATATACGAAACTAAAAAATTTAGTTTTTCTGATTTTAATTCCAGAATAATATTTTGACAATCAACTATTAATTCTGATAAATATTTTTTTGATTTTTCAACTCACATAAAATAGACAAATCATTTATGTTCAATTCATACACTTTTTCAAGTTTCTTCTAGGGTTCATTCCATATCTAATAAATCATCTTTTACTTGAAAAGCAAGTCATATTTTCTTTCAAAAATCTATATATTTTGCAATATCATCACATTTATTTGAAATAATTATTCATCAAACTATAGATGTTTCAATCAATGCTCCTGTTTTTTTGTTATGTACATTTATTAATTCATCTAATGTTAAGTCATTGAAATTCTTTTCATAATACAAATCTAATACTTGTCCTCACAACATTCAGAATAATCATACAGATCTTCAAAAATAAGCTAATATAACTTTTAAATCTACTTCATCACTGAAATCAGCTAATATTTCAAATGATAATGAATTAAGTAAATCTCAAACTAATGTTGCTGATGCTTCTCAATATTTTTTCCAAACAGTTAATTCCCCCCTTCTATACTCATCATTATCCATACATGGTAAATCATCATGTATAAGGCTATATGCATGTAATAATTCAAGTGAAATACAAAATAAAACAATATCATCTCAGAATTTTATATCTGTTAACTTTTTCTTTGAAAACATTAAATAAAACTCTAAAGCAAAAATTGCTCTGATTTTTTTTCATCATGATAATGAATAATAAACTACTTCTTTAAAATCTTTTAATCATTTAGATAATTCTCACCTAGAAAAATATAAATCTAAATATTTTATTATTGATTCATCTATAAATTTTTTGTATTCATTATACCATGTTGGGAGCATATTTTTAGATTAATGTTAATTATTTACCAAAATTTCTCTTTGATTTATTAAAGAAATCTATTACTTTATCTAATTCTATTTCATCAAATTCAGGCCATCTTTTTTCAGTAAAAAAATATTCGCTGTATTCAGAATCATATAATAAAAATCATGAATGTCTTATATCTCATCAAGTTCTAACAATCACATCTGGTATAGGCAAATTTCCAGTATCTAAATATTTTCTAAATTCTTCTCTTGTTAAATCATCTGGATTAATTCATGCTTTTATAATTTTTTTTGTTGCCCTAATTATTTCATCTTGTCATCCATAAATCAATGCTAATGTAAGAATTATTCATTCATTATCTTTTGTATTATTTTTAACTCTTCGTAAAATCTTTTGAGACTCTTCAGGTAATTCTTCTATATTTCAAATAGTATCAAATCTGACATTTAATTCAGACATATCACCTAAAAAACTTTCAATATTGTTTATCAATTTGATAATTCATTTAACTTCCTTTTCATCTCTTTTTTTTAAATTATCTGTAGATAAGGCCCATAAAGTGAGATACTTTATTCACTTATTTTTTGCTAATTCTGTAATTTTTCTAACATTATCAGAACCTGCTTTATGTCATGCAAAAATAGGTAAAAATCTACTACGAGCCCACCTACGATTTCAGTCCATTATTATTCAAAGATGTTTTATCATATTTTAATTATATATATATTAGTTTAATATTAAATGTTCAGGATTAGATAATTCAAAAAATTTTCACTTATTTTCAATTAATTTTTGATAATCTCACTCTTCAACTATTTTTCAACTTTCAAGCACAAATATTTTATGTGCATTTTGAATAGTAGAAAGTCTATGAGCTATAACAATCGTAGTTCTTCATTCCATCAATTTATCAAGTGCTTTTTGTATTAATCTTTCAGTTTTGTTATCTAAAGCACTAGTTGCTTCATCTAATATTAAGATTTGAGGATTTTTTAAAAATAATCTAGCAATACTTAATCTTTGTTTTTCTCATCAACTTAATTTTAATCATCTTTCTCATATAATTGTATTTATTCAATCTGGAAAATCAAAAACAAAATCTGCTTCTGCCAATTTTATACATTTTTCTAGATCTTTATTTGTAGCTTTTGAATTTACGAATAGTAGATTATTCTTTATAGAATCGTTAAATAAACTTACATCTTGAGAAACAACTCAAATATTATTTCTTAAAGATTTTTTAGAAATATTTTTTATATTTATTCAATCAAGTAAAATTTCTCAACTATTTACATCCCAAAATCTTAATAATAGATTAATAATTGTAGATTTTCATGCTCAAGTATTTCAAACAAATGCAACTTTTTCTCAAGATTTTATTTGAAAAGATAAATTTTTTAATACATTTTTTCATCAAGAGTAAGAAAAAACAGTATTAACATATTCAATATTTCAAATAACATTTTTTACTTTTATTCATTCATTTACTTTTTCATCTTCTAAATCATCAAATGATTCATGGAGTTTTTCTATTCCTATAATATTTTCCGTAGTTTCTCTTAACCTAGAAAAGATAAAACCTACAGGAAAATATATCCATCATATATATGTAAAAAATAAAAATAATTCTGAAAATGATAAACTTCATTGTTTTACAAAAAATATTCAGAATCATAATACTAACAATCTCGAGATCATTACTAGAGAACTAGTGTAAATATTAGATATGCTCCAGTATCTTTGAATTTTTATTTGTTTAGAGAAAATATTTTGCAAAGTAGATTTTATATCACTTATATATCTTGATTCTAATGTTAATATTTTTGTTAACATAAATCAACTTAATATATTTCAAATATTTCAAAATATTTCATCCCATTTATTATTTAATTCACTTTGATAAGGTCACACTTTTTTTACAAATAATACTCAAATAATAATCATTATTGGTAACATACTTAAAGTTATTAAAGTCATTAACCAGTTGATATAAAACATGAATATTATTATGAATATGATTGAAGCTGTGGTTCTAAGTATATCTTGAAAGAAGAAAGCTAGAATTTTAAACTGATTATTAGCTCATCTATCAAAAATCTTATATAAACTTCATTGTTTTCTTTGGAGATATTCTGGATAATTCATAGAAATAATTATCTTTGAATATTTATTACATATATCTACATAATTTTTTGTTACAGGAACTCAGATTAGATATAAATCATAAATATATTGAATAATTATTGTGAAGACTATAAAAACACACCAAAAAATTATTAAATTAAATATATTATTAGTATCAAAAATTCATGTGTTTAAATATTTCTCTATTTCTGAAATAATTTTTGTAAAAACTAATGGTTCTAAAATTGAAACAAATGCAACAAATATTCAAAAAAACAGTATAAAAATTAATTTTGTTTTTCATACCGTTTCTAAATAACTTAAAAATATTTGTTTAATTGTATTGTTCATTGAATTATAAATCATTATTACACAACAATTTTATCTTCTGGACGAGCCACTTCTTTTTTGTATACTGATAATTTTTTATTTTTATTTACTTCATATAAAATAGGCGAAGCTATAAAGATAGAACTATAAGTACCAACTATAGTTCAATATATCATTGCTAATATAAATCCAGAGATACTTTCTGGTCAAAATATAAAAATAGTAACTAGAACAATTACTACTGTTAAACTAGTATAAATACTTCTAGTCATTGTTTCATTTACTGACAAATTTATTATTTCATATAGTTCTTTTCCTTGTTTTCATGTTTTTCAAGCATATTTAATCAAATTACTTCTTATCCTATCAAATATAACTATAGTATCATTTATAGAATAACCTAATATTGTTAATAATGCTGTTACAAAAAAAGTATCTATTTGGTATTCAGGGAAAAACATTCAAGTAAAAATATACATTCAACTAGCAACTATTACATCATGAAATAAAGTAATAATAGTTATTATAGCAAATGAAACAATTGAAATTCATCAAGCTATTCAAGAAAATGCGAATGTGATATATATAGCTATTGCAATTATTGATATGAATAAAGTTAAAAATGCAGTTTTCTTTATATAATCTCAAAAACTTTTTCATATGCTAATAAATCTTGATTCAATAGCTGTACTATCTTGAGATTTTACTGATTCTAATACTTGATTTCTAAAAGAAGTTTTTAATTCTTCTAATTTTTTTTCATCGTCGACAAGATGAAATCAAACAACAACTGCTAAAGTTTTTTCTCAAGTAATAGGATACACATTAATATTATTTATAATTTGTTTTCAATCATATAAAACAGAGACCTTTTTGTTTTTCAAATCATTATTTAATTTTTCTAAATCAATAGAATTATTATAACTATATTCAGTTTGGATTCATCAAGTCATATCTATCCCTAGATTTAATTTTGGACCAAGTAAAAGGAAAACAGATAATATAAACAATACTACAGAAATTCATAAATTAATGTATCTAGTTTTTAAAATATTCATAAAAAAAATAATATAAAATAAATCATTACAAAACTATTGTATGAAAATAAGAAAAAAAGCAAGAAAATATGAATAATATATAAATTTATAAATATTTACTTAAGAAAACTTGATATATTTAAGCATATTTACTATATTAAGTTTGTTTAATATATAATAATTATTTGTAATAAGTATAAAAAAAATTAGAATAAAAATAAATAATGATTAATATAAGAAAATGCCAAGTAAAAAACTAATAAAAAAGTTAATACAATATTTATTTCAAGCAATAAATTTTTTATTAATATGATTAACAATAATATTATTACTAATTTCGATTTTTAAAAAGGAGTGGATTGAAACATTTATAGAGTGGATGAAAATAGTTATTTGATGATTATGACTATGGAATTATTTAATTGCTTGAACTAGTAGTTTAGTAGAATCATTACCCGTTTTATGAGTAATGGTTCCATGACAAAATATATTATTAATTGTTTGATGATTTTTTTGAAATATAAATAATTCAAACTTGATATATGTTATTATTTGTGCCTCTATATGAGCTATTATATGAAATTATGTATGATATATACTTTGAAAAATATTTTGAGATACTTTTTTTAAAAAATACTGAAATCGGTTTTGAATATGATTAACAGAAGTAAGATATATAAAAATATGAATAAATAAATGGTGAGCTTGGTGAATAATTCTTTGAAAATTTCATCCCATGACAAGAGCATTTCTTCCATTTATAGCTTGAAGTATGTGAATGAAAAATACTAAATTTGCTTTATATAATATAATTTGATCGATTGTTCGGGCCACAACTATTATATTATTATGAGTTGTGTTTGTAGAATATTATAAAATAATATTAGATTATATTTGAACTATTTCATTTATTGTAATTATTTGTATTTGAATTTATGTTTACATATATAAAAGAAAAGAATTAATGATATACATAAAAGAAAAAAATCAAGAATTGGAAGATTTACATAATAACAAAAAATGAGAATAAATGAATAAATTATTAAACCAAGAATTTGTGAATAGATTAACTGAAATATATTCAAAAGATGAGCTTGAAATAATTAACAAGTGATTTGAAATAAATAATAGAAAAACTAGTTTTAGAGTGAATACTTTGAAAGCAACTGATAATGAAGTAGTAGATTTTCTAAAATCTAAATGATTACAAACTAAGAAAGTTTCTTTTTTGAAACACTGATATATTTTGTTAAATTGAGTAGAAAAAGATTTATGGGAACTAGAAATATTTAAACAATGAAAAATATATCTTCAATCAATATCTAGCCAAATTCCAGTAGAATTATTAGGTATAGAAGATTTTAATAAAATACTTGATATAACGGCATCTCCTGGATGAAAGACATCACAAGCATGTGCAATATTAAAAAATACATGAGAAATAGTAGCAGTAGATAATAATCAAATAAGAATTGATAAACTTAGTTTCACATTAAAGAGGCAGTGATGTAGAAATGTAAAAGTAGTAAAATGAGATGCTAGATTATTGATGAAAAAAAATGAAGAATTTATTGAATATTTTGATAAAATAATAGCCGATTTACCTTGTAGTGCAGAATGAAAAATAAATATTAATAAAGAAAAATCATATTGATTTTGGGATATGTGAGTAATTCAAAAAAATTATTATTTACAAAAAGATATTCTTAAATCAATTATTCCATTATTAAAAAATAACTGAACACTTATTTATTCTACTTGTACATTAGCGCCAGAAGAAAACGAGGCAGTTGTTCATATGTTACTTTCAAATTATCCAGAATTACAAATTCAAGAGATAAATCTTGAATGAGAATATTTTAAAAAATGAATACCTAGTTTCTGAAAAAATGCTTATAGAAAAGATGTAACAAAATCTATTAGAATATTGCCTTGTGAAGAAACAGAATGATTCTTTGTAGCAAAATTCAAAAAAATTATTAAATAAAAAATCTAAGCAAAGCTTAGATTTTTTTATAAATTAATTACAAGATATGTTATATATGAGGCATAACATAATAATAAAAATACTCATTCGTATCTTACCAAAAAATTTTTTTGAAAACTAAAAGCAGCTAAAAAGATTAATATACTAGACAGAAGTTCAACTGTTAAATCTATATGCATAAATTCATATCAGTTAAGCGGTGCAATTAATCAAGTAAATCATAATATCCATAATATATTAAAAATATTTGATCAGATAATTCATCAAATTGCCATATCTGTATTTTTTTTGAATGCTGCCATTAATGTGGCTGCAAGCTCAGGTAAACTTGTTCAAACAGCAACAATAGTTACTCATATAAAAGACATAGGTAATCAAAAACTTGTAGCTATACTTATTGCACTATCTACTATTAATTTTCATCATAATATTAATCCCGAAAGTCATAATATTATATACACTATTGATTTTGTTCTTGAATGAATTATTATTGACTCTCATTCTTTTTTTTCTTCAATTATTTCATCTTGTTGTACATTTTCTCTAGAAATAGTATATGTGTAATATAAAAAAACTAAAAAAAATACCAACAAAATAGATGCATCAAATCTAGATAATATTCAATCATACATTAATCAAAACAATATAGCAGAAACAAAAATCACGAATGGTATTTCTTTTTTAACAGTTGATTTAGGCATAGCTATAGGATAAACCAATGCAGTTAATCAAAGAATTAATAAAATATTAGCTATATTACTTCATAAAATATTTGAAATAGCTAAATCTGTTTTTCATGATAATGTAGACATTAGATTAACTACAAATTCTGGAGCGCTTGTTCCGAAAGCAACAACTGTTAATCATATTACCAGTGAAGAAATTCATAATTTTTTTGCAAAAGATGATGCTCAATCTACTAATAGATCAGCTCATTTTATAAGTAAAGCAAATCAAATTATTAAAAAGAAAATATCCATAATAAATCTATTAATTATTAAATTTAAATAACATAACATCTCAATCAGCTACTAAATAATCTTTTCATTGTAGGGCTACTTTTCATGCTTCCCTAGCTCATGACCATCATTTATATTCAACTATATCTTTCCAGTTTACTACATCTGCTTTTATAAATCATTTTTCAAAATCTGTATGGATTACTCCTGCTGCTTTTGGTGCCGTATCTCATTTGTGTATTGTCCATGCTCTTACTTCTTGAACTCATGCAGTAAAATAGTACATTAATCATAATACATCGTATGATGTTTTTATTAAATCATCTAATCATGTTGTTTTTAATCACATTTCACTTAAAAATTCATTTTTTTCTTCTGTTGTCATATCTATCATATCTGACTCTAACTTAGCACATATTGGCACTACTCTTTTATTAGCACTTAGTCATAGAAGTTTTTGCAGTTCTTCTATTGGAGTATCCATCATTTCTTCAGAAACATTGCATGTATATACAAATTCTTTATTAGTTAATAAATGTAAATCCTTGATAGCCAATAATTCTTCTTCGTTTAATCACATATCATGAGTTAAAACTCACTTATTTAATGAATCTAATACTTTTTTATATACTTCCACAGCAAAAGCCATATCTTTGTCATTTCTAGCCTTTTTTCAGTCATTGATAATTCTTTTATTAACAGTTTCTATATCTGCAAGTATTAATTCTGCATTTATTATCTCTATATCTGATTTTGGGTCAACTTTACCACTTACATGAATAATGTCACTATTTTCAAAAACTCTTACTACTTGTAATATTGCATCTGATTCTCTAATATTTGCTAAGAATTTATTTCATAGTCACTCCCCTTTTGATGCTCATTTTACTATTCAAGCGATGTCTGTAAATTCACAATTCGCAGGAATAATTCTTTTTCAATCAACTACTACTCTTATTTTTTCTAATCTATCATCATTAACATTAACTATTCAAACATTTGGTTCAATAGTACAAAAAGGAAAATTTTGTGCATCTGCTGAATAATTCTTTGTAAGTGCATTAAATAATGTTGATTTTCATACATTTGGTAATCAAACAATACCTATTTTCATATATTTTTTCTTAAAAATTAATTCTATGGATTATATAGAAAAGTTTATTATTAGCAAAAAAAAGAAGAATTTTAATTAATTCCTCTTTCTCAATCACACTTTTTTTCATATTCAATAATAGCTTCTATATTTCTTTCAAAAATATCACTACAAAGTAAATTTTCATTATCAGTAAATTCCCTTCTCATAAATGCCTCCAAAAAAACTTGTTGACAAACTCTTAATTTTTTATCTGAAATCTTATCTATATCTGATAAACTTGGTGAATTTACAAATGAATTAATTTGTTCATTTACTGAGTAGGAAAAAGAAGTATAATTGATAATCAATAATAAAAAGTATATTGATAATAAAACAAAATTTTTCATATAATTTATTTAATTTATAACTATAGTATTTATAATGTATTTATAATTTTTATCAAATAAAAATTATATATTATTTCATACTTTGCAGTTTTTCTTGTAATTTTTCTAACTTATTTCTAGCTTGTTCTTTTTTTTCCATTTCTAATCTGACTAGTTTTTCAGGAGCTTTATTTACAAATGCTTCATTTAATAATTTTTTGTCAAGCAAAGCTATATATTCTCTTGTGTCATTTATTTGTTCTTTTAATCTTTCTATTTCTTTGTCTATATCTAAAGCATTTGAAGTATCTATAAAAACCTCTACTCATGCCTTTATTACTCAAAAGGCTAAATTTGAATCGTCAGGTTTTTTATCTACAAGTTTATAATTATCTGCTTTTACTATTCATGCAATCAAATCAATAACTTGAGATATTATTTCTGCATTTTTGTTTTTTGCATAGATTATTAATCAAATATATTTATTTGGTAATATATTACTATTTGCTCTAATGTTTCTTATTTCTCTAATCGTATCAATTACTAATTTATTATCTCTTTCAATATCATTATTTCTATCAATATTTACATATCACCAATCAGAAATTATTAAATTTCATTCAAATCACAATTTTTGATAAATTTCCTCAGTTACATATGGAATATATGGATGCCATAATTTAAGTAATTTATTAATTACATAAGTAATAACTTTTTCTCAGTATTTTGATATATCTTTAGTTAATTTGAATTCTTCTATGTAATAATCACAAAATTCATTTTTTGTAAATGTTTGTAATTCTATACCTGCTTCAGAAAAGTCATAGTTTTCCATTGATTCAGTTACTAAATCTGAAAGATATTTAATTCTAGAAATTATCCATTTTTCATGAAACATCAAATCATTATAATTATCTTTTATTTCAGTTTCTAATATATCTATTTCTGTTTCAACTCTTGCTAGATTTGTACCTACAAATCTAGAAGCATTCCATAGTTTATTTATAAAAAACATATTATTTTCAACATTTTCCTCATCAAATTTTAGATCATTTCAAGGAGTATTTCAGATAGATAATGTAAGCCTAAGAGCATCTGTTCAATATTTTTCAATCAAATCTAATGGATCAATTCCATTATTTAATGATTTACTCATCTTTCTACCCAATTTATCTCTTACTAATCAATGAAAATAAATAATTTTAAAAGGAGTTTCTCAAGTAAATTCGTATCAAAATAATAACATTCTAATTACCCAGAAAAAAATTATATCATGTCCTGTTTCTAATACTTGAGCTGGGTAAAAATCTTTAACAAGTTTATTTTGTTCGTTAGAATCTATATCATATCATAATACAGCAAATGGCCATAATCATGAACTAAACCAGGTATCAAGTACATCTCTATCTCTGGATAATTGAGTTTCTTTTCAATAGTGAGCTTTTGCTGTTTCTTTTGCTAATTCTTCTGTTTCAGCACAAAACATTTCTCAATCAGGTCAATACCATACAGGAATTTGATGTCACCATATTAATTGTCTAGATATACACCAATCTCTTAAATTATATATCCAATTTTCAAAAGTTTTATTAAATCTTTTTGGTATAATTTCAAATTCTTTAGACTTATATCATTTTACTACTTTTTTTACAATTGGTTCAACTTTTACAAACCATTGAGTTGAAATTATTGTCTCAATTTTGGCATATGATCTTTCTCAATAACCTACCTTAGAAATATGATCTTCTATTTTAACTAAATTTCATTTTGATTTCAAAAGTTCTATTATATTTTCTCTTGCAATTTTATAATTTTGTCCTGCAAATATTCAAGCTATTTCAGTCATATTTCCATCTTTACCTAAAACAATTTTATTTAATTGTAAATCATGTCTTTTTCATATTTCAAAGTCACTGGCATCATGAGCTGGTGTAATTTTAACTGCTCAAGTTCCAAATTCCATATCAACACTCTCATCTGCTATAAGTGGTATTTCTTTATTTACTATAGGTAAAATAAGTTTTCTTCATCCTTTTAATAATTTTTTATATCTTTTATCTTTTGGATGAACAGCTACTGCTACATCTCATAATAATGTTTCAGGCCTAGTCGTTGCAACAACCACTTCATTATCACTTCAAGATACAAAATATGTAATATAATATAACTTAACATTTTCTTCCTTGTAAATTACTTCTTGATCAGAAATTACAGTATCCAAAACTGGATCATAATTTACCATATATTCTCATTTATAAATAAGTCATTTATTATATAAATCAACAAATGCTTTATTTACTATTAAATTCATATCAGGATCCATTGTAAATTTTTCTTTTTCCCAATCACATGAAGTTCACATTTTTCTGAATTGATTTTGAATTTGTCATCAATACAAATCATTCCATTCCCAACATGCTTTTAAAAATTCATCTCTAGAAATATTATGTTTATTTTTTCATTCTTTAGCTAATTTTTCTTCTACTTTTACTTGAGTTGATATTCAGGCATGATCAGTTCATGGAATTAATAGTGTTTTATCACCTTTCATTCTATGATATCTAGTCATTATATCTTCTAGAGTTAACATTGATGAATGTCATATATGTAACTTACTTGTTACATTCGGTGGTGGCATTGGTATATAATATGATTTTTTTGTTTTTCAATCTATTGGTTTAAACATTCATGATTCTTCCCAATTCTTATATAATTTTTCTTCGAAATCTTTTGGTAAATATTTCTTTGGAAATTCATTTTGCATATAATTGTATTTTTAAAAAATAACCTTGATACTATTATAGTAACAAGGTTAAAAAATCAAAATTTTATTTAATTAATTATAAAATTAATAAATAACCAGAATTAACTAATGTAGAAAATTGAGCAATTTCAGGATTTTTTAAAAATAATTGTAAACTATTATAAGCCGAAGTGCTTGCAATTGATATACCCATAGTTGTTGCAACCATTACAAAAACCGACCATCTTAAAATTTGTGTAATATGTTGTTTTATAATTTTTTTCATAAGGAAAAATTATTAAAAAAGTAAAATACCTATATATTAAAACATACTTTATATTTTAAGTCAAAAAATAGAACAAAAAATGTTCTATTTTTAATTGAAACAAAAGTATTTGTCTAATCTTCAGTATTTTCTTTATTAATTCTTGAATTTAATTCATCCCAAACTTCTTTTGGTATATTTTTTGCTATCTTTACTTTTGGATAATTTTTTGCGGCTAGAAATTGTCATCTAGAAGAATTTTTTATAACCAACTCTTCTCAAGTTTCTACATCAATCATAAGTCATTTTCTGGTTAATATTTCTTCTAATATCTCTTCTTTTTCATCTTTAATTTTTCAAATCCATTTTATTTTTGGATATTCACTAGATGCAAGAAATGGTCAGAATCTTCATGTTTTTACTACTAGGGTTCATTCTATTCAGTCTGGACAAGGTTTTCATTCATATTTTTGCCTCAGTGAATCTAGAGCATCTTTTGTCTCAGAATCAAAATCAGTATAATCACATTCTGGATATTTTGAACATCATATAAATTTTCATGCTTTTGAATGTCTAAATATAAGTTCAGATCAACATTTTGGACACTCTTTTCATACTTTTTCAATAATTTTTTCAGCATTTGCTCAAGCATGTTCTAAATCTTTTTTTAATGTGTTTTCCCAAAAATCTTTAAGCATTATTTCATACCTTACTTTTCATTCAGATATTTTATCAAAATCTTCTTCTACATCTTTTGTAAATTTATATTCCATCATTTTTTTAAAATATTCTTCCAAAAAATCAGTAACTGTATATGCTATTTCAGTAGGCTTAAGAAATTTTTTCTCAAATTTTTCTATATATCCTCTATCAATAATTGTTGAAATAGTTGGTGCATATGTAGAAGGTCTTCATATTCATTCTGATTCTAATTTTTTTACAAGAGATGCTTCTGAATATCTACTAGGTGGTCTAGAAAATCATTGAACTGCTTCTAAATTATCTCCTGGTAATAACTCTTCTAATTTTATATCTGGTAAATTAGTATTTTCTTCATCATCTTCTGATTCTTCATCATCTGATTCAATATACAATTTCATAAATCAATCAAATTTTATAACTTCTCATTTAGTTACCCATTCTTGATTTGTTGCTTTTGTTGGAGAAAATGTAAAAGTAGTTACCTCAACAATTGCATCGCTCATTTGCGAAGCTAAAGTTCTCTTCCATATAAGAGTATACAATTTTAATTGTTGGCTATCTAAAACAGAAGTTAGACTATCTGGATGTCTAGATAAATCAGTTGGTCTAATTGCTTCATGTGCTTCTTGTGCTCATGCAGATTTTGTTTTATATGCTCTTTGCTTATGATATTCTTTTCAAAAACTAGATTCTATTACTTTTTTAGAATCCATTAAGGCTTGTTCAGAAAGGTTTAGACTATCAGTTCTCATATATGTAATTAATCATTGTCTTTCTCAATTTCATAAATCCATTCATTCATACAATTTTTGTGCAACCATCATTGTTTGTTTTACTCAAAAACCAAATTTTCTAGATGCTTCTTGCTGAAGAGTTGATGTTGTAAAAGGTGCTCAAGGAGATCTTTTTGAATCTTTTCTTAAACTATCTATCAGTTTAAAATCTAATGTTTTATTTCAAGAAATAACTTTAAATCATTTTTTATTTTCAGTTTCTTTTAAAATACTTATATCTTCAAACAATGTAGATAAAACTTTTTCTACATCTTGTTTTGAATCAAATTTTTTAACTTTTCAATTAATTTTATTTAAAACAGTTTTAAATTTAAACTTATCTTTATATGTTAATTCTACTGAAATTTTCCAATTTTCAACTGGTTTAAAATTTATGATTTCCCTTTCTTTTTCTACTATTAGTTTTACTGCTACAGACTGTACTCTACCAGCTGATAATCATTTTCTAATCTTTTTCCATAAAACTGGACTTACTTTATATCAAACGAGCCTATCTAACAATCTTCTCGCCTGTTGAGCATCCACTAATCACATATCTATTGTTCTAGGATTTTCTATTGCAGTTGTAATAGCTTTTTTTGTAATTTCATGAAAAACTATCCTTTTTGTAATTTCTGGATCAATTTTTAAAGCCTTACAAAGATGCCATCAAATAGCTTCTCATTCGCGGTCTTCATCGGTTGCTATCCATACTTCTCAACATTCCTTAGCTAGTTTTTGTAAATTACTTACTGTTTTCGTCTTATCTTCACTTATCTCATATTCTGGGATAAATCAATTTTCTATATCAATTCAAAGTGTTTTTTGTGGCAAGTCTCTAATATGTCACATAGAAGCAACAACTTTATAATCTGGTCCTAAAAATTTTTCTATTGTTTTTCACTTTGCAGGAGACTCCACAATTACAAGATTTTTTGCCATATTCTATTATTATAAAAGTAAATTCTATTATAAATTTTTATTCTTTTTTAAACTTAAGTCAAAAGAAAAAATTAAAATAAAATATTTGACTTATTAGTATTATATTTTATAATTGTTTAACAATAATTTTTAATTATATAATATATGCAAACATTATCTACAACAGTATCTCCAGAAATAAAAGAACAACAAACTTTATCTTGAACTTTGCAAGAAGGTTCTGAATATGATAAATGATATTATGATTTTATAATGAAACAAGATAAGAGTCCTCTACTTGAATGTTGAGATATTTTTAAATCTGCTTTATTTTATTGAAAGAATCATGTAATTGTATGAGAAAATATATTTTATGTTATTAATTGAGAACCTATCATATATGATAAAAATATGAATATTGTGGTAGATTTTAGTAAAAGATGATCAAAATTGACAAGATTTTCAGTTAATGAAAATTGAGATGTTTTAGTTGAACTCGATAATAGTTGGTTATATAAATATAATATTAATTGTGCTGTGAATAAAGAAGGAATTAGTGATAGTATTGAAAGAATAAGAAGAAGTAAAAAATGAGATATCCCCAATTCTTGTTTAACAATAGACTCATATGGTAATATATATTATCTTGCACTTATTGACTGAGAATATTATATTAACTTTAACTGAACAGCTATTTTATTAAAAGAACTTAATTATTTAGAAATTTCTGAACCACCATTTCTAGAAGTAAAGGCACCATGAAAATTTGATATTACTATTTGGATACATCGAAAATATAATAAAAAGAAAAATTATATAAGACAAGTTATAAAGTACGAAAAAGATGTACCTATCCCTGCTGTAGCTGTTTCTAAAGGTTGTGTAAAATCAGCAATTGAAACAACATTAACTAGTGTTAATGAATAATTAAAATATTCATTTAAAAGAAATTTTGAATACAGATATTATTTTTTAATTATATAAATATGAATCCAAGAGATGCGAACACAAATAATAGGTTTGAGGTAGTGGAAGTTGCCAATAAACCACTTATCTCTCAAATTTTAGATAAAATAGTTACTCAGGATAATGGTAAAATTGATTATTTAAAAAAACAAATAATAAAAAAATTTAATTGAATGCAAGAGTCAATAGATTATTATAATAGAAGTGAATATCCAAATTATTATTGACAAAATCATATAGTTATCTGAAAAAAGTTTTTATATTGTTTAAATCAGGAAGCAGTTTTAAAAAATTCCGATGATGAGATTGTATTTGATTTTAGAAAAAAAGGGGTGAAGATGTATCGTCTTGCCACAAATGATAGTATTAATGTAGATATAGTTTTTGCTATTGATGATTGAAATTTGTTTAGATATAATACAAAAACATGAACTTTTACTGATTTATGAATACTAGGAAAATTTGGTAATGGATATTCAAATCTGAGTATAGATAATGAATTAAATATATATTTTCTTGAAAAGGATGAGTATGATTATTTTATTAATTTCAACTGAACCACTATTCCTTTAGAAAATATACAAAGTTTGGATTCATGAGATGAGCCAATTATTGAAGTTAAATGACAATGAGAATTTAGGGTAATATATTGGACTTTCATTGCTTGAACAACACCTGGTGTATATGGTAGTAGCAAAAAAAATAGACATGAAATAACATATAAAATTGATCTTAATAATCCTTCAATTTCAAAAGCAATAAAAGATGAGGAGGAAATATGTGAAGTCTCTGAAGATGAACAAATATTAGCATATTTGTCAAAAAGATGAATTGGTTTAATAGAATTAAAAGCACTAGTAGAGAGTGCTGAAAGTGGTATAAATACTTTGCAAGCTAAAACAGTTGAATTAACTAATACTGTTATTTCTCTAGAAATGGAGTAATATCATCTTATGATATGTAATATTTTTTAACTATAAAATAAATGGATAAAATAGTATGAACACCAGAATTTCCTCAAAATAAATGATCAAAACAATATTCTTTAAATAGAATTTTAGATGAACCTGTCATTATGGATATGGGGCTAAAAACTTATTTAATACATAAGGATAATGATAGATTTGAAAATTTTTTAGGCTCTATTGATTCAAAAAATTATTATATAGCTAATTATTGACACAATCATATATTTGTTTGAGAAAAATTATATTGTGTAAAGAATTGACATCAAATTGTAATAGAAGATAAATTATTGGTTGGTTTTGGTGTGCTTTGAAATATAGTGAATATTTCAGCAAATATGGCCTGAAATATTGTTGTAGAGATGGATAATTGAGAATTATATATATATGATAATTTATTCGGTAATATTGCCTTTTGTTGATTATGTGAAAAATGAGAGATCTATAAACCTTGTTTAACAATTGATGATGAAAAAAATATATATTATCTTGCAAATATTGACCGAAATTTATATATTTATTTCAATTGAACACCTATTTCATTAAATGGATTAGTTAATTTAGATGCATGAGAACCACCATATCTAGAAGTAATATGACCTAGGAAATTTAAAATTATATATTGGACTGATAAAAATGAAAATGACAATGTTACATATAAAAGGCATGAAATAATTTTGGAAATAAAGAATGATGTTTCTGACAATGATGTAAATGCAAGAATCATTGTAATATTAGAAAATCAAAAATCATTATTACTTGAAAAATTAAGATATCTTAGAAATGAAGCAGTTTTAAGAAAAGATTATACTTTAGTAGGAAGTATTGATGAAACACTTAAAAATATAGATGAATTAGAAAAAAAGATTTAAAAAATCTTCTTTTTTAAATGTTCATTTTTTGAATTATACTTTTAAAATATTATTAACTAAGTTTTTGTTATCAAAAGGAAATTTGTAGTTTTCTAAATATCTTACTGTTGCATAAAAAATAGACCATTCATTTAACTCTTCATAAAAAAAAGTATTTCATTCATTTTTTATTGGATTAAATTCTTTTAGAATAGATGATAAGTAATTTTTTCTTATAATTATTGGTACTACTCAATTTTCGAAATATTTTTTAATATTAGCAATATCATTATCGCAAATTATAAAATCAAATCATGATAAAAGAGTTTCATCTATTTTTCATGTAATAAAAATATTATCACTAATTTTTATATCAGCCATATTTTCCTTATATATAACAAACCCTGAATTAAGGGTTTTTAATCATTCAATTAATTTATCAGTTAATTCACAGTTTTTAAAATTTACTAGTCAAACTGGCCTATACTTTAATAATATGCCTGTTTGTCTTTTAATTTTTTCATTACTAATTTTTTTATCGGAAAAAATGGTAGAAATATTCATAAAAAATACTTAAATATTAAACTAATATTATTTTAACATTATTTTAATCAAAAAACAAAATAATTAGATTGACTTTAATATATAAATAAGCTTAATAAATATTTGAATTTATTGTATTTATATGTATTATAAAGCAAATATTATTAATATTAACTTTAATGAAAGATTTTTGGAAAAAACAATTAGAAAAAAAATGAAAACTAGTTTTTTTAGCACCAATGGATTGATACTGAGATAGTGCATATAGGCAATCAATGAAAAAAATAGCTCCTAATATAATTTGTGTATCGGAATTTTATAGTGCCGATTGATTAGTGCATTCTAAATTTTTAGCAGACTCTGTCTTACCACATACTGAAAAAGAAAATCCTTTGATAATTCAAATTTTTTGAAAAGATCCAGAAATCTTTGCTCAAGCTGCGAAAATAATTTCTGATCCAAAATATAATATTTCAGGAATAGATATAAATATGTGATGTCCTGCAAAAAAAGTTGTTAAAAGCTGACATTGATCATCATTACTTATAAATGAAGAAACCGCTTTTGAAATAGTAAGAGCAATGAATAATGCTACTCATTTACCTATTTCTGTTAAAACTAGATTAAGTTTTGATTGATGACAAGACTTGATTAACTTTGCTAAATGACTTGAAAAAGCTTGAGCAAGTTTAATAACAATACATTGAAGAACCGCTAAACAATGATATTCCTGAATTGCTAATTTTGATTCTATTTATGAATTAAAAAAACATATTAATATCCCTGTAATTGCAAATTGAGACATATTAAATTATGATGACTGAATGAAAAAAGTGAAAAATTTGGATTGAATAATGATCTGAAGGTGAAGTTTTTGAAACCCCTGGTGTTTTTTACCTGGTAATTATACTCCTACTTTAGAGGAAATATTAAATCAGATGTTGTTTCATGCAGAAAAATTGGTAGAAACTAAATGAGAAAATAAATGAAGTTTAGAGATAAGAAAACATCTAGTACAATATTTAAAATATTTTCCTTGAGTAAAAAAATATAGAAAAAAATTAGTGACAACAGATAGTATAGAAAATACTAGAAATATAATTCTAGAAATAAAAAGTGAATATAAAAATTATTTAAGTAAAAAACCATGATTATGAGAATTGAATGAAATAAATGATAAAGAAATTTAATATTCTTCAGGTTCGTGAATATTTCTTTCTATTTCTGTAAACTTTTGACTGTTCTTATTAAACATTAATTCTATTGTTCATATAGGTCAGCTTCTATTTTTTCTCATAAAAATATCAGTGACTCACTTTTTTTCAGTAAACTCATCATAATATTCTTCTCTATACATCATCAAAATCATATCCGCATCTTGTTCAATTGCTCATGATTCTCTTAGATCTGACATGATTGGTCTTTTATCTGGTCTAGATTCAACAGCTCTAGATAATTGTGATAAAGCAATAACAGGAACATTTAATTCCCTTGCTAATCATTTTAGTCATCTACTTATTTCTGAGATTTCTTGAACTCTATTCATAGAATTTCAATTACTCATTAATTGTAGGTAATCAATAATTATTAAATCAAGTCATGATTCTATTTTTAATCTTCTACATTTTGATTTCAAATCGGTTAAGCTTCATCCTGCACTATCATCTATATAAATATTAGCCTCAGACAATTTTTCCATTGCTTCTCATATCTTTGCAAATTCATGATCTTCTAATTCTCATTTAGCTAATTTCCAGCTATCTATTTCCATTGCAGATGCGATCATTCTATCTGTTAATTGTTCCTTACTCATTTCTAGAGAAAATATAGCTACATTTTTTCTGTTTAATCATACATTTTGTGCTATATTTAAAACAAATGCTGTTTTTCACATTGCAGGTCTTGCTGCTAGAATAACCAAGTCTCATCACTTTATTCATCATGTTTTGTGATCTAAATCTTTAAATCATAATTGTAATCTATGTTGTTTTATAGATTCTGGATTTTCATGGATTTCTGCAAATTCTTCGTATCTTTGAGTCAGAATATCATTTATATGTATTAATTTGTTTTGTATAAATACTTGTGTAACATTAAAAACTGATTTTTCAGTTTTTTCTAATAATTCATTTATAGATTTGTCTTCATCATATCAATACGAAATAATTTCATTTCAACATTTTAATAGATTTCTCAGGACAGATTTATTTTTTACTATTTGAGCATATTCGAAAATGTTTGAAGTAGTTGGAACTATTTCTGTTAATTCGATTAAATATGTCATTCATCAGATTTTATCTAAAAAATTTTTATCATCTAATTTTTCTTTTACTGTTATTAAATCGATGGGTTTATTTTGTTTATATAAATCAAAGATAACACTAAAAATTATTGAATTATTTTCAGTATAAAAATCATTAGGTTTTAGCATATCTCAGATTGTAATAAAACAATCTTTATCAATCATTATACTTCAAAGAACAGATTGTTCTGCTTCCAAGGAGTGTGGAGGTACTTTTAACATTTTATTCAATAATTATTAATAATACATATATAGTACAAAAAAAAACATAAAAGTAAACTATTAGCTTATTTTTATGTTTAAAAAATGTAAATAAAATTTGTGAAAAAACTATATACTAGTTATCTCTAATTGTTTCATGCCATCTTTTGCTTTAGTATTATATGGTTGTAATTCTAAAATTCTTTTATATACATTATAAGCATCTTGATCTTTATTTAGTTCTTCTAAACATTTAGCTTTAATAAATAGTTTTTCAACATCCCTTGGCTTTGAAACTAAATATAAATTTGAATATTTAAGAGCTTTTTTATAATCTTCAATATTAAATGTAAGTTCAGCTAATATATCTATAACTTCATCATCAGCCATTTTCTTTTTATGAATACTTTCATAAATTTCTAACGATTCCTCCATTTTTCATTCTAATGCATAAACATATCATAATTTCTTCATTACATCAAAGTCTACTTTTTGTAATTCTAATAAATCTTTATAAATATATTCTGCATTTAAATATTTTTTTTCCTTTTCATAAATAGAAGCTAATTCTAAATTTAATTCTTTATTATATTTATCTATACTTAATCATTCTATTAACAAATTTTTTGCGAAATCTAAGTATCATTTAGATGAATTATTTTTTGCTTTTTTAATTATTTCAAGTACTTTTTCTTTATTTTCTTTTGATAATTTAAGTTCTTCTACTCTTTTCGATACTTTATCTCTAATATTTGTATCTAAATTTACTTTATTTAATGCACTTTTTGTATTCTCTATTTTTCCTGGTTTTATTACATTTTTTAATCTAAAATATATAAGAAATAATTTAGATCAAGAGTAATATAAGATATATAAAAATGATAGTATAAGAATAATTATTTCTATTTTTATAAATATGAGATTTTCCATAAAATTATTAATTGTAATAAAAAGTAAGTTTACAAAAATTATTTTATGATTTTTTTTTATTTAATCAACTAAAAATATTTAAAATACTTCATATTTTCATCAATATTTTTTCTTTATTAAATTATTGATTTCTAACATACTTAATTTTAAGCATACAGTAGGTATATCTAAAGTAAGTTTAATAGCTAATTGATCTACAGTTAAACTTTCTAACATTAATATATTATATATATTTTCTTCATGAATATCTATAAAATCAATTTTATTTTTTCATCTTAATCTACCATTACTTTTAATATTATATTCATCTAATACATCTTCTGAGCATGTAATTAATTTTGCCATTCCTTTTTTTATTAACATATTACATCATTCACTAGTTGGTTTATTAAAATCTCAAGGAATAGCAAATAAATCCTTTCATAAATCTAGAGCTAAATTCGAAGTAATTAATGTCCCTGATTTAATTCTTGCTTCTACTACAATTACTCAAACTCAAAGGCATGCTACTATTTCATTTCTAATCGGGAAATTATATGAATTTCAAACTTCTCAAACTGGGAAAATAGAAATAACTCCTCATCAATTAGATGCAATAGTATCATATAGTTTTTTATTAGAAACAGGGTAATCTATATCTATTCATGTTCAAATTACTGATATAGTTTTATTATTATTTTTAATAGCAATTTCATGAGACATTGAATCACATCAAGTAGCTCATCATGAAACAATAACAAAATAATTAGAGATTTCTCCTATTATTTTTTCAATTGCTTTTTCTCAGTATGAAGTTATTTTTCTAGATCATACAACTGATATTTTTGGAGAATTATCAATAATTCATCTAAGATAAAATAAAAATGGAACATTTGAAATATGTTTTAAATACTCTGGATACTTATTATCATTTATGGTAATAATTGAGACATTTCTTTTTTCTAATACTTCTTTTATTTTAAATATATTATTAGAACTTTTTTCTTTTAAAATATATTCTATTTGTTTATCAGAATATCAAATATCCTTCAAAATATTTTGTGATAAGTTATCATAATACTCTTTATAATTTAAATTATCTTTAAAAATTATATGTAATTTTTTGTGATTTATTCATATTTTGTGCAACAATGCTAAGTAGTAAATTTCAAGCATAAAAAAAACTTAGGTAATAATATTATACACAATATATATACTTAAGTTTTTTTTGCAAACTTTTTTATTATTTTATAATTCTTTAGTTATATTATTTGTAATTTCAGGAATATTATTAGGTAATAAAGTAAATTCTGCTTTAAGTCGTAAATAAAATATATATGCAAAAATAATTAGAAAAACACTAGTAATTGTATTAATAATTGTATTTACAAAACCTGATATACTTTCTTTTAGAATTGAAAAATTTCAAAAAATTTGTTTTATATCATCTATAGTTTTAATTGAACTATAATCAATAGAATTAAAAAAACTAAATCATAATAATCATGAAAAAACTCAAGAAGCTAGTGAAATAATTAATCATATGACAAAATAATTTCATACAATTCTCCACCAATTGTTATTAGTTATATATATAGAATTAATAAAATTTTCTTTTGAAAAATCATTTTTATCTACAGCTGAGTTAATAGAAAAATTTACTTTTACTCATCTATAAATTGAAGAAATTATAAACCAAATGATTCATAATATAATAATAATTAATCATATTTCTTTTAAAATATATATATCTTTATAAAAATATCATAAATTAAATAATATTCATCCAACTATAAATACAATAGCAGGCTTTAGAGCAATATATGAAAATATATACCAATAAGTCTTAAATGAATTTGTTAAATTTATTAATCAGTAAGATAAGTTATCCTTTATATTTATTTTTTCTCATTCTAATGCTTGTTTTATAGATTTTATTAATCCTAATAATACTACTATATAAATAGTTAAATATAATATAAAAATTATAAGTCCTAAAATAATAAGAATAATTATTTTGGGATCATATAAAAAAATAAAAATATCTATATTCTTAGTAGTATCAATATTTGAAACACTTCTAAAGGCATAATATGTAAAAATAACTCAAAAAAAGAAAAAAGAAATAAGATTATAAATAAATATTGGTGTAAAAAAATTAATGAAATTGTTTTTAAATATAATAAAAGACTGTTCCACTCTATCTAAAACTCATGCTTTTATTTCCATATATTAAATTGATTTAAAAAATATTGATTTTATTTATTATTTTAATAATATCTAAATGTGAATTAAAGGCAATTTTATTTCTTAATATTAATGAATATGTGAGAAAGTAGTATGTTACTATCACCTATGGCACCAGACCAATCTTATATTTTATGAAATATGGATTTATCTAATATATTATACATTTTTTCAATAGCTAACAAATTATCATTAGTTTTTTTCTTATTAGCTGCATGGTGATTATACATGATAAATAAAAAATTATGAGAAAAATATCCATGGTTATCATTTATACCACTTGTACAGCTATATAATTATTGAACAGCTTCACAAAAATCTTTAGTAATTTATATATTGTATCCTATATTAGCCTTAATAATATGAGGTATATTATCAATATTTACTTTCTGAATCACTTGAATAATAGCTTTAATATATTTTATGGTTATGATAGTAAAATTATATCATGCTATATCTGTTAGATGTGGTGGTTGAGCATGGACTACATTATGATTTTTATTTATTTGATTTATAATGTTTCCTATTGTTTGATTTAATTTAGAAGATAAATCTTGAAAAGTTGATGATAGTAATTCATGAAATACAATTGTACCAAATGAAAATATCATTATTGAGAATAAAAAAGTTGAGCTATAAAAAATCTGCAAATTTTGCAGATTTTTTTTATTTCAATCTTACTCTAATATACTCATTTAATTTAGATATTTCTATTAGTTCTTGTTCCATACTATCTCTATGCCTAACTGTCACTAATCATTTTTCATAATTTTCAGTATCAATAGTTACACAAAACGGAACTCAGATTTCATCCATTCTTGCATATCTTTTGCCTATTGTACCGACATCATCATATTCACAAACATAATCTTGCGATAATTGAGAATATATATCTTTTGCTAGTTCATTTATTTTTTTTACTACTGGTAAAATTCATACTTTTATAGGTGCAATTCTTGGCTCAAATTTCAGATATATTCTTTCATTTTCTTCATCTATTGTATAAGCATTACATAAGCTAGCTAATACTATTCTACTTAATCACATAGCTGGCTCTATAACAAAAGGTATAAATTTTGTATTATTTGTAGTATCAAAATATGAGAGATTTTGTTTTGATTCTTTCATGTGTGCAGATAAATCATAATTTGTTCTATTTGCTAATGTTTCTATTTCTCACCAACCAAATGGAAATTTATATTCGAAATCTCATGCTTCTTTAGAATAATGAGGTAACTCTTCTTTTTTAATGTATATAAATCTTACTTTTTCTCTATCTAATCAAACCGCTTTAGTTAAAAATTTTTCACTTTCTGATAACCATAATTTAAAAGCTTCATCGTCACTTCAAGGAGTAACAAAATATTCTAATTCCATTTGTTCAAATTCTCTTGTTCTAAAAATAAAATTACCAGGAGTTATCTCATTTCTAAAACTTTTACCTACTTGACCGATACCAAAAGGTAATTTTCTCCTACTTGATCTAGCAACATTTACGAAATCTACAAATTGTCATTGTGCAGTTTCAGGTCTCAAATAAGCTAATGAAGATGAATCATCTGTTACTCATAAATATGTTTTTAACATCAAATTAAATCTTCTAATTTCTGTGAAATCAGTAGCTCAACAATCAGGACAAGATATTTCTTTCTCTTTTATATATTCTTCTAATATTTTAGAATTTGTTTTATCTCAAGCATATCATACAGGTTCTGTATCACCTGTTTTATTTAAAAATGAATCAATAATTTTATCAGCTCTCCATCTGGCTTTACAACTTTTACAATCCATTAATGGATCAGCAAAACCTCATACATGTCACGATGCCTCCCATACTTTTGGATTCATAATCAAAGAACAATCAATTAACATATTATCTGTTCTTTTTTGGATAAATTCTTTTATCCATAAGTTTTTAATGTTTTCTTTTAATAATGCACCATATGGACCATAATCCCAACTATTAGCAAGACCTCAGTATATTTCACTACCAGGATATACAAAACCTCTATTTTGACAAAGATTTACTAAATCTTTCATTTCAAATTCATTACTCATAATAAAATAATTAAATTATAAAAATTTCAATATGAAAAAGACCCTATAGGCAATTTCATTATTATTGCCTTCAGGGTCCTTAATTTAGGACGGTTCCACCCGAAGTATTCACTTTTGTAATGATATTTTCTAAAACATGGTTTCCAAGCCAGCTTATTATTTATAAATACATTACTTATCTTTTAGTATATGAAATAATAAAAAAAATCAAATTTTATTTTTCTATTTCTAAACTTTCTAAATGAATTCTACCCCAAACATCTTTGATGAAATCTTCTGAAACATTTAATTCTTTACCTGTTTCAATATTTTCAAATAATAATTTATTCCATCTATCTGCTTGTATAGTAGATATATTATTTTCTTTTTTTATATGTCAGATTTGTTTAACTATTTCAAATCTTCTAGAAAATAAATATATGATTTCCTTATCAAGTAAATCTATCTGTTCCCTATAATTTTTCAATAATTCTTTATATTCCATATTTATATATTTTATTCTTATAAAGTTTCATCACTATAATATCATTGTTTATATTGTTCTTTAATCTCTTCATCTTTTTTAATGGTACTATCAGCAAATTTAAACACCCATCATCTAGTCGCATCAGTATTATAATCTGTAAAGTTTTCTATAAGTCAATTCCTAGAAGCAAATAAAACAACCTGTTCCTGCCAATTTCAAATACCATTTGGATTATAACTAAAATCGAATCCTATAGATTTAATTAGCATTGCAACTGCTTCTGATTTTGTTATATTCTCCTCTGGCCTAAAAGTTTTATTTTTTGAAATTAAGTCATTATCTACTAATACTTCAATATTATTACATGCCCAATCATTAGGTAAATTAGCAGAAACATCTAAGAATTCATTTTCACAAATTTTCTTTTTATCTAGTCCTGCTACACCCCTAGCAACAGCTGCTATTTCTTGCCTAAGTACATTATCATTTAGATTATATTTTCAAGGATTATCTGAATGATTATTAATAATTCATCTATTTCATAAGCTATTAGCTGCCTCTATCTCTGATTGACTAGAAGTTAATGCAAAAGTATAAGTTAATGAACAACATAGTATAATTAGTATAGTAGATATTTTTTTAAACATTATTTTATTGTTATAAATATAATAGTAGTTTTATTATAATAATAATTAAAAATAATCAAAAAATAAACTCTAGTAAATCTAGAGTTTATTTTTACATATTTAATTCTTTTAATGCATTAATTCTATCATCTAAATCTGGATGTGAAGAAAATAAAGCCATTAATCAAGATTTTCATTTTGTTGATATTTTCATTGTTGCTAACTGTGAATTATCTTCTGATGCAAATTGTTGCATTCTTTTTAATGCTTCTAATCATGCTATCATTTTTTGTTTTCAAACAAATTTTGCACTTCATTCATCAGCTCTGAATTCTCTATGTCTAGAAAACCACATTGTTATTAAAGAAGCTAATATTCAAAATATTAATTCAAATAATATGGATAATCCAAAATATGCCCAAGAGGTTCACTGAGACTCTTCTTCTCAACTAAAAAATTTTTCTACTATTCATGCTAAAATTCTTGCAAAAAATATAACAAATGTATTTAATACTCATTGTAATAAAGTCATAGTTACCATATCTCAATTTAATACATGTGCCATTTCATGGCCGATTACTCACTCAATAGCATCTTTCTCCATAATTTCTAATAATCCACTAGAAACAGCTACTAAACTACTATTTTTTGTTGCTCATGTAGCAAATGCATTTGGTTCACTTGATTCATAAAATCATACTTCTGGCATATTTATATGATTTCTTTCTGCCAAATCTTTAACTACATCAAAAACTACTTTTTGTTTTGATGATAAATTATCATATTCACTTTGAGGTATTACTTGTACTCAATATGCTCTTTTTGCCATCCATTTAGATATAAATAAACTTATGAAAGCTCATCAAAAACCAAAGATTAACGCAAAAATAAATAGTCATACATAATTTCATCCAGCATATCATGTAACATCTATTCATGTAAACTTTTCAACAAGCATTATCACAATTGATAATACTATTAATATAGCAAAGTTAGTTGCTAAAAATAAAAATACTCTTTTAAACATAATATTTTAATTAGATTTTAAATTACTAACCCTAACCTGTCACTAGGATACCTCCCTGCGGGCATAAATCCTTTCCCTTATGTCTAAGGGCAAGGGGCTCAATATTAAAAACTGTAGCATCCTTCCCTTAGACATAAGGGAAGGAATTAGGCCTTTAGGTCATCCTGTGGACAAGATTGGGTTATTTTATCGTTCTCATATTCTATATTTCTAAGCTCATCTGTCAAGAATTATTTACTATATTTGAAGAATTCTTACCTAATTCTTTATTTAGAAATAAATCAATTATTTCTAAATCATATTTTAAATTGTGTCATATTATCAAAATATTCATACTAAACAATTTATTTAAGAAATTTTTCAAATCTTTATCTTCAACATATTCTCATTTATGAAGTCTATTTATATAATAAATATTTTTATCATCTATATAAATACTTATTCAAACAAGCTCTGCTTCAATAATACTTAATGAAGTTGTTTCTGTATCTAGACAAATCTTTTTTTCTTGTAATTTAGTTATTCTTTCTAATAATTCATCCAATTTATTCTTATTTTGTATTATTTGTACATTTAATCATAAATCATACCAAGTTTTAACTTTTATTTCATCTACTTCTCATATAAGACTATAGAATTCTAAACTATTAAAATAATCTTTTACATCGTTGTTTAATAACAATTCTGGTTTAAATTTGAAATCTTCTAAATCAAATCTTCTTGTAATTATTCAGTCTCAAGGAATTTCATCTATAAGTAAATGATCATTTAAGTCTATATTCAAATCAATTGTAGCAAGTTTTTTACTCAAAAATGCATCTTCCTTTGAGTTAATTAGTTTTTCAAATGTTTTTCATTTAAAACATCCAGAAATAGCTTTTAATGATTCAATATCCAAATGAGGATAACATGTTTCTAAATCTAACCCCGAATTTATATTATCGACTAGATTATATATTTGTTCAACTGATCAAATAATATTTATTAAATCTACAGCTTTTTTTGGTCAAAATCAATCAATACCAGGAATATTATCAGCCTTATCTCATACAATTGATAAATAATCTATAATCATTTCAGGTTTTACCCCAAATTTTTCAGTAGCTTTTTTAGGATCAAAAACCATTCTTTTCATAGTATCAAACACAAAAACATTATCTGTAATTAAACTATATAAATCTTTGTCTCAGGAAAGTATAAATACAGTATTTTCTTTATCTTGTCATAGTTTATTTGCTAAAGTTCCTATTACATCATCAGCTTCAAATCAATCAACTTCAACTATATCTACTCACATCAAACCTATCATCTTTTCTATATCTCAAATCTGAGTTCTTAAACTATCAGGCATTCTATCCCTAGTAGCTTTATAATCTGCATACAATTTATGACGGAAATTCTCTCACTTAGCATCCTTGACAAAAATTAGATAATCTGGATTTTGAGAAACCAAACTATTTACAAAAAATTTAGCCATACCAAAAATAGCATTTACTATTTTTCAATCTTTTGTACTAAATTCAGGTAATGCAAAATACATACGATAAATAAATGAATTTCAGTCTATTAGATAGATTTTCTTAGTCATAATAATTTATAAAATTATAATAATATAGTTATAATTATACTTATTTTTACATATTAGACAAATTTTAATAAAGCATTTTTCTAAAAAATAATAAAATGCTATCTAGCTTACTTGACAGATTTAAAACATATATGATATAATATACAAGTTACTTATAACAAATAAAAACATGTCATTAAGCACACAACAAACCCCCGAAGTATTTACTTGAGAAGAATCAACACCTCAAGTAAACATAGTGATAGACCAAACTCAAAAATTGGTTGGCGTTTTGAGTGAGGAATGACAAGAAAAAATAGTAAGTCAAGATGAAAGAATAAGAGAATTATTGAGATTGATTCAAGAAGAAGTAAAAGATAGAAGTATAGAATTTAATCCTTATAATTATTATGATATAGCATATCCAACAAGATACCTTATAATTGCTTACCAGTTTGAAAGGATACTTAATGAAAGAATACTAAAATGAAAGTTATTAAAGCATTGGCAAGAAATGCTAAGTTTAGGGGATCCAAAGATAATGAAACAAAAATTACTAACCTATTGTTGAATTGATGATATTGTTTATGCATCACTAGAAGATTCAGATTTAGTTAGTTATACATATGCATCAATCCCAGATATTACTATTTCAGAATTCAATGATAGACTAAAAAATAATAATTGGAACGATTTACATTGAGTTAAGGCAATTCACTTACATCTTTTTATATGAGATTTACGAGAAGATGTATTAAAATTAATTTTTAAAAATTTAATACAAGTTAAATATGTTTGACTTGATCATGAGAATCTAAGAGGTGTATGAGTTAATGAATTAGATGAAATTTTTAAGTATTTTTGATGACTTACCTGAGTTTCATTATGTTATGACCATTTATGATTTTTATGAAAAGATGAATTAGAGGTAATCTCTAAACACCTAAGGTTTGTTAAATATATTTTTTTGAAGTCGAATGACCTAAACCAATTATCACTAGAAAAATTAGAAGCATTTTTTAAAAATTTTAAACTAGTCAGATATATTGAAGCATATATTAATAATTTCACAGAAGAACAAAAATGATTTATACAAAATTTACTCCCAGATACAAGAATAGATTTTTAATTTAAAAACATGTCATTAAGCACACAACCAATCCCCGAAGTATTTACTTGAAAAGAATCAAACTCTCAAGTATGAACAGTAATAGACCAAATTCAAAAATTGGTTGGTGTTTTGAGTGAGGAATGACAAAAAGAAATAGTAAGTA
>Ga0247839_1000450_pt1 | contig 72701 bp, 66 predicted proteins | sample LaCruzMarch2015__6_FD_192405 | JGI IMG/M metagenome (GOLD analysis project Ga0247839, IMG submission 192405) | Freshwater microbial communities from meromictic Lake La Cruz, Castile-La Mancha, Spain - LaCruzMarch2015_16m | ecosystem: Environmental > Aquatic > Freshwater > Lake | place: Spain...
TCGACACCAACGCGCCCTTGCCCTTCTGATCCGTCCCGCCGGGGCGCTCCTCACCGAGCGCCCCGATCCACACTCCCCAACACCTGCGAGTCCGCCATTTTTACGCGGTTCTTAGCAGCCGCCAACAAGTACCTCCCGCTCGCGCTTAACCCGCGCTCGGACAGCGAAACGACGTGGTGCGATACGCTCGATTACGCATGAGTTCGGTCTGACTGCGTGTCCCCATCTTGAGGAAGACCGCGCGCAATTGGGCGCGCAGGGTGTAATAGGATCGGTGGGTGCGTAGAATCCAGCACACCGTGCGGCTCCCCGCTCAAGACCTGCTCGACCTGCGGGCCGGGCCGTCACTCATCCGCCACTCGCCACGCATCTGCGATAAGCTCCCTGGACCCTATGAACCCACGTGCCCCCCGCGGCAGTGCCGCCGCACTGCCGACGCCTGCCCAGGTCGCGGCCTCACCGCTGGCCCGCTACCGCGCGCTGCCGGACGATTGGGACGCCTTTGCGGCGGCACTGTGCAGACCGCTGCCAACCTGTGTCTGGGCGCATCCGGCGCGCATCAGCGTGGCGGACCTCGTAAGCCTCCTGGCCGAGGAAGGCATTGCCGCTCAGTCCGTGCCCTGGCTGCCGGGTGCGTTGCGGTTGCCGCAGGAGACGCGTGCCGGCCGGCACTGGTGGTATTGCGCCGGCCTCGCCCATGCCCAGGAGACGGTCTCGCAACTCCCGGCCCTGCTGCTGGACCTGATTCCCGGTCAACGGGTGCTGGACCTGTGCGCCGCGCCCGGCGGCAAGACGGCGCAGATCGCCCTGGCCCTGAACAATCGCGGGACCCTGATCGCCAACGATATCTCCACCGCCCGGATCAAGGCGCTCCAGGGGAATCTGGACCGGCTTGGCATCGTCAACTGCACCACGACCTGTACGGACGGGGCTAACTGGCCCGCGGCCGGGGGGCAATTCGACCGCATTCTGGTGGATGCGCCCTGCTCGAGCGAAGGCACCCTGCGTCGCAACCCGTCACTGATTGACCGGCTCGACCCCGACTCGCCCGCGCGCCTCGCGCCGCGTCAGCGTGCCCTGTTGCGCAAGGCGGTGCAGCGGCTCAAGCCCGGCGGGCGCCTGGTGTACTCCACCTGCACCTTCGCCCCGGAGGAAAACGAACTCACGGTGGCGGACATTCTGGCCGAGTACCCTGGGGCGGTCCGGGTGGTTCCGGCCACGCTCGCCGGGCTCATCGCCGCCCCCGGGCTGACTCATTGGGCCGGGCGCGACCTGCCAGCCGAATTGGCTCAGTGTCTGCGCATCTGGCCACACCACAACGACAGCGGCGGTTTCTTCATCGCCGTCTTGGAGAAGGACGCGGGGACCGCCGCCGGGCCGGAACCTGAGCCGGCCGGGCTCGATCCGGCGGACGGTGACGCCTGGCTGCCCGAGTTGGCCGCGCATTACGGATTGCCGCACGACTACTGGGAGGCCTTCCGCGCCCATCGCCAAACCCGCCGCGGGCTGCATCTGATGGCCGCGGATCACCACCCGCCGGCCTGGCCCAAGGCGGAGGGGAGCGGACTCTTCTTCCACCGCACCAACTGCCGACCGCCCAAGCCGACCACCGGTGCGGCGATGGTCTTCGGTCCGCTGGCCACCCGTTGCCGGATCGCGCTGACCCTGGGACAGCGGGACCAGTACCTGCGTCGGGAGCAGTTCGACCCGACCCCCGAGCAACTGAGCGCCAATCCGCCGGGCCAAGTATTGGTCACCTACCGCGGCCAGGTGTTGGGAGTAGCGGTGCTGCACCGCTCCGGGGTCATCGAAAGCCTGTTCCCGAGCCGCTGGAGCGGGTGCACGGGCGGGGGCGTGATAGGACTGGAACAGGACGATGACTTCGCACCGGCGCTGTGACGCCGGGTGGGGGACCGGTACCTGGTGAAGTGACTGATATTAATGCGCCGCCGGGGGAATCATTCTTCAGTGCCCACCAAGGTGTTGCGGTGGCGTCGGCGGCAGCCAGCGCAGCAACTTGGTGAAGAGTGTGTCCGGCTCCACCGGTTTGGCGATGTGGTCGTTCATCCCTGCCTCCAGGCAGTGTTGGCGGTCGGCCGAAAAGGCGCTGGCGGTCATGGCCAGGATGGGCAGCGACCCCTTGTCGGGTAGTCGACGGATGGCCCGGGTGGCGTCCAACCCATCCATGACCGGCATCTGCACGTCCATCAGAACCAGGGCATAGTCGCCGTCGCGGACGCGCTCGACGGCGCGTTGGCCGTTATCCACCACATCAACCGTCGGACCCAGGCCGGTCAGCAACTCCAACGTAACAAGCTGATTCATTGGCTCGTCCTCCGCCAGCAGTAGGCGTGTGCCGACATGGCAGCGGGCGAGCCGCTGCTCCGCCGTCTCGTGCGCCGTGCCGTCCGGCGGGCGCACCGCGCGCGCGGCGCCGGTGACCCGACCCAGGCGGGCGGTGAACCAGAAGGTACTGCCCAGGCCCGGGGTACTTTCCACGCCAACCGCGCCGCCCATGAGTGAGGCCAGCCGCGCGACGATGACCAGCCCCAGGCCGGTACCCCCGTACTCGCGGGTGGTCGAGTTGTCGGCCTGCATGAAGGGCTGGAACAGCCGCGCTTGCTGCTCCGGGGTCAGGCCGATGCCCTGGTCCTGAACCTCGATCCGCATCAGGACCGTCCGCGGGGTCTCCTCCGCGACCCGGGCGCTCATCCGGATCGTGCCGGCGTGCGAGAATTTGAGCGCATTGGACAGATAGTTGGTCACCATCTGACCCAAGCGCAGTGGGTCGCCGTGCAACTGCGCCGGGCAGTCGGGATCAACCTCCCAAATCAAGGTCAGGCCCTGCTCCGCCGCGCGTTCGCGCAGCAGGTCGGCGCAGTGATCCAGAAGCTCCGTCAGGACGACATCGGATTGGTCAAGGACCACCCGGTCGGCCTCGATCTTGGACAGATCCAAGACGTCGTTCAGGATGCCGAGCAGATGCCGCGCGGCCTCCCCGACCCTGAGCAGCCGCCCCTGTGCCTTGGGGTCGGTGATGTCACGCTGGAGCAGGTGGTTCAGCCCGATGATGGCATTCATGGGCGTGCGGATCTCGTGGCTCATATTGGCCAGGAAGGCGCTCTTGGCCCGGTTGGCCGACTCGGCGGCGTCGCGTGCCTCGATCAGATCCAGGGTGCGTGCCTGCACCATGGCCTCCAGGTGATGGCGATGGCGGTCCAACTCGCGCTCGGCCAGCTTACGCTCGGTAATGTCGTGAATGATGGAGAACAGCACCGTCCGGTGTTGGATCACCACCGGGGAGGAATGGACCTCCACCGTGCGTTCCTGACCATTGGCAAGGCGGTGTGGAAAGATGAAATAGTTGCGCCTTTCGGTCAGGGCCCGGCCGAGTTCCTTCGCCACTTCCTGCGGCGGGAGGGCGTTGATGTCCTGAATCGCCAGGGTGAGGATGTGCTCTTTGGTATAGCCGTAGAAGGCGCAAGCGGCCTGATTCGCATCGAGGATGGCGCCTGTCTCGGGCACGATCAGCAACATGATGGAGTCATGCCGCTCGAACATCAGATGGAATCGCTCCTCGCTCTGCCGCAGTGCCGCCTGGACCTCGAGGCGCTCGATCGCGTCGGCGGCGGTATCGGCGATGGTCAGGAGCGTCTCGACCAGGCGCCCGACCTCAGGGCGTCGGCGCGAGTCGGCGAGCGACAGGGTCCCCAGGACGCGCGTCCCGAGCTTCAGCGGCACGCACAGGAAGGCCGCGACACCCAGTGCGCGCAAGGCCGCGAAGGCATACTCCGGCCGGGCGCCGACATTGGTCTCGACCAGCGGCTCGCCACTCCGGGCGACCCGGCCGGACAGGGTCTGGCCGACGGGGACACGCAGCGGACCCGCCGCGGCGACGGGGATGCCGACCGAGCCCGCAAAGATCATCTCCCCAAGCGCCGCATCATAGGTCTCGACGGCGGCGATGGGGAACCCGAGACGGGTCGACACGAGCGTTGGCAGGACCTCACGGAACCGCTGCGCGGAATCGGACGAGACCGCCAGCCGGGCCACGGCGCTGACCGCCTCCCGGGCCATTGAGTCGTACACCTGGTCGGTGATGTCGCCATAGGTGACGACCACACCGTAACCCGGGAGTGGCAACCGAGTGGCCGTCACGCTGATCCAGGCGATGGCTCCGTCAGGCTTGGTCACGCCCATCGGGGCGCGATGCAGACCTTGCGGTCCCTTCAGGGCCATGACGCTGGGGAATTCGTCCGGCGGCATGGGTGTCCCGTCGAGCCGGACGATGCTCCAGGCGGGGCTGTCGATCGCGCGCTGCCGCTGCTCCGACTGGGTGATGCCAAGGAGTGTCTCGGCGGTCGGATTCGCCTCGATGATCTTGCCCATCTCGTCCGAAACGGTGATCGCCATGGGAAAGCTGTCGAACAGGGTTGTGTACTTGGTCAAGGCAACGTCGCGTGCCTGCTCCGCGTGCTTGCGCTCGGTGATGTCGAGTATGGCCCCCTGGTACATGCAGATGGCACCCGCGGTATCGCGCACCGCCAGGGCGTTGATCGAGACCCAGATGGTCTGCCCGTCCCGCCGGTAGCCCTGGGTCTCGTAACCCCTGACCTCGCCTTGGTCCGCGAGCAACCGGACCAGGGTCTCCCGGGCTTGGGGGTCGTTGTAGAGTTTGGAACCTATATCGTTGATCTCATTGAATATCTCAGCCGGTGCGGCGTACCCGAGTATCCGAGCGAAGGTGGGGTTGACATTGAGGTAACGCCCCTGTGGGGTGGATTGGTAGATCCCCACCGGGGAGGACTCGAAGATCTCCCGATACTTGCGCTCTGCCTCGCGGAGCGCCTGCTCGGCACGCTCCCGCGCCGCGAGTCCTGCGGCCAACTGCACGGCGTGTGACCGGGATTTGATCAGGGCGAGGACCAGAGCGGCGAGCAGCCCACTGATGACGCTCCCACCGCCCGCGACCAGCCAGACCCTGATATCCCGTAAAGACGAAGCCAATGAACTGGAGCGCGCAAAGTTGAAACATAGGGTCCAACCGTGCCCTCTGAAATCGATCGGGATTCGTACCACGTCGGACGCCGCCAGGACCGCCCCAAGTTGGTCGGCTGGGTGGCTGTGGTAGAGCAGGGTCGCGGGGGAGATCCGGCCGCCGTCGTAGACCGCAAGTTGGATGCCGGTGGCACCGTTGCGGCCCCAGCCGCCCAGGATCCCGTTCATGAGGTCGTTCATCCGATAGGGACTGTAGACCCAGCCGACCAGGGCGGCACGGCGCGCCTCAACGCGATCCGTTGGCACCCCAGAGGGATAGACCGGGACATACATGAGTGTACCGGCCTGGATGTCCTGATCGGTCTCCTGTACCAACTGGACCTTGCCCGACAACGCGGCCGCGTCCGCATCGCGCGCCCGCTCCATGGCGGAGCGACGCACCGGCTCGGAGAACATGTCGTAGCCGAAGGCGCGCAGGTTGCGTCCGGAAAACGGCTCAAGGAAAAGGATGGATGTATAGACCGGGCGCTCGCCCTCGGGCCAGACCCGATAGTCAGGGAAACCCTGGTCGCGGACCTCCTGGACGTGCTGGGACAGGCGCTCCCGCGGAATCAGCACCGCAAAGCCGAGCCCCTGGATGCCGGGGAGGTTGAGGCTGACCCTGCTATCATCGACGAAGGCCTGCCACTCTTTGCGGGTGACGTCCTGCGACCCCGCGATGAAGGCGGCACCGCTGCGCAGGAGTTGGGCATGGGCATGCAGTCTGACCTGGATCTTGGTCGCGATCTCTTCACCGATCAGTGCGAGTTCCCGTCGGGTCTGCGACTGGATTTGCGCCTGGGTATAGCGCGTGATCAGGACCGTCAGCACCAAGCCGACTGCCAGTGTGACCCAGGCCGGCCATGATCGGCGGAGCTTAACGGACGGGGGCAGCATGACTCGATTGGTCGGTAAAGGTCAGGTCAGCGAGCGCGGGCATGCAGGGGACTCCTGTTGACTGGACCTGGAGCGGGCGCCGAGTCGGGCGCGCGCCTCCCCCAGTGTCAGTAGTGCGGCCTCGTACTCGAAGTCGGCGATCTGACGCGCCAGGGTCTGGACGGAATCCCCCAGGAGCGCCTCGATCGCGATGCGGTCTCGCCGAAGTGTCTCCCGCACCGCGACGTCGCCGTGGATCAGCAGGACCTCGATCTGGTCGAGCAGGGCGCCGCCGGTCTTGGGATCCAGACGGACGGGCGTCACGGTGTCGGATTGACCGCCGCCGGGACCGACGCCCTCGACCCGCGGCGCGTTACCCCCCTTGCCGCGGTCGGTCAATACTGGGGCCGTTACTGGGGACCTCGACCCCTCGCGCCCGGTCGAGCCCCGTGCCGCCGCGCCTGGCGCCGCGGGTGCGACGGCCCCGTCGCCGGCCCCGCGGTCAGCTTGATCGGACCCGGGCCGCAGCCACTTGAGCAGCAGTCCGGACAGGACATCCAGGTCCACCGGTTTCGCGATATGGTCGTTCATGCCGGCGGCCAGGCAGGCCTTGCGGTCCTCGCTGAATGCGCCGGCGGTCATCGCCAGGATCGGTGTCATCGCGTATCCGGGCAGGCGGCGGATCGCCCGGGTCGCATCCAGCCCGTCCATGACCGGCATCTGGACGTCCATGAAGATCAGGGCGTAAGGGAAGCTGCGCGCGCGTTCGACGGCCAGGCGCCCATCCCTCGCCACATCCACCGCGAACCCGAGTTCGCGCAGCGACTCGCAGGCGACCTCCTGGTTGGTCGGGTTATCCTCCACGAGCAGCAGTCGGTTCCCCCGGCAACGATCGGCCAGGGACGTCCAGGCGACGGCTGGGTCATCAACGGTCGGGACGGACGGCGTGGCGCCGGCGAGGCCTTTGCCCAGGTGTACGGTGAACCAGAAGGTACTGCCCGCGCCGGGCGTGCTGGTCACGCCGGCCTGGCCGCCCATGAGTTCGACCAGCCGACGGGTGATGGCAAGTCCCAGTCCGGTGCCGCCGTAACGCCGCGTGGTCGAGCTGTCGGCTTGCTCAAAGGCGGCGAACAGCTTGCCCAACTGGTCCGGGGCAATCCCGGTGCCCGTGTCGGACACCTCGAAGCGCGCCAGCAGGTCGATCTCGGTCTCCTCGACGACCGCGACCCTCACCGCGATTTCTCCCCGCTCGGTGAACTTGACGGCGTTGGTCAGATAATTCAGCAGGGCCTGACGCAGTCGGGTGGCGTCCCCGTTCACGACCAATGGGAGTGCGCCGGCCTCGCACCGATAGGCAAGCCCCTTGGCCATCAGCGAATCATTGATGAGTGCGCGAACCTGATCGAGGAAGGCCGCCGGGGAGAAACTCACGAATTTCAGGTTGAGCTTGCCCGCTTCGATCTTCGAGAGATCCAGGATGTCGTTGATGACCGAGAGCAGGTGATTGGCGGCCGAGCCGATCTTGACCAGGCGCTCCTGCTGTACCGTGTCGGTGACGTCGCGCGCGACCAGTTGGGTGAGCCCGAGGATGGCATTCATGGGGGTGCGGATCTCGTGGCTCATATTCGCCAGGAAGGCGCTCTTGGCCCGGTTGGCCGACTCGGCCTGGTGCTTGGCCGCTGCCAACTCCGCCGTGCGGCTCTCGACCAAGTCCTCCAAATGCTCGCGATGACGCGCCAGTTCCTCCGCCAGACGCCGCTTCTCCGTGATGTCCTGCTTGATTGCCAGATAGTGCGTGATACGCCCGTCCGGTTGGCGGATAGGTGTGATATGGACGAGTTCCACATAGTCGCTGCCGTCCTTGCGGCGGTTAGTCAGCTCCCCTCGCCAGGCTTGACCCGTGACCAGTGCACCCCATAACGCCTCGTAGGTGGTTTGGGGCGTCTTGCCCGAGTGCAGGATACGCGGGTTCCGGCCCAAGACCTCGGCGCGTTCGTATCCGCTGCTGCGCACGAAGGCGTCGTTGACATATTCGATTCGGGCCTCGAGGTCAGTAATCACGATGCTGTTGGGGCTCTGTTCCACGGCGAGCGAAAGCTTGCGCAACGCGTCCTCGGCACGTCGGCGTCCGGTAATGTCGGTGTGGGCGATGACCACGCCTCGCTCGGCGCTTTGCCCGGTCACATCCAAGGGAGTGACGTGCATGATGAACCAGCGTTGGCAGTCCGGTCCATGGCAGGGGGACTCCAGCGTGAAGCTCGGCCGCCGCCCCTCCAAGACGCCCAGGATGCCGTCGTGCGCTTCCCGCGCACCCTCCGACGTCTCGCCCCGGCACGCGCGCAGAACGGCGAGATAGTTCGTGCCGACACCCGTGCGCGGCACCGGCCGCCCCGGTTGCGGGCCGTTGTCGAGAGCGAACCGCTCCCAGGGTCGGTTCACGGCCACGATGGACCCCCTATGGTCGAGGACGGCGATGTGGGAGGAGACCGAGTCGAGCACGGCACGCTTGAGCCGCTCGCTTTCGCGCAGCGCCGTGGCGGCGGCGCGCGCGGCGGTGATGTCGCGCCCGCTGCCCAGTACCCCGATCAGCCCCCCCTCCGAGTCGAGCATGGGGGTCTTGATGACTTTACGGAGTCGGCGTTCCCGATCCAGTTCGCGATTGGTTAAGGCGTAGCGCCCCGCCTGGTCCTTGGCGAAGGTGGCGTTGCTTGAACCGGCCGCGGCGGCGGCGAGCAGGCGCAGGGTGTCGCGCTGGTCCGCGAGTGCCTGCCGGCTCGCCCGGGCGCGGCGGCGGGAGCGGTGCAGCCATTCGCTCAGGGCGCTCATCAAGACCCCGTTGGCGGCCAGGATACCGAGTTGGAAGAGGCTCTCGGGTGCCGACACCGGCCATGCGCCGGTTGAGGACAGGGTCTGAACGAGCAGCCCCAGGCCGGCGAGCAGGGTGGAAAGCAAACCCGGGCCCAGTCCACCCATCAGGGCACTCAGCGCGATGGGGGCCATCAGCAACAGCGGGAACGGGCGATCACCGAAGGGGGTTCCGACCAACCAGTGCGCCAGTAGGACGCCCGATGTGACCACGACGGCGAAGGCGTAGGCGAGCCAGGTGGGCCAACCAGGCAATGGGTCGGTTTTGGCTGATCCACCCGTCACCCGGTCATTCGCCGCGGTCGGTACGGACCCCAGGGACAGGTGGAGCCTAGTCGTCACGGTAACGGATGGCGATCTCGGCGATCGCATCGCGCCCGGCCAGGAAGGCCTCGACCAGGTTCGGGTCGAAGTGCCGACCACTCCCGTCGCGGATGATGCCGGTGGCGGCGTCGCGTGAGATGGGTTCCTTATAGACCCGGCGGCTGGTCAGGGCGTCGAAGACGTCCGCGACCGCCATGAGTCTGGCGGCCAGCGGAATGGCCTCACCCGCCAGGCCCTCGGGGTAACCGCTGCCGTCCCATTTCTCGTGGTGGTAGTGGGCGATCTCTTTGGCCAGGGTCAGGAAGGCGACCGGTCTTCGGGCATCGCGCTCGGCCAGTTCGATGGCGTCACTGCCGAGCTTGGCGTGGGTCTTCATGACCTGCCATTCATCCGGGGTGAGCGGCCCCGGCTTGCGCAGGATCTGGTCGGGGATGCCCACTTTGCCGATGTCGTGCAGCAGTGCGGACTTGGCGAGTAGGTCGATGGTGCGCGTGGTGAGCTGTCCGGCGAAGCGCGACTGCCCCTTGATCCGTGTCGCCAAAATACGCACGTATTCCTGAGTGCGCCGCAGGTGATTGCCGGTCTCGTTGTCTCGAATCTCAGCCAGACGGGCCAGGGCGTGGATGCTGACATCTTGGATGAGTTGGTTTTCGCCGAGACGTTGCTCCACCTGTGCCTCCAGGCTGGCGTTGCGGTCGCGCAGCAGGCCGCCTGCCCACTTGAGTGCGAGCTGCTTGTGAACCCGTGCGAGCACGATGCGAGGGCGTAGCGGCTTGGTGATATAGTCCGCTGCCCCCAGTTCCAGGCCCCGTTCCTCATCTTCCGCCTCATTCATTGCGGTGACGATGATGACGGGTATGTCGCGCGTCTGGACATTTTCCTGGAGTCTGACCAGCACCTGATAGCCGTCCATGCCGGGCATCATAAGGTCCAACAGGATCAGGTCCGGTTGCGGCTCCGCGGCCGCAAGCTTCAGTGCACGTCGCCCGCTGGAGGCGGCCAGCACGCGATAATTGGGCAGCAGGATGTCTGCCAGCACCGTGAGATTGTCCGGCAGATCGTCCACGATGAGAATTGTGGCCGCGTCGGCGGCGCCATTGCTACCGTTCGGATACGACAGGGCCGATAAACTGATTTGGTCGCTCACGGACGTCGGGGCCTCTTAGGCAACGGCTGGCTGTATAACTCCCTGAGTCTAGTTTAGTCACATCGCCGCCGCACGTCCGTGAACAGGCGCGGGTAAAGACGGATCAGTCTGTTCGGCCGTTCCTTTCGCCGCTGACCCACTTGGGTCGTCCAAGGTCGCGGCCAGTTCGCGTAGCGTCATCTGACCCAAGGCCTGGCCGATGGCCGTATCGATCTGCCGCTCCACCTCCTGGATGCCCCGATCCGAGACCGCGACACGGCAGCCGCTCTCGCGCTCCTCGAAGCAGCGCACCGCATCCAACAGGGATTTGACCGACGTGTTGTCCAGCGCCGTGGCCGGGATGAAGCAGGGCGGCTCATCGGCCGTGCGCAGCAAGAAACCCTCGTGCTCCAGCAGGTGCAGGCTCCGTCGGATGTTGGTCTTGGGCAGGCTCAGGGCGGCGGCGAGACCGGCGGCGGTCCAGGCTTTGGTGCCCATGACGAAATTGCGCGCGATATGACCGGCGACCAGCAATGCCAGGCGCTCGCGCAGGCGGTTACTGAGGCGCAGGTCGCGCGAGCGGCTGCTGAGATATTCCGGATGCTGATGATAAAAGGCGATGCTGGCCCCGGTGAGGACGATAAGCCAGGCGATATAGAGCCAGAACATGAACAGGATCAGGATCGCCAGACTCGAATAGATGGCGGTGTACTTGGTGGAACTGACCATGAAATGGGCGAACAGCCAGCCCACCGTTTGCCACAGCGTTCCGGCCGTCAGGGCGCCGATCAGGGCCGAGTAGAAATTCACCCGGGCATTCGGCACGAAGCTGTAGAGGAAGGCAAAGGTGAAGGTGATCAGGAAGAAAGGCACCAGATTACCGCCGGCATCGATCAGGGTCCCGAAGGGCTCGACGGCCAGCACGGATTCCACGAAGGCGGTGTGGCGTGCCGCGGTCGAGAGGCCCAGGATTGTCACGATGAGCACGGGGCCGATCAGCAGAATGCTCAGATACTGGCTCACCCGCTGGGCAAAGGGCCGCGACTCCTCGACCCGCCAGGTGTTGTTCAGCACCTGCTCGATTTTCTGGATCATCGACACGACGGTGTAGATCAGCACCGCCAGGCCGACTGAGCCGAGCACGCCCACCCGCGTGTTATCCACGAAGCCGATGATGCTGCCAACGATCTCCGGTGCCTGATCGCCCAGCGGCTCCATGAGGTGCAGCAGCAACGGCTCCAGTGCATTGTGGGCACCGAACGCCGTGAGTACCGAGAAGCTCACCGCCAGCAGCGGTACCAGCGAGAGCAGGGTCGTGTAAACCAGGCTCATGGCCTGGAGTGACAGATAACCCTGGGTCGCGTCGCGGTACAGGGCATAAACCAGGCGCGCAAACCAGACCAGCCGCCGCTGCCAGCGCGGCAAGCGGTCGAGTCGGTCGGACCACATCAGGGTGTCCAGGCGTTGCCACGGGGACGGGTTGGCTTGGTTCATGACGGGGCTTGCGGTCGTTGGTCTGGCGGCTGCGGTTGAGGTGCGAGTATAGCGGTACCATAGAAGCGGAAATGCCAACAGTTCCGTGCAACCCGAATCCTATGAAATCCACGCAATCCCCAGCGCGACGGTCGCGTCCCGTCGTGATGCTCCTGAGTCTGACCGCGATGCTGCTGACCGCGCCGTTCGGCGGGCTTCCGGCCAGGGACAACCAGACGCTGACCCCCGTGCCCAATCAGCCCATGGCTCCGGCCTTCGATCTCAAGGACCCGGAGCAGCGCCCGCAGCGGCTCGCGGACTACCGGGGAAAGCCCGTCATCCTCAACTTCTGGGCCACCTGGTGCCCGCCTTGCCGCGCGGAAATGCCGTCGATGCAGCGCGCCCACGAGGCGCTGTCCGCGGATGGGGTCGCGGTGATCGCCGTCAACGTCGGGGATGATGCCCAGGCGATCGGTGAATTCCTGGAAGAGACCCCGGTGGACTTCCCGCTGCCCATGGACCTGGACTCGAAGGTGGCCCAAAGCTATCCACTCAAGGGCTTGCCCACGACCTATGTGATCGATCCGCAGGGCCGCCTGGTCTACAGCGCCGCCGGCGAGCGGGCGTGGGATGATCCTAAGCTGCTGGATCAGGTGCGGGCGCTCAAATAGCCGCGTGGGAGCGGCGTCCCGCCGCGACTCGCGGGCGGGGTCAATCGCTTTGTCGCGCTCGCAGCCGATAGAGCCTTCGTACCTGATATCCAGACAGACTCTTGGTGTAGGGGCGGGTTTTAAACCCGTCCCTACGTCCGGTTATCATGTCCGACGGCTATAACAGGCGTTGACCCTGGTCACGCACCTGTCCGCGTAAGTGGCGATGGAGTTTGCGGCGCAGCATGAACAGGGTGGTGCCGGGGCACAGGATCTCCGTGGCTAGCCGCTGCATGCTGTAATGTTGGCTGGCGAATGGGAGCAGCCGGACCACGATCAGGTAAACCGGGTCTTCCGGGAACTCACGAACCGCCTTGCGCACGATCCAGGCATCGCGGATGTTACCGATCTCCAATAACTGCACCCGCAGGTCGCGCAGCACGTCTCCCGGCAGTTGCGGCGGAATGAGAATGTCATCCGACGTGACTTCGGCTCGCTCCCGGCGGGCGGTTTCCTCCCGGTCCTGATGCTGTTCCCCGCGGCGGCGCCAGCGCTCCACGGCCGATTCGTCCCCGGTGCGTCGCAGGTAGGCGATGGCCAGGTTGCAGGCGTCGAGGGTGAGGGTCCGCTGAGCGGCGGCTCGCTCCAGGTAGGCGAGCCCCTCGGGCTGTGAGCGGGCGAGCAGGTGTCTGCCGATCATGAAGTCGACATCTCGATCGTCGGGCTTCATCTTCTTGTACGCCTGATAGAGGGGCAGCGGGTCCAACCCGGGTTCCAGTCGCTCGCTCCAGGAGGCCAGATTCCAGCGGTCCATCGCGGTCAGGTCTTGATCCGGTTTGGTCTTGAGCTGCGCCAGCGCGGCGCGCGTTTCCTGTGTCTTACGGTAACGTCCCTGCCAGCGCACCCGGTTGCGGCTGATCCAGTAATGGTCGAACGTGGCCAGGATCGGCAGCAGTCCATCGCCGAGCCAGACCTCCGCGGCAGACTGCTCCACCGTAGCGGGCGGGCGTGCCGGTTGACCGAGCGCGGCAAGGCGATCACGCAGACAGGGGTGGGTGTCGCTGCGGTCGGTGCGGCGTTCGAGCAGCGGCGCGATGCGCGCCTGGAAGGCGTCCGCTTCCATGACCGGCTGTTTGAAAAACTGGCGCAGCGCCGTATAGGGACGGACCGCGGGCTGGGGCTGGTGATCAGCGCGGGCAAGCAGCGGTGACCAGAAATGCTCCCCCGCCAGATCGCCGTAGGTGTGCACCGCGACCAGGGCCGCGGCCGCGTCCTCGCTGGAGGTCAGTTGGCCCGCGGCGGCGTCGGCCTCGTACTCATTGGCGCGCGCCAGGGCGAAGCTGTAAGCCCAGTAATACGGGGTGTACCAATCGAAAAAGCGGTGCAGCGTGCCCGCCGCAATCCCCCGCGTCTGCGCGACGGCCTCCAGGATGCGCCCCCAACTGGCGCGGACCCGATAGACCCAGGCGTTGAAGCCCGAGCGGTTGGACGACAAATGGCCGAACTCGTGGGCCAACACCGCGCGTGCCTGCTCCGGCGCCATCGACAGCAGCAGCGGGAGCCCCACCGCCAGCGTCCTGCGGTAAGGCCCGAAGATGCCGATCCGCGGCACCGCAACGATGGCCGCGTTGAAATCATCGGTTAGGATGACCCGATGGATGGGCGCGGCTCCCAGGGTGCGCTGCAGGGCGTCGAGTTCCGCAAACAGGACCGGGAATTTCGCAGGCTCCAGACGATAGCCATCCGGCGCCTCGATCTTGATCCACAGGGCCTTGATCAGCACCCCCGCCAGCAGGAGCAGCACGACCACCAATTGCCAGTTGATCAGCAGCACCAGCATGGCCGTGCTGAGCGTCGCGGCCAGGAGGGTCCCGCCGATCAGGGCTAGGATCAGGAACAGCGCGCCGCCGATGACCGCGTAACCAAGCAGGCCCAGCCACAGCAGGCGCCGCTTGTAGCGCCGCGGGTCTTCGCGGAACGCACGTTCCGCCTCATCGACCAGATGCTCGAACCGGTGGCGGCGTTGCGTGGTGGTCTTCGACAGCATCGGGGGAGAATCTCCAAGGAAGTTATCACTATCATGAACTCTCGGGCGGTCGTCTGCATCGTCTTCCGCTATTCCCTCTGGTGCGCCGGTGTTTTCAGTTCGGCCATCGTGTGATGTCAGCGGGAGTCGGCCGGTGCGTTGATGAGGGGGTGACCCGGGCCGCGCTCGGGGTATCATGGTGCCGTGTGATGCCCCAGTGATTGCACCTCGGACAACAAATAGACACACGAGGCCCCCATGCAACCGAGTTTCTGGTCCCGAATCACGAAGGATTTGGCCGCCGCCCTCTTTGCCGTCGCCGCCATCTGGCTGGCGGGGGTGGTGCCCAGCGTGGAGATCGCCTGGGTCATGGGCGTTCTGCTGCTGACCATCTACCTGTTCGCCTTCGAGGTGGTGGGGGTGGACGTGGCGGCCGTGACCGTGATGGTGTTGCTGGGACTGACCAGTCTGCTCGCCCCCTGGATGGGGCTGGAGCAAGGCCTAGTGCCGACCGCGCACCTGTTCGACGGGTTCTCCAGTAATGCGGTGATCTCCATCATCGCGGTGATGATCATCGGGGCTGGACTGGACCGCACCGGTCTCATGTCGCGGGTGGCCGGCTTCATTATGCGCGTGGGCGGCACCACGGAAAAGCGCATCATTCCTATGATTTCCGGTACCGTCGGCATCATCTCCAGTTTCATGCAGAACGTCGGAGCGGCCGCCCTGTTCCTGCCGGTGGTGAGCCGCATCTCCGCCCGCACCGGGTTGCCGATGTCGCGCCTGCTGATGCCCATGGGCTTCTGCGCCCTGCTGGGCGGCACCATCACCATGGTGGGTTCCAGCCCGCTGATCCTGCTCAACGACTTGATCCTGACGTCCAATCAAGCGCTCCCGACCGGGGTGACGCCGATGGCGACCTTCAAGCTGTTCGATGTGACCCCGATCGGGGTGGCCCTGCTGCTCACCGGGATCCTCTATTTCGTGCTTGCCGGGCGTTTCGTGCTGCCGGTGCGCGCCGCCGTCAAGCTTGACGAACGCGACCCCATGCGCTACTTCGCCGAAACCTATGGCCTGGGCCCAGTCGAGGTCCGGGAGTTGCGGGTTCCGGCCACCAGTTCCCTGGTGGGGGTCGGGGTCGATGCCATGGAACGGGAATGGCGGGTCCGGGTGGTCGCGGTGGAGAAGGGCGACGGGCTGCGTCTGGGCGCGGACGGCGTCGACCGCACGCTCGGCATCGCCGCCGGCAACACGCTGGCGCTGCTCGGACAGCCGGAATCCTTCGCGCAGTTTGCCGCGGCTTATGGGGTGACCTTCAAGCCGGACTTGGATCTGTTTGCCGATGCCCTCTCCAAGACCAAGGCCGGTATCGCCGAACTCGTCATCGCCCCCGGTTCCAGTCTGATCGGCAAGACCGCCCGCGATGTCTGGCTGCGCAAGACCTACGGACTCTCGCTGCTCGCCATCCAGCGCGGCGAGGGTAACCTGACGGTGGCGACCGGCGGGGTCCGCAATACCCCGTTCCGGATCGGTGACGCGCTGGTGGTGCACACCACCTGGGCGGATCTGGCGCGGCTGGAGCGCGACCGGGATTTCGTCGTCGTCACCACCGAATATCCTCACGAGGACCTGCGTCCTCACAAGGTGCCGGCGGCCTTGCTGTTCTTTGTCATCACCCTGTTCCTGCTCCTGTTCACCGACCTGCGCCTGGCCGTCGCCCTGTTCGTCGGGGCACTGGGGATGATCCTGACCGGGGTCTTGTCCATCGAGGAAGCCTACAAGGCGGTGAGCTGGCGCTCGGTCTTTCTGCTTGCCTCGCTGCTGCCGTTGGGGCTCGCGGTCGAGTCGAGCGGCACCGCCGCCTGGATTGCGGATCAAACCCTGTCGGTGATGGGTGAGCAGCCGGTGTGGGTCGTTCAGGCCGCGCTCATGGGGCTCGCCACCTGCTTTACCCTGGTCATGTCCAACGTCGGCGCCACTGTCCTCCTGGTGCCGCTCGCCGTGAATATCGCACTGGGGGTGGGTGCCAATCCGGCGGTCTTCGCCCTGACCGTCGCCATCGGCACCTCCAACTCATTCTTCCTTCCCACCCACCAGGTCAACGCCCTGCTGATGGGCCCGGGTGACTATCGCGTCGTCGACTTCATGCGTGCCGGCGGCATCATGACCCTGCTGTTCCTGGCGGTGGCGCTGGGGATGCTCAATCTGGTGTTTTAAGCGTGTCTAAGTAGCCGCGCTAAGGCCGGTCTGACCTTGCCCGAGCGCCGGTCGCCCCGGCGAGGCCAGGTTCCTAGTCCCTATTGCCGGGAAAGCTATCCGTCCGGGATCGCGATCCCCGATTTGTCCCTTGGTTGGAACATGATGACCCCCGATCACGACTGGAACCGGATGGCCTGGTGGCAGTGGGCGGCCCCGGTGGGCGGCGCCGCGCTCGTCGGCGCCAAGGCCATCGAACTGGCGGCCCCCGGCAGCGGGATCTTCATCGCCGCGGCCGTTGCCTTGCTGGGCGGCGCGGTGTTCGCCGCGGTGCATCATGCGGAGGTGCTGGCGGTGCGGATCGGCGAGCCCTTCGGCTCCATCCTCCTGGCCCTGGCCATCACGACCATCGAGGTGGGTCTGATCATCGCGCTGATGCTCGCCGGCGCCGCGGGCAGCGACGTGGTGGCGCGAGACACGGTCTTCTCCGTGGTCATGATCGTGCTCAACGGGATCGTCGGGCTCTGTCTGGTGGTGGGTGCCGCCCGCCACTTCGAGCAGGCGTTCCGCGTCCAGGGTGCGGCGGCTATCCTGAGCGTGATCGCGACGCTCGCGATCATGGCATTCGTGCTCCCGAACGTGACCCGCACGACCGCCGGCCCCACCTTCGCCTCCAGCCAGTTGCTGTTCGTGGACATCGCCTCCCTGTCGCTCTACGCGTTGTTCGTTTACGTGCAGACCTTCCGCCATCGCGAGGATTTCCTCAGCGATGACGGGCCGGCCCTCCACGGCGCGCCGCCGACCGACCGCAGCACACTCATCAGCGCGATCCTCCTGACGATCAGCCTGGGGGTCGTGATTCTGCTGGCGAAGGCCCTCTCGCCAGCCGTCGAGACCGCGGTGGCGGCGGCCGGACTCCCGCAGACCGTCGTGGGCGTGGTGATCGCCATGGTGGTGCTGCTGCCCGAGGGGCTGACCGCCGTCAAGGCCGCCGGGCGCAACCGCCTGCAAACCAGCCTCAACGCCTCACTGGGCTCCGCGCTGGCGAGCATCGGGCTGACCATCCCGATCGTCGGCGCCGTGTCACTCTATCTCGGTGTGCCCTTGGTCTTGGGGCTTCCGCCCGAATCCACGGCCCTGCTCTTGCTGACGCTCTTCGTCAGCACCATCACCTTCGCCACCGGTCGCACAACGATCCTGCAGGGGGGTGTGCATCTTGTCATTTTCGGTATTTTCCTGCTGTTGACCGCCGTGCCTTGACCGGGTCAGCGTGCTCAAGTCGTAGGGTCTTGATCCGGGTGTGCCACGCACGTGCTGGTGTCGTCCGGCCCCGGCAAGAGGGTCTCGGCGGATGATGCGGGCCCCCCGATGAGTTGGCCCAGGACCTGTTTCGAGCGTGCGGCGATGAACGGCTTCGACAGTTGCCGCTCCTGGAACAGGAGTGTCTGCGACGCGGTCCGGTCTTGAAACAGAATCTCGGCCGCGGCCGGGCCAAAGGCGCGGCCGGTGCTGATGCGGGCGATCCGCCCCAGGTTGACTCCCCGCCCGTCGTCGAGCAGGACCAGGTGCGGGGCCAGACCTTTAATCGGGTCAGGTCGCGGGAAGTCCACCACGCCCAGCAGGATATAGGGCCGGTCGGTGAGACGAACGCCGAGCTGGACTTCGGTGTCGACCAGTTCCGCGATGAAGATCGTCTCGCCAACCGCGGCGCGCAGTTGCTCGACCTGCCGCGCATAGTCGGGCGATGGCCACAGGCCCTCGACTGCGCCGTCGGGATCGGCTGCTGAGTGTGTCGGCAGTGTCCCACGTCCGGTGTCGCTCATCGTCCGGTCGGACATCGTGGCATCCTCGTGGGCTGGCGGCGTGGCGACGCCGGTGAGTGCCGGGTGCGGTCCAAAGTGATGTGGTCGCAGACGCGCGTAGGATGGGCAGAGCGAGCGCGATGCCCATCCGGCCGCCGCGACGCTTGAGGATGGGCATCGCTCTCGCTCTGCCCATCCTACCTAAAGACCTGGTCCAAACAAACTACATCACTTCCAATCGCACCCGTTAGTGCTTGTGATGGACGATGCGATGGCTCAGAAGGTCAGCACCTTGTCGCTGTCGACGACCCAGTCCGCCAGCGCTTTCATGGTCGAGTGCTCGGCCCCTTCGAAATAGGGATGATTTTTGTAGATCCCGCAGCGCGCCATGCAGGTACCGCATACCTTGACCGCGACGCCCCGCGCGATCAGTGCCTTGAGCATCCCGGAGAGATCCTGGTCATAGCCTTCGGGTGGGCGGCAGACCTCGCGCGCCAGATCGACCGCGTCGTTCATCAGAAACAGACGGACCTCCTGCCCGCCGTCGGTCAGGGTACCGGCCAGCCGCAGCGCGTTCCAGGTGACATCGGTGCTGTCATAGGGCTCGCGGTTGAGGATGATGAGGATTGTCATGGGTGTGCTTCAGTGGTCGGATTGTCGGTGGGGATTGCTGTGGGTCTTGCCGAGGCGGGCGACGAGTCGCGGCAGGAAGGCCAGGGCCGCCAGCAGGGCGAGCGCAATCAGGCCTTTCTGGATCAGCCCTTCGCCGCCGGCCGCCGCCTCGCGCCCGGCGTAGCCCAGCCAGGTGTAGGCGAGGGCCCCCGGCAGCATGCAGACGGCGGTTGCGAGCAGATAGGCGACAAAGGGGATGCGCGTCAGCCCCAGCGCGTAGTTCAGCAGGTTGAAGGGAAACAGCGGCACCAGCCGGGTGAAGGCGACGAAGCGCCAGCCCTCGGCCTCGACGCCCCGGATCAGGCGTCCCAGTATCCCCCCGGCGCGGGCCTGGACCCAGTCCGCCGCCAGATAGCGCGCCACCAGGAAGGCGAGCGCCGCGCCGAGCGTTGCCCCCGTCAGGTTGATGAGCGTGCCCCAGACCGGCCCGAAGAGGGCGCCGCCGGCCAGCGTCAGCAGCGATCCCGGCAGGAACAAGAGGGTCGCGATGCCATAGATGCCGATGAAGACCAAGGGTCCGGCCAGCCCGGCCGCGTCGATCCACTGTTCGAGCATCTGGGCATCGACTCCCCCGCGGAAGCTGAGCACCAAGCCGATGCCGACCGCCAACAGCAGCGCCACGAGCAGACGCGCGCGGCCCTTCACGCCCCGTCCTCCGGCGCCTTCCAGGCACGCCGATTGATGGCATAGTCCGTCACCGCGCCCTGGAAGGGCAGCAGCAGCGCATGGAAGAAGACATGCTGCGCCCAGATCGCCAGGTCCAGCGCGATGACCGCCAGCACTATCTCGACCCCGGTCGGCAGCGCGACCTGGTTGAGCAGTCCCCATCCTTGAGTCGCGGCAGTCGCCGCCAGCCCCAAGGCCGCGACCGGAAATAGTAACCGCAACAGCAGGGTATTGAGCACCACCAGCCCCAGGTCGGCGCTCCAGCGCCGGACCTTGGACACCGCGAGCACCCGCCGCGGGGCGCGCAGCTCCCACAGCGCTATGGCTGCGAACATACTCAGGAAAGCGCCGAGACGCAGCGTCGCCTCGTGGCTCTGGATGAAGCTGTCCAAGCGGGTCTGCCTCCGGGGCTGCGTTGGCGGGTGGGTGAAGTCCTCGGTATGCTGGCTGATCGGTGGGTATCTTTCAACTGATTAGTTGAATAAAGGTTGGCTGTTAACGCGTCTCGTTTACAGGAGCGCGGTCGCGAGACTGATCAGAGACAGGCAGACCACGCAAGAAGGTCTTGCGGCGTTGATTATCGTTCCGGCCAGGGATGACCTGTCCGCAACTGGAGGTCGAGGCTTTAGCCGGTGGCGATTCCCAAGATTTCAAAGAAAATCAGTGGTGCCGGCACGGTGGACCGGCTAACGGCCATGGCGCCCGCGCCACCCCGGAACACGAAAGTCCGCTCGACCGCTGCGTAGTCAGGGCTTCCAGCCCTGACCGTTCCAGTCCCGACGCCGTCAGGCCAGGATGGCCTGCCTATGCACTTTCACGGTAAAGCCTGGACCTTCAGTGGCCGGAACGATGACCAAGGCCGCATCGGCGGCCCGCTGGAACGCCCGATTGTCACCAACCAGAACGTGGGTGCGGTTCCCCGTGGTACGCACGACTCGGCGATGAGGGAATCGTTTCGGTTTCTCAGTACTTGGGGAGTCTATAATGCCCCCGGAATTCGTGTCTTCACCGGGGTCAGCTAAATGGTGACCGCATCCGCTCGAAATAAGTAAACTGTCCCCGGAATTCGTCCGTCTTATCATCGGGCTGATGCAGCGGTACCCTGATCCTCAAACCGTCGCTTGCTTGGTACCGGAGAGATCGGTGTTGGGAAAGGGCGTCAGTGCGATTTGCCCAGCGCCTTTCATTGCCAACGCTCACGCAGGTCCGCGTCGCCGTAAATGACCAGATCGTCATCCATGCCGCGCACTGCTTGCTGCATCGCCATGTCAGCAAACTCGCGATCCGTCCACTGATCTACGGCTGGGGCTCGGTGGCTGGAAAATCGGGTGGTCAGATAATCCACGAAATCGAAAACCTCGGTCCGTTTCTCGTCCGGCAGTGTCTCCAGTTTCTCGATCAGTTCGGCATAACCCATGGTCAGTACCCCCGTTCTCTGCTTGTGCTTCACGCGCGAACGCGCACCCAAGTTCCAGGAAGCTTGTCCGATAGTATACTGGGCTTCCGGTCGATCGCCCACGACGTGAAACTCCCGGTCGCCGACTGAATCTACCCGCGCGACTGTCGCGAATCAGGTTCTTGGTCATAAACCCGGCCACCGTGCGCTCTGCACAGTCGTCGGTCCGCGCAGCGGACCCTACAGGTCGGCGGTCCGCACAGCGGACCCCACAGATCAGGGTGTTACCGTAGGGTCCGCTGTGCGGACCATCCGCGGCCGGCCGGAAGACGACCCCACCCTGACTCAAGGTTCGACTTTGCTCGCCGTAGCGACGACTTGCCGAAATCTGCCGGATTCCTTCCGCGCCTCGGCAAGCAGCCGATCCCAGTCGCCAGGCGGGTGACCGCTATCCAGCATCTTGCGGAAAACCCGGTAGGCATCGTCCGCGCTTTCGTAGGCTCGCCTGGTTGCCTCGTCATTCACCCAGCCAAAGACAATGACTCTGCTGGACCCGTGATACCGGAAGAACAGGCGGTACTGCTGGAAAAACTTGCCCCGCAACCAATGTCGGTGCACCTTGCCGAGCGTGCCGCCTTGACGATACTCGGGACGGGTCGGGTCCGCAGGAATGACCTCAAAGGCCAATTTGTTGATCGCGGCGAGGCGCTTGGCAGGGTTCTTCTTGACGAACCCGACGGGGTCTTTCTGCTTGAGGGTTTCGACCTGTTGGATCAACACGTCAAGCTGATCGAGGAACAGGGGGTGGGCGAAGAGCGTCCAACCGCCCACCATCAATGGCGATGGTGTCTCGCCGCTCATTCATCGTCCGCCGTTAGGGGGGCATCGAGATCGACCACGACTGCGCCGACGAGCGACTGGATGCGACGCAGGAGGTCGGTGTCCACCGCGCGAAGATGATCGGGGTGGTCGGCAATGTCCCGGGCGAGAAAGGCGAGGAACTGCCCGATCAGCGGATCATTCGCCTCGTCGGTCTCGGCGCGCGTTATCACCACCTCACCACCAGGGCGAATGCTGTAGCGGATCTTGTCGCGCTTGCCAAGTCCAAGGGCGCGGCGAACGGTCTCCGGAACCGTGGTCTGATAACGATCGGTCAGCGTCGATTCGGTTTCAAGGGCGGCGGGCATGACAGGCTCCGATGACAGATAGCGCTTGCGCATAAAATGGTAATGCAGGTGCATTGCCGCGTCAATGTCGCTGCTGGTCACGCCACCCTTGATCCCCCAGTCTTCACGCCGCGGGCTTGTGATCAGGGCCTGGAGAGCGGCCCCACCCGCCGCGCGTTCGCAATAAATACTGAGCAACCGCATCGTCATGGCGCCGGTGACGCGCAGTCGCGCCGTCGAGGGCAACCCCCCCAAAGGCCCTGATCGCGAAGCACTACGCCCGGCGCGCCTCTGCCGGCCTGATCGTCATCAAGGCCACCCCGCCGTGCTATTGCCATCCCGCATGCCGTTTTCCATGCAGCCTCGAAGGATCAGCGCCTGGAGGTCCGCCAGCCCGTGGCAGGCGCCAATGGCCATCGCATCGGCGCACAGCCGGAGCCGCCCAGCGTGCCGGCGGAAGACGGCGGGAAGTGCCGCCTGGACGTCTGGAAATTGCGCGCTGAACTGGTCACGGTGGAGGAATTCGCAGGTCGCGCCGAGTGATTGAACGAAGGCGCGCCATTCGGTGCGCTCGGCGAGTACGCCGTGGGTGATGGCGCAGAGCGTGCAGGGGTAAGTCGCCGGGGAGAAGATCTTGTGACCGATGTCCGCCAGGGTGTTGAAGAGACCGCTGTCGGCGTTGTAGACGAAGAGTAGATGGGGCTGAGCGTTTGTCGTGATCGGGTTCATGTCATTGATCTCCAAACTTATTCGTTATGCCTGTGTTCCTGCCAACGCGTGTTCTGAACTGGTCACCTGGCCAGGCAATGCGAGGGGTCGTGCACCGTTGGGTCGATGACCTGTCGAGGTCGTGGTCGGTGATATAGCCGTCGGATATGACAACCGGACGTAGGGGCGGGCTTAAAACCCGCCCCTACACCAAGAGTCTGTCTGGTTATCAGGTACGAAGGCTATACTTGCACCTTAGAACGTGACATTTAGCAGCCAAGCCGCCGCGCCGCTGCCCAGCACGACGAGCCACGGCGGTAGCTTCCAGACCATCAGGGCGGTCAGCGCGACCAGGGCCAGGCCGAAATCCTGCGGTCCGTCGATTGCGCCGGTCCAGACCGGCTGATAGAAGGCCGCCAGCAGCAGGCCGACCACGGCGGCGTTGATGCCGGACAGGGCCGCTTGGGTGCAGGCGTTTCGACGCAGGTGCTCCCAGAATGGCAGCGTCCCCAGAACCAACAGGAAGGATGGCGCGAAAATCGCCAACAGGCAGAGCGCGCCACCCAGCCAGCCGGAGGGAGCATCGCGCATCGCGGCGCCGAGAAATGCGGCGAAGGTGAACAAGGGGCCGGGTACGGCCTGCGCGGCACCGTAACCGGCCAAGAAGGATTCGGCGCTGACCCAACCCGCAAGCACCACCTCGGCTTGCAGCAACGGCAGCACCACATGTCCGCCGCCGAACACCAGCGATCCAGCGCGGTAGAAGGCGTCCACCCTGGCCAACGCCGGGCTTGGGAATAGCGCGTTCAGGATCGGCAAGCCGATCAGCAGAACCAAGAACAGGGCGAGCCACAGCACGCCGGCACGCCGCCCAACGGCAATCGGCAAGGGCTCATGGGTGGTGACCGATTGGGGTTTGAATAACAGGAGACCAAGCAGCGCGGCCAAGGCGATCACTCCCACCTGCGCCCAAGCCGAAGGGACCAGCAGCACGCAGCAGGCCGACACGGTCATGACGGTGACGCGCGGCGCGTCCGGGCAGAGCGTGCGGGCCATCCCCCAGACCGCTTGGGCGACTACCGCCACCGCCACCACCTTGAGCCCGTGCAGCACCGCGGACGGAACGACATCCCCGTAACCCGCGATTCCCAGCGCAAACAGGACCAGGGCGATCGCCGACGGTAGAGTGAAACCCAGCCAGGCGGCGAAGGCGCCGCCGTAGCCGGCGCGAGACAGCCCGAGTGCTATCCCGACCTGACTGCTGGCCGGCCCCGGCAAGAACTGGCACAGGGCCACCAGATCCGCGTAACTGCGGTCCGTCAGCCATCGCCGCCGGGTCACGAACTCGTCGCGGAAATAGCCGAGATGCGCGATCGGTCCGCCGAACGAGGTCAGACCAAGCCGCAGAAAGATGAGAAAGACAGCCCACGGGCTGCGGTCCGCTACGCAGGGATCGTTCATGTGTCCGTGTGTCTTTCCGCGAGAAGACCGCAACGCGGTGATGGCGCCGCCGTGAACGCAACGAGGTCCGCCAGACCGAACTGATTGTTCATCGTGCGTTCCGCAAGAGTCAAGTCGTTTGGGGAACCACCTGTGCCAATCGATCCCCGGTCCGACAGGGGGATCCGGTCAAAGCGGCACTGCAATCGTTCGGAAAAAGCGGAGCCGGTGCTTCGATTCACTGAAAAACCAACAAGTTCAAGCCATTGGTGGCACGCATCACAGGCGGTACTGCGCAAAGAACTTGGCCCGCAACCATTGGACCATCGGAGCCAGCATCCTTGCAACGTATTGCACAGTGCTATACATTTTCCACTTTCCAGCATCAGCTCGGGGACTCCTTTGATGGCCAACGCGTCCACCAGCCTCATGGTCCGTCTCGATCCGGACAGCAAACTGTTCGTCGCGCGCGCGGCGGAACTGCGCCATGTCAGCGTTAGCGAGTACGTCCGCTAGGTCGTGGTCGCCCATGCCCGTCGCGAAATCCAGGCCGCGGAGCAGCAGGTTATTGCGTTGACGCCGGCTGAGCAGCGGGCGTTCTGGGAAGCGCTACAAGAACCGACCGCACTCACCGCGGCGCAGCAGGCACTCGGCGCACTGATGCGCGGGGAATGAGCGCCATCCGCTGCTCTCCCGGGTACCGTATCGAACCACTGCGGCGGGATCACCCGAGGTCGGCGTTCCACAGCGGCCAGGCGCAGGTTGATGATTGGCTGGCGAACAAGGCGCTGCAGAACCAGGACAAGCACCTGTCGGCGACCAAGGTCCTGATCGATCCGGTTTTACCGGCGTTGGGACTTTCGCCCGCTGCCTGGCCACAACTACCGACTTTTTCTGAGCTGGAGCCAGCTCCGGGCCATGGCGACGGGTTGCTGAGAGCGTAAGACTCAAGTTGCTGCGCCAGGGCCGTGGCCGACAGCCCAAAGGGCTCCATGAAATCAGGTACGAACGCTATAGACGAACAGCAGGCCGGTCGAACTGCTCATGCGCGGCGCCCGCCGGCGAGCCGGCCCAGTTTCACGAGCAGCAGTACCCAGGGCAGCCCATGCAGCAGGAGGTCGAACAGGTCGATCGGCCGGACCAGGTTGCCGGCGGCCAGCAGTTTGAGCTTCTCCCAGAGGTGCGGCTCGGGGACGAAGGGGGCGAGGCCGAGGGTCAGGGCGATGACGACGAACATGGCGAGCGGCAGGCGGTCGATCCAGGTCAGCATCAGGTTAGTCCAAGCGGCGGTCGGTGTTCAGCAACTGGGGGAAGTCCGCGAGGTCTTCCGGGAGGTCGAGGTCGCGCAGGGTCGGTAACTCGGTCCAGGTCCAACCCAGCCGCTGCAATGCGGTGCGCGTTTCTTCCAGAACGGTGCCGGTGCTCCAGTGGATGCCGGCGAAGAGTTCGGGCGCCGGACGGCGCAGCCCGATCAACACATAGCCGCCATCCGCCGCCGGTCCGAGCACAGCGTCACAATCGTCCAGGGCGGCGAAGGCGGCGGTGAGATACTCCGGACTGTAGTCCGGGCAGTCGCTCCCGATCAGGATTGCGCGGTCACTCCCGGCGAGCGTTACGGTCAAGGCCGCCGCCATGCGTGCCCCGAGGTCCCCCGCGGGCTGATGGTGCCAGGTCAGGCCGTGCTGATGCGCCAGGCGGGCGCAGCGTCCGCCATCGGGCGGCGCCCCGGCGCACCAGAGCTGTCGGCTTGCGGCGGGCGTCGCGCCCGCCGCCCGCAGCGCGATGTCGAGCAGATGGCGGTAGAGTCGTGTCGCCCCGGCGGCGCCCAGGGCCGGGATCAGGCGGGTCTTGACCTGTCCCGGAACGGGCTCGCGGGCGAAGACGATCAGTGCGCCGCCGGGCGGGGCCTCAGCCGTCATAGCGTCGCGCCAGTCGGGCGGGATCGGCACCCAGGGCGTAGGCCAGGCGCAGCCGCCACATGAGCAGGATGGTGCGCAACAGGCCGCGCGATTCCCAGCGTCGGCTGGAGGTCAGGAGCGGCGGGCGCAGACAGGCGGGGCGGGCGATTTGGCGCAGGCGTTTCGACAGGGCGATGTCCTCCATCAAGGGGATGTCGGGAAAGCCGCCGACCCGCGCGAAGACGTCACGGGTGACAAAGATGCCCTGATCGCCGGTGGCGATGCCGGTGAGTTGCGAGCGCCGATTCATCGTCCATTCCACCAGACGCAGCAGCGGGTGACGGCCGGAGAGCCGCACGTCGAAACGTCCCCAGCAAGCGCCAGCCCGGCAGGCCGCGAGCAGCGCCGCGGCCGCGTCGGGCGGACAGCGGGTGTCGGCGTGCAGGAACCAGAGGACCTCCCCCGTGGCCGCTTGAGCCCCGGCATTCATCTGCGCGGCCCGGCCACGCGGCGCGCGCAGCACCCGGTCGACCCCGGATGCGGCCAGCGCCGGGGTTGCGTCCCCGCTGCCGCCGTCGACCAGGATCAGCGCATGTCCGGCCGCGCGCGCCGGGGCCAGATCGGCGAGCAGGGCGCCGATGTGGTCCGCTTCGTTCAGGGTCGGGATGATGATGGAAAGCCGCATGGGGCGCCGCGTCACGTCATGTCGGTCAAGGCGCCGCCGCAGCTCGACCCTTGCCCGGCGGTGCAGCCGTAACAGTGATCGGCAACCGCGATCGGTGCGCCTTCGAGGACGAGCGCGGCCAGGTCGCGCAGATGCGCGCGGCCGGCACCCGCCGCCAGCGGCAGTCCGAGCATCTGATTGAAGTCGCAGTCGTAGAGATAACCCTCCCAGTCCACGCTGATCAGTTCCCGGCACATGACCGCCGGCAGATTCTCGGCGCGGTGCGCGCCGCGCAGCCGCGCGACATAGTCCTGGAGTTGCCCCTTGGAGAGCAGCAGGCTGCCGAAGCGGCCAACCGGCAGATTGGCCAGGGTCAGCAGCCGGTTGAAGTGCAGGCCATGCTCGGCGAGCAGCACACGCCGATAGTCCGCCTCCAGCGCCGCCTGCGGTGGCGGCAGGTCGGGACCCTGGGGGTTGTAGACCAGGTCCAGGACCAGCCCGCTGCCGGGCATACCGTACCCGAGTGCGTTCAGGCGATGCAGCCCTGCCAAGCTGGCGGCGAAGACCCCGTTGCCCCGCTGGGCATCGACATTGGTCTCCAGATAGCAGGGGAGCGAGGCGATCAGCGCGCAGCCCTGCGCGGCGAGGAAGTCGGCCAGATCCTCCTGACCGGGTTCGGCCAGGACCGTCAGGTTGCAGCGATCCAGCACGCGCAGCCCCAGGCGGCGGGCCTGTCGCACCAGATCGCGGAAGCCGGGGTTGAGCTCCGGGGCGCCGCCGGTCAGGTCCAGGGTCTCGAACGGCAGGCGTTCCAGCGTGGCCATCACCAGCTCCAGCGTCGCCCGGTTCATGACCTCCGGACGATTCGGCCCGGCCGCGACATGGCAGTGCAGGCATTGCTGATTGCAGAGCCTGCCGAGATTGACCTGCAAGGTGTGCGGCCGGGTCCTGGACAGGGATGGGAAGTCGGTCGGTCGCAGGTGGGGCAGCGGATCGCGCATGGTTCAAGGGTCGCCGATGAAATATACGGAACAGTTTTGAGTTCCCTATACTGATGGCTCGTACTGATCCGCTCAACCCTTGGGTTGAATCACGACCAGACTCGCGAATCGACCGACATCATGGCCAACCCCACCGAACCCAAACAGGCCCTCTTCGAGCACCTTGCCATTATCGCCCGCGCCCTGGCCAGCGGGGCGCGGCTGGAGCTGCTGGATTTTCTGGCTCAGGGCGAGCGCAGCGTCGAGGATCTGGCGCGGGTGGCCGGACTCAGCGTGGCCAATACCTCCAAGCACCTGCAACAGCTCAAGAGCGCCGGTCTGGCGCAGGCGCGCCGCGACGGGAAGCATATCCGCTACGGCCTGGCGGACGATCGGGTCCTGGACGCGGTCGCGGCGCTGCGGGTGCTCGCCGAGACCCGCAGCCGCGCGGTCGCTGAGCTGCTCGCGAGCTATCTCAAGCAGCGCGACGACCTGGAGCCGGTCCGGGCCGACGAGTTGCTGGAGCGAGTGCGCGACGGACTGGCGACGGTCGTCGACGTCCGCCCCGCCGAGGAGTTCGCCCAGGGCCATGTCGTCGGTGCGCTGAACGTCCCGCTCGATCAGTTGGAGGCGCACTTGAGCGACCTCCCGCGCGACCGCGAGATTGTCGCCTATTGCCGGGGGCCGTGGTGCGTCCTGTCCTTTGAGGCCGTCGCCCGGCTGCGCGAGGCCGGATTTCGTGCCCGTCGCCTGGAGGACGGACTGCCGGAGTGGCGCCAAGCGGGGCGACCGGTGGCGGATAGCGGATCGCGGATCGCCGTCAACCGGAGGCTGAGTGTGAGCACGTTGAGATAACCGATTCATCCGGTCATTTCGCCAGCGGGCGGCCACATCGCGAATCGCTGAGCGGTCATGGCAGAATTCGCAGTTGTCGCAGGGCTAGCCGCAATTCGCTTTCCAGTGACGCGAAGGCGGCGAGTCGGCGCAAGCGCGACAGCGAAACCTCTTCTCCCAGCGCGTTCAATAGGGGCGCGACGCCTTGTTTACGCCGTCGTTCGGTTGGGTTCGTCGCAGAAAATGCAGACGTCAGCGACGCCTTTGGATCAGATGCGGTTTCCACTGCGTTAGCCGACTGCGGCAACCCCAAGGCGCCGTCCAGCAGCGTTGTCCCGAAGACGCGGCGCAGCGCGTCGCCATCGACAAGCGCCCAAGCCTCTGTTTCACGCACAGGTATCACCGCGACACCCTCACCCTCCTGTGCCAGCACCGAACGTAAGCCGTCGATGGCCGGTTGAATCTGCTGATCACGTGCGCGGGCTGGATTGCCGGCACCGTCAGCATGGACGAATAAGACTCCCCAAGCGCCCCGTGCCTCTTTGGCCGCCGCTAGTATTCGTTCCTCGCGCGGGGCGTCGTTCAGCAAAGCAGGGTGATTGAGCGGAAGGACGGCACTGATCTCAACGGGCTGGACGGCTTCATCTGTACACAAATCCTCGCACAATCGCTCTAAAAGCGGACATAGGAAGCTGTAATCCGTGGGTCCTTCAGCATACAGGGCGAGACCGAGGTAGTGCATACTCAGCCCTCCGTACTCACGGTTTGCAGCACCCTCTCTACCTCAAAATTTGAAACGAAACCTTGCGGCACATCGTCGTCGCCAAATAGTGAAGATTGAATCTTCAAGCGCACCGGACGTAAGCGGGTCCGGCGTCGCTGCTCTTTCTTTTCCGGATCGCTGACCGTGGCCGTGTCCGCAAAGAGGATGGAGCCCTGGACCGGGCTGAGATCCTTGTCGATCAATGCGGATAGCACCACTGGCGAGTGGCTGTTGAGGAGTAGTTGGGTCAAAGGTACAGTTCCATCATCCTCGACGGATTCCTGAGGATTGGTAACCAAGTCGCGCAATCGTTGGATCAGTTGTTTGATCCGTGCCGGATGGACTCCGTTTTCCGGCTCTTCAAAACAGATCAATCCGCGCTGCCGGGGATCGTGCAGGAGGGTCAGCAGCGCCAGCACCCGTAGGGTGCCATCGGAGATGACGCGGGAACTGAAGGGTAAACCATCACGCATGGTGAGCTCGATCCGGTACTCACGACTCGCTTCATGTAACTGGGCGTCGAGTCGACTGATCCCTGGAATCAAATTATTCAGTTCAACCGCAATATCGGTCAGTATGCCGCTGGGGCGGATGTCGGTTGCCGTCTCGATTTTCAATCGGGCGAGCACCGCCGCCAGATTGGAGCCATCCGCGGTCAAGACATCAGCGGCCGTGGCCGGCACCGGCTTGCGCAGCAAAGCAGGATCGAGTTGCAGCAGTCGCCAGTGCCGCATCTCCTCGCGCAAGGCAAACAGATGCGGAAACTCCGCATTGGTAATGCTGGAGAGCACCGTCGCCTCCGCCGCGCTGGCCGGGCGATTGCGTCCTTGTTTACCGTCCTGATGCACGCTGAAGGTCAGTCCTTCGGGTCGGTCCTCGGTGGTCAGCCAGGGCTTTTGCCGAGTGTACTTGAGCGACGCGGCGCGAAAGGTCTTGGACGGCTGCATCCATTGAGCCCAGCGATCCTCTTTTCGCATGATCGGGGACACCATTTCACGGGCGACCTGCACGCGCTCGATCCCGGGCTTGAGCGTACGACGCTCCAAGGTCACCTCGTAGCGCAGGCGGGTGTGGGTAAGCCGGACCTCGCTACCCCAAGGATCACGCGTCAATGGATCGACTAGCACCTCAGCCGCTAAGGTGATCTGCCGAGCACGCCCACCCGCTGTCTGGCGGAACAACTCCAAGGGTTCGCCGCGCATGTCCTTGAGTGCCTCTGCCACATCACGGGTGGCGAGGTTGGCGAGGAGTTGAATCACATCGAACAGATTGCTCTTGCCGGCCGCATTATTGCCGACGATCACCGTCAGCGGCGCAAGGTCTATCGTAAGATGCTCGAACGATTTGAAGCCGTCGACTTCCAGTCGGGTGAGCACGTTGAGTTCTCCGCAAGCCAGAATCGGCCTTTTGAATCACTGAAGTTTAGAGCGCTTGGAGTTTTCGAAATATCAGATTATGGCGCCAGCCCGGCGGCCACATCGCGAAAGGCCGTCAGGGCGGCTTCCAGGTGATCGATGATCTCTTGCTGCAAGACCTGCGGCGACGGCAGGTCATCCAGAGAGTCGAGCGCGTCGTCCTTGAGCCAGAAGAGGTCGAGGCTCGCCTTGTCGCGCGCGATCAGATCGGCATAGGGGTAGTATTTGAAGCGCTCGGTCGCGGTCCGGTCGAACCGGTTCTCGGGGTGATAGCTGGTGATAAAGTCGCGCAGATCGTCCGGCTTGAGCGGCCGGGTCTTGAGCGTGAAGTGTTGGTTGGTGCGCAGGTCGTAGATCCATAGACCCTGGGTATTGACTCTGCCATCCTTTGGCCGATTGTCGAAGAACAGCACATTCGCCTTCACGCCGTTGGCATAGAAGATTCCGGTCGGCAGGCGCAGCAGCGTATGCACGTCGCAGGTCTCAAGCAAACGGCGGCGGATGCGCTCGCCCGCACCGCCCTCGAACAGGACATTGTCCGGCAGCACCACCGCGGCTCGGCCGCTGTCCTTGAGAATGGTCACGATGTGCTGTAGGAAATTGAGCTGTTTGTTCGACGTGGTCTCCCAGAAATCTTGCCGCTCATAGGTGAGCGCGTCCCGATCTTCTTCACCCTCCGCGTTGGTGATGGTCATACTGCTCTTCTTGCCGAACGGCGGATTGGCAAGCACATAGTCGAAGCGCTCGCCAGCGTCGGCAATCAGCGCATCGGTGCGGTCCACTGTCGGTTCATCGTCCAGGTCGCCGATGTTGTGCAGGAACAGGTTCATCAGACACAGGCGCCGCGCGCTCGGCACGATCTCATTGCCGGAGAAGGTCTTGCGCCGCAGGAACTCCTTCTGCCGCCGATCCAGCGTTTGTCCCGGTCGGGTGAGCCAGGCATAGGCACCCAGAAAGAACCCGCCGGTGCCGCAGGCCGGGTCGGCGATGGTTCGCAGCGGCTCCGGGCGCACGCACTCCACCATCGCCTGAATCAAGGGTCGGGGCGTGAAATACTGGCCGGCACCGCTCTTGGTGTCCTCCGCGTTCTTCTGCAGCAGGCCCTCGTAGAGATCGCCCTTGGTGTCCGCATCCAAGCTGATCCAGTCTTCCGCGTCGATGAGTTGCACCAGCCGCGAGAGCTTGGCCGGGTCCTGGATCTTGTTCTGTGCCTTGAAGAAAATCGCCCCGAGCATCCCGGTTCCCTGGCCGAGGCGGTGCAGCAGGGTGAGATAATGCCGTTCCAGCGGCTCGCCGGTCCTGGATCGCAGGCTCGCCCAGTCATAGCCCTTGGGGATATGGGTATCACGGTCATAGGGCGGCTGCGCATACTCATGCGCCAACTTCAGGAATAGCAGATAGGTGAGCTGTTCCAGATAGTCGCCATAGCCCACGCCGTCATCGCGCAGCGTGTGGCAAAAATTCCAGACTTTCTGGATGAGGGAGGAGGCATTCATTCGCTGTCCTGATCCGGGCCAGGCTCGGAGCCATTCAGTGCGTCCGCCAGCTCCGCTTCGAGCGATTCGATGCTCGGCAGCGCGCTTTGCAGCGATTGGGGCAAGGCGCGCATCAGTTCATAGCTCGCGATGCCCAGCGGTTTGTCGATACCGCGCAGTGCGTATTCGGCCAGCACCCGGTCCTTGCCCTGGCACAGGATCAGACCGATGGTCGGCGCATCCGTGGCATGGCGCAGCGTGTCATCGACGACATTGCAGTAGAAATTCAGCTTGCCGGCATACTCCGGCTTGAAGTCACCGCGCTTGAGATCGATCACCAGATAGCAGCGCAGCTTCAGGTGATAAAACAGCAGATCGATATAAAAATCATTCTCGCCAACCGTGACATGGTATTGCCGACCGACAAAGGCGAAGCCCTGGCCGAGTTCAATCAGGAACTTCTCCAGGTGCCGCACCAATGAGGTTTCCAACTCCCGCTCCTGGAAGCCGGCTTGCAGCGTCAGGAAGTCGAAGATGTAAGGGTCCTTCAGCGCTTGCTGCACCAGATCCGACTGCGGCGCCGGCAGTCGGGCGGCGAAATTTGTGACCGCGTTGCCCTGCCGTTGGTGCGCTTGGCTGGCGATCTGCAACTTCAGCACGTTGCGGCTCCAACCCTCGGCCACTGCCTGGCCGATGTACCAGTTTCGGACCCGCTCGTCTTTCACCGTCTGCATCAGCAGCACGTTGTGTGCCCAAGGTAATTGGGCAACCACTGGTTGCCCCGAGACCGCAACGGATCGTTGAACGGGTCCCTCCGTCAATTGGGCAACCGCCGGTTGCCCAATCTGCGCGTGGTCGGCAAAGAGTGCCGGATAGGCTCGAAAAAACTGCGCCATCAGCTTCAGGTTGCGCTCTGAGAAGCCTTTGAGTTCCGGCAACTCGTTGTGTAGGTCACGGGCGAGCCGCGGGATGACGCCGGCACCCCAGCCCTCGCGCGCCTGCCGCGCGGTCAGTTGTTCGCCGATCTGCCAATAGAGCCGAATCAACTCGCTGTTGACCGCCAAGACCGCACGGGTCTGTGCGGTCTGGATTCGGGCCTTGATCTCCGCCAGTAGATCCGTGTAGTTGTTGGATTTACGCATTGCAACCGTACTCCAGGGTCAATGGTCTCTACAGTGTCGAGACAATCGCGGCGCCGTACACCGAACGCACGTTGCAGAGATTGGAGCAGACGACGCCGGGACGGCAGGGTTGGATCGCTCATGACTGTCCTCGGGTCTTGCGCCCGCGCTTGCCGATACCGACACCAGCACCCGCGGCGGTTCGCTCGGCGCGGATGCGCTCCAGGAGCACGGTCGCGGGTTCGTCGCTGGGGTCTTGCGGGACCAGTTGGCCGGAGAAGGCGGCTTTGAGGATGTTTTGGCGTTGGGCGGCGGTTTGCTTGAGCGCTAACTCCACGGCAGCCTCTTGATCAGAAATCTGCTCAAACGAGGAGCCCAACAGACGCACGATCGCATTTAATTCGGCTAACGGCGGCAACGGAAGCGGTATAGCTTCAATGATTGACTTATTAAGTGCCGGTTGGTTGTTTCCGCTACTTCCTTTCCGCGTCTGGTCGTACCTTGACCACAGCCAGCAATATACATATTCTGGCGGAACGTCCGTCTCAGATACCCAAATAGCCGCGCAATTCTGGTTATTAGCCGCTGGGATATCAAGGATGGCCACTTGCCCTCGTGTTTTCCCCTCACCAATCATGCCAAGCATTACGCTGCCGATTGGATTGATCTGTGTACTGCTGTTTTTCAAGCCGATTTCTGTAATGCGCTCTTTCGTCTCTGAAATACGTGAGAATCGAACCTCACCAGAACTGACCCATGGAATGTCTCCATTCCAGTAGCTTGACTGCTTTCGGCTTGGCGTTGCGCCCACGACAACCTGGAAGCAATGACCAATGGAAGTCCAAACCCAACCATCGGGCAGTTCGGGAAGCTTGCTGCTATCTGGCTGCGTGGGCTCGGGGTACCTGGCTTTCCAATGTTTATGCGGAGCCTTACCTTGTTCGGAAAACCTCGCGAGTTGCTTGGCCTCCCACCGGACACGGCGTTCAGAGAGGATGCGTTCGAGCAACTGGGCGCCGGTCTCTTGCGGCTCGTCTTGCTGTTGACGCTGGGTTTCGCGCCATGCCGCTGTCAACGTACCATCCACAGCAGCCTTCAGCAGTGACTGTCGATATCGTAGGAGCTTTTTCTGCGCGGCTTTTAGCTCTGCCACTCCTGCGTCAAGGTCGGAGAGAAGCTCTGCGAGCTTCTCTAAGATACGCGCTTGCTCGGCAATTGGCGCAACAGGAATGCTTGTGGATGAAAGCCAGGTCGTGGCGACGCGCATTTGACCGGCGCTGCCAGTCATGTTCTGTCGAGCGAACTTACGGAACTGCGTTTGTGACAAGAAATAGGCAAGCCAAGCCGGATACGTCGCAGATGTGGCCCTCAGAACGTGGAATTCGGTTGATCCAAAGGCGATCTGATGTGGCAGCGACGGCACGATGGCGAGTTTTCCGTTCTCCATGCACGGCGTGATCTTCGCGAACAGGACATCATTGGCGAGAAAAGAGGTGTAGCCTTTTTGTACGTCAGCCAGCGGGCGGCTTAGTGATGCATCGATACCGCCGAATTCCTCGCGAACAGCACTCATTGGAACGAAATGAACCGACAGTTGTGCGGCAGCCGGTAAGATACAAAAAGAGCGTGGATTGATTTCGGCGATCGTTGCTAGAGAAGCAAGCGCCCACGAAGGCGGAAGCGGCATAGAATCGTTCACGCAGTGAATTCCGCTTCTCGTTCCCACGCTCCAGCGTGGGAATGCGATCCGGCCGCTCCAGCGGCCCGTCTTGGTACGCGACGCTGGAGCGTCGGGACTTGCTCCCACGCTGGAGCGTGGGAGCCAGAGTGAATTGAGGTCACTTTCACGCCACCAACTCCCGATTCATCTCATCCATCAGCCCATCCAATGCCGGCCCGAACAGCCCCCATACCTTCTGCAATCCGCCCTTGTCCGCAAACTCCGCATAATCGAAGTCCGCGCGCCCGATCGTGCAACTCGCCGCGATATGTTCCTTCATCAGCCGCAGCCAGTCAGTCTGCTCCGGGGTGAAGGCGGTTTTCCGCTGGGCATTGTGCCGGAAGATCCACTCCTGAAAGCGCTTGTCGACCTGCTCCCGGAACGGCCGCAGTTCAGTGTCTAGCCCGATCGCAAAACGGACCAGGGCGATCAGGTCGGTCAACTGGCGCCGGGTGTCCGCGCCCTTGACTTGCGCGGTCTGGACCCGGGCATAGGCGCTCCACAGTCGCTCGGTGGTCAGCATCAGCGGCGGCCGGCTGAGGTGGTCGTGCAGTTCCTCGATCATGTCGAGGGTGAGTGCGCGGCGCTGGTAGGGTTGCTGGTAGAAGAAGGCGAGGGCGGCGATTTCGTCCTTGTGTTGGGCGATGGTGTCGGCGAAGCACTGGATGACGCGGCGCGCCTGATCCTGCGCCTGCGTGCCGTACCCCGAGAAGGTGACCTGATCGAGGTTGATGTGATCGATCAGTTGTTCATGCTCGCACCGGGCCGATTCAATGACCCTGCGCAGTTCGGAATTGTCGAAGGGGGTACAGGCGGCAGCTACGCGCGCGGCACGGGCGGCGGCGATCTCTTGCGCGGTGAGGGTGTCTTCAGAGCGCGTGATGCCTTTGGCTTCAGCCGTGGCGAGCGCGGCCTCGACGATCCGATCCGGGTTCAGTGCGGCGATGAGCGACTTGGCCAGGTCAGCCACTGACACGCCGCCGGAGACCTGCTCCACCCGCGCCTGGGCCTTGGCGTCCAACTGTTTGCTCAGGCGCACCAATCGGTTGGCGAGACTCAGGAGGGTGTCGTCATCCCGGTGGCCGATGGCGACGCCTTGCAGCAGATCCTTGAGCGGAACATCGGGCTTGCGTTCCAGTGGGCGGCTGTCGGTCTTGAGCGAACGTTCCACGCCCACGGCATCGATCAGCACGAAGCGGGTCTTGGCGCTGTCGGCGCTGTTGCTCACCCGCCGCAGACCATCGTGGCTCAGGCTGCGCACGCCGCGGCCCTTCATCTGCTCGTAGTAGCCGCGGGAGCGCACGTCGCGCATGAAGAGCAGGACCTCCAACGGCTTCACATCGGTGCCGGTGGCGATCATATCGACGGTGACGGCAATCCGCGGATTGAAGTCGTTGCGGAAGCTGGACAGGGTGCTTTGCGGATCCTCCTCGGCCTTGTAGGTCACCTTCTTGCAGAAGGCATTGCCCTGGCCGTAGACCTCGCGCACGCATTGCACGATATCTTCGGCATGGCTGTCGGTCTTGGCGAAGATCAGGGTCTTTGGCGTCTCCTGACGGGTGGGGAAGATGCTGGTTTCCACCGCGGTCTTCATCGCCTGAATGACCTTGCGGATTTGGCTTGGGTTGACGACTGAACGGTCCAATTCCTTGCCGGTATAGGGTCGGTCTTCCTGCGTTTGGGCCCAGCGCTTGGCGCGCGTCAGGCGTTCCCGATGGTCGACCCAGGACCGGGCCTTCAGTTCGGCGCCCTTGCGGGTGACCTCGGTCTCGATCTCATAGACGTCATAGCCGACATTGACCCCGTCGACCACCGACTGTTCATAGGTGTATTCGGCGACGATGTTTTCGTTGAAGAAGCCGAAGGTGCGTTTGTCCGGCGTGGCGGTGAGACCAATCAGAAAGGCATCGAAATAGTCGAGGACCTGCTTCCAGACGTTGTAGATGGAGCGGTGGCACTCGTCGATGACGATGAAATCGAAGGTCTCGACGGGAACGGCCGGACAGTAGCGGACCTGCTTGGCCTGCGTCGCGGTCTGCTGAATCTCGTTGAGCGAGAGGTCTTCAGCGGACGGGTCGATCGGTTCGCCCGACAGCACGGAGTACAGCCGCTGAATGGTGCTGATGACTACCTGCGCCTGGGGGTCGATGGTGCTGCCGGCGAGGCGCTGGACAGTGTAGAGTTCGGTGAAGGTGCGCGCGTCGTCCGGCGGCGTGTAGGCCATGAACTCCTGGTGGGCCTGCTGGCCCAGATTGCGGGTATCGACCAGAAACAACACGCGCTTGGCACCGGCGAATTTGAGCAGGCGGTAGATGGCGGTGATGGCGGTGAAGGTCTTCCCCGCGCCGGTCGCCATGTGGATCAGGGCGCGCGGAAAGTTGCGGGCGAGCGAGCGCTCTAGGCCGGTGACGGCGACGACCTGACAGGCGCGCAAATACGCCGTCAGCAGGGCGGGGAGGGCATGGACCAGTCGATAGCGCAGGGTGTCTGGCTGGTCGCGCCAGGCGGCCAGTTGCTCGGGACGGAAAAAGTGGAAGATTTCACGTGAGCGCGGGGCGGGGTCGCGGGTGTCGGTGAAGCGGGTGATGGCGCCGGTGCCTTCAAACAGGAAGGGCAGCAGGGCGGTCTGGCCGCGCCATTTCAGGGTGGCGGCGGCATAGCGCAGCGTCTGTTCCTCAACGGCGGTCAGGTGCTCGCCGGCCTGATCGCGCTTGGCCTCGATGATGCCGACCGGTTCACGGTCGATGAAGAGCACATAGTCGGCGGGTCCGGTGTCGGTCGGATACTCGCGAACGGCCACGCCGCGCGCCGCGCCCAGATCGATGTCCTTGAAGTCCTGTATCACCCAGCCGGCATCGATCAGGCGCTGTTCGATCCGCTGGCGTGCCTTGGCTTCCGGGGTCATGGGGGTCTCCTGCGCGGTGTGTGCCGGTCGATCTGCGGCTGTTTCGCTCTGGTGCCGGATGATCGCATAGAACAGCGGGCGCCGGGAGCGCCTCACCCGATGGCCCCGCCTGTCCGCGCTCCCATATGAAAACAAAGCACTAGAAATCGACCACGAGAAGAGTCCGCGCCGGTGCCGGGAGGTTGGTAGACTCGCACGCCCGAACCCCGTCCGCCCCGCGTCATTTTCAAGCAGTCGAGCTCGCCATGGAACCCCGCTTCGTTCACCTGCACCTGCACACCGAGTATTCACTGGTCGACGGACTGGTGGGCGTGAAGCCGCTGGTCAAGGCGCTGCGCGCGGGGGGGATGCCGGCGGTCGCGGTGACGGATCAGTGCAACCTGTTCGCCCTGGTGCGGTCCTATAAGGCGGCTTTGGCGGCCGGGGTCAAGCTGATCGCCGGGGCGGATTTGTGGGTCAAGAATCCGACGGACGCCAATAAGCCGCACCGGCTGGTGCTGCTGGTCCAGGATAAGCAGGGCTACGGCAACCTGACGCGGCTGATCTCGCGCGCCTATGTGGAGGGCCAGCATCTGGGCGTGCCGCAGGTGGAGCGGGGCTGGATCGCGGCGGCGCCGCAGGGCTTGATCGCGCTGTCCGGCGGTCCCGGCGGTGATGTGGCTCAGGCGCTGCTGGCGGGCAACCGGGGGGTGGCCGAGTTCCTGCTGGATGACTGGCGTGCGATCTTCGGCGACCGTTATTATCTGGAGCTGATCCGCACCGGCCGCGAGCAGGAGGCTGAGTTGCTTGAACTGTCGGTCGACCTGGCGCTGGCCAAGGGCGTGCCGGTGGTGGCGACCAACGACGTGCGCTTTCTCGCCCGCGAGGATTTCGAGGCCCATGAGGTGCGGGTCTGCATCCATGAGGGCCGCACCCTGGACGATCCGCGCCGGCCGCGCATCTACAGCGAGGAACAATACCTGCGCACCCCCGCGGAGATGGTGGAGCTGTTCGCCGACTGCCCCGAGGCGCTGGAGAATTCGGTCGAGATCGCCAAGCGCTGCAATCTGGAACTGGAACTCGGCAAGAATTATCTGCCGGACTTCCCGGTGCCGGCGGGCATGACCGTCGATGAACACTTCCACGCCGAGGCCCGCCAGGGGCTGGAGCGCCGTTTCGCGCGCGGCATCCTGACGGGCGCGCCCGATCCGGACGAGCGTCGCCGCGCCTACGCGGCGCGGCTCGACCTGGAACTGGGCGTCATCTGCCAGATGGGTTTCCCCGGTTACTTTCTGATCGTCGCCGACTTTATCGCCTGGGCGCGGGCCAACGGCATTCCGGTCGGCCCCGGCCGCGGCTCCGGTGCCGGCTCGCTGGTCGCCTATGCGCTGGGCATCACCGATCTGGACCCGATCTATCACGATCTGCTGTTCGAGCGTTTTCTGAACCCCGAGCGGGTGTCCATGCCCGACTTCGACGTGGACTTCTGTATGGAAGGCCGCGATCGGGTGATCGATTATGTGGCCGAGCGTTACGGCCGTGAGGCGGTCTCGCAGATCATCACCTTCGGCACCATGGCCGCCAAGGCGGTGGTGCGCGATGTCGGCCGAGTCATGGGACACCCCTACGGCTTCGTCGACCGGGTGGCCAAGATGGTGCCCTTCGAGCTGGGCATGACCCTGGACAAGGCGCTGACCGACAGCGATGACCTCAAGGCCGCCTATGAGGACGACGAGGAAGTGCGCGCCTTGATCGACATGGGGCGCAAGCTGGAGGGGCTCACCCGCAACGCCGGCAAGCACGCCGGCGGCGTGGTCATCGCGCCGACCAAGCTGACTGACTTCTCCGCGCTCTACTGCGAGCCCGGCGGTGAGAATCTGGTCACCCAGTTCGACAAGGACGACGTGGAGGCGGCCGGTCTGGTCAAGTTCGACTTCCTGGGGCTGCGCACCCTCACCATCATCGACTGGGCGCTCAAGACCATCAACGCGCGCCGGCCGGCCGGTACCGAACCGCTGGATATCGACCGCATCGACCCGGCCGATCAAACCGCCTTTGCCTTGCTCAAGCGCTGCGAGACCACCGCCGTCTTCCAGCTCGAATCGCGCGGCATGAAGGAGTTGATCAAGAAACTCCAGCCGGACTGTTTCGAGGAAATCACCGCGCTGGTCGCGCTGTTCCGGCCCGGACCCCTGCAGTCGGGCATGGTCGACGACTTCATCAACCGCAAGCACGGCCGCGCCGAGGTCGCCTATCCCCATCCGGATCTGGCGCCCATCCTCCAGCCCACCTATGGCGTCATCCTCTACCAGGAGCAGGTGATGCAGATCGCCCAGGTCCTGGCCGGCTACTCGCTCGGCAGGGCGGATCTCCTGCGCCGTGCCATGGGTAAGAAAAAGGCCGAGGAAATGGCGAAGCAGCGCGCCTTCTTCCAGGAAGGCGCGGAGAAGCGCGGTGTGGATGGCGCGGTGGCGGCGCACATTTTCGACCTGATGGAGAAGTTCGCCGGCTACGGTTTCAACAAGTCACACAGCGCCGCCTATGCCCTGGTCTCCTATCAGACCCTGTGGCTCAAGGCCCATTATCCAGCCGCCTTCATGGCCGCCGTGCTCTCGGCGGACATGGACAACACCGACAAGGTGGTGACCCTGATCGAGGAATGCCGGGCCATGGGCCTCAAGGTCGAATCTCCGGCGGTCAACGCCTCCGAATACCGCTTCACCATCGCCGACGGTGGCACCGTGATCTATGGCCTTGGCGCCATCAAGGGGGTGGGTGAGTCCGCCATTGAGGCCATGCTGGAGGCGCGCCGCACCGGGGGGCACTTCAAAGACCTCTGGGAATTCTGCCGGCGCATCGACCTGCACAAGGCCAACCGCCGCGTGCTGGAGAGCATGATCCGCGCCGGCGCGCTTGACGGGCTCGCCCCCAACCGGGCGACCCTGATGGCGCAATTGCCCTTGGCGCTGAAGTTCGCCGAACAGCATCGCGAGACCCAGGCGGCGGGGCAGGGCGACTTGTTCGGTGACCTCTTCGGGATGCCGGGCGGCGCGGCGGCGCCGGCCCGCGCCCCGGACCCGCAGATCGCGGCCGATACCCGCGAGGATTGGGACGAGGAGCAGCGTCTGGCGGGTGAGCGCGAGACCCTGGGGCTCTATCTGACCGGTCACCCCATCGACCGCTATGCCGCCGAGATCGACGCCATGGTCGGCACCACCAACCGCATCGCCCGCCTGTTGGAGACCGAGCGCGACCCGGCCGAGACCGAGCGCTGGGACAGCAAGCGCCGCGAGCGCGACCGCCGCAGCATCGCCGGGCTGGTGGTCAGCGTGCGTCACAGCAAGACCCCGCGCGGACGCATGGGCTCGGTGCTGCTCGACGATCGCACCGGTCGCATGGAGGTCACGGTCTTCTCCGAGCTTTACGAGCAGGCGCGTAACCTGCTGGTTCCGGACCAGCTCATCACCGTCACCGGTTCACTGAACTTCGACGACTTCCGCGGCGCCTGGACCCTGCGCGCGGATGACCTGCGCACCTTCGAGCAGGCGCGCGAATCCCAGGCCGACCATCTGGCGCTGACACTCGACCTGGCCGACCCGGCGGCACACGCCCGCGGCATCGCCCTGGTCGCCCAGGTCCAGGCCATTCTGGAGCCCTTTCGCGGCGGCGACCTGCGCGTGGTCATCGACTACCGCCGCCCCGGCGTCGGCGGCCGGCTGCTGTGCGGGGAGGCGTGGCGGGTGCAGCCGCGCGATGCCCTGTTGAAACAACTGCGGCGATTGCTCGGTAATGAGGCGGTGACGGTCTCCTATCAGCGCGGGACCTTGCCGGCGATGACGCCCGCCGCGGCGACGGAGAACGAGCGGCCGAGGGCGGCGCGGTTGACGGTGGTGAGGTAGGGCCGTTGCCGTTTTCCGGCCGGCAACGCGACCTGTCCCCGCCACTTGGCGAGGAACGCTTCGTTGCCCACCGTGCGGTTCCCCGCCGGCGACGGTTGGAAAAATCGGCACGGTGTGTCATCTTTACAGCAGGAGGTATCGCCGATGGCAACCATGAACCTGTCCTTGCCCGACCCCGTACAGCGGTGGGTCGAGGCGCAAATCAAGAGCGGCCAGTACCGCAATGTCGGCGATTATGTCCTGGACTTGATTCGTCGCGACCAGGAGTATCAGGACCGCCGCGAGACTCTGGTCGCGGCGCTGGTCGCGGGCGAGGCCAGCGGCCCCTGCGAACGGACGCTCGTCGAGATCTGGAATACCGTGAAGGCGCGGCACGGACTCGATGTATGAACTGTCACAGGCCGCTGCCCAGGACATCGAGGCGATCCTCGACCGTTCGATCATCGATTTTGGCCCCATCCAGACCGAACGCTATTTCGAGTCGCTGAGCCGCTGCCTCGGTCTCTTGGGCGAGAACCCGGGGATGGGTAGCGCTGTGGATGAGATTCGCCCGGGCTATCGGCGCTTCGGCCACCAGAGCCACGTTGTCTTCTACCGTACCGTGGGTGACCGCATTTTGATTGTTCGTGTCCTGCACAAACGGATGGACGCTAATCGCCAGTTTCAAGACTGAGATTTTCGTGTTCGACGAGGAAAAGGAAGGAGAAAGGGGCCGGGCTCGAATGGCACTGACTTAAGCTGCAGCTTTTAAAAATCAGCGACTTGCAGGCGGATCGCCAAACAGTCGCTTGAGTGGAAGCGGCATTTTCCGGGGTGCTTCCTGGCTCCGGCCTGGCCCGCAACAGTTTTTCGCTCGCTTCGCCGCATCGCCACCGATTGTTTTTGCGATGCTTGCGGCTTAAGTCAGTGCCATTCGTGCCTGGCCCCTTAACCCTTTGACCCCTAAACCCTTAACCGGACCCTTTAACCGAGGTGCGAGCGCCCGCCCGCCAGCCCGCCCGCCAGTTCCCGACTCGACATGCCCCTTTACTGCTCCGGCAGATGCCGCCAGGACCGCGGGTGTTGCAACTCGTCTGGGAACCAACTGAACTCTGCGGTCACCTCCTTCCGGAGACCGGCCTCCAGGGTAAGCGTACAGGCGCCAGCGCTTCCCGCGCAATCACCTGCCCAGGTGCGAAACGCGGAGTTGGTCCCGGGGGCCGGCTTGAGTGTCACTGCAGTCCCCGCGGGGTAACCCCAGGTGTCGGCACCGCAGGCGGTGCCCGCGGGCTCGCGCGTGACGGTGCCGACCCCGGAGCCGCTGGAGGTCAGGGTCAGGCCCACAAGCCCGGAGAACGAGCACCGGAGCGCGTCCATCACGTACCCTTTCACCCGCAGCCCCCAAGCCTCGTCCAGGTAGGCCACCAGCACCAGCCCGCGGTCGTAGAGGACCTGGCTGGTAGTGAAGTGCGGACAGTCCCCGCCGGGGCACGGCCGGCTATCCACCGCCAGTGCGGCACTGGAACTGTCCGCGGCGATGGAGCCGAGTGTCATGTCTCCCCATCCTCCTGCCGTGAAATAGAGCACATCGTGCTCGTCGATCACCATGTCATCTTGCCAAGAAGCGAGCCAGTTGACATCCGCTGTGGGGCTGCTGAGTCTGGTGTATTTTCTACACGTGTTGACGTGAATCGCCGCCCCCATCGCGATCTGGATCGGTTCGTTGCATAAACCCCAAGCATACGCCAAGCTGCGCTGTTGCCATTGGGCACCGTCGTTGTAAACGAGTTTCGCCATCTGATATCCTCCGTAATACGTCTGTGCGACAGCGACTATCGGCTGACCGGCGGTATCGAGCGCGAGATCCAGGTCCCGTATGCGTTCGCCATCGAGAAGGATCTCGTCAATGGTCAAAGTGCCTTCAACGGGTCCGTGCGCATAAATCAAATCCCACTCTCCCGTGATCAGCCGCAGTTGCCCATCGGCGCCGATTTTCGCAGCAAACAGTGATCCATGAGGGCCAACGATGCCCTGAGACCAATCCCCATTCGTTTGCCGGACCGCGTGGAGGATGGGGTGGTAGACGGAATCGACTTGAAGCCAAAACACATGCGGAACCCCCGCGGGATCGAGATCGATGGCAAGATCGGCGGTTTGCGGCCCGGTGCCGGTATTGACCGTCTCGGGCGCGGACCAGGTGCCCGTCTCCGACAGCACGCGATAGCGGATGGTGGTGCAGTCCGCACCGCAATAGACCAACGACAGGCGCCCTGTCTGGCTGCGGGTGATGGCAAACTGACCGACCCCCGGCAGGACCTGGGCGGTCAGGACGATCGGCGGCCAGGGGGTCGCGGCGAGCGCGACAGACGCGGATCCCAGCAGCACCAGGAAGGGTAAGACAAGCGGTAGACTTCGGGCGTTTGACATGACTCACCTCGCTTGCTGTTGGACGGACGATTCACGGGAGACCGTGGCGACGGACCTGCCGGGCGGTCAGGGGCCATAGCTCCGGTCAATGTAGTACATGGCTCCAGGGCCGCGGCATCAGCGTCGTCTCCAGGTCCGTACCCTTAGAGGAGCGGGGTCAGGTCTAGAGGAGCGGGGTCATAGAGGAGCGGGGTCAAGAGGAGCGGGGTCAGGTCAAGAGGAGCGGGGTCACAAGAGGAGCGGGGTCAGGTCTTGCAATCAAGCATACGAAAGCAGGCCATGGTTTCAGTACCTGACCCGAATGGCGCTAAGTTAAGGATTTACGTTTTCAATATCAAAGTGTTACGACTACGCCAAGACGAAAATTTCTCAAAAAGAAAATGCTATCCTATTGATTTTGCTAAGTGCCAGTTAATTTTCTCGGCGTTTTTGCCCTGTTATAGCGCTCTAATATGATATCCGGATAGACGGTTTAAATAGGTCAATTTGACCGCCGTTGTAAATCAAGAGTTTACGTATTCGTCAAATTATGAATTTATGCGGATGCCACATTAGGGAGCTATATCAGCCACGTAAGCTATTGTTTCAACGATGTTATCTGCTTAACTTAGCGCCATTCGTACCTGACCCCGCCCCTCTGCACCCGTCATGCTGGACAACCTGCTCACGGCCTGCGCACGCTCACACTCGGGAAAATGGTCTACAATTGATCCTCAATCGCTCGTTTGTCAGCTCTGTGGTCCGCCTCGTGAAAGGGCTGGGGTCAGGTCTCGCAATCAAGAATACGAAAGCAAAGCATGATTGCAAGACCTGACCCAGATCCTCTCTGACCCAGATCCTCTCAGAAGAAGTCTCGCGTATTGTGCCACAATTCGACCTAAAGTAACGAGAACTTGCATGTCAAATATAAGAGAACAAATTGCTTGGTGTCGGGGGCTGACCAGGGCGATCGCATCAACATATTAGCGGATGCTGTTAGAAAATCCACATGACGCCCCCCATGCTCTGACCCCTTTGAGCTTGTGGAGATCTCAAGGAGTTCTGGGGACAGCTTACCTAATTCATGCTACCATGAATAAAAGCCTAACCTTCGGTTCAAAGGCGAGCGCGCGCCACGGGCGTCGTGCTACTTCTCAGGGTCCGTGCGGGCGCGCGCCGCTTTAGCCTGCACGTTACGTTAGAAACTTAAGGAGCACTCTCATGCCCAAGGACTACACCGAAGAACGTTACGCCCCAAAGGTTCCCGTCTGCATGAAATCTCGAATAGGACTCGTGTTCGACGGTTCTTTCCTGCGCGCTACTGGAACCAAGACGGCGCTTGTCTTTCCCGCTGTTTCGGGTAAGCGCAGTGAGAAAGGAGAGTTCGACTATTCTGCTGATCGCCAGAAAATTGCCTACAAAGGCCCAATACCGGTGGGAGAGTACTGGGTTCAGCCATCCCAGATGTGGGAGAACAATTGGTTCAAGAGCCTTGCTCGCACCCCGCGCTCGGCGTGGGGAAACTTTCGCCTTACCATTCATCCGTATCCGGGCACTCAAACACATGGAAGAGGCGGCTTCTTCATTCACGGGGGCGCAGTTCCAGGGAGCGCCGGCTGCATCGATCTTACGGTGAATATCGACAGATTTGTTGAACAACTCACAAAGGAACTGGAAGGGCTACCCGAATGCTACATCCCTTTAGCCGTGCGTTATCCCCAAAAATAGCAGTTGGTTTACTGTTGTTTATCCCACCGGCTGTCTTCGCCGAAGTAAGCGATAAAGAACCGTCATTGCTCTCTGTGTGGGCAATCGGTTCTGTTGCTGCAATCATATGTTTCGTCGGCACGTATTTCTTCAAGTGGCTTGCCCCCGTGCTGGCGGCTCTACCATTTCTTTGGTTCGCTAGCTTGCTCGTGGAAATTCATTCAGCAGATGTTGGTCCCTATTTGTACGCCGAACAGGGTCTGTCATATTATGTTCAGTCATACCTCTCGCTCACTCTCTTCATCTCCGGCATTGTTCTTGGTTTGGTCATGAACAATCGCCGAAGAAATCTTTAAGTACGTCAAGCGAATTATCTGTGACCCTCTGTCAGCATCAAGCGAATAGGATCGAACAACAGGGCGAACAATAGCGGGATAAGGAAATCGGAAATCTGGGGAAATCTGGGGACTGGGGAAATCTGGGGACAGTTTACTTAATTCACGCTGCCATGAAGATCCTAACGACCGATAGGAGGCGCAATGCGCGCTAACCCGAACAGTTACGACATCGATGTGATCGCTTGGGCTAACGAGCAGGCTCGACTGCTTCGGGCCGGGCGTTTCGATGCCCTGGACATCGAACATATCGCCGATGAGATCGAAGACGTGGGCAAAAGCGCAGAACGCGAATTGGCGAGCCGTACGGCGGCCCTTCTAGCACAGATGCTGAAGTGGCAGTATCAGCCGGGAGGAAGGGGCAATAGTTGGCGACGAACCATCAAGGAGCAACGTAATCGAGTCGGGCTCTGCATTGATCAGACACCAAGCTTGAAAGCGGATTTGAGGTATCCCTTTTGGTGGTCTGACGTGTGGTCTGACGTGTGGTCTGATGCGGTTGCCAAAGCATCGGAAGCAACCGGGTTAAGTGAGTTCCCGGAATCCTGTCCCTGGACCTTCGATCAAATCATGAATCCGGAGTTTTTGCCGGCGTCACCCGACTGATTTAGGGGGATTGGGTATGAAACGCCATCGCCGCTTGATCAGTTTCGACTGGGCAATGAAGCGCCTGCTGCGCAGCAAAGCCCATTTCGGGATTCTCGAAGGGTTTCTCACCGAGCTGTTGCGCGAGGAAATTCAGATCCTGGAAATCCTGGAGAGCGAGAGCAACAAGGAGACGGCGGCCGACAAACAGAACCGCGTGGACTTGAAGGCGCGCAATGCCCGGGGTGAAATCATCCTGATCGAGGTGCAATACCAGCGGCAGTTCGATTACTTGCAGCGCATTCTGCACAGCACGGCGCGGACGGTGGTGGAGAGCCTCGATGAAGGCCAGCCCTATGGCGAGGTGGTCAAAGTCATCTCGGTCAGTATCCTGTATTTCGATCTGGGCCAGGGCGAGGATTACGTGTATCACGGCGCCACCCGGTTTATCGGTCTGCATCGGCAGGATGAATTGCGACTGAGCGAGGCGCAACAGGACCTCTACCGGCGCCGGGAGCCGCACGCGCTGTATCCGGAGTACTACCTGATCAAGGTCAATCAGTTCGATGACGTGGCCCGTGACACACTGGACCAGTGGATCTATTTTCTCAAGCACGAGGAAGTACCGGACGGCTTCTCCGCGCGGGGACTGCAAGAGGCCAAGGAGCAATTGGATATTCTCAAACTCCCGGAGGCCGAGCGGCGGGCCTACGCGCGCTATCAGGACGATTTGCACCAGCAGGCCAGCATGGTGGAATCCTCCTATGGCTGGGGGATGCATCAGGGGCGGAAACTAGGTCGGGAAGAGGGTCGGGAGGAAGGTCGAGAGGAAGGTCAACTGCAGGAGCGCAGACGCATTGCGCAGAGTCTGCTGGACCTGATTGCGGATGACCAGTTGCTGGCGGAGAAGACCGGTTTGAGCGTCGAGGACATACGCGGGTTGCGGGAGGAGCGCCGGCACGGCGGATTGCCATCGCAGATGTCGCAGGACAAGGAACAGGATCCATGAATTCACCCATTACCCGCGAGTGCCTTACCCTTGCCTGAGCGTTTGCGCAAGCTGATCGGCATCCTGCTGATTCTCGCCGCTGCCGGTTGCGGCGGCGGCCGTCGTCGCACTCGCCCGCGGACAGCTCCGCCCTTGCTCGGCGAGGCCTTGGTCATAAACCCGGCCACCGCGCGATCGGCACGGTCGTCGGTCCGCACAGCGGACCCTACAGGTCACGGTGTTACCGTAGGGTCCGCTGTGCGGACCGTCCTACTTTATGAGTTTCGCCGCTGGTTTTGTTGGGCTAACAAGCTGGTTTGTCGTGTGCCGTAACCCGATATTTGGAAATAGGGCTTGCGACACTTCCCCCGGTCATTTCGCGCGATAGGTTGAGCCGTTTCCATGTCCAGTGAACGTTGGTCTTTCCAAGACGCTAAGCGCCAGTTTGGGGCGATCGTTGCGGCGGCACGCCGCGGGCGGCCTCAAATCGTCACGCGGCGCGGGGTCCCGGCGGCGGTCGTCCTGTCGATCGAGGACTACGCGCCGTTCGCACCGTTCGCGCCGCCTCGCGATCCCGCGGGACCGAGCTTTACTGACCTTCTGCTATCCCTGCCCCAGGACGACGGCGACTTTCAGCCCTTCGACGCGGGGCTCCGGGATTGGGTATGAAACGCCATCGCCGCTTGATCAGTTTTGATTGGGCGATGAAGCGCCTGCTGCGCAGCAAAGCCCATTTCGGGATTCTCGAAGGGTTTCTCACTGAGCTGCTGCGCGAGGAGATTCAGATCCTGGAAATCCTGGAGAGCGAGAGCAATAAGGAAACGGCGGCCGACAAACAGAATCGCGTGGACTTGAAGGCGCGCAATGCGGGTGGTGAAATCATCCTGATCGAGGTGCAGTATCAGCGGCAGTTCGATTATTTGCAGCGCATTCTGCACAGCACGGCGCGGACGGTGGTGGAGAACCTCGATGAGGGTCAGCCCTATGGCGAGGTGGTCAAGGTCGTCTCGGTCAGCATCCTGTATTTCGACCTGGGCCAGGGCGAGGATTACATTTATCACGGCGCCACCCGATTTATCGGTATGCATCGGCAGGATGAATTGCGACTGAGCGAGGCGCAACAGGACCTCTACCGGCGCCGGGAGCCGCACGCGCTGTTTCCGGAATATTATCTGATCAAGGTCAATCAGTTCGATGACGTGGCCCGCGACTCACTGGACCAATGGATCTATTTTCTCAAGCACGAGGAAGTGCCGGACGGCTTCTCTGCCCGGGGACTGCAAGAGGCCAAGGAGCAATTGGATATTCTAAAGCTCCCGGAGGCCGAGCGGCGGGCCTACGCGCGTTATCAGGACGATTTGCACCAGCAGGCCAGCATGGTGGAGTCCTCCTATGGCTGGGGGGTGCACCAGGGGCGGAAACTGGGACGGGAGGAAGGTCAACTGCAGGAACGCAGGCGTATTGCGCAGAGTCTGCTCGACTTGATTGCCGATGACCAGTTGCTGGCGGAGAAGACTGGTTTGAGCGTCGGGGAGGTGCGCGGGTTGCGGGAGGAGCGTCAGCGCGGCTGATTTCCATCGCAGATATCACAGGAATTAGGAGCTATAGCGTTCGCACCTGATATCCAGACAGACCTTCGTGTAGGGGCGGGTTTGAAACCCGCCCCTACGTCCGGTGATCACGTCCGAAGGCTATATGAATTCACCCATCACCCCTGAGTGCCTTACCCATGCCTGAACGTCTGCGCAAGCTGATCGGCATCCTGCTGATTCTCGCCGCCGCCGGTGTCGCCTCCGGGCAGGCGCTGCTGGTCTCCTGCTCCACCCCGGCCGCGGCCGGCAGCGTGCAGCGCGCCGTCGCGCCTGGCTGAGGGAGTGACACTATGCCCCGCCTGCTGTTGCTGACTGCTGTCTTCCTGGTTGCCGCCACCGGCTTGCTCTTGCTATGGCGGCACGTGATGCGCCGCGACGCCGGACCGGACGCCGCATCGCCCTCACCCCTCGCGGGGCTGCTGCTGTTTCTGGTGCCGCTGCCGGTCGCGGCGGCGGCGGTCGTCGCGCTCGCGCAAGGACAGATCTGGCCCTTGCTCGGCAACACGCTCGGCTATGGCCTGTTTCTGGGCGGCGCATTACTGGTGCGGCGCGGACTCCTGTTTCCAGGGGGCGCGGCCGGTGTGCGCCACCCCTTCAAGCTGCTGGGCAGCGCGCTCATTGGCGTTGCCACGGGTGTGACCGCCTGGCTCGGGGTCGGTCACCACCCGGCCATTGCCATCGCCTTTGCGCTCGTCGCTCTGCTCGGCTGTTACCTTACTTACGGCTTCGACTGGTTCCCCGTGAGATCCAACGATCACGCGCTGGGCAAACAGGCGCGCGCCGCCCTGGAGCAGGCGCAGGAAACCATCACCGCGATCGAGCAGGCAGGCCGCGCCATCCGTCAGCCGGACCTCGGCGCCCGGTTGCGGCGCATCACCGAGCTCGCGCATGCCATCCTGAACCGACTGGAGGACGATCCGCGCGATTTGCGTCGTGCCCGCAAGTTTCTGATCGTCTATCTCGACGGGGTCCAGCGCGTCGTCGCGGGCTATGCGAAGACGCACCAGCACATCAGTGCGCCCGACATCGATGAACGGTTTCTTCGCGCACTGATCACGGTCGAGGAGGTCTTTCGGGAGCAGCAGCAGGCCCTGCTGGCAAGCGATCTGGATCAACTCGACGTACAGCTCGAGGTCTTGACTCTGCAGTTGCAGCGCGAAGGCATTATCTAAGGCGATTCAGTCGACCGCGTCAGCGGCAGCCGCGGCGATTCCGGGGTCGGGGTCGTCGCGAATCGCCGCCAGCGCCGGCAGGTCCAGTGAACGCAGCAGAGAACCGGGCGCGGTCTCCTCCGGAATCCGCCAGAGTCCCAGTCGGGTCAGGGCGATACCGAGCCGCGGCGAGGCACTGACCACGGCCAGGGGCACCGCGAACAAGGCGCCCAGGAAAAAGGGGAATAACCAGAAGGCCGCGGCGCCTGCCGAGGTTCCTAACCAGACCAAGGCGGCCAGCCCTACCAGGGTCTGGGGCCAGAGTCGGCCCAGCGCCTCGGCCCAGCCGACCCGATGGCCGACGCGCTGCTGCGGGTCCCAGCCCAGGGTGCGGCCGGCCAGAAGTCCGCCGATGAACAGGGTGTGGGCGATGGCCATCACCGGGGCCAGCAGGGTGAAGAACAGGATTTCAGCCACCGCGCTCGCAATCACCCGCCCGACCCCGCCGAAGGCGCGGCGTGCGTCGGGGGTCAGCAGCAGGTCGGTCAGCGCGGCGAGCTTGGGCGCAAAGACCATGACCATGAGCACGGCGAAGAGCATGAGCCCCAATGCGGGGTCTACCAGTGCTCCGGGGTCCGTGGCCAGGCCCGGACGCACGGCCAGGATGGCCATCAGGGCGACCCAGGCGGGTGACGCCAGGAACATCAGGATAGCCAGCACCAGTTGCACCCGGCTGACCGGCCGCAGCCCCGGCAGGCGTAGCAGCCTGAGGTACTGCATATTGCCTTGGCACCAGCGCAGGTCGCGGCGGATGAATTGCAGCAGGGTCGGCGGGTTTTCTTCCCAACTGCCGCCCTCCGTCGGCAGCACCCGCACCGCGTACCCGGCGCGGCGCATCAGCACCGCCTCCACCTGGTCGTGACTCAATACCCAGCCCCCCAGCGGCGGGCGGCCCGGCAGCCGCGGTAGTCGGCAGTGTTCCCGGAAGGGTGCGACCCGCAGCAGTGCGTTGTGGCCCCAATAGGGTCCGCAATCGCCCTGCCACCAGGCGCTGCCCAGGGTGTAGGAGCGCATTCCCAGCCGCATTCCGAACTGGAAGGCGCGGGCGAAGGCGCTCGCGGTGGGCAGGCCGACGACGAGCGTCTGGAGGATGCCTAAGCGCGGGTTTGCCTGCATGATCCGCACCAGGCGCAGGATGCCGCGTGCTTCCATCAGGCTGTCCGCGTCCAGGACCAGGGCGAGGTCCAGGTCCCGGCCCTGATCCGCCAGAAAAGCCTGGATGTTGCCCGCCTTGTAGCCTGGATTGCGGTCGCGGCGGCGGTAGCCGATCGCCAGGCGATCGGCCCAGTCGCGTTGCAACCGTTCGACGGCCGCCGCCTCGGCCGCGAGACAGTCGGGCCGATCCGAATCGCTAAGGATCCAGACCTGAAAGCGTTCACCGTGGCCGGACGCCGCGAGTCCGGCAATCATCCGGTCCAGGTTGCGGGCAACCGTCGTCACCGACTCGTTGCGGATGCAGCTCAGGATGGCGGTGTTCAGGGCAATGGGCGCCGTCTGGTCATCGCCATCGAGTCCGGAGCCGACGGCGGGCGGACGCCGCATCAGGATCAGCCCGATGACCGCGTTCCAGAACCCGATAACGGTCCAGGGCAGGGTGAGCACGAAGCACAGGGTCAAGGTCCAGTCCCAGGCATCGAACCCGTTGCCCGCCAGGGCCGCGACCATCAGGGCGGACATCCCGACCACCGTGAAGGTCACGAGCAGGGCGAAGGCCCAGCGGCGCGGGCGGTAGTCGATCGGTGTGATCGGCAGTGGTGCGGCAGGCATACAGGGCCTCGGCGGGGCAGGTGGTAAGGTCGCGTGGCGCCGGCATCTTGGCGGCGATCTACGCACATTTGGGGGGAATCACGATTAGCCAAGTCGCGAGCACTGCGCTCGCGTCGTTATTCCCGCGCCGCGGGGTCCGGTCGAGATCCCGCGGGTGCGCCCCAATGCTTAGGCCCTATGCCACAGCAATCCAGCAGCACGAGTCCCGTTCAGGTGCAATTGGTGATGGATCAAACCTTGATGGTACGAGGCGACACAATTGAGCACCTGGTTCCATCCCCGGCGGAGGCGCGCGCCTGGCAGGTGATCCGTGCGCTTGCGGGGTACGCGCGCTGCACCGCGACGGACCCGCCGCAAGGGCAGGGGTCGCGGCCCGGCGGCGCGGCGGCTGGCACCCCGATCGCGACGCGTTTTGCAGACCCCGCGGGTCGCCGGTGGACCTGGCGCCCGGAGCAGGGCTGGGTCGCGGCGCGTCCGGCCGCGGACCCACTCGAACGCGACCTGCTGGACCTCTACCTGCCCTTGTGCGTCCCGGTGGCGGACGGTTGTCGGATGACAGCGCACCTGGGACAGAGCCTGGACGGCTACATCGCGACCGCCAACGGCGACTCCTGCTTCGTGACCGGCCCGGACAACATTCGCCATCTGCATCGGATGCGCGCGCTCAGCGACGGCGTCTTGGTCGGGACCGAGACCGCCGCCCGCGACGATCCGCGACTCACCACCCGGCTGGTGCCGGGCGCGAACCCGGTTCGGGTCATCCTTGACCGGCAGCGTCGGCTTGACCCCCAGCTGCGGGTTTTCACCGACGGAGCCGCCGCGACCCTGCTGTGCTGCGACCGCGCGTACGTCACCGCGGGCCGCGACCGTCAGGGCCAAGCACGGGTCATCGGTCTCCCGACCCATGATGGCCGTCTGGATTTGATTGCCCTGGCGGAGACGCTGGCTGAACTGGGCTTGCGGCGGATCTTCGTCGAGGGTGGAGGAACCGCGGTCTCGGCCTTTCTGACGGCCGGGCTGCTGGACCGGCTGCAGATCGCCGTCGCCCCTCTGCTCATCGGGACCGGTCGGCCCGGCCTGCGCATTCCCGCCCCCGAGCACCTCGCCGATGCGCGGCGGCCGGCCGCCCGGCTGTTCCGCATGGGTGCGGACCTGCTGTATGACCTGGACCTGAGGCGCGGGAGCGCCGCGGCTGCGCTCACGCCGGTGACGCGCATCCTGTGATTAGGTGATTGCCGTGAAATGATCGACCGACGTGTCGGGGCGACTTTAGTCGCCCCGACAGCCCCCCGCGGATCATGCTGCACCCGTACAACAGACCGGAGGTCGAGGTTGCAGCCGAATGCGGCGGCGCCGCCCGCTAAAGCGTCGACCTCCGGTCGCGTCGGCCCGGTCACCGGAGGTTGAGCCCGCATGGTACGAAGTTCTTCGGACGTCGCCTTAAGGCGGCAGGAGCAGGGCGTCCTGGTGCCCGACCGTGATCTGCGAGTCGCCGCTGCCGATCCACCCCAGACGGGTGTCGCGCCAATCGGCGATGATCGCGGTACGCTCGACCGCCTGGGCTGGGCCAAGCTCAGCCGCGGACTGTTCGGTGGCGGCGGTGGCCCAGCCGGCGACCAGGGCTTCCTGGAGCGCGGTCTGCTCTCTGGCCAGCAGCCAGTCGCTGTCCGCCGTTTCCACCGTGAATCCCAGGGTGCGCGCCAGGTACGCGAGCCGGGCCGAAGCGCTGGGTCCCAGCGCGGGTCCCAGGCCCTTGTCGCGGCGCTGGTGCGCGTTCACCAAGCCGATGACCGGGCCGTCGAGGCGGTGGCGTGGCTCCAGCCCCGCCCGACCATCGTAGGTCAGGGCCAGCAGCAGCGGCGCCCCAGCCGCGGCGGCGGTGCGCAGCAGGCCGAGCAGCCAGGCTTCGGAGACCAGATCGAGCAAGGCCGCGGCACTCACCAGGGTTCCGTCGCGAACACCCAGGTCGGCGGTACCCTGGGCGAGATCGTACGCGCGCGGCGCGATGTCCCAGCAGGTGCCGTCCCCGTCGATGTGCAGTCCTGTCGGTCCCGGAGTCGCCGCCAAGCCGCGCTCACATGCCCAGACGGCGGTTCGGTGCGGCAGCGCGGCGAGCAACTCGGGGTCCCGGTCCAGGCAGGTCCATTCCTGTCGGCCGCTCAGGCGCGGGGCCAGCCAGCGCAGGTTCGAACCCGTGCCGCAACCCAGATCCAGGATGCTCAGGGGAGCGTCCCGTGCGGGCGCCGGGCGCGCTGCCAGCCACTGGGCGAGCTGCCCGGCGAGGCGGACGGAGCGGGCTTGGGCATCCGCCGGTTCACGCAGGGCGAGCCAGGCCGGGCTGAAGTCAGGCATCACAGAACTCCTCGATGGATCGGGCGAAGGCGGCCGCCGCCATCTGCCAGGTCGGCAAGCCCAGGCCAGCCGCGCGCGAGCCGGCAGCCAGGCGGTGACGCAGATCCGGTTCGTCCATCAGGCGGGCGAGTGCGGCCGTCAGCGCGGCCGGGTCCTCCGGCGCAACCAGGAGCCCGGCCGTCGGCGGGACGGTCGCGGGCACGGCTCCGACGCGGGTGGTGAGGATCGGCAGGCCGTGTGCCAGCGCCTCGGCGCAGGCCATGCCATAGCCCTCGAAGCGGGTGGCCAGAACGAACAGGTGGGCGTCATCATAGCAACGGGCCAGTCCCGCATCGTCCAGGACGCCGACAAAGGTGATGCGCCGGGCCAGATCCAGGGCGTTGCGCAATGCGGTCAACCGGACTGCATAGGCGGGATCGCGCGCGGGGCTGCCGACACAGGTCAGCCGCCAGTCGCGACCGCGCAGGGGTGCGAGTGCCTGGAGCAACAGGTCGTGCCCCTTGCGCTCGGTGAGGGCGGCGACGCACAGCAGTTGCAGGGGGCCGCCCACCGAGCCACGGGCGGCGGGGACCGGGTCCGTGCCCGGCTCGACCACACGGATGCGCGTGCGCGGCACCTGATAGTCTCCCAGCAGGTCAGCGGTCGCGGCGCTGGTGACCACCACCCCGCGCGCGGCGCCGAGCGCGCGGGTCTCCGATTGGCGCAAGGTGGCGACCCGCTCCGGCGTGAGCCCGCTCTCGGCGGCCAGCGGGTGATGGATCAGGGCGATCAGCCGCAGGCGCCCGCCGTGGGCCGCGGCCGCGTCGGGCAGGGCGCCGAAGGCCAGGCCGTCGATCACCACCAGCGCGCCGTCGGGGAGCGCTGCCAGGGTGCGCGCCGCGGCGGTCAGTGCGTCCGTGCTCGGATCGGGGAAGCTCGCATCCAGGCGGCCGACCTCCACCTGCCACCCCAGCTCGCGCAGACCGGCGATGATCCGCCGGTCATACCGGTAGCCGCCGGTGGGCGTCTCCAGGGCGCCGGGGACCAGGAACCAGAGTGGCGGGGTGCGGGTCATCACGATCGACTAGAGTTCCGCCTCGTAAGCGGCCCAGGCGAGGTGCGACTCATGCAGCACCACGCGCAGGGCGGTGATGCCGTGCGCCGCTTCGCCCAGTTCACCGGCGGCGATGCGGGCGGCCATGCCGTCGAACACCTGACGGGCCAGGAATTCGGTGGTCGTGTTCTGCGTGCGCAGGGCTGGGTGTTCGTCGAGGTTCCGGTAGTCGAACTCGGCCAGCACGCCGCGCAAGGCCTGCCCGGCGAGCCCGATGTCGACTACCAGATTGTCCGCGTCCAGCGCGGGGCGGCGAAACTCGAGATCCACCACATAGGTGGCCCCATGAAGCCGCTGGGCGGGTCCGAACACTTCGCCGCGGAAGCTGTGGGCGATCATCATGTGGTCGCGGACGCAGAGGCTGTACATCAGTCATCTCCTCAGGGGTACCGGATGCGGTGCATCAGGGTGTCGCCCGGCCCCAAGGCCAGGCGTGCCTGGACCGCGGGCAGGTCGGTGAAGGGATCTTCGCCGGTGATCAGCCGCTCGAGGATCGGGTCGTCCAGCAGCGACAGTGCCAGCGCCAGGCGGCGGCGGTGGTCCCAGCGCGCCCGTTGCGCCGCCGCTATACTCCCCACCTGCGACGAGCGCAGGTTGAGCCGCCGCTGGTGGAATCCCTGGCCCAGGGGCAGGGTCACGGCCCGGGTGCCGTACCAACTCAGTTCCAGGACCGTGGATTCGAAGCCCGCGATGCGCAGGGCCTCGACCAGTCCGGCGGGTGACCCGCTGGCGTGGATCACGAGATCCGCGTCCGCGCCGTGCGCCCCCGGTGCCGCGAACGCCAGGCCCAACGCGGCGGCGATCTCCGCCCGGTTGGGGTTGGTGTCGATCAGCGTCACCGCGCAGCCGGGCAGGCGCCCGGCGAGCCAGGCGCACAGGCAGCCGAGCGTGCCGCCGCCGATGACCGCGATCCGATCCCCGATGCGGGGGGCGGCGTCCCAGAGTCCGTTGACCGCGGTCTCCAGCAGGGCGGCGAGCACGGCGCGCCCCGGCGGCACCGCGGCGGGCAGCGGGTGAACCGCGGTCGCCGGGACCCGATAGCGGGTCTGATGCGGATAGAGACAGAAGACGGCCCGGCCCAGCAGGGGCGTCGGCCCCTCCTCGACCAGCCCCACGCTGCAATACCCGTACTTGACCGGCCAGGGGAAGTCGCCCGTCTGGAAGGGCGCGCGCATGGTCGCGTACTCAGTCGCCGGCACCTCACCACGCCAGACCAGCGACTCGGTGCCGCGGCTGATGCCGCTGTAAAGCGCCCGGACCAGGCAGTCGCCCGAGTGTAAATCGCTCAGCGGCTCGGGGCGCAGTTCGCCCTGTCCGGCACCGGTGACCCAGAAGGCAAGGGCTGATTCGCTCACCTGCGCGACGCGCCGCTAGGCCAGCAGTGCATCCATTTCCGGCGGGATTTGGGGTCGCCCGCGGGTGTTGAGCGCGGTGCCGATGACCCGTGCCGACATGACCGGCTTTTCGTCCGGGAGGCGGAAGATGTCCTGCAGGAAGGCGAAGCGCAACTTGGACTCGCGGACCAAATTGAGGCCCACCAGGAAGCGGTCCCCGCTGGTCAGCGAGGATTTGTAGTCGAGCTCCGCCCGCACCACGACCAGATTGATCCCGTTCCTGGTGTACTCGGCGAAGTCGATGCCGACCTCCTTGAGATAGAGATGCCGGACGTGCTCCAGATAGTTCTGGTAGACCCCGTTGTTGACAATCCCTTGCATGTCACATTCGTAGTCTCGAACATCCAGTTCGCAGGAAAAGGCGTAGGTTTCCACGGCGGAGGCTCCAATTGCGGCGATGCCCCAGTTTACCGCGAAAGCCGGCGCGAACGGCCGCCGGCGCACGCTGACCGGCGCCGGACCAGGCCGACGCGCCGCCCGCTCAGCGCTTGCCGCCGGTCTTAGTCCCGAAGAGTGAGCCCATGACGCCGCGCAGCAACTGGCGGCCGATCTGGGTCCCCAGCGAGCGGGCGGCGCTGCTTGCAAAGGCTTCGAGCGGGCTTTGTCGGTTGCTCGAACCGCTGCCCTTGGTCTTGCTGGTGCCGGCGCTCCGGCCGAACAGATCCCCCCAGCCGGAGGCCGCGGGGGTCGCGGCGGCGGTGGCCGTCTCGTTGGCCCGCTGCTCCAGCAGTTCATAGGCCGAGACCCGGTCGATGGTCACGTCATAGACCCCTTTGACCAGTGATTGGTCCATGACCGCCCGGCGTTCATTGGCATCCACCGGGCCGAGCCGGCTCCCCGGCGGGGCGACCGTGACCCGCTGCACGATCCCCGGAATGCCTTGTTCGTCCAGGGTGGAGACCAGGGCCTCGCCGACACCCAGTGCGGTGATCACGGTCTCGGTGTCCAAATCCGGATTCTGGCGGAAGGTCTCCGCCGCCACCCGCACCGCCTTCTGATCGCGCGGGGTAAAGGCGCGCAGCGCATGTTGGACCCGGTTGCCGAGCTGGCCCAGCACGGTGTCGGGGACATCGAGCGGGCTCTGGGTGACGAAATAGACCCCCACGCCTTTAGAGCGGATCAGCCGCACCACCTGTTCGATCTTATTGAGCAGGACCTTGGGCGCATCGTTGAAGAGCAGGTGCGCCTCGTCGAAGAAAAAGACCATCTTCGGCTTGTCCGCGTCGCCGACCTCCGGCAGGGTCTCGAACAGCTCGGCGAGCAGCCACAGCAGGAAGGTCGAGTAGAGCGCCGGGGTATGGATGAGCGTCTCGGCGGCCAGGATGTTCACATAGCCGTGCCCGTGCTCGTCGGTCTGCATCATATCCGCCAGGGTCAGTGAGGGCTCGCCGAACAGCAGCTGCGCGCCCTGCTGCTCTAGGGCCAGCAAACGCCGCAGGATGGCCCCGACGCTGGCCTTGGAGACATTGCCGTAACGGGTCTGGAACGTCTCGGCCTGCTCGGCGACATGGGTGAGCAGGGCGCGCAGGTCCTTGAGATCCAGCAGGAGCCAGCCGTTCTCGTCCGCCACCTGGAAGACGATGTTGAGCACGCCCTCCTGGACATCGTTCAGTTCCAGCAGCCGGCCCAGCAACAGGGGGCCCAACTCGCTGATGGTGGTGCGTACCGGGTGTCCGAGCTTGCCCTGGATGTCCCAGAACATCACCGGGTTGGCGGCATAGTCGAAGCCTTCCGTTTGTTCCAGGTCCAGGTCCGCGACCCGCTCGGCCACCTTCTTGTTGCCGCCGCCGGGCTGGCTGATCCCGGCCAGATCGCCCTTCACGTCGGCCATGAACACCGGCACCCCGGCGCGGCTGAACTGCTCGGCCAGGCGTTGCAGGGTCACGGTCTTGCCGGTGCCGGTCGCCCCGGCCACCAGACCGTGGCGGTTGGCCATGCGCAAGGAGATGGCGACCGGCACTTGGCCTTTGCCGACCAGGATGGATGAAGTCATAGGGCGCTCCGGAAGGGCTGGCGTCAGTTGGCGCCAGTGTATACCGAGCGGGCCGCCGAACTGAACCGGAACGCCCTGTCGGTCTGGGGTATCGATCCGATCGAAGGCCCCGCCGTCCGCAACGGTGAGGCCGACGCGTCGGGGTCTGGTGCAGGCGGTTCACTGCCGGCGGTCGTGGTGGCAACGTCATTACGCGACTGCTAGTATCAGGGCAAATCGGAGTTCAAGCCATGCCAACCGTCCAAGAACCACCCAGCAAGCGCCCCCCGCCGCCCTGGGCGAAATGACGATCGGTGGTAACCAAATCGGGGGTAGTCCGCGACACTATGAACAGTTACGACAACGACGTGATCGCTTGGGCCAACGAACAGGCTCAACTGCTCCGGGCCGGGTGTTTCCACGCGCTGGACATCGAACATATCGCCGATGAAATTGAAGACGTGGGCAAAAGCGGACAACGCGAACTTGAAAGCCGAATGGCCGTGCTCCTCGCCCATTTACTCAAGTGGTTGCTTCAGCCGGAACGGCGCGGGAATAGCTGGCGAAACACGATCGGCGAACTGTTTTCGTGTTGCAGACCACAGGGGCCGGCCCGTGTTCGTCGCTTCCGGTTACTGGATCGCCGTGCCGGAACTTCGCAACCAAGATGTGGCGTATCCGCCACCCGGAGAGTTGGGGGCGCACCGAATCGTGCTTTTGGATTTCACCCTGTCACAGGTTTCGCCCGAGGCCGGCTTATTCTTGACGGCCAACCTTGCGCGTACTAGGCTTAGTTCTTGATCAAGAGCTTCGCGGCCAAATCCACGGCAGTCGTAAGATCGGATCAGGACACGCTCTTGCGTGGGTCGGATCGCATCCTCGCTGCCGAGCGTCTGGCCCCATCGTTGCATTGATCGTGCAGGAGGGCGCTACAGGATCAGGGTGATACGTTCCCTGTAACGCGATGGCGCGGCAGCCGCCGGCCTTTGGAGTGGGCACGCGAGCATGAGTGGACCAAATGAACCGACCCCGCCGAGTGCTGGCGATGGCGCGACCCCGATCGACAGTTGCATCGCCGAATGCCCGCCCGACCCCTGCGGCAAGGATGCCATCGCCAATGTCACCGAGTGTTGCGGGTCCGAGATTTTCGCGGCGGCCAAGAAGGCGAACGGGGGCAAGGAGCCGAAGATCGTATTCGGCAAACCGTCTAGCGGATTCGATGCCGAAACCGACACAGCGACCGGGACCATCACCGTTGACAGCGCGTCGAGCCAATGCACCGCCACGGAGTCCGTCTATTTCGAGCTTGCTAATCTGTCGAACAAGCCAGCGTTCGATAAAGTGGATGGCAATGCCGCTGCCGGAAACCTGAGCCGCGAAGACTACGCGCTCGCTGTTGAGCAAGTCGAATACGATAGCTTAAAGAACACGCTGGCCGTGATCGACGCATGCAAGAAAAAGTGGGGTTGCGAATCCCACCCTTTCGATCTCGACGCCCTTCGTCCAGCGAAGAGCTTCAGCGATTACTACAAGAATTATCTGGGCGAGTCCCATAAAGAGTACTATCGGAAGTCTTGGGATAGTGACTACAAGGCCGCCTACAACGCCAAACACCCCTCTCCGCCCGGCAAATAGCGGCGTCCAAGAGACCCCATGAACGAGGCGATTTCCAAGGCCATCCGGGAGCAGGCAAGAACGATCACTGTCGGCACCGGAGACGCCGCGGCCTTGCTCCTGCGTGTCGAGCCGGGCACGTTCAGTCTCGGATCCCCGCCGACGGAGGAGGGTCGGCTGGCCAGCGAAGGCCCGGTCCGCACGGTGACCTTGACTCGGCCGTTCTATCTCGGCAAATACCCCATCACCCAGCGGCAGTACAGGGCCGTCACGGCCAATGCACCGGCAAAGCCGGCGGATCCCGACGTGGCGATCGATCAGCTGGCCTACGCCGAGGCACTGGCGTTTTGCGCCATCCTGACCAAGGCATCGGGGGTGACGGTGACTCTGCCGACCGAGGCCCAGTGGGAGTACGCTTGCCGAGCGGGTAGCGTGACCCGATTCTGGTCCGGGGATCGGGAAGAGGATTTGGCGCGGGTTGGCTGGTACCGGGAAAACGCCGAGCATGGTGCCAGGGTGGTCGGGAAGAAGCCGGCTAACCCTTGGGGGTTTCACGACATGCACGGCAACGTGTGCGAGTGTTGCCTGGACATCCTCCCTCCCTATGAGACGATCCCCAACCTGGACCCGGTAGGCCAGACGAGCGACCGGAGGGGGATTATGCGGGGCGGGGCCTGGATGCATCCGGCCGATTATTGCCGGTCTGCCATTCGGCTGATGAGCAGCGATCGATTCGGCGGGGCTGGCCTGCGAATCGCAGTTAAGGGATAGGATTGGCAGTTCCAGTTCCGGGGACACTTTACTTTTCTCCCCGCTGTTCCAGTTCGCAGTTGCAGTTCCGGGGACAGTTTACTTATCTCCCCGCTGGTTACAGATACCGAATCGAGTAAACTGTCCCCGGAATCCGCCGAGGACGGATGAGGTCATGGGGCGTTTCGGAAGGGCTGGCGTCAGTGTATACCGGGCGGGCCGTCAAACTGAACCGGAACGCCCTGCCGGTCCGGCGCATCGATCCGATCGCAGTTCCCGCCGCCCGCCAACGAACGGCTGCGCAAGACCATGCAGACCGCGCCGCCCTGGACGAAATGACGATCGGTGCACACCGGAGCCGCTGACGGAAGGACACGATTGCACCGACTTCGCCTGCGGTAGGTGGTCGTGGTCGCCCGCCTGGCCGTCGACCGTTCCCACCAGGGATCGGGTCTCTGGGGCGCGCCCTCAGGCAGGACGCCGGCCGGCGGGTCGAGAACGCCGCGGACGCCATCTGCTAATCATCGAACGTCGGGTCGTCGGCAAAGCTCCCGAAGGGGCCGCGGCAGCACATCCTGGTGACCGTCCCCGGCCTGGTCTCGGGCGCGGATTAAGCGAAATGATGCCGGTTTTGCGTGTTAAAATGAAGACGCCTTTGACATTTGATCGATTGCGTCCTCGTTAATGCCATCGCACGGAGCGGATCGAGCCGTAAGACCGTCGTTTCGCCCAGGAGACGGAGAAATGATACCCAGCCGAACTTTACAGCTCCTCACCGAGCACAAAGGGCTGCTTACCCGGCGCTTCGGCGTTACCTCGCTCGCCTTGTTCGGGTCCAGGCTCCGGGGCGACGCACGGGAGGATAGCGATATTGATATCCTGGTTGCCTTCGATGGACCGGCCACCTCGGAGCGATTCTTCGGAGTCCAGTTCTATCTTGAAGACATCTTAGGTCACCCCGTCGATCTGGTCACGGAGAAGGCTCTGCGCGCCGAGCTACGACCACACATCGAGCGGGAAGCGGTCCGTGTCTGAACCTGGTCACGGTCCCCGTGAATGGGCCTTCTATCTGGACGACATGATCGGCTTCACCGAGAAGGTGTTGCACTACACCTCCAGTCTCGACCAGGACGGGTTCTTGAGCAATGGTCTGATCTACGATGCCGCCCTGCGCAACCTGGAACTGATCGGCGAGGCGGCGACCCATATCCCCGAGTCGGTGCGGACTGCCAACCCGCAGATACCCTGGCGGCTCATCATCGCCACACGAAATCGCCTGATCCACGGCTATCTCGGAATCGATGACGACACCCTCTGGAGCATCATCCAGGGCGACGTGCCCGCCCTGCTGCCGCTGCTTCGCGAGCTTCGCGCGCGGTTCGGTTCGCCGTCAGCATGATGGCCGTAGGGCGGAACGCCGCAAGCGGTGCAGCCATGACCGCTGCGTTGCGGCGAATCGCCCTTCGGGCATCCGCCCTGCGCAGACTGTATCCAAGAATCGCTGATGGCTAACTGGTCGCGATGGCAGTCGAGTGCGGCTCGACGCGTTCTGAACGCACGGGTGGCCTTATTGAGGATCGAGTTCCGTGGACGGTTTACTTATCTCCCCGCTGGTTACAGATACCGAATTGAGTAAACTGTCCCCGGAATTGGCTCCGAATTGAGTAAACTGTCCCCGGAATTGGCTTGCCGATCTGACCGGGCTCTCCGCCGAGGCGATCCGCGCCCTGCGCACCACACCGACCGAACATTAGGTGTTGAATTCGGGGGAGCGGCGGCGCGGGCTTCGGTGGATTGCGCTATCGCTTGTCCACCCTACGGCCGGAACGATGATCGAGGCCGTGCAGGGCCTTGATCATCGTTCCGGCCAGCGATGGTCATTTGGAGTCCAAGGCTTCAGCCTTGGCCGGCCGCTCCAAGGCTGAAGCCTTGGGCCCCCCCGATAACCCCGAGAGATCCCGAGATGTCGACACGCGGCTGGTACGACTATTACATCATCGCCCCCCACACGGGGACGCTGTCGCTCGCCATGCGATTTTACAAATGGGGCGATGCCACGCCCGAGAACGCACTCGACGAGTATCTGCTGTTCCGCGAGACGCTCGACGCGCATGACGGACGGCTGCCGGTCGAATGGCTCGACCGTCTGCTGCGCGATCAGTTGGGCGAGTTGCACCCGGAGTTGCCGCCGCGGTTCGCCACCGGGGCCTTTCTGTTCCTGCTGCAACGCGCCGCGGAGTGGATCGAGTGCGACTCCTGGCGACGCTTCGATCCACCGGAGGAGCGCGAGGATTTTCCTTTGTGCTGGGCCCTCGACGAGGCGCTGGCAACCGAGCTGTTCGAGATTGCGCCGCATCCCGATCCCTTGTTGGAGCAGGTCAGGCGTTTCATTGCCACGGCACGTTATCTCCGTCCCTGGCGCAACTACGGGCTGCGGCTCAATCTGCTGGGCTGGTTGCAGTATCTGACCCAGCCGACGCGCAGCGCCGACATGGGCTCTCTGGCCGGCGACTGGGACCCCCATTGGGATATCGCTTACCAGTACCGGCTCTTTTTCTGGATCGCCCCGGACGACCCCTTCCGAATCGAGCGGATTGCGATCGAGCTGTGCGACCGCGCCAGCTCGAACCTGCTGACGGCCGCGGACCCGCAAGACGACGACGCGTGGCAACGCGAAGAGCTTGACAGCCTGCGCGAGACCATCCGCGAATCGGACATCGCAATCGCCACCTTGGAGACAATACAGCGCGACTACGCGATGCCCACGGACCACTTTTGGCAGTTCCGCGAGCGGCCGGACCCGCAGGTGACGCGGCAGCGCGCGCGCCGCAAAGAGTTGCAGGGCAGTTACAACATGCTGTTGCTGCAAGTCGAGAAACGCTTCGGAGCGGCAATCGCCGCCGACAGTCGACCGCTCATGGAGCGGATCGACGAATTCGATCGGCTGCTGACCCTCGCCGACGCGGTGATCGACAGTCCCGACAGCCGGGCTTGGCTGGCCGCGTTGGGGGAAGCGGTGCAGCGAAGTCTGCCCGAGACGGACGACCGCAGGCCGGACCTTTAGGTTAAGCCGGAACGGTTAACGGGGAGCGCCGCACCCCAGTGCGGCGCGGCCTCGGCTCAACCCCACCGGCGAGGTAATCTGCGAGATTGCGCCGCGCTTGCGGCCGTTGCCGATCTGACTGCGTAGTCAGGCCATCCTGGCCTGGCGGCGTCGGGGCTGGAACAGTCAGGGCTGGAAGCCCTGACTACGCAGCCTCGCACGTCGGCACCCCGAACGATGAAAGCCCCCACCGAGTCCCGATCTGACTTTCACGGTAAACCTCGATCGCCAGTGGCCGGAACGCCGATCAAGGCCCACCCGTCCAGTGCCTCCATGCGGCGCGCCTTATCCATCAAGAGCCATAAACCCTATAATCCCCGCAGCCACTTTCCTTGGACCGGATTGCCGACCATGACGCTGCAACAGGTGACAGACTGGCTGGAACGGCTCGAACTCGGGCAATACGCCGAGGCGTTTTGGGATAACCACATCGACGGGCCTACCCTGCGCGGCCTTGATGACGCCGAGTTGGAACAACTGGGCGTGGCGTCCCTGGGCCACCGCAAGCGCCTGCGCGCGGCCATCGCTGCGCTGTCCGACGCCATACCGCCGGGCCCGCTCGCCGAGCTCATCCCCCGGCTTCCCACCCCGCTCGCCCTGCCGTTGGCGGAATACCTCAAGGAGACCGAACCCAAGCTCAAGCTCTGGGACGCCTGCGATGCGGTCGAGGACCTGCTGCGCCTGCTGGTGTTCCTCGGCGTCGGCGAGCTGTGCCGGTTGCGGGGCGAACTCCCCGACGCCCTGCGCCGCGACCTCTACCAAGCCATCGAGCTGCCGACGCTGGGCAACTGGTGGCGCATGACCCAGCAGGTGGCTCAACAGATTCCCCTCCCGACCGCCGGCCCGGAGTCCGCGGATACCGCGCTGCCCGAGTTCCCCTCGGCCGTCGCGCAGATCCTCGCCCCCGTACTGGATGGTCTCGAGGGCACCCGCACCGTCGAGCAGTCCTTCCTGGCCCTGCGCATCCAACTGGCCCACGGCGGCGTCACCCGCCGCCAGGCCGCCCGGTTGCTCCAGCACTGGCAAGCACCCTTCGAGGCCCTGTGGTCGGCACTCGCCTGGCTCGCCGACCTGCACCTGACGGTGCGCACCGCCACCGGCAACGGCCGCCTGCGCGGCCCCGACACCAGGCCCGCGCTTCTGACCCCGCCGCCGGCCGCCGCCATCGCCCCCGCCTTTGCGGCCCCGGATGCCGTGGTCGCGCTCCGCGGCGAGCGGGTCATCCCGCTCTGGCCCCTGGCCCTGTTCGGCATCCCGCGTCACCCGGAGCACGGCACCAACCCCGCCGATCCGCCCTTGCCCCAGGTCTATGTCCGCCGCGGTCAGGTCAACCTAAGAATCCGCGTCTCAGCCTCACGCGATACGTGCAAGCCGCCTGTGCAAGACCGCCTTGTCCGTTACCTCTGCCGCGGCTAGACTCCTCGCCACACCCGATCTTGGTGCGTCGATCGATTCCCCTCGTAAGATAATGATGGCCCGAGCATGTCTATCGCGTATTTCGATTTCGATTGGGATCCGAACAAGGCGCGCTCGAATCTGGCTAAGCATGGGGTTTCGTTTCGTCTCGCCGCTTCGGTTTTCCGCGACCCGCTGGCCCTGACGATCTTCGATTCGGAGCACAGCGAGCAGGAAGACCGCTGGGTCACCCTGGGTCGTGCGCAGAACGGGCAAACCTTGGTGGTCGTCCACAGATGTCGATGGATCGAGCCCACCGGGATCAAGGTGCGGATTATCTCGGCGCGCAAGGCAGACCGGGACGAGGTCCGCGATTACGAGAATGCGCCGCGCTAGCGGCTCGCTGCGAGGGCGATGCGATGAAGGCACACTACGATTTCAGTACGGGTCAGCGCGGCCAGTTCTATCGGCCCGATGCGGTCTTCCGCCTCCCGGTTTATCTCGACGAGAAGGTGGAAACGTATCTCGCCGCGAAGGCCAGCGCCAGGGGCATAGAGCTCTCCGATCTCGTAAACGATTTGCTCAAGCGCGAGATCGAGATCATTGAGACAGTCGGGTAGGTCCACCTGCTGCCGCGCGTGAAGAGGCTCTGTTCATGCCCCGCTATCCGCTTGCCTGTCTGTTCTTGGCTGCGGCGTCGTCCCTCGGTCAAGCCCAGGATACCGGCTTCTCCCGCGAGGAAATCCGCACCATGCACGACTTCGGGGTGCGGATGGCCCTAGAGGGCGAGCGCAGCCCCTACGTCATCCCCGCCGACAGCGACCCGGCGCGCCTGGTGCTGGCCGAGACCATCAGCTTCCGCGGGCTCGACCTGCAGCGCCTGCCGCCCTGGCTCGGGCGCTTCACCCGGTTGCGGCATCTGGATCTATCCGGCACCCAGGTCAAGGCGGCCCAACTCGTCCCTGTGCAGGCCATGCGGGTCCTGGAGCACCTGGACCTGACCGGCGTCCCGCTGTTCGCCGTCGGCGCGGGCGCGGCGGATCTGGACGCACTCTGGGGCGCGCTCGGTAACCTGCGGATCCTCAAGCTCGGCGGCACCCAGGGCGCGGCGAGCGCCTATGGCAATCTGGGGCGGCTCGCCAACCTGACCCATCTGGACCTGTCCGGTAATCGGCTCGGTACCCTGGTCCCGCTGGGTTTGGCGTCGCTCAAGTCGCTGCGGACGCTGAACTTGAGCGGCAGCGCCCTGGGTCAACTCGATCCCGGTCGGTTGCCGCCCAATGTCACCGAACTGGACCTCAGCAATAGCGGACTCACGGCCTTCGCCTCGCGCGACGGGATCGACTTCCCACAACTGGGTCAGCTCAAGCTCGGCGGCAACCCGGGGCTTAGGATCGATCCGGCCTGGGGGGATGTCTTTCTAATGCAGCGGTTGGTCGCGCTGGAGGTGGACAGCAGCGTCGCGGTCCCCAAGGGGTGGAGAGACAAGTTGATGCGCCCCCAACTCGACGCCTTCAAGCAGGCCCTCCCCGGGCGCATGGCAGGGATCAAGGCTGGCTGTTTCGCCATGGGCGAGAAGGGCCAGACGCACCAGGTCTGTGTCGATGCATTCAAGATCGGCCGCTACGAGGTCACCTTCGCCGAGTACGACCTGTTCTGCGAGGCCACCGGCCGGGCCAAACCGGCGGATGAGGGTTGGGGCCGCGACCAGCGGCCGGCGATCAATGTCTCCTGGGGGGATGCGACCGCTTATGCGGAATGGGTCGGCCAAGTCACCGGCGGGCGCTACCGATTGCCCACTGAAGCCGAGTGGGAATATGCCGCCCGTGCCGGGACCGGCACCGAGTATTGGTGGGGCGATGCGATCGGCCAGAACCGCGCCAACTGCGACGGGTGTGGCAGCCAATGGGACGGCAAACAGACCGCCCCGGCAGGGAACTTCCCGGCTAACCCCTGGGGGCTTTACGACACCGCCGGCAACGTCTTTGAGTGGACCTGCTCGGCTGGCGGGGACTATGACGGGCAGCGCGAAAAGGTCTGTATACGCAAGAATGATGGCGCGTACCGGGTGCTCCGCGGCGGCTCGTGGAGCTACCGGCCGGCGTGGCTGCGTTCCGCCGACCGTACCTGGTTCACGTCGTTGTACGGGGGCGGCCTCCTCGGTTTCCGCCTCGCCCAGGACCTTTAACCCTTTTACTCTTTCTCTTTTTTCCTGTTTATTTCCGCCCGTCACACTGTCCCCGCGGCGTGACGAGTCGGTCGGGTGGATCAGCGCAGCGCATCCACCACCCCGGTGGATGCGGCGCGATCAAGGCCCGCGCCTGGTCTGCAAGTGGTTCACGCGCGCCTTATCCACCCTACGGCGACTGCTTGGAAACCGCCTTGTCCATGACCTCGCGGTTATACTCGCGTGATCCGGACGGGCGACCGCCCGGCTCAGTCCCAGCATCCATCTATGCCGATTGGGGGCGCTCGCCATGATCAGCCGCATCACCGCATCATCCGCCCGGGTCGCCGCGGACCGCCGCCGTCTGTTGCAGGCGCTCGCCGCCACCCCGGCCCTGTTCCTGCCGGCCGGTGAGGCCAGTGCCATGACCTGGACCCACCTGCACCCCACCCGCTTCGTCGGCGGGTTGATCCTGGATCTCGCCGCGGCGGTGCTGATCGATCTGGCGTCCGGCTATATCGCCGACCAGTTGCGTGCCGGTCAGGTCGCCGTCGGCACCGTGACCGTCTCGGCCGCCGTGCCCCGGAACGAAGGCGGCGCCGGCGCCTTCGACCATGTGGGCTACAAGGTGTCGGTGGTCCGCTTGGGGGTGGTGGACTACCAGGCGCATCAGCGCCGGCTGCTGGCCCTGCTGCTCAAGGAGCCGGGCCAGGAGGCGCGCTTTGCGGCCCTGCGGGACTATCTGCGTGACGAGCGCATCCGCGTCAAGCTAGCGGACGCCGATTACTCCCAGTTGCTCGGGGCCGACCTGATCCCGGACGACCTATTTACCCTGGACTATCTGGACGTGCCCGCCGAGCGGATCCCGGAGCACTATCGCAACCTGATCCAAGCGAGCGGCGCGCGGGTCTTCGATACCTGGTATGGCTGATACCTTGATCGTCGGACCCAAGTGAACCGCGCTGGTGCGCACGACTTGGATCGTGCGTACCGGCGAGGATTTCCCGCGGCTCACCAGTTGCTATGTGCTGTAACCAGCCAAGAGGTTGCAATGAACCAAGCCATCAAGCCATTCGACGTCGTGGCACTGACGACCGACCTGCCCGAGATCGGCCTGGTCGCCGGTCAGGTCGGAACCGTGGTGGAACCACTGGGCGGGGCGGTCGGAGACGAAGCCTACGAGGTCGAGTTCATCGACGATTCCGGCCGGACCTATGCCCTGGCGCCCATCCATGCCGCCCGACTGCTGGTCCTCCACTACGATCCCGCGCAGGTGGCCTCGGTATGATGCGCAGGCCTCGCTCGATTCCAGGCTGCACGAGAGTGGGGCGCTTCTCCCGGCGAATCGCCTACGCCCCCGCCGCGAGCCCGGCTTGCAGCCGATCGCCGGGGCGCATAGGCTTTCATTTGGGCTCCAGGATCGGCGAGCCGATCAGGGTCGCGCCACGGCGAGCGTCGGCGCCGCCTGATCCCGCACCACCGAGCCCGAGCACAACCGGGAGCTTTCCATGCCTTTGCCAACCCTCAGCTGCGACCCCGAGGTGATGAGCGGCGCCTTGTGTTTCACCGGAACCCGGGTGCCGGTGCAGAACCTGTTCGATTACCTGGAAGGACCTTCGTCCCTGGACGAGTTCCTGGATGACTTTCCCTCCGTCAGTCGCGAGGCGGCAGTGGCCGTATTGGAGGCGGCGCGCGAGCGGCTGTTCATCGATGCGCTTGCTGCTTGACGAGTCACTGCCGCGGCGGCTGCGCGCCCATCTGCCCGGGCATGCGGTGAAGACCGTGGTCGAAATGGGTTGGCGCGGATACAAGAACGGTCGGCTACTTGCTGCGGCCGCCGCGGACTTCGATGCCTTCATCACACGACGCGGCCATTGCCGATCTGACCGGGCTCTCCGCCGAGGGGATCCGCGCCCTGCGCACGACACCGACCGAACATTAGGTGTCGAATTCGGGGGAGCGGCACGGACGCCGACCAAGCGCTGCCAACCGTCATGGGCAAGGCGGAAACCGATTCTCCAAGGCATCGCGTCGACCGTGCGCCGTGGACCCGCGTTACCGACCGATCCCGAAAACCCGAGAGACCCCGAGATGTCGACACTTTGTGCTGGGCCCTCGAGGAGGCGCTGGCAAGCGAGCCTGGATGGACCCGTTGGCCCGCGCACCGTCGAGCGGTCCTTCCTGGCCCTGCGCATCCAACTCGCCCATGGCGGCGTCACCCGCCGTCAGGCTGCCCGACTGCTCCAGCACTGGCAAGCACCCTTCAAGGCCCTGTGGCAGATCGAGCCTGAGGCTTAAGCCTTGGCTCCTGATCGCTTAGACTTGGTCCGCAGACCTGAACCCAACGGAGTCCGCCCCATGCACGCGATCGAGTTTCAGACCACCGTCCACGACGGTGTCCTCCAGATTCCCTTAGAGTACCGGCGGGAGCTCGACGGCCGCGACGTGCGCGTCGTCGTCGATACCCGGACCGAGGACGCGGGGGAGACCGAGACCCTCCTTGCGCGCCTGCGCCGGGCACGCATGGCGGGACCGGCGGACCTCTCGACGGATCATGACGCTTATGTGATCGGCAACCGGGATGCTTGAACCGGTTTTCATCGATACCGGATACGTTCTGGCGCTGGTTAACGAGCATGACCAGCATCATGCTGCTGGGCAGTCCACTGGGGCTGATGCTGATCCCCGACCGTCGCGGAGGGCCGCAAGCGAACGGGTCGGGTACGCTGTGCGGACCGCATCCCCGCGCAAACCCAACCGGCGAAGGTCCGCGTAGCGGACCCTACCGGGCTGAGCCGGCCCGACCCTCCCGATCTCAATGGCGGCGCTTGGATCGATCGATATGGAAGCTTTTCGAGGGCTCTACGCCATCGTAGACCGAGAAGCGCGCGAACATGACCTCCATGGAGCCGTCCAGTGCGCCGAGCGCGCTGAGCCCCATGTCTAAATCGCGGAAATAAAAGGCCATGCCCAACCGGTTGCCCAACGCGAAGGCGCCATGGGCAAGCTCGAAATCCTTGAGCCATAGCGCGGCCATCATCTGTGCCGGACCCGGGGACCGGATCGCCAACCGCTCGTGCAGGATTTCGAGTACCCCCCGAAACCGCTGCTCAATGGTTTTGTCCTTCAGCGGCTTGCCTTTCGCCTGGAAGGCCGGATCCGGCACCAGGTCGTCGAGGAAATAATTCATGATGACTGAAAAATCGTCGGCATCGACAAGCAGGGTCTTCAGTTGCTTGATCTTGCCCGCGAGACGGGTTGGCATGGTCATCGATAGGGTCTCAGGAGGCGACCGCTCATACAGCGATCCGGATCAATTCGGCGAGACTGGCATTGCACTGAATGCGTTGAATCTCATTGCGGTACTCGGCCTGACGGCACAACCAGGTCCGATAAACGCTGGCCCATTCGCCGAAATCCAATGTCCAACTGTCGTCTTCCGGTTTCTCTCTATTCATAGAGGCCGGGAAAAACGTCTCGGAACGCAGCCCATAATTGCGCTCAAACTCAAGGAGATCCTCTTCCAGCGCATGGATATCTGCCGGAATTTCATGATGCCCCATCAGCAAAACCTCCTCCTGTGTGACTCGCGTCGAACAACGGCGCAGACCGACCAGATGGGGAGGTTACGGCGGTCGCATCGGTTAGACAAGCGTTACCGGGAGGCCGCCCGAGCGGGCGACGCGACCCCTGGGGCGGTGCATACCCACGGAAAGCGTGATGATTTGGACCGTGGTGGAGCCCTCAGGCGTGGCGCTCGGCGACGCAGCCTACGAGGTCGAGTTCATCGACGATGCCGGCCGGATCGATGCCCTGGCGCCCATCCATGCCGCCCGACTGCTGGTCCTGCACGACGATCCCGCGCAGGCCGCCTCGGCATGATGCGCAGGTCTCCCGCGTGTTGGCTGGTTGCCAAGCTCCAGTGGGAGCCCGGTTCGGGAATCCCTGTTTCCCGTCGCGGGGGGCCGCAAGCGAACGGGTAGGGTCCGCTGTGCGGACCGCACCCCCGCGCAAACGCAACCCGCGAAGGTCCGCGCAGCGGACCCTAGTGTGCCCGACATGGGCATGTACTTGTTACCTGAAAGGAGGTAACCGCAGCGAGTGACAAGAAGCGTAGCGAAACCCAAGGTGGAAGCCGCGAGGCCAGACTGAAAG